>JABAHS010000327.1_pt2 | contig 324825 bp, 299 predicted proteins | sample 7062111 | NCBI WGS metagenome assembly JABAHS01 (sample SAMN14534600, study PRJNA622989) | marine sediment metagenome | biome: marine biome [ENVO:00000428]; feature: marine pelagic biome [ENVO:01000023]; material: deep marine sediment [ENVO:00002113]; isolation source: pool of 4 deep marine... | reverse complement strand
TCCGAATTAACTTCAACATGACCTATCAGGTCCCGCCATTTTCCTTCGGGAATAAGATTGATTTCCGCAACCGTGATTTCCTGAGGCTGATCTGACACATTATTTAAAGCAAAGATACTTTGCTTGGTTGTGTTGTCCTCACGCCAGAACGCTTTGCCAGCTCGGGGTTTCGGTGCTTCTCCTGAGCTACCGGGGGTACCCGAAGAGCGGAGGCATTGCCTCCGAGCAGCGCCTTTCATGCTCAATTGCCAAATTGTGTTGAGGACCTGGCATGGGATATCGGGTCTTTACACTGCATCAGCCAGATATCTATCCACGTTCTCCTGTGTAATCACTGCAATACCCGTATCAATAGCCTGAGGCATCTGAACGCCTAGCGATGCTTGCCACAACATCAGCACCGACATCGAGCCCTGCATTTTAGGAATGGTTGCCGAGGAGGAATCGATGACGCCTTGTTTAATGGCATCGAGTATGGGCTTAATCCCATCCATGCTGACCACTTTAACTTTGCCGGCCTTCCCGGCCTCTTTGATAGCGGTTGCTATGCCGATCGGACCGGAAGCATCACAGCACAAGTAACCACTTAGATCGGGATGCGATTCGAGAACAGACGAGGCTTGTTGGCGAGCAGTCTCGATGTCGTCATTGTCAATTCCACCGTCTAGAACAGTTATGTTTTGATATTTTTTCAATACTTCCACCTGCGCTTGGTATCGTTCTTTGTGGTTTGGTGCGGTGGGATATCCCTGCATCACAGCCACTTTGCCAGTGTACCCAATCAGCTTGGCGAGGCGCTCGGCCGCTATGACCCCCTGCTGAGCAAAGTTGTTGCCCACGCTGGTGATGCTGCCATCCGGCGATGGTGAGTCGAAGAGAACCACCGGAATACCCTGATCCCTGACGCGGTTGATGGCCGTCATGTGGTCCACAACGTCAACCGGATCTATGGCGATGCCACTCGGGCGACTCTTGGCGGCATTCTCCAGGATCGCGTTCTGCTCGACGATGTCGCAAATTGACGGCGGCATATAGTCGACGACGATCTCGGCACCAAGCGCCCGGCTTAGGATTTCGGCTTGAGCCTGGGCACCGTTATTTACCTCGTCGAACCAGGGGTGTTGGACTTTCGGGATGATAATGAATCGAAGCGTTGTTGCCATTTTTCGGGCCCTCTCAGGGGTAGCGTAAAAGCCTAACGTCTGGGTTGAGCGGCGGCGCCACCGGAGCCTAACCGCATATGTGCCAATCAGCCTGATCCTGCTCTATTTCGTTGAACAGCAATCCGCAAACCCGATACTGATTATGCGCTTTGCCTCTGTCTGCTGGTTGGCAGGATTATTCACGTCATCGGGGTAAGAAAAGTCAGGGAAGATATCAGGTATCGTATACTGGGGATGAGTATGACGTTTACCGTCATTATTATCTCTGCAATATATATTTTGTTGTCCTACACCTGGTAACGGTACTACGATTGCTCTGATTGTAATGCCTTCAGGTCCTGAATGATTTGTTCACTGTGCTTGGCTGGGTTTACCTTGCGATAGATTTTTGCAGTATTTCCTTCCGGGTCAATAATAAATGTATGCCTTTTGGCAAGCTTGACCGATCCCAGGGACCAGGCAGACCCATAGCTCTTAGCAACTTCTGCGTCACCATCTGAGAGTAACGGGAACGGGAGGCCGTGTTTTTCTGTGAATTGTCTATGAGACTCGGTGTTATCCACGCTGACCCCGAGCACTTCGGCGTTCAGTTCACGGATTTTAAAAATATCATCCCGGAAATTACAGGCTTCGGTTGTGCATCCCGGGGTATCGTCCTTCGGATAGAAATACAGCACAACCCACTTGCCGCGGTAATCGGCGAGTGTATGATTCTTCATATATTGGTCAGGGAGTTCAAAATTGGGCGCCGGCTCGCCTGTGGTGATTTCGCTATGGCTGCTTGCTGAAAATAGCATGCCTGTCACCAGGCTTAGTAAAGGTAAATATTTAGTCGTCATTATGAGCTAGTGTGTTTTGAACTATTCTATTATGGCATTCATTGCCCTATAATTCGACGGTGAATTTTTCCCGTCGTTCTCAATCACTGAAAACCTGCCTGTGGCTGATCATGGTAACGGTATTCCTGCGTTCGTTCATCGCGCCGGGATTCATGCTTAGTGTTTCACCTGATAAAGGACTGGGCATTATATTTTGTGACGGGCCCGTTGCAGTTTACTCCCAGGAAGATACTTCACCGCATCATCATCATGATGGCGGTCATGAGGCCAGTGACTCCGTCACACATATATCACCTATATGCAGTCACTGGTTGACCAGTGGCGCCAATGCCATCATGGTTTCTTTTGAGGCATTTCAGTTTGATACCCAATTTCAAGACGAAGTCATTTCACAGGATATCCTTTTAACGGGATATTCTGTCTTTACGAATCGTACTATCCGGGCCCCGCCAATACTTTCCTGATTCAATTCTACTAACCGGATGTTCCCTGATATTGCAGGGATATACGTGTGTGCACGTTCCGTATGATTGATTTTTCGGAAGGTATTGTTTATGAAATTCCCAGTAAAAGTTTTTCTTGCTGTCCTATTAGCAAGTTGTTGTGTTGCCAATCTGTCTGCACATGAGTCATCACCCTCAGACGTTGCTATTGAACTGGATGAAGATGGTTTGAAACCAATCAGGCCAGACAGTCATGCCCCGATTGGCGTGATGGCTGAACATACTCATAAAAAAGGTGAATGGATGCTGTCCTACCGCTACCAGTTCATGTCGATGCAGGGTAACCGCATCGGTAAAGATAGCGTTTCCCCGGAAACTATCGTTACTATCATTCCCAACCGTTTCTTTGGCTCCCCCATGCAGCCTCCGACTCTGCGAGTAGTTCCCATTGAGATGAATATGGAAATGCATATGTTTGGTGGAATGTATGCGCCGACCGACTGGTTAACCCTGATGGTGATGGGCATTTATGTTCAAAAAGACATGGACCATGTTACATTCGCGGGGGCGATGGGCACGACCCGGTTAGGAGAGTTCACGACTCGTTCCAGCGGTTTCGGGGACACCCGTGTCACAGGTATGTTTGATATTTTTGAAAAGCAACATCATCGGATGCAACTCAATCTGGGCGTGAGCCTGCCGACCGGGTCAATAAAAGAAACGGATGAAGTGTTGACGCCAATGAACACAACACCAGTGCTTCGACTACCTTATGCCATGCAACTGGGATCCGGGACCTGGGATCTTCTGCCGGGTGTAGTTTATGCTGGCAAATATGAAAAGTGGGGCTGGGGTGCCCAGTATGTCGGCACGATTCGAACAGGTAAGAATGACCAGGGTTACTCTCTGGGGGACAGGCATTTATTTACTACCTGGGGCAGTTATCGCTGGCTTGACTGGTTAAGCAACTCTATTCGAGTGGAGGCAGAACATAGCGGCAGGATAGAGGGTATTGACCATACTATCATGGCTCCGGTACAGACAGCAGATCCGGATAATTATGGTGGTGATACGGCGAGTGTGTTATTTGGGTTTAATCTAGCAGGCCAGAGAGGTGTGTTACACAATCACCGACTCGCGCTTGAGATTGGTTTCCCGGTTTATCAAAACCTGAATGGTCCACAGCTGGAAACTGACATGGTGATTACGTCAGGCTGGCAGTATGCGTTCTGAGTAATACAACACAGATAATTAATTAAAGTCAGCGATCAATTCTTTTTTGCCATTGCATGCTGAGCCACATACCTAGCAGCATCGCAGTGACAAAACCGATGATCTCGACTGAAAGGCTGGCCAGCGCAGTAATAGCAGGACCGGGACACAGGCCTGCCATACCCCAACCAATACCAAAAAGGATGGCTCCCGTTATCAAACGGAGATCTATACGGGTTTTGGTTGGCAGCATGAAGTGATCAGAAAAAAATGGTTGCGTGCATTGCTTAATTAAACTGAATAGTGGGAGAGCAATCACGAGAGCGCTTACCATGACCAGCAGGAGTGTCGGGTCCCAGACTCCGGCAACATCCAGAAAGCCGATTACCCGGGTCGGGTTGATCATTTCCGATACATTCAGACCCAGCCCGAAAAGCGTTCCACATAAATAAGCTGTTAACGCTTTTTTCATTCGAATACATGCCTCATGATAAAGACAGTCAGGATTGCCACAAAGATAAAAGTAATGGTTGCAGTGATTGATCGTTTCGAGCAGCTGGCTATACCACATATGCCATGGCCGGAGGTACAACCGGCACCCAGGTTTGTACCAATCCCTACTAGCAAACCCGCAAATAATAATTGCCAGCCACTGGCCTGCATCTGAATGGGTAGGTTACCGCTGATCAACCTGTAAATAATTGCTCCTGAGACAAGGCCGATAACAAACAGCCCGCGCCAGGTAATTTCATTTTTCGCACAGGTAGCCAGCAAACCACCCACAATACCCGATATGCCGGCAATGCGACCAATACCAGCCAGCAGGAAGGACGCTGCGAGGCCAATCAGAATGCCTCCGGCTATTCCCCCGATAATATTAATGTTTTCAACCATAGGGATAGCGTCATCCAAACTGTTCCAAAGATCAAATTTTCCCAAATACACCAACATTTGTCCTGTTTCCTGCCGAAAACACAGCTGGAGGGTGGAAGTTAAATCTCGATAAATGTTAAGTTGGTTGTCTTGGTATTAGCCATGATTCAGGAGTAATGACGAATTGAACGAGCAAATTGTTCGCATTGACGCAGATCTATTGATTCCCGGAGATGGCGATCCGCTCCGTAATCACACTGTAATCCTGGGCAACGGGATCATTGACTGGATAGGTCCAACGACATCGGCACCCCGAACAGGTGATAACGTCGAGTCTGTTTCTGTTCCTGTGCTGATGCCGGGTCTCTGGGATTGCCATGTCCATCTCACGGGTCTTTCCACGACCAGCCTTGATGATGTCATGCGTCTGTCCATTCCTGTTGCCGCCGCCCGTTCTGTTCGTGATGTCAGCTGTGCAATTAACGCGGGCGTGACCAGTGTGCGAGAAGTCGGCGGCTTTGGTGTTTACATTGCTAGGGTAATTAATGAAGGCTCAATCCCGGGCCCGAACATCTACGCTGCTGGTGATTTGATTTCACCCACCGGGGGTCATGCCGATTTACATACTTATCCTACTGGTTGTGTCGCCGAGTTGGGTGAACAGGGTGGTTGGCTCAGAACCTGTGATGGTATCCCGGAATGCCTGCGCGCCGTTCGTCTGCAACTGCGGCGGGACGCCAAACTGATCAAGATCTGCGCCTCCGGTGGTGTGCTGACTACCTATGATGATCCGATGCATCAGCAATTCTCGGACGAGGAGCTGCGGGCAATGGTAGAAGAGGCCGCCCGCGCAGAACGGATTGTTGCGGCACATTGTCATGGCAAGGCCGGGATCATGGCCGCATTGCGTGCCGGTGCAAAGACCATCGAGCATGGTACCTATCTGGATGTAGAAGCGGCCGAGGCCATGAAAGAAGCAGGAGCCATTCTGGTCACGACCCGGTTTGTTAAAGTCCGTATGCTTGAACATGGTAAGCGGACCGGTATCCCCGATTATGCCTATCAGAAATTACTGGATACAGCTGACCGCCAGAGGCAAGCCGTGGAGCTGGCCATCAAATCCGGGGTTACAATTGCTGCTGGTACAGATTCCCTATCCAGTGGTGATGACACTGCCTTGCCATGGGGACTGCATGGCTATGAACTCAAGTTGCTGGTCGATGCCGGTATGAAACCACTGGAAGCGATTCGGTCAGCAACTGCAACTGCACCACTAACACTGGGACCTCAGGCACCCAGGAGTGGACAGGTCAAGCAGGGATATGACGCAGACCTGATTGCTATCAGTAAGGATCCGAGCAAGGACATCAGTGTTCTTACCGGGCCAGACAATATCACACATGTCTGGAAGAACGGGCATAACTGTAAATCACCTGATTAGCTCCATCACATAACCTTAACGTTTATTGATTAGAGGAGTGTTTGATGCTGAAGTCGATAAACCCGACGGATGAATCGGTTGTCTTTGAACGTGAGACGGATAACAGGAATGAACTAAACCGGAAACTGGATTCTGCAAAACATGCGTTCAGTGACTGGAAAACAAAATCATTCAGCGAGCGGGCCAAGTTGCTATACAGTTTCGCGAACTCGTTGCGTGATGACAAGGTTTACCTGGGTGAACTTATGACCCGTGAAATGGGGAAACCGGTCAAGGAAGCGCTGCCCGAGGTTGAAAAATGTGCCATGTGTTTTGATCACTATGCTACGCATGCAGAGGCTTATCTTGCTGATGAAATCATTGAGTCTGATGCCACCCGTAGCTGGGTGCATTACCAGCCTTTGGGAACAGTGCTCGGTATCCTGCCGTGGAATGCGCCACTGTGGTTGATGTCTCGTGTTGCAGCCCCGGCACTGATGGCAGGCAATACAGTGATAATCAAACATGATCCACATCTGCCTGGGTGTGCCAGCGCTCTCGCTGAACATGCCGGAAAGAAATTTCCACCTGGCATCTTGCAATTTATATTTATTGAAACAGAAGAAGTCGAGGCTGTAATCCGGGACGATCGTGTCCAGGCTGTGTCTTTTACGGGCTCGGCCAAAGGCGGCAGCAAGGTAGCAGAAATTGCCAGCAGTGAAATAAAACCTTCAGTGCTTGAATTGGGTGGCTCAGATCCCGCAATCGTCCTTGCCGACGCCGATCTGGACAAGGCCGTAGAGGTGATCACTACCATGCGGATAATGAATGCGGGCCAGTCCTGTATTGCAGCCAAGCGTATCCTAGTCGAAGAATCGATTTACGATCAGTTTATTGAAAAGTTCAAGGAGCGACTGTCTGCACTTAAGGTGGGTGATCCCGCCAAGGAATCAACAGATGTTGGTCCAATTGCACGTGCGGATCTGAGAGATACCCTGGATGAGCAGGTAAAGAACACGGTGGATTCTGGCGCCCGGTGTGTCTTGGGTGGTATCGTACCAGATAGTACGGGATTTTTTTATCCGATAACTTTGCTGGTTGATGTACCAAATGACAGCAAGGCATTTTGCGAAGAAACCTTTGGTCCGGTTGCTGCGGTGATGCCGGTAAGGGATGCCGAGCAGGCCATCACCGTTGCCAACCAAAGTAATTATGGTCTCGCCGGTAGTGTCTGGACCACGACTGAGCGTGGTATCGAGATTGCTAACAGGCTGGAAACCGGTCAGGTAGCCATCAATGGTCTGGTGAAAACCGATCCCCGCTTACCCAGCGGCGGGATCAAGCACTCTGGTTATGGCCGGGAACTCGGACCGCATGGCATCAAGGAGTTTGTGAATGTAAAGCAAATCTGGCTGGGCCCCACGAAACCAGTTACTTGATGACGAAGTGTCTGTCGAGAGTAAAGAAGGACTGACAACCATCTTCTGTAATGTAAATGGTATCGGAGATGCCTGCCGTCTTGTTGCCATCGACCCCCCACATCCAGGGAATGAGATGGATAGTCATACCGGTCTTCAATATGGCTGCATCACCCTGTTTCAGACTGAGCATGTAACCTTCGTCCCAGCTCGGGGCAAAGGCAATGCCGATGGAATAACCGGCGCGGGTGATGAGGTAGGCTCCGGTATCGTTTTCATTGATCATGTTCCGGGCAAGGTTATCGACATCAGACACGGTAACGCCTGGTTTGATAAAGGTATGAAGTTCATCCAGGGTGTCCAGCATGATCTGTTCGGCCTCACGCATGGAGGCATTGGGTTTACCCACACAAATGGTACGCATCATTGCGGTATGATAGCGCCGAAAACAGCCGCCGACCTCGATGAACACATGATCACCGTCCAGGATTTCACGACCTTCCCAGGTTGCGTGTCCTATCATGGACCGTGGGCCTGATGTCACATAAGGCATTACAGCCGGATATTCCCCGCCAGCACGAAACATGGCGTCGCTAATGGCAGCAGCGACGTCGTTTTCAGTAACCCCTGCTTCTATTGAATCAATTCCTGCACGCACACCAGCTTCAGTGGCGGTTGCTGCTTTCTTCATTACATCAATTTCGAGTTCCGATTTGCAGATACGGCCTTCCTCGACAATACCGAAACAGTCAATCAGGTTATGGTGATCCAGAGCCGTGCGGATACGGTCCTGTTGGTAGGCCGGAAAGAAATAGCTGTTACGTTCGTAACCAATACGCTTGTTATCCAGTCCGCATTTCTTCAGGCTGGTATAAAGTGTTTGTATTGCATCACCGGTGTCCGGGTAATATTCAATTTCCTCGACCCAGCTGCGGGCGTAGACATTGGAGGACTCTATCTGACGCATGATCATAAAGGGATCACCTACGAGCGGTACGACCACACACTGGAAATAACTGTACCCGGTAGTCTGATATTCAGTTAGGTAAAACAGGTTTTCCGGATCGGAAATGATGACAGCATCCAGCAATCGTTCCTCCATGCGTTTTCGCAATTCGGATAATCGCCGAGCATGCTCTACCATGGGGAAGGTCATGTCATCGCGTTGCCTCATTACTTGCATAGCTCGTCTAGAGCTGACACGAATATTCTCAGACCTTCTTCCAATACCTTATCTTCAATGGTTAATGGTGGAATGAGTTTGAGTATGCGACCCTCCGGACCACAACTTGCCACGATCAGTTTGTTTTCAAAACAGGTTTTGACGATCGCAGCAGCCAGTTTGCCATTACCCACACATAAGCCATGAATCATACCGCGGCCACGATGTTTCATGGGAGGTTTGCCAGGGCACTTGCATTTATCCACTGTACAAAAACTTCCTGAATAATTTTTAACAATTTTTGCAAGACTGTCTTCAATTATCTTGCCTTTCCTAGTGACTTCATTAAGGAACTTGTCATTTTCGAAATAGCGGAGTGCTTCCGTACCGGCAACAAACGACAGGTTTTGACCGCGGAATGTCCCGGTGTGTTCACCGGGATTCCAGGCATCATGTTCCGGTTTGATTAACATCATAGCCATAGGAGTCCCGTAACCACCAATGCCTTTTGCCATGCAAATCAGATCCGGATCAAGATCCAAACCTTCAAAACTGAAATAGCGTCCTGTTCGACCACAACCAACCTGGATATCATCTATGACTAACAGACTGCCGAATTCCCTGGTTAATGACTGCAAGGCCTGGAGCCATTCCTTGCTGGCCAGGTTAACACCACCTTCTGCCTGTATGGTTTCAACCAGGAAAGCAGCGGGGGGCGTCATGCCACTGGAAGGATCATCATAGAGTGTCCTTAACTGGTCGAGTGACTCGGTGCCGTTGTTGGCATAGCCCTCGAAAGCTACCCGTGTTACATGTTCCAGTGGAACGCCAGCCGCGTTGCGAAATAACTGGTTGCCTGTGCAGGCAAGTGAACCCAGGGTCATGCCATGAAAGCCGTCAGTGAATGCGACTACCTGGCGACGGCCGGTAATTTTACGCGCCAGTTTCAGGGCTGCTTCGATAACGTTTGTGCCCGTGGGCCCGGTAAACTGCATCTTGTAATCCATCTTGCGTGGCTTCAGGATGATGGATTCAAAAGATTCCATGAAGATTTTCTTTGCCGTGGTGCACATGTCCAGGCTGTGTGTGACCCTGTCTTCAGAGAGATAGTCAATCAGGGCACGTTTCATTTGCTCGTTGTTGTGGCCGAAATTCAGAACGCCTGCACCAGCGAAGAAATCAATGTAACAATTGCCAGCCTCATCAAACTGGTGGGCGTTCTTGGCTTTGTCAAAAATGACAGGGAAGACCCGGGAATAGGCACGCACGTTTGATTCGAGACGCTCGAAAAGCTCCATGTTTTCCTCCGCAAGAGATTGATTTGATTATTCAAATGAATTATCACAACATACCTATCCGGTACTTGCAAACCATAAAGAGGGGTTTTCAGGCAAACTTTTTGGGCTGCAGGGACTCGACCTGAAAAATAGTTTCATCCTCCAGACGCATCGCAGTTAACTTACCACCCCAGGTACAACCTGTATCGAGAGGATAAACATTGTGGATCCTGAAATCGCTGATATTACCGAGAAAGATGGTTGACCAGTGACCAAAAATGATTTTTTCACCTGCTGTTTTTCTTGTCTCTATCATGAACCAAGGCAGGCAAGGTTCGGGTTGTGTGCCTGGCGGACCAGCTTCACCCAGACAGAAGTTACCGTCCTGATCACAATATCGGAGCCGTGTCAGTGCATTGGTAATAAATCGCAGTCGCTTATTTCCCGAGAGTGCTTCTGACCAGCGTCGTGGTTCATTGCCATACATGGAATGCAAGTAATCACAAATATGTTCGCTCACCAGGGCACGTTCAATTTCTTCAGCCATTTGCTCAGTCTGGGCGATGTCCCACTGCGGCGGCAGGCCGGCATGGATCAAGGCAAATCCCTGGTCCTGGTGAAACAAGGGTAATGTTCTCAGCCAGTCCAGAAGTTGCTTGCTGTCCGGAGCGCTTAAGACTGTCTCAAGAGTATCTTTTTTACGCAGTGAGGTATTGTTAAATGCGACAGCCAGAAGGTGCAGATCATGGTTGCCCAGCACCGAAACAGCAGAATCGCCCAGTTGCTTAACGAATCGCAGGACTTCGAGTGATTTTGGTCCACGATTAACGAGATCACCGGTAAACCAGAGTTGATCATTTTGTGGATTGAAATTGATTTTATTAAGGAGTTGCAAGAGCTCATCGTAGCAACCTTGTACATCACCAATCGCGTATGTGCTCATAATAAAACCAGGATCATGTACTGCGTGGCGCAGTTTGTTTCTAGTGAAGAATATTGGGTGTAGAGAGATTAAAAACAGGAATCGAGGTATCAAATTCTACGCCGTCCTCAGCCACCATCTGGTATTCACCTTCCATGCAACCTACAGGGGTTTCAAGCATTGCTGCACTGGTATAGCGAAATGTCTCACCCGGTGTCAGGTAGGGTTGTTCACCTACCACACCTTCTCCCCTTACTTCCTGGACCTTGTTGTTGGCATCGGTTATCACCCAGTGCCTGCTCATAAGTTGTGCCGGCACCGAGCCCTGATTGGTTATAGTAATGGTATAAGCAAAGACGTAACGATTATCTTCAGGACTCGACTGGTCCTGGACATAAGTGGTTTCGACATCTATTGCAAACTTGTAGCGGTCCATGTTTTCCATATTTTTATTTCACATGAATATTGTATCCCAGGCAAGCCTGATAACATCTACTGTTAACTGATTTCACGATCCAGTCGACGATAACCAGCAGCTTCTGCCAGGTGTTGAACCCTAATTTTGTCTTCACTCTGTAAATCTGAAATCGTCCGGGCCACCTTGATAATTCGATGCATGGCACGTGCAGAAAGTTGCAATTGCCTCATGACCTCTTCTAGGAAATTCCGGCACCCTTTATCCAGGACACAAAATCGTTCCACTTCCCTGTTATTCAGGGACTGGTTGCTTTTACCATTGCGCGCCAGCTGACGGTCCCATGCCGCTAACACACGTTGTCGGACATCATGACTGCTTTCGGATTCTGATTTGCTTGCCTGCAGGATCTCCCGGGTGATATTCGGGACCTCGATGTGGATATCGATCCGATCCAGTAATGGCCCGGAAACACGTTGCCGGTAACGTCTGACCCGGTCTTCCGAACAATGGCAGCGGCCGGAAGCATCCCCGAGATAACCGCAGGGGCAAGGGTTCATGGCAGCCACCAGTTGAAAACTCGCAGGAAATTCTGCCTGCTGAACCGCACGGGAAATGTTAATACGCCCGGATTCCAGGGGTTCACGCAAGACTTCAAGGACTCGCCGGTCAAACTCGGGCAACTCATCCAGAAACAGGACACCGTGGTGGGCCAGTGATATCTCTCCCGGCCGGGGTTGACTACCGCCGCCGACCAGGGCCACAGCGGATGCAGTGTGGTGTGGGTGGCGAAATGGGCGGATTCGCCAGAGTTCTTTCCGGAAACCCTGACTACTGATGGATGCCAGTGCTGCTGATTCCAGTGCCTCTTCCTCGCTCATCGGTGGCAGTATTCCCGGCAGGCGTTCTGCAAGCATGGTTTTGCCCGTGCCCGGCGGTCCGAGCATCAGGAGGTTGTGGCGTCCGGCCGCAGCAATTTCCAGTGCTCGCCGCGCGTGCGCCTGACCGTGGACATCGGCCAGGTCTTTTTCATAGCGGGGTTGGCAATCTGTTCGGGTGGGTAACGTATACTCAATTGCTGTTTTTCCACTCAGGTGGGCACATATCTGCAACAGGTGGTCAGCGGGCAATAGCCGGGCAGCGCCAACCAAGCTGGCCTCTGCTGAATTTTCCCCGGGTAAAACCAGTTCCCGTCCCGCTGCGCGTGTCGCCCGTGCCACGGGAATCAGGCCTCGCACTGGACGTAACTTACCAGTCAGTGCGAGTTCACCTATGAATTCGAAATGCTTCAATGAATTACTTGGCAATTGTCCCGATGCGGCCAGTATGCCGATGGCGATGGCCAAATCAAAACGGCCACCATCCTTGGGCAAGTCCGCCGGGGCCAGGTTAATGGTGATTCGTCGCAACGGAAACTCGAACTGGTTATTCATGATCGCGCTGCGGACGCGGTCCTTGCTTTCCCTGACGGCCATCTCAGGTAACCCGACGATGGAAAGACTGGGCAAGCCGCGACTGAGATGGACTTCGACTGTAACGAGTGGGGCTTGAATGCCGATCTGGGCCCGGCTGTAAACTATGGCGATACTCATCTTCCCTGATTTCTCCCGGCCATCATGGCCTGCTGTTTATTGTTACGGTCCCGGTGGAGTAGTTTCCAATATTAATATTTGCAGTGTTTTACTAACCGCCACACATTATATATAGCTGGCGGACTTATTATCTTTTCAGCTGTTCCTCAAGGTCCGTTAATTTTTTTTCCAGGTTCTCCAGCTTTTCCCTGGTCCTTTGCAGGAGGGCAAGTTGGATATCGTATTCTTCCCGGGTCACCAGATCCATCCGGGCTAGGCCGGCACTGATAGCGGACTTCAGGTTTTTCTCGATGTCCTTCCTGGCGAGATCAAGATCTCGCGGCAGGCTCGAGATGACCCGATTGACCAGTTCATCCAGTTTTTCAGTATTGACTACCATAATCGTTTTACAGATCCCATATGGCATAAATGAGACAACAGTTTAACACTCATCATCTCGGTAGATGAATACTGATCCTTTTTGCACAAATATGGTGCCAACCGGGTGAATAATGCACTTTTAAAGTGCTGATTCATGCTTGACGTTTCCATTGAGTGTCTCAACTAAACCACAGGCGCTGCTTAAGCATATGATTACCAGCCTTTTTTTAACCTGGCACGGAACGTGCAGACCATTTGGCATAAGTAAATGGCCATTGACTGATGTGCTTTTTATTTAGTCATCACATTTTTTGTTTCTTTGATGCAAATATGCAAAAGGGGAAAATATAATGTTGAAAAAGAGCTTTAAGAAAATCATACCTGCCTTGCTAGCGGCTTTGGTCATATCCACACCCGCTGTTCAGGCTGAATCACCACATGAGTTCAGTGCCAACGTGGCTACCACCACCGACTATCGCTTCCGTGGCATCAGCCAAAGCAATGAGGACTTTGCTATTCAGGGCGGCTTTGACTACGGTTATCTGCCCTATAACTTCTATGCGGGTTTCTGGGCTTCCAGCATCGAGTTTGGCGGTGGAGCCTCTACTGAGACGAACTTCTACGGTGGTTTTACCGGTGAAGTCATGAACGGCATTGGTTGGGATGTAGGCGCGCTCTACTACTACTATCCCGATAATGACTTTGCCGTTGATCTTGATTACTACGAGATCTACGGTTCATTGAGTTATGACTTCGGCATGGCTAGTGTCACCGGTGGTTTGGCCTACAGCCCGGACTACTTCGCGGAATCAGACACCTTCCTCTATTACTACGGTGACGTCTCTGTGCCATTGAATGTCTGGGGGCTCTCACTTAACGGCCATGTTGGTTACAACGATATTGATGACGAAGTTGCCTTCGGTACCCCGTCTTATACGGACTACAGTTTCGGAGTTTCGAAAGACATAGGCGCTTTTACATTTGACGTGAGTTATGTCGACACCGACCTGTCGGGGCCCGACTGTTTTGGCGGTCCTGATGATATCTGTGACAGCACAGTGATATTCACAGTATCCGCAGGATTCTAAATCGGAGTTTTACTTTTCATAAAAGCCCCTGCTCATTGTCGGGGCTTCTAAACGGGAGGAGTTATCCATGAAGTTGGTCACAGCAATCATAAAGCCATTCAAGCTCGACGATGTTCGAGAGGCATTGTCTGAGATTGGCATTCAGGGCATGACCGTGACAGAGATCAAGGGATTTGGTCGTCAGAAAGGCCATACCGAACTCTATCGTGGGGCAGAGTATGTCGTCGATTTTCTGCCAAAGATCAAACTTGAAGTCGCTGTTGCCGATGATCAGACAGACAAGGTAATCGAAGCGATCACCGGTGCCGCCAGAAGCGGCAAGATTGGTGATGGAAAGATTTTCGTCTACGACCTTGAACAGGTTATCAGGATCCGCACAGGTGAATCCGGTAACGAAGCCTTGTAATTATGCGGTTATTTAATCAAAGACAAACTTAATTTACAGGAGTCTTGAGGTGGAAAATCAAATTTTCGAACTACAGTATGCAATTGACACTTTTTACTTTCTGGTAATGGGTGCTTTTGTAATGTGGATGGCCGCCGGCTTCTCGATGCTTGAAGCAGGGCTGATTCGTTCCAAAAACACAACCGTGATACTAACGAAAAACGTTGCGCTATATTCCATCGCTTGCACAATGTACATGGTCTGCGGTTATGACATCATGTACGGCGGCGGCTGGTTCCTCTCCGGTGTAGAAACCGTGGCAAATCTCGATGTTGCCGGTGCGTTGGCAGCGTCTGCAGAAAATGGCTTCGACGGAGCTTCTGTTTATGCCGGGGCCTCGGACTTTTTCTTCCAGGTCGTTTTCGTGGCAACCGCCATGTCGATCGTATCCGGTGCAGTGGCCGAGCGTATGAAGCTCTGGGCCTTCTTTATTTTTGCAATCGTCATGACCGGTTTCATCTATCCGATGGAAGGTGGCTGGACCTGGGGCAGCAATTCCGTATTCGGCTTATATGAACTGAAATACAGTGACTATGCCGGTTCCGGCATTGTTCACCTGGCAGGTGCATCAGCGGCTCTGGCCGGAGTTCTTCTGCTGGGCCCACGTAAAGGCAAGTACACCGCCGATGGCAAATCCAGGGCTATACCCGGAGCCAACTTGCCGTTGGCTACCCTGGGTACGTTCATCCTCTGGATGGGCTGGTTCGGTTTCAACGGCGGCTCGACCCTGAAACTGGGTGGTATCGCTGTGGCTAACGAGGTGGCCTATGTGTTCCTGAATACCAACGCAGCTGCTGCCGGTGGTTTGATTGCCGCGCTGCTGACTGCCAAGTTACTGTTTGGCAGGGGTGACCTGACCATGGCGCTGAACGGTGCTCTGGCCGGTCTGGTTGCAATCACAGCAGAACCTGCCGACCCGACTGCCTTGCAGGCCACCCTGATTGGTGCCGCCGGCGGTGTGCTGGTGGTCTTCAGTATTCTGGCCATGGACAAGATGAAGATCGACGACCCCGTCGGTGCTATCTCTGTCCACGGTACAGTCGGTATCTGGGGTATCCTGGCGGTTCTCCTGACCGATGCTGATGCTACCCTCAGCGGTCAGCTGGTTGGTTTGTTAACCATCTTTGTCTGGGTATTTGTTGTCAGCCTGGTAACCTGGTTTATCCTAAAGATGGTCATGGGGATCCGGGTCAGCGAGGAAGAGGAATATGAAGGTGTCGATATCTCTGAATGTGGTGTCGAAGCTTATCCCGAGTTTACCGCTGCCAGATCACCCAACGTATAGACAGTAAAAGTCATTAACAACAAAAACGGGCGCTGCGGCGCCCGTTTTTTTATGTGTCTAGCAAAACAACTTCGTTGTGAGGAGATTGACCACGTGCACCTGCCCGAAATAATTGCTATTCTTCTTTTTCCCGCACAAAAACAGTGCGTATATAACAATCCAAAAATTAATCATAGCCAACGGGGGTAGCTCCTATGAAGTTACTTACTGCAATCATCAAGCCCTTCAAACTGGAGGAAGTGCGGGATGAATTATCCAAACTGGGCGTTGCCGGTTTGACAGCCACCGAGGTCAAGGGTTTTGGGCGTCAGAAAGGGCATACCGAACTTTACCGTGGTGCGGAATATGTCATCGATTTCCTGCCCAAAACCAAGCTGGAAATTGCTATCAATGATAATCAGGTGGATTCTGTAATCGAGGCTATCAGCAAGGCTGCCAGTACCGGTAAGATCGGCGACGGTAAAATTTTCGTCTATGACCTTGAGCAGGCGATCCGGATCAGGACCGGTGAGACCGGCCCAGATGCTTTATAAAATTAGGGGACTTGGAAAATGCAATCGAAATTGGAGAAAAGCTTATTATTTTTGGGCCTTGCGCTGACATCCGTGGGGGTGTGTGCTGCGGAGGAGGCGATTAATGCTGCCAACACATCCTGGATTCTGACATCCACGGCGCTGGTTCTGTTTATGACAATCCCGGGTCTGGCCCTGTTTTATTCCGGGTTGGTCAGGCACAAGAATGTGCTGTCGGTATTAATGCAATGTTTTACCATCACCTGCTTGGTGTCGATCCTGTGGATGGTTTTTGCTTACGGTCTGGCCTTCGGCGATGGCGGCAGCATGAACAGCGTGGTCGGGAGTGGCAAGCTGTTCATGGACGGGATCGAACTGTACAGCGCCAGTGGCGACATACCCGAAACGGTCTTTTTCATGTTCCAGATGACCTTTGCGATCATCACAACGGCCCTGATTGTGGGTGGGTTTGCCGAGCGCATGAAATTCTCTGCGGTCCTCTGGTTCTCCGCTTTATGGCTGGCCCTGGTCTATGCGCCGATCTGTCACTGGGTCTGGGGCGGTGGCTGGCTGGCTGACCTCGGTTTCATGGACTTTGCCGGTGGTTCCGTGGTGCATATTAATGCTGGTGTCGCTGCCGTGGTTGCTGCGGTTTATATTGGCCGACGTCGGGGTTTTCCGGAAACTGCTATGCCACCACATAATATGACGTTGACCGTGGCCGGGGCCTCCTTTCTCTGGGTCGGCTGGTTCGGTTTTAATGCCGGCAGTGCGCTTGCCGCTGGAACCAGTGCCGGGATGGCCATGGTGGTTACACACATTGCAGCAGCCGCGGCTTCAATGGCCTGGATGGCCTGTGAATGGATTCGTTACGGTAAACCCAGTGTCCTGGGAATCGTAACCGGCATGGTTGCCGGACTGGGCACTATTACTCCGGCGTCCGGTTATGTTGGTCCAGTAGGTGGTCTGATCATCGGGATATCAGCCGGTGTAATCTGCTACTTCGCTACCCAGTTTATGAAGCGGGCACTGAAGATCGACGATTCACTTGATGTCTTCCCGGTCCATGGTGTGGGCGGGGCGCTAGGTACGTTACTCACGGCTGTATTTGCTGCGGAATCACTGGGTGGACTGGGTCTGGAAACCAGCATCTCCGCGCAACTGGCTACCCAGTTCACTGGTGTTATTGCCACCGTGGTCTGGTGCGGGGCTATCACTCTGTTGATACTGTTCCTTATCGACAAGGTGCTTGGTGTCCGTGTCACCCCGGATCAGGAGACTGAAGGCCTGGATGTCACCGAGCACAATCAACGGGGCTATATTCTTTAAATAGTCTCATTACGCTAGTATAAACGGGCACTTCGGTGCCCGTTTTTTTTGATGGGTTTGCAAGCATGCAAAGTTGCCCCGGTCCAGTGGAACACGACTATTCAGTGATTTCCCGGAGTGCTGTATCATTTGTTACTGCTTGTGTTACTGCTTGAATCGTCAGGCAGTGTCCCTCGTGGATCAATTTAAATGAATGACTGAATAATAATTTCATGGCAGAACTCGTTGAAAAGTCCATTCTAAAACAGCTGATCCCGGTCAATTCGTTGCAAGGCGAAAATTTTCAGGAATTGGCCAGCAAAGCCAGGGTAGAGACTGTACCAGCAGGCCGGGTACTGTTTAAGGAAGGGCAATTGGACAAAAACAAAGTGTATCTTATTGATGGCCAGGTTGAATTAATGACCGCGTCTGGCGACTCCACCATTATCGATGCCGGGACCAAGACAGCCAGAAATCCGCTGGATAACCACATTCCCAAGCGGCATACTGCAAAAACAAAAGTTGCTTCCAAGATCACCCGTATAGATGCCGATCTGCTTGACGTATTACTGACCTGGGACCAGTTGGCCGGTATTGAAGTTGATGAAATCCAGTCAGAGAAGCAGAGTAAACGTGAAGAGGGTTCCGACTGGATGACCCGAATCCTGCAGTCCAAGGCCTTCCTCCAGGTTCCTCCCGCCAATATCCAGGCCATGTTCATGCGCATCAAGGAGATACCGGTTGCTGCTGGACAAACTATCGTCAGGCAGGGAGACGATGGGGAATACTATTACATTATCCAGCGCGGCGAATGCAAGGTTACCCGAAGTTCCAAGGCAAAAACCGAATTAACACTGGCCACACTGAAAGAAGGAGATGCCTTCGGTGAAGAGGCTCTCCTGTCAGATGCCAAGCGCAATGCCAGTGTTACCATGAACACAGATGGCGTGCTCATGCGACTGTCCAAGGATGATTTCAATGAATTACTGAAGGAGCCAATGTTGAGCTGGGTTGATTTCCCGCAGGCAGAGGAAATGGTTAAAAATGGCGCTGTCTGGCTCGATGTTCGTCTTGAGAGTGAACATAAAAATTCCGCATTACCGGGCAGTATGAACATGCCGCTATTTACCCTTCGTATCAAGGCAGACAAACTCGAGCCTGACAAAAAGTATATCCTTTACTGTGATACCGGACGGCGCAGTTCAGCAGGCGCCTTTCTTCTGAGCGAACGAGGTGTCCAGGCCTATTGCCTGCAGGGTGGTTTACAGGCCAGCGGCTCCTGAATCGCCAGATCAATTCTTAAGGATTGATGACAACGTATAAACTTAATCCAGACATTGATAATTACTGTGTCATGGGGAACCCCGTTTCTCACAGTAAATCACCTTTAATCCATTCAGAATTTGCGAAACAAACCGGGCAGGAACTTTACTATCAGGCAATCAAAGTTGATACCGATGGGTTTGCCCGCGCTGTCAATGAATTTAGAACGGAGGGCGGTATGGGACTCAATGTCACCCTCCCATTCAAGGAAGAAGCCTGCCGGATTTCAGACAAACTGACTCCAAGAGCAAATCATGCCGGCGCTGTGAACACTATTTGGTTTGAACAGAATAACACCATCTGTTTCGGCGATAATACTGATGGCATTGGTTTAATCCGGGACCTGACCATTAATAATGAGATTGTTCTGGCAGGACTGGATATTCTTGTTCTGGGAGCAGGTGGCGCAGTACGCGGCATACTTGGGCCGTTGTTGAATGAATCTCCTTCCCGGGTAGTTATAGCCAATCGCACCCTGGCGCGTGCACAAATCCTCGTTGAACTTTTCTTAACGCACGGCGATATCAGCGCAGTTGAATATTCCTCCCTGCCAGGGCAATCATTTGATCTTGTTATCAACTGCACTTCTCTGGGACTGAAAGGTGAAATACCACCATTGCCTGAGGGCCTTCTCAAAGATCAAGCCAGTTGCTATGACCTTGCCTATGCAAAAGGTGATACGGCCTTTGTCAGTTGGGCCTTGCAGCAGGGAGCAGACAAAGCAGTGGATGGCATTGGGATGCTGGTAGAGCAGGCTGCGGAGTCATTTTACATCTGGCGCGGAGTCATGCCTGAAACAGTCCCCGTGATCAGTCTGCTCAAGATGAAGATGGCCTGAATCATTTCGCCTGTATTTTTTTGCTATTTCAGGCCATGCATCCTGTCCATGATGTCCGGCAACCAGAGTACAAAATCCGGGAAAGTTATCAGTATCAGGAGCCCGATTATCTGGAGTATGACAAACGGAATGATGCCGCGGTAAATATGGTGGATATTGACTGCGGGTGGTGCAACGGCTTTCAGGTAAAATAATGAAAACCCGAATGGCGGTGTCAGGAATGACGTTTGCAGATTGATGGCTATCAAGATTGCAAACCACAACAGATCAACCTGCATATGCTGGGCGATTGGGGAAAGAATGGGAACGACGATAAAGCAGATTTGCAGAAAATCGAGAAAGAATCCCAACACGAACACCAGCAACATACTGAGCAGCAAGAATCCCCAGATCCCGCCGGGCAGGTTGGTCATGAGCTCCAGTACCAGGATATCACCGCCCATTCCCCTGAAGACAAGACCAAAGGCATAGGCACCGATCAAAATCAGGAACACCATGCTGGTTAGCTGCGTGGTCAGGCGCATGGAATCTTTCAGGTGCGCCATTGTAAGTTTTCTATGACTCCCTGCCAGGCACATGGCACCGAGAGCACCTACGGCAGCAGATTCCGTTGGTGAAGCAATGCCGAAAAAGATGGAACCCAATACGGCAATGACCAGAACCAGGGGCGGTAACAGTGAGAAGATAACCCGGGTAAAGAGGTGATTTGATTTGTCCTGTTTCAAGGCCGGCGCTGATTGGGGAAAAAACCAGGCCACTCCGCCCAGGTAGATACAAAACAAGACCACCAGTAACAGCCCGGGGATAACCGCTGCCATGAACAGACGACCGACGGGAACACCCATTACATCGCCCAGCAGGATCAGGATGATGCTTGGCGGAATGATTTGTCCCAGTGTGCCGGATGCCGCAATGGTGCCACTGGCCAGTTGTGGTGAGTAAGCATGCTTGAGCATGGTGGGCAGGGCAATGATGCCCATGGTAACGACCGTGGCACCAACAACACCGGTAGTGGCAGCCAACAGTGCACCGACGAACACCACCGAGAGCGCGAGGCCGCCACGCAGACGACCAAATAACAAGGCCATGGTCTCCAACAGTTCCTCGGCCAATCCGGACTTGTCGAGAATTACGCCCATAAAGATAAACAGTGGTACAGCCAACAGGCTGAAATTGGTCATAACTCCCCAGATGTTCAAAGGCAGCAGATCAAAGAATGCAAATCCCAGAAAGATGCTGCCAAACAGCAGAGCAACAGCACCCAGGGTGAGGGCAACGGGGTAGCCCAGCAGCAAGAGGAAGATCAAGACGAGGAACATGACACCAATCCAGAGGCTCATGACCGGTCCTCGCAAAACAAGACGATATTTTTAAGCAGGTCGGCAATTCCCTGCAGCATCAGCAGGATAAAACCCAGTGGAATGGTACCCTTGAGTACCCAGCGCCAGGGCAGGCCGCCCGGGTCCGGTGATGCCTCTGCATGTATGAACGCTTGTGACACAAACGGCCAGGAGCTGATGATGATTAGCAGGCAAAACGGGATTAACAGGAACAGGTCACCAAAGATGTTTACCAGGGCCCGGCGCCGATCAGACATAAAGTGGCTTTGGTAAAAAAGATCCAGCCGTACATGGCCGTCGTGTTGGAAGGTATAGGCTGCACCGAGTAAAAAAATAAATGAAAACAGGTGCCATTCAAGTTCCTGCAGGGCAATCGAACCACTGTTAAAGAGGTAGCGCATGGTCACGTCGTAACTGACAAGCAGGACCAGCAGTAGCACCAGCCAGGCAACAGCCCGGCCAGTGAATTCATTGAAATCGTGAAGAATCTGCGAGGTTTTTTTTATCCAGTACAAGGGTGTACCTGCATCTGCCGGTTAATTATTGTTATGGGCTGCTTTTACTGATAAACAAAGGTGGCAGTATAAACTAATTTTGCCGTGAGCCAGGCAGCCGCCTGGCCGCCAAGGGTTATACACAAACCGGCAAAGGGCATGATCAGTCCGAAGTTATGCGAGATAACTCCGGTAAGTAATAATTTTTATTCTATAACGGTTTGTTAATTAAAGAGAATAAATGATGAATGGTCATTTCATCTGTTTGCACCCGGATAATGGCTGGTCACTTGCCAGAATAACTAGCCACCGAGTTATACACAGGCTGAATCAGCCGTTTTGGGCTTCGAAACAGTGGTTTGAGAGTGTTATGTACTGTTCAACCGTGAGGTTCTCGGGGCGGAGATCCGGTGCTATCCCCAGTGCCTGGATCTCTTCAGCTGCAAGCTGCCTGTGTATTGCATTACGCAGCGTCTTGCGGCGCTGGTTAAATGCATCCCTGACCAGTTCACGGAACAGGATCGGATCCCTGATACGTGATGATAACTTGCTGTCGGGGAGCAGGCGTACAACCGAGGATTCGACCCGGGGTGGTGGGGAAAAAGCGCCGGGACTGACGTCAAACAGTTTTTCGATCCGGCAAACGGACTGCATCATTACCGAGAGTCGCCCGTATTGCTTGTTACCCTCACTGGCCGCCAACCGATCCACCACCTCTTTTTGTAACATGAAATGCATATCGCGGATTACGTCGGCATTTTCCAGCAGGTGAAACAGCAAAGGTGTGGAAATGTTGTAAGGCAGGTTGCCGACGATCCGCAGCGCCGTGTCGCCAATGCTGGTTATGTCAAACTTGAGTGCATCGACGCAGTGAATGGTCACGTTTGTGTGCTTCAGGTTCTTCTCCAGGGCAGCCGCCAGGTCACGATCAATTTCTACAACGTGCAAGTGTTCAACGTAATTTAATAATTCCCGGGTCAGGGCGCCATGACCCGGGCCTATTTCTACCAGTGTCTCGTCGGGCCGGGGATCGATTGCCCGAATTAAACGGTCAATGACCCCGGAGTCATGCAGGAAATGCTGACCAAACCTTTTTCGTGGACGGTGAAGCGGATTCATTTATCTGGAACTGACTGGGATACTGGATTTGTCTTCCTTGCTTCCAGTCTGCTGGTTTATCAGCAAATTCGCATGGTAAATTGCAGCCAACAGGCTCGTTGCACTTGCCTTGCCGGTGCCGGCAAGTTCCAGGGCGGTCCCGTGGTCGACGGAAGTACGGATGATCGGCAGGCCAAGGGTGATATTGACAGTTTCACCGAATCCCTGTGCCTTGAGTACCGGCAGCCCCTGATCATGGTACATGCTCACAACCACATCAGTATGTTTGAGGTTTTCCGGAGTAAAGGCCGTATCCGCGGGCAAGGGCCCGGTGAGTTTTATGCCTTCCTTTCTGCAACGTTCCAGGGCAGGGATGATGATGTCGATTTCCTCACTGCCCAGGTGACCATTTTCTCCGGCATGCGGATTCAGACCACAGACCAGGATTCGAGGATCAGCAATACCGAACCGGGATCGCAAATCGTTAAAGACTGTTCGTATCACCTTCATGACCAGTTCCCCGGTGAGGTGCTGGCTGACGCAGGAGAGTGGAATATGCGTCGTGACCAGGGCGACCCTGAGTTTATCGTTGACCAGAAGCATAACGGGGAAACCCTCGTCGCAAAGATCAGCCAGGTATTCGGTATGTCCAGTGAAGTGGTAACCGGCATCATTGATGTTTGCTTTATGCACCGGAGCAGTGACCATCGCGTCGTATATCCCGTCAAGACAGCCCTTACAGGCTGTCTTAAGGGTTTCCAGTACATAAGCAGCGTCCTTGAAATCCAGCTTGCCGGGGCTTGAAGCAAACTCGTGTTTTACCGGCAGGATATTAAGCTGGCCGGCGCGCTGAGGAGACGCAGGGTTCCCGGCTGAGAATTCGGTGAGTTGCAACGACAGGCCCAGGTTCCGGGCCCGGTTTATTAGCAGGTCCGGATCGGCAACGACGACGATTTCAGCAGGCAGGTCATTTTGCAGCGCCTGGACAACAATATCAGGACCGATACCTGCTGGTTCTCCTGGGGTCAGTGCAATCCTGGGACAGTTTCGATCAGTTCTCATCCAGTCGGTATTCGACATAGGCCTCATCCCTGAGGGTACGTAACCAGTTTTGCTGGGCTTCTTCGATCTTTCTCGCGCGGATGGCTTCCCTGGCCCGGGTGCGTTGCAAGTCTTCACTGTTGTCGTGTTGTCTGCGTTCCATGACCTGAATGATGTGCCAGCCAAATCTGGTCCTGAACGGGTAGCTTATCTTACCATCATCCAGATTTTCCATTTCCTGTTCGAATTTCGGAACCAAATCTCCGGGGTTGGCCCAATTCAGTTCACCGCCATCGACGGCGCTCATGGTATCTTCAGAGTGGGCGCGGGCAAGATCCCCAAAATCTTCGCCAGCCAGAATTCGCAAGCGCAACTGGTCCAGCCGTTCCCTGACATCAGCGTCCGTCATTAGCTGGTTGGGCTTGATCAGAATGTGGCGGGCCTTGGTCTGGGTGACAATATTTTCCCTCTGTTCACCACGAATGTCGGTCAGTTCAATGATGTGAAAACCACTCGGGCTTTCAATGATATTACTTACTTCGCCCTTTGCCATGGTTCTCACCAGACCCGTAAACAGGGAGGGTATCTCTTCGGCCTTACGCCAACCCAGGTCACCGCCATTAAGGGCCTGTTGACTGTTGGAAACCTCTATTGCCAGAGTTTGAAAATCAGTACCGGCTTCGAGTTCCTGTATTACCTTTTCTGCCTTTGCCCTGACCTGTTCAGTTTCCGCTACAGTGGGTGCCTCAGGTAAGGCAATCAGAATATGCGAGAGCCGGTATTCATCCTGTCCTTGCTGGCTCTCCTGATTTTCAATGTAGTTGTTGATTTCCCTCTCGGTTATAGTGATGCGGTTATCGATCTGTCGTTGTTTCAGCCGGGCAATTGTAATCTCGTTACGGATATTTTCGCGGAACATTTCATAACTGTAACCGTCACTTTCGAGGATATCTCGGAACTGAGCCAGGCTCACTCCGTTTTCAGCCGCAATATTGGCAATGGTGTTGTTTAAGGTTTCATCGTCCACCTGGATGCCGGTATTGGCCGCAAACTGAAGTTGAAGCTTGTTAATAATCAGTCTTTCCAGAACTTGTCTCTCAAGGATATTATCTGGCGGTGCCTGGGTACGGGCTTGTGCAATCTGTGCCTTGACAGTCCGAAGCTGGTTTTCCAACTCACTTAGCATCACCACATCATCATTTACAACTGCGACTATGCGATCGAGTGGCACGCCTGCCTGGGTGTTAGCAAATACGGCGAGACCAGTAATCAATAACAGTCTTTGAATCAACATCTGAAATCTAGAATTCACTCTTAAACCCGGGAATATTTTCAGTAAGGAATGTTTCTGTACCTGTGCCCAGCCCGGCGAGGCCTTTCAGCTCGAGCTGGAAGAATATACCGGTATTATACTCATCATTGACCCCGGTTAGGAAACGCCTGGCAACCGTTCGGAAGGCCCAGCAACAACTCTCATATTCAATTCCGGCAAATATGTCGATATTTTTCCTGTCTGGCAGGGCATAGACCCAGCGTGCCAGCGCGTTCCATTTTTTTGTGATGGGCCAGTGGAACGAGAGTTCCGTCTGTTCGATATCGATCGTCGGGTTTTCCTGTGGCCGGCGGACCCGGTAGGCGAAGTTGATGACCTTGTTGTCTGCCGGGTTATATTGTGCAGCTGCCAGGACTTTTTCTGTCTTACCCTCGTTCGGGTCCCACTGGATGGTGCCGCGCAGGCGGAGTTCGTCAAGGATACTGGTCCCGACCTCTGCAACCAGGGGTGAGCTGCTGTTATCATTCGGCAACGTACCGGGCAGGACCACATCCTGCTTGTCCACGTAATAGATCTGGCCGAGGCTCGCATAGCCCAGTTCCCGCCCGCTGTTGTCCTGGATCAGGCGTGATGTCAGCGCCAGGGTAAACTGGTTGGCATCACCGACCCGGTCAACACTGGAGAAGCGGTCTTCCCGGAACAGGGAGTCAAAGGAGAAACTGTATATGCCGGTGTCAAAGTCCGGCAAGTCTGACTGGTCCTCGTCCGGTATATACAGGTAATACAAACGGGGCTCCAGTGTGTGAATGAAGGCATCCCCTAACAGGCGAGTATCACGCTCAAAGAAGAGGCCTGTATCCACACTGGTAATCGGCAGTGCCAGGCTCGGGCTGGAACTGAACTGGGTGCCCGTATCGTGGAGATCATATTGAGTGTAGCGCACGCCGATTTTCGGAATGAAGAAGCTAGCTGGCGTATACATTGGAAAACTGACCGAGGGATAGAGATGCAAGCGTCCGCCATTCACATCTTCTATTGGAAAACCATCATCGTCCCGGTCGAAGTAGGCCACCTGGGAATTGAGTGCCAGGTTGAGTCGCCGGTTTTTGAAGGGACTGGCCGCATTAAACAGGACTTGCGGTAACCGTTGGTATGGACGAGATGTGAGGGGGATGGTGCTGTCAACGGTTTGGAAACCCTGGGCCCTGGCCGTCAGGTTCCACCAGCTACCGCTATACGCTGCTTCTGCCCGACGTTCCAGGTACTGGATGCTGGAAGTGTTGATGGTTGATCCAAAATCCTTGAAGTATTCACTATCAGAGACACGGTTGTAGGTTAGATAGAGACGGCCCTTGTCTGCAAAGGATTGATTATGCGTAAAGTTAAATAAATTCCTGTCTTCATCGTTGAATTCGGAGTCATTAGGCAGATATTCCAGATTTAATTCGCCATTCCCTCTTTTGAGCAGATAGCGGTACTCGCCCATCATCATCAAGCCACTATCGGTGAGAACGCGGGGAGTGATGGTTGCATCCATCTCCGGTGCAATATTCCAGTAGTAGGGCGTCTGTACCTCATAACCGCTTCGGTTCGTCGATCCAAAGCTTGGAGTCAGAAATCCCGATTTACGTTTATCACTGATGGGAAAAGAGATATGAGGGGTATAGAACAACGGGATATTTTTGATCCTCAGGACAGCATTCTTGGCAGTTCCCCATTCCTCATTATGGTCCAGGCGGATCTTGCTGGAACTCAAGCGCCAGAAATTGTCTTCAGGCTCACATGTTGTATAAGTCACCTGCCTCAGCTTGGTGAATTGACGGGAGTCGTCATGAAAGATACTCTTTGCTTCCCCTCTACCGCGCTTCTCCAGGATGAAATAAAAGGCGTCCTCAAATTGACTGGTCTCCTGTCTGAAATCAATCTCTCCTGCCTCACTGTGGAGATACATCGCGTCATCCCAGTACTCTACGGCGCCCATCATCGTTGCCAAATCAGATGGGTGATCATAGGTGATGTGATCCGCCTGCAGTTGTTGTAGATTACGGGTAATTTCAACATCGCCATCCAGTACCGAGAGGCCGTATTCTTCGAGTTCTGCCTCATCAGCTATGATGTACATTTCATCCACTGCGAGTTCCCGGTCGACTTTCGGTCGCTCCGGGATTGGCAAGCTGGCGGGGCAAAGCCCGGATTTATTTTCCGCAGGCATTACGGTTAGTGACACGCCAGAAAGGAGCATCAAAACTAGCAGGTATTTATACAGGGACCAGTTCAAGCTGTATGATGTTTTTAGAATTATCTATTGGCGTGATGCTGCTAAAATCTCATAGAATGCCTCTATCTTCAAATTTTTAAGCTTAATTGCTGTCGAACTGGTCTGCTCAATGCATGGGAGAGTGACTACAGAAGTGGATAGCACTCAATGAAGCCAAAGTCTGTACTGATTACTGGTTGTTCCAGCGGTATTGGTTTTCATGTAGCCAACACCCTCAAAGACCGTGGCTACCGTATTTTTGCTTCCGCACGGAAATCTAATGATGTCGAGGAGCTTAAACGGCTTGGACTTGAATCCGTGCAATTGGATCTAGCTAATAGCGCATCAATAGATTCTGCACTGGATTTTGTGCTGGAATCTACCGGCGGTGAATTATATGGTCTCTTTAATAATGGTGCATTTGGAATTGTTGGCGCAGTTGAAGACCTTAGTCGGGATGCCATGAGGGACCTGTTCGAGGCAAATCTTTTCGGTACCCATGAATTGACCACACGGGTTATCCCGGTAATGCGACAACAGGGCTTTGGCCGGATAATCCAGAACAGTTCGATACTGGGTTTTGTCACCCTGAAATTCCGCGGCGCCTATAATGCATCCAAGTATGCTTTGGAAGGTTTAACGGATACCCTGCGCATGGAACTTGAAGGTTCCGGTATTCATGTCTCGTTAATAGAACCAGGCCCTATTGAAAGCAAGTTTCGGAAGAACGCCTATCTTGCTTACAGGAAATATATTGATAAGGAACACAGTTACTTTCGTGATTTATATGATACCCAGGAAATACGCATGCAAACTGAGGAACCGGTGGTGCCATTTACCCTGGGGCCGGAAGCAGTTTACAAAAAAGTTGTTCATGCTCTAGAAAGCAAGCGGCCTAAAGCACGTTACTTTGTGACCTTTCCAACATATTTATTTGGAACCTTGAAACGTTTGCTCCCGGATAGAGTACTGGACAGCATACTTATCCGTATCTAAAAGTCACTATACACAATGAAGCTATAACAATTATCTTGTGATAATTTGTTAAAAATAATTCAATCGAAATGCCATGAATACGCTGTATAAATCTTTATTCATTTTACTGATTATCCAGTTCACTGCTTGTACCGCTCCGGCAGTCAAGATCTATTCCGATCGCAACCCAGATATAGACATTTCAGGCGCCACGACTTTTGCTTGGTTGAAGGATGACTATCTATTGGTGAGTTCTGAAGAATCCAATCCTATTGTGGCAGCAAAGGTGGCCAAGACAATAGAGTTCGAGATGCGAAAAAAAGGTTATGTCCTTGTCAAAGATCCGGAAACGGCCGATCTGGCGGTAGTGTTTACTGTTGGTAGCCGCGAAGAGGTCGACATTCGGTCTTTCCCGGTGACCTATGGTGGGGGATTCCGTTGGGGTGGTCCTTATTACGGAGGAAGTTCAATCTATGTTGGTACGGAGACACGTGCCGTCACCTATACGAAAGGCAGGTTGGCGATAGATGTATTTCACGTCGCATCCAGACAACCGGTATGGCACGGTCTTGCCACCAAGACCATCACAAGTTCGGATGAGAAAAACATGGATGAACTTATCAAGGATACGGTCGAGCAAATCCTTGCGGAGTTTTAAGCCGACCGGCAGCCAGTCATGCGGGTAGCGGAATACGAGGTTTTTCCATATTTCGCCGGAAAAGAGTGACTGTATTCCCAATCTTCTGAACATTTTCGGAAGACGTTTGCCGGCAAATCTCGGAAATGATCCGGTCCCTTTCCTCACGTTCACCGACCCGGACTTTGATCTTGATCAACTCATGGTGGTTCAGGGCATTCTCAATTTCAGAGAGGATCTGATCGGTAAGCCGATGCTGCCCCAGCCAGAGTATCGGTTTTTTCTCATGCGCCAGTGTTCGCAGGTATTTTTCTTGGCGTTTGCTCAAAACCATGATTCAGGAAACCTCGACTTGCTCTATTAGCAAGGCATCTCGATCATAACAAAGCGTCTTATTGCGACCGCTGTTTTTTGCCATATACAGAGCCTGATCTGCCTGTTTAACAAAACGGTTCGCTGCATCGGCAGCATGCTGGATTTCCTCGGCAGAGAGGGTGCTGATACCGATAGATACTGTGAGTGAAATTTCATTTTCATTTTCATCCTCGAATGGTCTCATGGCGATCATTTGCCGGATTCTTTCGGCGATCTCGATTGCCTTTTCCGATGCGGTTTGCAGCAATATGACTGTGAATTCCTCGCCACCATAACGGGCCACCACATCTATCTGCCGGACCTGTTCCTTGATTACCTGGGCTATATAGCGCAACACCTGATCACCAGTCTGGTGACCGTAGGTGTCGTTAATGTTTTTAAAATGGTCGGCATCAATGAATAGGCAACTGCTGGGATTTCCACTGCGGCGGATGCGTGAAATCTCCTCAGTGAGGCGTTGGTCAAAGTAACGGCGATTATTCACACCTGTCAGGTTGTCAATCAGGCCCAGATATTTCAGATGTTCCCGTGCCAGGTTATTGTCCAGGCACACGGCAATGACGGCAGCCAGATGTTTAAGAAAATCGGCACCGGCATTTTCATCAAAGCGGTCCTTGTCATTGCTGCCGATATTGTAACTGCCAATCAGGCGGCCTTTGTGCAAAAGGGGCAGCAGGGCAATACTGGCTGGTTGTGTATCGGCATCGGGAAATAGGATGGCATGGGCTTCAAGCTGATACCGTGTCAACAGAGGCGAGAGCAGGCCCTGGTAAATCCGGGTCAGGCAGGAATTCTCGTGAATGAAGAATAGATTGGGATTATCGGTGATCTCATGATCGGATTGTTCAAACAGCCGCTGGATTTCATAATCGCTGTCTACCAGAACAAGGGTGACATAATCCCAGTTGAAAATCTCCTTGCTATGACATATGACCTGATCGAGAAACTCTTCAAGCGATTCGGAATCCATTAACTGTATTTCAAAGTTCTGAAACTTCCTGAGAATAGTCTCATTACGACGCGCACCCTCAAGCAATTCCGAGTACTTTTCTCTCAACTCCGAAATCTGCTCCTGAGCTCTCATGGGATACTCATCCAACTGATATTTATAAAGTAGTATATCCGTTTTAATGGTAAAATTAACCCGTAAATTCAGAAATATTCCGTGATCCATATCGCTTAAACTATTCTTGATAGCCTGGAAAATTCGCTACATGCTAAAAATAATTGTTATAGTTTTTCTGCTGTTTAGTCAGTGTTTTTTGCCCTCCGCGTTTGCGGATGTAAACGAACTCAGGCTACAACTTGCTGAAATTCAGGATATGATTGAAATTGAAAAGAAAAATAATGAAGATCTGAAGGATACCCTATTTACCAGAAAGATCGAGCTGGCCGAACTCAGGAAAAAACTATCATCCCTGGAAGAAGAGGTCACTTTATTGAAAGCAAATCTGGACGTTCAATAAAACACAAACATTTGGAGCAAATATTATGAAGATAATACCAGGCTTTCTTGTTTTACTGGCGCTTGTCTCAATTGTTTCCAGGGCCGAGGAAGAGAACCCTGCAGCAAAGCTTGATGAAATTAATGAGATGGTAGAAGCGGAACAGGAACTGAATATGAAACTCAAAGGTGATGTGGATACCAGGGATGCCGAGCTGGCACGATTAAGGCAAAAGCTGGAGGCCCTGGAAGAAGAGTTGAACAAGCAGGAGAGTAATAACTAAATTAAAACACACTATAATCTAGTGTATACGTCAAGAATGAAACCTTTTCCGCTTACTGGTTTATAAATAAATAACTGCGTTCTATTACCCAGAACAAGGCTATTGTTCCGATAACATAAGCTATGGGCATGGATTTCCAAGATATTGTTTGCCAAGTATCCAAGCTCCGGCAAAACCAAGCCCGTGAAGCAGGCCGGAAAGAAACGCAATTAGCCAGGGCATGCGGCTATCTAGTCCCCGTTTACCCTGTCTGTCATGGTTTAATAACACTGGATTATTCATGAGTATATACGCTTTCCTTGGATGATGAAGGACACGTTACTCAATAGGTTATGTAAATTTTTTCTTGAATAGCTTATAACCTTCGGACAACCATAACAGACTGGTTGCCAGTAACAGGAGAAACAGTCCTTCCTCCAGGCTTACCGGTTTTACTACCAGTATGTCACTGAGCACGGGAAGGTGCATGGCTGTGATATGTAATAACAAGGCCGCTATAACACTTATCACCAGAAAGACATTTTGGAACGGATTATGAAGGAACACGGAGCGTCGTTCAGATCGGCTATTAAAGGCCTGAGTATTTTCAAAGAATACCATTAATAACAATACAACATTTCGGGCCTCGTCTACTGTATGCCCATTGGCAAGCAGTGATGTAAATGTAATATAAGAGATGAATCCAATTACCAATGCGGATGAAGCGACACGTTCGATCATAATCCTGTTGAAAATCGGTTCTCTTGGGGGCCGCGGTTTTTGTTTTAATTCATCGCCTTCCCCGGGCTCAAAAGCAAGAGCCACGTCCTGTATGCCATTGGTCACCAGGTTTAGCCAGAGCAGTTGTACAGCTGTTAAGGGAATAGTGTAGCCGGATAACAAAGAGAGTATAAATAAAACAATTTCACCAACGCCGGTTGACAATAATAAAAAGATTACTTTTCTTACATTGGCGTATGCAATACGCCCCTCTTCAATTCCAGAGATGATGGATGCAAAATTATCATCAGTAATAATCATGTCTGAGGTTTCACGTGCCACATCGGTCCCTTTTTTACCCATAGCAACTCCCACATGGGAAGCACGCAGTGCCGGTGCGTCATTGGCACCGTCCCCTGTGACCGCAACGAAATGACCGAGACGCTGTAATGATTGCACAATCTGTAATTTATGATGTGGTTCAACCCGCGCAAATACTTTTGCGCCTTTGACCAGGTCATCAAAAGCCGCTTGATCCTTTTCTTTGAGGAGATGATTGATTTGTTGCCCGGAAACGACTTCTTCCAGAGAGTCAGCCATACCCAGATCACGCGCAATCGCCAGTGCAGTATTCGGATGATCCCCCGTAATCATCGCAACTGATATTCCCGCATTCCGGCACTTTTTGATTGCCTCAACGGCTTCCTTGCGGAGTGGATCGATCATTCCCACCAGCCCCAGCAGGCATAATCCTCTTAGATGTTCAGGCGAAAACACCTGTTTACCACGTAAAGGGATTTCTCCATCCGCCACGGCCATGACCCGGAAACCCTGATCTGCCATGCTTTTTGCCTGAGATATGATGTTTTCCCGGTTAATTGGTACCTCACCGTCCATCGTTAGCATCTGATCGCACATCATGACGACCTGTTCGAATGCTCCTTTGACATGCGCAATCGTCGATCCATCATTTTTATTTAAGGCAGCAGCGTATCTCTGTTCTGATTCATAGGGAATACTGGATATTTCCGGAAACTGATGTAATGACTCCTGTCTGGTAATTCCCGCTTTGCGGGCCATGACCAGAAATGCAATATCGACCGCGTCCCCGTGACCAGTCCATAAACCATCATGACGGCCCAGGAAACCCTCATTTGCCAAAACAGACGCTTTTGCGATTCTCTGGATAATTGATTGCAGATTTTTATCCGGGGGATTCCCGTTGAATCTGAACATTCCTTCCGGTATTAACCCTGCGCCGGAGATGTTCAGTTCTTCGCCACCGGCCAGGGCCAGTTTCCTTACCGTTAGTTCGTTTACAGTGAGTGTACCGGTCTTGTCCGTTGCAATAAAAGTGCACGAACCCAGTGCTTCAACTGTCACCAGTTTTCGTGCAATCACGTTTCGTTTCGCCATTCGTCTCATGGCAATTGAAAGTGCAATAGTCATTGCAACAGGCAAGCCTTCGGGTATAGCCGCCACGGCCAAAGCTGCGATAACCATAATGACCTGGATCCAGCCCATCCCCTGGGTATATGCAGCAATGCCGATTAATAGTGATGCCATAAGCATCAGGACGGTAATTCGGAAGGTAAATCTCTCCATGCGGATCAATAGCGGCGGCTTGGTCTTGCGACGGGCAAGTAATGTCTCTGCGATCCGTCCAAGCTGGGTATGGATACCGGTATGGGAAATTACACCTACCGCACGACCTGTTGTTACCAGTGTGCCGGTAAATGCCATATTGCTTCGCTCGGCAACAGGCGTGTCAGCTTTCAAAATATCTTCATGGTTCTTGCTTACCGGTAATGATTCACCGGTAAGTAAGGATTCATCGATCTGAAGATTTCGGGATTCCAGCAAGCGAAGATCTGCCGGAACTCTGTCACCGGATTCAAGTAAAGTAATATCACCGGGCACGAGCTTGTCGGTTTCAATTTCATAGGCTTCCTGATCACGTATAACCTTTGCATGTAGATTAATCAGTTGATGCAGGGACTCAGCACTTTTCTGAGCAGAATATTCCTGTATAGCACCGATAATTGAATTTAAAAGCAGCACGATCATTATGAAAGAGGCATCAGAATACTTTCCAATCGCAAGCGAGGCTACTGCTGCGATAAGCAGGATATAAATCAGTGGATTCAGGAATTGCTTGAAAAAAATGATGATTGGCCCAGGTAGACGAGGTCTGGGGAGTACATTCATGCCGTATGTTGCCAGTCGTTGATTTACTTCATCCAGTGCGAGGCCATGTCGACTGCTGTTTAATGTCTTGAGGACATCCGCCGTGGCTGCGGCATGAGGCTGAATTTGATTTTTATTAAAATTCATAAGAAAGACAGGGGTTGCAACACATATGGAAAGTCATAAAGTTTGTTGTCAGATAGCCCAGCCTCTAATTAACTACCCGCTATCGAGTTAAGGTAAAAAGAATACTCTTTGACTGATATAGAGAGTTGTTAGTGCATAAAATACAAGATCTGTTTACCAGATATCCGCCCAGGTATGGCGATGCAACAAAAAGGATTACATCATCAGATGTGGAAGACAAGGAATTTTTTATCAGAAAAAATGTCATAAATATTCTGTCTGATCTTTAAAGAACCTGTAAATATTGTTCACTAATTGAGTGGTCGCTGGCAGTAAGGCAGCAAAGCAAGGCATTTCTTTACGGCTGGATTCCGGCGAATCTGGCTCCAATGGGTTCAGGAAGACGGCTGGTCAAGGGACATCAGCAGGGGTGCGGATACCGCTTTTCTGATATGCGCCCGGTACTATTTCTAATAGTAAAATGGCACCGTGTATCCCCTGGGCCTGAAATATTCAGGCTTTTTAACCTGGGTCTGGATTCGGTAAAAGTAATAGATTTTTTACAAAGAAGTACTAATATATAGACATGCAAAAGCACCATTTTCATATCTTCAGAGCAATTCGCGCAAACGGAAGGCCGTTATCAAGTGGTTTACTTGCGCTCCTGCTCGGTAGCTGGCTATCTGTATTCTGTACATATTGTCTTGCTGCTATGGAAATCAACGATTTCGTTAACCATGCGGCGCACGCTTCTGATCAGCATTGTCCACCGGCTGAGAATATTCAAAACAGCGCCTATGATGATGAATCATGTCGAGGAATATGTGACTGTGATGCGGTTGCTACCATGCCCGTCAAGAAATCTGATATAAAAGCTGTCGTTGTAAAACTCAGCACAGAACATCAGTACGCCACTTTCAATCAGGATATTCAATATACCAGAAAAAATAAGAATACTTCCTGTAATAATCCTTATCAAAATCCGGAACGCTCTTATTTCCTGCCACTCGAAAGATTCTGTGTCCTTCTGAATTAGTTAACTTCTTCAGTATGTAAAACCCTTTGTTAGAGGTTTCACTGAAGGAGTTAGCTATGGATAACAGAAATCAGATATTTCAAAAAATAGTTTATTTAATTTTCTGTCAGGCATTGAATCTGTTTTCATTGCCGTTATTCGCTGCTGATGTATTGTCATTAAGCGAGGCGGAACAACTGGCTATCAAGCTTGATCCAATCACAAAAAGTTATGTTGCACGTTCTGAAAGTTTTGCTGAACAGGCAATTTCAGACGGACAATTGCCTGATCCGCGATTAAAACTGGGCGCAGCGAATTTTCCTGTAGATACATTTGATCGTGAACAGGAGCCTATGACGCAATTGCAAGTAGGTATTCAGCAGTCGTTTCCTCCAGGTAATACACTTCAATATCGCAGAGAAAGAACGAAAGCCCTGTCTGATATTGAACAGTCACGTTCCTTTGTTCGAACTCTGGAGGTATCGCGTAACGTGCGAATTCGATTTATGGAACTTTACTATCAGTCTGCAGCACAGAGAATTCTTGAAGAAAACAGATCTTTGTTTTCACAATTGCTTAATATAACCCAGCGTCATTATGCAGCAGGGCGTGATAATCAGCACGATGTTCTTCGAGCACAACTGGAACTGTCATTGATTGATAATCGAATACTGGAAACCATCCAGTCCAGGGAAACAGCAATCGCAGAGTTGGGCAAATTTATTGGACAGGAAAATTCAGTCAGGCCAGTACAGGATGAATTCCCCGACCTTGAAGCCGTGCCTTCTTTTGTAATCATAAAGGAAAACCTTGTACATCATCCGGTAATAATGATTGAGGACGCGACCTTGCTTGCCAGCGACAAAAAAATCAGTGAAGTTGAGGAGCAATTCAAACCGACTTTCAATATTGATGTAACCTATGGCGAGCGCACCGGTACAGATTTTGAGGGTGATTCCCGGCCTGATCTTTTATCAGCGATGCTGCTGGTTGATCTGCCAATATTTACTGATAAACGGCAGGACAGGCGATTGGCCGCAGCTAAAAAGGAAAAAATAGCCTTGCAATTTATGCGTACTGACAAATTGCTGGAGTTGAGGAGCATGGCAGAACGTGAATATGCTAACTGGAACCGTCTGAATGACAGACTGCAATTGTTTGAGCAACGGACAATCGCTGATGCAAAAATGAATGTTGATTCCACACTCAGCGCCTATCAGAATGATGTAACAGATTTTACGACACTGATGCGTTCTTATTTGACGGAACTGGAAACCAGACTCGATATGTTACGAGTAAGAGTTGAAAAAGCAAAAGTCCAGTCGAAACTGCTCTACTTGACGGGAGAATTGTAATGAAAAAGATCTGGTTATTAGTGTTAGTGCTGTTCATTGCTATTCTGGTCTTTGTTTACTTGCAGCATAAATCCAACACGTCCCAGGTTCATAAGGAAGATGAAAAAGAGGTTTTATACTGGGTGGCGCCTATGGACCCGAATTATCGTCGCGATAAACCTGGCAAATCACCCATGGGGATGGAACTTGTCCCCGTGTACTCAGGTTCTGAAAAGGAGGATGCTGCTGTAGTCCGTATCTCACCTGAAGTAGTCAACAATCTCGGTGTGAGAACAGCCAGGGTGGAAAAAGGCAAATTATCAAGGCGCATTGAAACTGTCGGTTATATTGATTATGACGAGTCCATGATAAGCCATGTCCACCTGCGTGCAGAAGGGTGGATACATAATCTCGTGGCTGATACTGAAGGAGAAAGAGTCAAAAAAGGACAACTCTTGTTTACCCTTTATTCCCCTATGCTGGTCAATGCGCAGGAAGAGTATCTGCAGGCTGTTGCTTCAGGTAACAAGATGCTTGCTGCCGCATCCAGGGAACGATTGCTTGCACTCGGACTTGTAGATTCACAGATAGAAAAGACGAGGCAAACAGAGAAACCGTCACAATTTGTTGCCAGCTATGCAACACAATCTGGTGTGATATCAGCCCTGAATGTAAGGCAAGGAATGTATGTTAAACCTGAAACAGAAATAATGTCTCTGGCCAGTCTGGATACTATCTGGATTGAAGCAGAAGTTTTTGAACGCCAGGCCAGTTGGGTTGCAAATGGCCAGCTTGCGGAAGCCCGGATACCGGCCATGCCGGGCCGAGTCTGGAAAGGAAATGTTGATTATGTTTACCCGGAACTCGATGCAACTACACGCACATTGCGTGTTCGACTCAAGTTCAAAAATCCTGATGAACTTCTCAAACCCAATATGTATGCAAGTGTATCGATTCTGAACGAACCGGTAGAAGATGTTATTCATATTCCCCGTGAAGCTCTGATTGATGACGGGAGGGTCCCCCGTGTCATTCTTGCGCTTGGTAACGGCAGATTCAAGGCAAGACAGGTAATACCAGGAATGGAGGGCGATGGCCGCATCGAGATTATAAAAGGACTGGATGAATCAGATGAGGTTGTCGTATCAGCACAGTTCCTGATCGATTCAGAAGCGAGTTTGAACGCAAGTTTCCAAAGAATGGAACCACAAAACGGGGAAATGGCTACAAACAATCATTTTCATCCATATGGTGAGGGTACTGTCAATTCCATCGATCAAATGGAACGTCTAATCAATATCAGTCATGAAGCAATTAATTCACTGCAATGGCCAGCGATGAGAATGGATTTCAAAGTTGCAGATCATATAGATCTTGATTCTCTGGAAATTGGTGACCACGTCAAATTTTATCTTGGCAAGACACAGAATGGTGATTTCTTTATAAGTAATATCGTCCCTTTCGTTACAGAGGGAGAAGATCATGATTGAATTTATCATAGACTGGTCGATCCGAAACCGTTTTTTAATCCTGTTATTATCAATCCTTCTGGTATTTGCAGGTATATATACATTAAAAGAGACGCCTGTCGACGCTATTCCAGATCTGTCAGATGTGCAGGTAATAATCAAAACGTCTTATCCAGGCCAGGCACCACAGGTTGTTGAAGATCAGGTTACCTACCCGCTGACCACTGCAATGTTGTCTGTTCCTTATGCTGTTACAGTTCGTGGTTACTCGTTTTTCGGCGATTCATATGTGTACGTTATTTTCAAAGATGGAACCGACTTGTACTGGGCCCGTACACGCGTACTGGAATACCTGAGCCAGATTGCGAATCGTCTTCCGGCAAATGCCAGACCGGCGCTGGGACCTGATGCCACCGGCGTTGGCTGGATATATGAATATGCATTGATTGACCGTAGCGGCAACAATGATCTCTCCAGGCTTCGTTCACTGCAGGACTGGTTTCTGAAATACGAATTGCAAACCATCCCCGGCGTTGCAGAAGTCGCGACCGTCGGTGGTTTTGTAAAACAATACCAGGTTGTGGTCGATCCCAATCGCCTTCGTGCTTACGATATCCCCCTGTCTACTGTAATTCGTGAGATCAAGCGTGCAAACGAAGAAGTCGGTGCATCCGTTATAGAAATGGCGGAAGCAGAATATATGATACGTTCAAGCGGATATATAACGGGTATAGATGACATTCAGAATATACCATTAAGTGTAACCGAACGTGGTGTTCCAGTTCTCCTGGGTGATATAGCGCATGTTCGTATCGGGCCCCAGCTCAGGCGTGGTCTTGCTGAACTTAACGGCGAAGGTGAGGTAGTTGGCGGTGTTGTGATCATGCGTTGGGGTGATAATGCTATGAAAACGATCAATGCAGTCAAGGAACGATTGCAGGAACTCGGTAACAGCCTGCCTGAAGGTGTTGAAATTATAGAAACCTATGACCGTTCGGATCTGATAAAACGGGCAATTGAAAATCTCAGGGGTAAGCTTGTTGAAGAATTTATAATTGTCGCCCTGGTCTGTGCCGTATTCCTCTTCCATTTCCGTTCATCTCTGATAATTGTTTTAAGTCTTCCGCTCGGCATCCTGATTGCCTTTATTGTCATGTATCTGCAAGGCATCAATGCCAATATTATGTCGCTTGGCGGTATTGCAATTGCCATTGGAGCCATGGTCGATGCCGCTATTGTAATGATTGAAAATGTCCACAAGCACCTGGAGAAATCTGAAGTTACATCGGAGCAAAGATGGAAGATAATTTCCGATGTGAGTAAGGAAGTCGGCCCACCGCTGTTTTTCTCGCTTCTCATTATCACGCTCAGTTTTTTGCCGGTATTTACGCTGGAGGCTCAGGAAGGTCGGTTATTTAAACCGCTGGCATATACCAAGACCTATGCCATGGCCGCGGCTGCTGGCCTTTCTATTACATTGATACCTGTTTTGATGGGATATCTGATCAGGGGAAAAATAATCAAGGAAAACAAAAATCCTGTAAACAGATTGTTGATATTTTTTTACCGTCCCTTTATCAGGCTGGCGCTGACGATACCAAAAACAGTTATCTTTGCCGCGATCATCATTACCGTCATAGGATTTTATCCCTTGAAAAATCTTGGTACTGAATTCATGCCGGAACTCGATGAGGGTGATCTGTTGTATATGCCAAGCACGTTCCCGGCAGTCTCGGTGGGCAAGGCGCAGGAAATTCTGCAACAGACTGATAAATTGATTCGTACCATACCTGAAGTTGAGACAGTATTCGGTAAGATGGGACGCGCAGAAACTGCAACTGACCCTGCTCCATTGTCGATGGTGGAAACCACGATTCAATTGAAACCGAGATCAGAGTGGCGTGAGGGTCTTGACCTGGATGGACTCAAGGCTGAACTTAATCGCCTCATACAATTTCCCGGTCTTAGCAATGTCTTTGTCATGCCAATCAAGAACCGTATTGACATGCTGGCTACGGGGATCAAAACACCGGTGGGCATAAAGATTTCCGGACCCGATTTAAAGGTAATCGATAAAATCGGGCTGGCCATCGAGCCTGTGGTAAAGGAAATTCCGGGTGCCGTCTCGGTATATTCCGAACGTGTTACCGGCGGGCGTTATATTCAAATCGATATTGACCAGCTCAAGGCTGCCAGGCTGGGGCTCAATATTAAAGATGTACAGGACATTATTCAGGCTGCAATCGGTGGTGTAAATGTAACCGAGACAGTTGAAGGCCTGGAACGTTACCCGGTCAATGTCCGTTATCCCAGGGCAGTCAGGGAGTCCGTACCGGATCTGCGCCTGTTGCCCGTCGTTACTCCAACAGGGGCACGTATACCGCTCGGGGACATTGCCGATATTAATATTGTCAGCGGCCCACCAATGATAAAAAGTGAAAATGCAAGGCTGACCGGCTGGGTATTTGTTGACATTGCAGGCCGTGATATCGCCGGGTTTGTCGAGGAAGCAAAACGTGCAATAGCAAACCAGGTTAATCTGCCTTCAGGTTACTCACTCGCTTGGTCCGGCCAGTATGAATACCTGCAGCGTGCCGAGGAACGGTTACGTGTCGTTGTTCCTTTTACACTGGTAATTATCGCATTACTGCTTTACCTGAATTTCCGGAACCTGACAGAGGTCGCAATCATAATGCTCAGCCTGCCATTTGCCCTGGTAGGTGGCATATGTTATCTCTATCTTCTGGGTTATCACCTGTCAGTGGCGATTGGGGTGGGCTTTATCGCACTGGCTGGTGTAGCTGCAGAGACAGGGGTGGTCATGCTGGTCTTTCTCAATCAGGCTTACAGGCGCAAACTTGCAATCGCAGAACAGCGCAACCTATCGATGACGGAGCCTGAACTGAAGGAAGCGGTCATCGAGGGTGCCTTGCTGCGAGTACGCCCCCTTATCATGACTGTGACTGCCATCATTGCCGGCCTGGTACCGATTATGTTCGGTACCGGCACTGGTTCTGAGGTCATGCAACGGATAGCCGCCCCCATGTTTGGAGGCATGATCACTGCTACCGTATTGACCCTGATCGTAATTCCGGCGATATACTATCTGTGGCGTAAACGATCCGTTAATTTAACCGGTAAGTCGGTATGATAGAGGTTATTGCAAACCGGCATCCTGTATTTTTGCATTTCGCTGTAGCCTTGCTGGTAATTACCGGTTTTTCAGTTAGCACTATAGTTACCCTGGTTGAAGGTGGATAAAAATTCAGCATTAACATTACATTTTCTGTATTCCTTTGCAGGAGTGTTACCCAAAACATATGAACAAGACCCATTGCCATACACATAAATCCCGGGCACATCATACAAAAGACACGGATGGGAAATATTACTGCCCGATGTGTACCGGTGTGGAGCAGGATAAACCGGGTGACTGTCCAAAATGCGGAATGACACTGGAAGCGTCTGTTCCGCGAAAATCAGACTCCAGAACACAATATACCTGTCCGATGCACCCTGAGGTTATTCAGGATGAGCCGGGAGACTGTCCTCTGTGTGGTATGGCACTGGAGCCGATAATTGTTTCCGGGGTCAGTGAAGATGATCTTGAACTGCGGTATATGCTCAGGCGGTTCTGGTTAAGTGTTTTATTGGCTCTCCCGGTGCTTTTCAGTGCCATGGGATCCGAATTCTGGCCTGAACAATTTGCTGAAATAATACAACCCCGATTAAGACAATGGCTCGAGATGGTTCTGGCCACGCCGGTTGTACTTTGGGGCGGTTGGTCATTTTTTACGAGAGGCTGGAAATCTGTCGTAACACGGCAACTGAATATGTTTACCCTGATCGGTCTTGGTATCGGCGTGGCATGGGTATACAGCGTGGTCGCTATCCTGTTACCAGGAATATTCCCGGATACTGTCAAGAATCATAACGGGCTTGTGCCGGTGTATTTCGAAGCTGCTGCGGTGATTACAACCCTGGTTCTTTTGGGACAGGTGCTGGAACTGAGGGCGAGAAGCCAGACCAGCGAAGCAATCAAGATGTTACTTGGATTGGCACCCAAAACGGCGCGCGTGGTTCGGGAAGGTGGAGAAGAAGAGGATATACCGATTGGCGATGTGCAAATCGGGGACAAACTTCGTGTCAGGCCGGGTGAGAAAATACCGGTTGATGGGATTGTTATTGAGGGAAGTAGCAGTGTTGATGAATCAATGGTCACCGGTGAACCCATACCGGTCACCAAACGGATCGATGACAAACTGATCGGGGCCACAGTGAATAGTACTGGTGGACTGGTTATGGAAGCGCAACGTGTCGGTAGTGATACCCTGTTATCCCAGATTGTGCATATGGTCTCTGAAGCCCAACGGAGCCGTGCGCCCATTCAGAAGATGGTGGATATTGTCTCCTCGTATTTCGTGCCCACTGTGGTGGTCATTGCAGTGATTACCATGATTGTATGGGGCAGCATCGGGCCTGAACCTCGTCTGGCCCATGCCATCATAAATTCTGTTGCGGTGTTAATCATTGCCTGTCCCTGTGCATTAGGTCTGGCAACACCTATGTCTATCATGGTCGGGACCGGTCGCGGTGCCTTGCTTGGGGTTTTGATAAAAAATGCGGAGTCACTGGAAGTGATGGAACAAATAGACACCCTGGTCGTAGATAAGACCGGAACCCTGACTGAGGGTAAACCCAGTCTCGTGAGTGTCGTTGCTATGACTGGACATGATGAAGATACCGTATTACGGCTGGCGGCCAGTCTCGAACGAAGCAGTGAACATCCATTGGCTATGGCGATTGTCCAAGGTGCGAGAGACAGGGATATTCCACTTCTGGATGTTGCTGACTTTAACTCGATTACGGGCAAGGGTGTTTCTGGAAGAGTAGAGGGTCGCCAGGTTGCGATTGGTAACCGGAAACTGCTTGAAGACAAGGGCGTCAATGTAGATGGATTGACCGATAAGGCCGAGGAATTACGGCGTGATGGCCAGACAGCGATGTTTGTGATTATCGATAACAAATCAGCAGGTATCCTTGGTGTGGCTGATCCCATCAAATCCTCTACGTCTGACGCCATTAATACATTGCATGATGAAGATGTTGAAATAGTGATGTTAACTGGTGACAGTAAAACAACCGCGCAGGCGGTCGCCGGCAAGTTGAATATCGATCAAGTCATTGCCGAGGTCCTGCCTGAGCAGAAAGTTGAAGTGATTAAACGCTTGCAGTCAGAGGGCCGCAAGGTAGCGATGGCTGGTGATGGCATTAATGATGCACCGGCCCTGGCACAGGCCCATGTGGGTATTGCCATGGGGACAGGTACCGATGTCGCCATGGAGAGTGCCGGGGTGACCCTGGTTAAGGGAGATTTGAGGGGAATCGCAAGAGCCCGAAGACTCAGCCGAGCCACCATGCTTAATATCCGGCAGAATCTTTTCTTCGCCTTTATATATAACTCACTTGGTGTGCCTGTGGCTGCCGGTGTCCTGTATCCTTTCTTTGGTTTGTTGTTATCACCCATGATTGCAGCAGCGGCCATGAGTTTCAGTTCACTGTCAGTGGTAGCGAATGCCTTACGCCTGCAAAAAGTAAATTTGTAAAAAATACAGGTTAATCAATGTATTAAGTTATTTATTTGAGGATTTTAAAAAATATGAAAGTTGATCTTAATCAATAAATAAAGGCAGGATGGTTTATATAATATTTATATTAAATCTAATTATCTTGTTGATGTTAGTTGTCGTGGCAACTGATGTTTTTGTTAACAATACAGGAGGAACATGAAATGAAAAAATCAATTTTCATTTTGCTTTTAACCTCGGCACTCTATGCCGGTGCAGCTGACATAGGTAATGATCAACCATTGCGATTAAAGGACGGTTCCTATCTATTTATCAGCGAGGATGACACTATGCGCATGGTTGATAAAGATGGTAGACCTCTTCAAATGAAAGATGGTGTCGAGATGGAACTGGAAGATGGTACATTGATTATGATGAAGAATAAAAAGATCTGGCGGCATGATCATAGAAAGCATAAAAGTTTGAATTAATAATTATTAATGTGATTTCCAATTTCAGGATTGCAGTACTACAGAATGGTATTGCAATCTTCATTTATTTCGTTGGAATCCGGATTAATAGTGGAAAATGCTTCATTAAATTAAATGGTTTATTGTAAGTGCAGGTGACAAGTATGAACAACAGTCTCTGTCTTAAATCTGTTGGTAATGCATCCAGTCTTTTTCTCGTAATTACTTTCATATTGTGTGTAGCATTTGATCTGGTCTTTCTGGAGCATGCCATGTATCGGGCCTGACAGGACCTGTTACCTGGTTTTGAATGGATCAGCTGGAAAAGTTTCATTATAGGATTGATTGAAACATACGCTTATGGCTGGTATTTCGCCCTGATTTGGGTTCCGCTTTATAATATTTTCGCCAGCAGAAGAGATCAGCCATCGAAAGACATGAAGACGGAATAACCGGATTATGATATTCGAGGTAATGCATATGGATGATCAAAAAATACGCAATTCACAGAACAAAAAAACCAACTTTGTAATGTGGATATTTTTGGCTTTCATTGTTTATTTTCTTATTACAGAACATTGGGCGCATATCGTGCCGTATTTGCCCTGGCTTATTTTGCTGGCCTGTCCCTTGTTGCATATCTTCATGCATGGTGGTCATGGTCATGGTTCTCATGATAAGCATTCCCATCATGGGGAGGAATAGCTATGGAACATGGTTCGGCTTATGGACTTTGGTCCCTTGTCATCATCAATTCAGCAGTATTCATTATTTTCGCGTTCAGTTTTACCAAACCAAAAACAACCCGTGACTGGCGGTCGCTGGGGGTTTTCTCAGCATTTATTGTTGCTCTGTTTACCGAGATGTATGGTTTTCCGTTAACCATCTATTTGCTATCCGGCTGGCTTGCGAAATACTATCCACAGGTTGATTTTTCCTCCCATGAGGCCGGACACTTGTGGCATACCCTCCTGGGACTGGGTGGGAATGCACACTTTGATTTTCTGCACTTTCTAAGCAATTTCCTGATCTTTGGTGGTTTCCTGTTGCTGGCCAGTGCATGGAAGGTGCTGTACACGGCACAGCAAACACGTACCCTTGCAACAACCGGGGCATACGCTTATCTGCGCCATCCCCAATACCTTGCTTTTATCATAATTATGTTTGGATTTCTGTTGCAATGGCCAACATTACCAACATTGATCATGTTTCCTGTTCTGGTCTACTTCTATGTGCAACTGGCGAGATGGGAGGAACAACAGGCATTGTCAGAATTCGGGGATGAATATAAAAATTATATGAAAATAACACCAGCGTTTATTGCATCATTAACGTAACAGTTTCAGTGATAATAAGATTGATTCATTGTAGAAATATACTTTGGATAAGAAACCAGGGAACTAGGGATTTTCTTTATGACAGACTCACACACAAATTCAAGAGATAAAGACAGAAAAACCATATATAAAACAAATAGCCTTTCACTGACTGGCGCTGTATCAATGGGTACCGGTGTTATGATCGGTGCGGGTATCTTTGCTCTGACCGGGCAAATTGCAGAATTGGCGGGCAGCCTGTTTCCACTGGTGTTTCTGGCGGCGGCTATTGTCACTGCGTTCAGTGCCTATTCCTATGTAAAGCTGTCGAATGCTTATCCATCCGCAGGTGGTATCGCGATGTTCCTGGAGAAGGCTTATGGCAAGAGCACTGTGACAGCCTCTTGCGGTCTGCTGATGTATTTTTCGATGGTTATTAATGAAAGCCTGGTTGCCAGGACTTTCGGTACCTATTCGTTGCAGTTGTTTGATATTGAACAAACCAGTTGGCTTGTTCCACTTCTTGGTGCCTGTCTTCTTATATTTGCTTTTATTGTAAATATTTCAGGTAATCGGTTCATAGGCACTTTTTCCCTGGTAATGGCATTGATCAAGATCGGGGGTATCTCCATTTTTGCCATTGTTGGCTTATGGCTTTCAGGATTTTCGTTTGAAAGCATTTCTGATAATGGTTCAGGTAATACCACAATCTCCGGATTTCTTGCAGCAATGGCATTGGCTATCCTGTCCTATAAAGGTTTTACTACTATTACCAACAGCGGTTCCGAAATCAGGGATCCCCATCGAAATGTCGGCCGGGCGATTATTATTTCTATAGCAATTTGTGTTGTTATCTATTTTCTGGTCGCACTGGCAGTTGCAGGGAATCTTGAGCTGTCAGAAATTATCAGGGCAAGGGATTTTGCCCTGGCACAGGCATCACGTCCAGCACTGGGTAATTATGGTTTATGGTTTACGGTAGTGTTGGCAATTATTGCCACCGTTTCCGGAATTATTGCCAGTACCTTTGCTGTTTCACGAATGCTTGCCATGCTGACTGATATGAACCTGGTACCGCACAGTCATTTTGGCATGCCGGGAAGCATCCAGAAACATACACTGGTTTATACTATTGTGCTCGCCATGTTCCTGACTGCATTTTTTGATCTGAGCCGCATCGCATCATTGGGTGCGATTTTCTATATCATCATGGACATCGCCGTGCACTGGGGCATTTTTCGTTATCTTCGCCGGAAGATCAACGCAAATGCCGTTGTCCTGATTATCGCGATTGTTACCGATATCGTAGTGCTTGCTGCGTTCCTTTGGATAAAGGTGACTACCGACGTGTTTATCGTTTATGCATCGGTAGTCGGGATTCTGCTTGTCCTTGCTGGAGAGAGAATGTTTCTCCGGTTGCGGTCATAGCCGCCTGGTACTTAATATGGTTAATCAAACATCTGTAGTGATTGCCGGCGCCGGCCCCGCCGGTTTGGCTGCTGCGATAACCGCAGCGAAAAATGGCAGACACGTTACAGTTCATGAGCGGCATTCTGACGTGGGATATCGTTTTCACGGTGATTTCCAGGGGCTGGAAAACTGGACATCCACAGAAGATATCCTGGAGCAGATGTCTGCAATTGGAATTGAACCGGAGTTCGAGGTTGCACCTTTTAAAGAACTAGTCTGCTACAATCACATGGGGCAAGAACATATTTGCCAATCTTCACAACCCATTTTTTATCTTGTGCGGCGTGGCAACGCGCCAGGAACACTTGACTCGGAATTGAAAGAACAGGCACTGGCTGCAGGTGTGGAGATCATTTTTAATTCTTCCTGCCGGGAATTGCCTGAGGGGGGAATTGTCGCGCAGGGTCCCCATCGTGCAGATGTGATTGCAATTGGCTATGTTTTCCGAACAGACATGGCAGACGCAGCATTTGTTGCACTGTCTGATCAGCTTGCCCCACAGGGTTACGCGTATCTATTAGTTCATAAAGGACTTGGAACGGTGGCAAGTTGTATGTTTACTGATTTTCATAATGAAAGAATCTACCTGGATCGAACTGTAGGGTTTTTCCAGAAAAAGGCAGGGTTGGCAATCCATAATGAACGCCGGTTCGGTGGTAGTGGCAATTTTTCTATTCCCCCTAGTGCACATAAAAAAAATATATTGCACGTTGGTGAATCGGCTGGCTTCCAGGATGCATTTGCCGGTTTTGGCTTGCGTTATGCCATCTTATCAGGACATTTGGCTGCAGAATCCCTGTTAGATAATTCACCCGAAAGCTATGAAGTTGCCTGGAGAAAACATTTTCTCGGTTTGATGAAATCATCAGTGGTAAATCGCTATTTGTACGGCATGTCTGGAAATTCCGGTTACGCCCGCTTTATCATAGGGATTGCAAACAGTAAAGATGCGCTGGTATGGATAAGAAGGCGGTATAAATATAAATTCTGGAAATCAATAATTTATCCGTTTGCCAGTAGACGATTCGGTAAAAGGTTACGCGGAATGTGTATAGAACCGGGTTGTAATTGCACATGGTGTCGTTGTCAGCATGAAGTGCTCAAATAAATTGACGTTACTGTCAGTTAATCTTCTCCTGATTAAAGTATTTGCAATTCTGATTATCGATATTGGCCCGGTAAGTGCCTGATTGAATACATTCCTCCATCTGTATGAGGAATTCCAGGAAGATAAAAGTTATCGCCAATAGTGAGGCATAATTTTTATTTTCCTGGGAGAAAAGGTTTTTCTTTGGTTCAGGTCGGGGACCGGTTAAGGTAATATTTCTATAATCAGCATTGCTTTTGAATCATAATATGAAAATTAGATTTCTTGGCGCCGCAGAGACTGTAACCGGTTCAAGGTTTCTGGTTGAAAGCGAAGAGAAACGAATCCTGATCGATTGTGGTCTGTTTCAGGGCCTGAAAAAATTACGCCTGCGAAACTGGGCGCAATTCCCGGTCGATCCCTCTTCGATCGATGCCGTGGTACTCACGCATGCACATATTGATCATAGTGGCTACCTGCCCGCACTTGTTAAGCAGGGCTTTAAGGGAAGAATCTATTGCACTCCAGCTACGGATGCCCTCTGCAGGATCTTATTGCCTGATTCCGGCTATCTCCAGGAAGAGGAAGCAAATAACGCAAACAAGTATGGTTACAGCAAACATAAACCGGCATTGCCACTCTATACTCGGGATGATGCAGAAAATTGCCTTGAGTATTTTGAGACGGTTTCCAGTGAAAGGGAATTTCATCCGGCCAGTGGATTCAGGATTATATTCAGGCCTGTTGGACATATACTGGGTGCAGCCAGCGTGTACCTGACATTTAATGATAAAACTGTCCTGTTTACCGGTGATATCGGCAGACCAAATGACCCGGTAATGAGGCCGCCTGCAGACATTGAAGAAACAGATTATCTTGTTGTTGAATCAACCTATGGAGACAGAAAGCATCCCCGGACCAGCCCAAAGAATGTATTGGAGAGGGCAGTAAACTATACCATTAAAAGGGGAGGGGTCGTACTTATTCCCAGTTTTGCCGTAGGACGTGCCCAGACCATCATGCATCTCATCAGTGAACTCTCCCAAGAGGGGAAACTGCCCAATATCCCGGTTTATCTTGACAGCCCAATGGCCATCGACGCCACCGAGATTTTTTGTTATTTCAGGGATCAACATCGACTTTCAGAGGATCAGTGTCGCATGATGTGTGACAGGATAACCTATACTCGAAGTGTCGAGGAATCAAAAGCTATTGCAAGTCATCTTTCGCCCAAGATTATTATTTCAGCAAGTGGCATGCTGACCGGCGGGAGGGTGGTTCATCATTTGAAACATTATCTCGGGAGGAGAGAAAATGTGATTGTGTTTGCCGGTTACCAGGCAGCCGGCACCCGTGGTGCAGCCATGCAGGCAGGTGCAGAGAGCGTGAAGATTCATGGCGAATATTATCCTGTCAGGGCAAAGCTGGTAACAATTGATGCATTGTCAGCACATGCTGATTATTCGGAAATGATTAACTGGTTATCCCATCTTAAACGCCCACCAAGAAAAACATTTATTGTTCACGGTGAGCCCCATAGCCAGGATGCGTTTCGACGCCACATTAAGGATTCACTGGGATGGCAGGCAACGATACCTGAACAGGGTGATACCGTTAAGCTGGACTAGATAGCACGAAAAATGAGTACACAGGCTTCAGAAATCTCCAAAAATACCCTGCGAGTCAGGCGTCTGGGCATTGACACATACAGTAAGCCAGTGATCTATATGCGCCATGATTGCCACATCTGTAAATCCGAGGGCTTTGAGGCATTGTCCAGGGTCGCGGTTTCTACGGATAAAGAGACCATTATCGCCTCACTGAATATTGTTAATAACAATCTGTTAAATCCGGGAGAAATAGGACTGTCGGATGCCGCTTGGAGAATGTTGACTCCCGAAGAAAACCAGGCCGTATATCTCTCTCATCCTGATCCGGTCTCATCTCACCGTCATGTACGCTCAAAGGTATATGGCCACTCATTATCTGATCATCAGTTAATGCAGATTATGCAGGATATAGTCAAAGGCCATTACGACGATATTTATCTTTCGGCATTTATAACCGCCTGTGCAGGCAGCAGATTGAACTTCGATGAAATCATTTCGCTGACTAAATCCATGATAAATGTGGGCAGGCAACTTTCCTGGGGAAGCGAGATAGTTGTTGATAAACATTGTATTGGTGGTTTACCCGGTAACAGGACCACCATGATCATAGTTCCCATCGTGACATCATTCGGACTTGTCATGCCAAAGACCTCGTCCCGGGCCATTACCTCTCCCGCAGGAACAGCAGACACCATGGAAATGCTCGCCCCAGTCAATCTCTCGGTTGAAGAGTTGCATAAAGTTATAGAAAAAGAAGGGGGGTGTATTATCTGGGGGGGATCGGTCTATTTGAGTCCGGCGGACGATATTTTAATTACAGTAGAGAGACAACTTGATATTGACAGCGAGGGGCAGTTAATAGCATCGGTACTCTCGAAAAAGGTGGCTGCCGGTTCAACTCATGTCCTTATTGATATTCCGGTAGGCCCAACGGCCAAGGTGCGTTCATTAAACCTAGCGAATGAACTGGCGAATTTGATGATCACTGTGGGTGAAGAAATCGGGTTGAATGTTCGTACAAAGATTACGGACGGCAGTCAACCGATTGGGCGTGGTATTGGTCCGGCACTGGAAGCCCATGATGTCCTGGCAGTGTTACGTAATGACCCGGGCGCACCAGAAGATTTGAGAGAGAGAAGTCTTGAACTTGCCGGTGATATCCTCGAGATATCCGGGAAAGTGCCGGAGGGAAAGGGATATACTGAGGCAATGAAAGTGCTGGATTCAGGCGTCGCCCTGGAAAAATTCCGTTCTATCTGTGAAGCCCAGGGTGAGATTCGGGAACCGGGCAGGGCAAAATATTCACGTGACGTTTGTGCAAAATTAGCGGGCATCGTTAGTGATATTGATAACCGCAGACTTGCTCTAACAGCAAAACTTGCCGGTGCGCCTATTGCACCCACCGCCGGTATTTACCTCCATGTAAAACTGGGTTCTGTTGTTTCCCGTGACCAGCCGCTATTTACCATTTATGCAGAGGCACCGGGTGAACTCGATTATGCACTTGATTACATTTCAGCGCAGGAAGATATTATCACGATCAATCCGGACGGATGACAATGCAAATGGATGCCACAGTTATTTCATTTGCAGACAACAATTCAATTGCCAGCCATATTGCAAACCAGTTAAATGCGATTTATACAATTGCAAAAATCCATGAATTTCCTGACGGCGAATCCTGCGTACGAATAGATCCTTCAAAGATCCGTGACACGGTTTTTGTATTAAATTCACTCTATCACCCTGACCAGCTGGTTTTACCGTTGCTTTTCCTTGCAGGAACCTTACGTGATTACAAGGCTAAAAAGATTGTTTTAATTGCTCCATACCTTGCCTATATGCGCCAGGACAAGCGTTTCAATGAAGGGGAGGGAATCAGCGCACGTTATTTTGCCCGATTGATTTCAGAATATTTTGATGGATTGGTTACTGTTGATCCTCACCTGCATCGGATCAAGTCTCTCGATGAAATTTATACCATCCCTTCGCATGCAATACACGCTGCACCTGTAGTGGCTGACTGGATTTACAATAATATAAAACAGCCCTTGTTAATTGGCCCTGACAGTGAAAGTGAACAATGGGTAAAATATCTGGCACAAATGGCACAATCACCTTATGTCGTTCTGGAAAAAATCCGGCATGGTGACAATAAAGTTGAGGTCAGTCTTCCGCAAGTTCAGAAGTGGTTGAAACATACCCCTGTGTTATTTGACGATATCATTTCTACCGGCAGGACTATGATTGAAACGATCAAGCATTTGAAACAGACTGACTTGGCAGCACCGGTTTGCATTGGTGTGCATGGTATTTTTTCAGGCAATGCTTACCAGGAGTTGGTTGCTGCTGGTGCCAGTAAAGTAGTTACCGCAAATACCATTGAGCATCACTCAAATGAGATTAATATTGCTATACCGATCGTCCAGGCAATTAATCAGCTAAAATTTTAGTGAATTCAATGAAAAATTATTTTCAGGAATGATCATGGTTTAAATATATATATTTATCATGGCTTATGTTTCGTTTAATTTATAGACAGCTCCTGTACGATCGTTACCGTACACTTTTGACTGCGCTGGCCATCGGGGCGGTTATCAGCCTGATGCTCATACTTGACGGGTTTCAGCAGGGCTTATACCACCAGCTAAGGATGACTGTAAAAAACAGGGGAGCCGATTTGATTCTTTCTCAGGCTGGTGTATCCAATCTAATTGCTTCACGTTCTATTATTCCCCAGCTTACCCGGCTTGATGTAGAAGAAATTGATGGTGTGAAGAATGCTTATCCTTTGACCGCTATATCGGCTATCTATCAAAAGGATGACAGGAAAAATCCCGTTTATGTATTTGTTTATGATGTAAAAGGCGGCCCCTTGTCACTTGTCGATGGAAATTTCATAGATGGGCCGCGCGGAATCATTATTGATCAGGCTCTGGCGAAGCTATATGACCTGGCACCGGGTGATTCGTTTGTATTAACTGATTTCGAATTTACTATATCAGGGATTTCAGAAAATACTGCGGCATTCTTTACGCCATTTGCCTTTATCAAATTTGATGATTTGATCGATTTTTACCTGGAATCGGATATTGCCGCAGATATTACCACCTTTCCCTTGCTGAGTTACCTGCTGGTAGAGCTTGATGACAACGTAGATAAGAGGACAGTCAGCCGGGCAATTGAAACCTCTATCCCGGATGTAGACGTATTTTTACCGGAAGAACTTGCTAAAAACGATGTACAACTGGGACATGAATTATTTGGGCCTATTCTAAATCTACTTGTTCTAATTGCTTATATTATTGGCCTGTTAGCTATTGGTATTATTATGTTTTCAACTGCTCATGAACGTAAACGGAGTCTGGCAGTAGTCAGGGCATTGGGTTTCCCTGTTAGTAAAGTCGCCATATCAGTTACAATTGAAACGGCAATATTGGTATTAATCGCATTCCCTGTTGGAATGGTTATAGCACAGATAATCACTTATATGATTACCTGGGTTGCCCCGGTTTATCTTGTTTTACCCCTGGATCCATCCACGCTACTCCGGACATTTTCAGCCTGCATTGTTCTTTCTTTTTTAGGAGCTTTCATCGCCATATATATCATTTCAAGAATTGATCCTGAGATTGCCTTCAGGAGTTGATCATGTTGCGCTGGGCATTCAAAAGTTTAATTGCTGAACCCCTGAGTTTTTTATTAACCGCATTGGTGCTTGGTGTTGCGCTGGTACTGGTCATTTTTTTTGAGGCAGTATTTGCCGGGGAATCAGAAAACATCATTGCTTATCCCAAAAGTATAAATACTGATGTATGGGTGATGCAACGTGGCATATTTAATATGCATATGGCGACATCATTCATCTGGGACTGGAAACGGGACCGAGTTTCCGGAATTGAAGGAGTAGAAAAAGTGACTCCAATTCTTTATCTCAATAGTATCGTTGAAGCAGGGAACAAACGCTGGTTTTCATTTATAGTCGGTTTAGTAGAAAACGATAAGAGGGCAGGCCCCTGGAAAATGGCCAGTGGGAAACCCTATCCGGATAATGGGGAGGCTGTCATACCGAAAATCCTTGCAGATAAGTCCGGACTAAAACTGGGTGAAGTTGTTCGCATTGCCAATAAAATATTTAAAGTTGTGGGACTCAGTGAAGATACTTTTTCAATGGCAAATTCCGTTACCTTTATTACATATTCTGATTTAAGGGAGATCATGTCACTGACAGGTTCAGACAGCTATCTTTTGGTGGATGCTGTGCCGGGAACAGATCCGGAACTTCTGGCTGAACGAATTCGAAACGAAGTGGAAAAGATCAATGCCCTTCCGTCAAATGAATTTATTAAAAATGACAGGGAAATGGCCATGCAAATGGGCGTAGAATTAATCGGTATTATGACTATAATCGGGGCCGCCCTTGCTATCTCGCTTTCCATGTTTATGTTGTATGTCTTTGCAGCCAGGAAACGGCGAGATCTGGCAATCCTCAAGGCTTTGGGTGTTAGTAACGGTGCTGTTTATCTCAGCACAATATTTCAGGCATCTTGCTTGGCAATCACGGGACTGTTGATTGCAGTAGTCCTTGTTTATGCTGCCATACCACTTACAGATTCTTTTGCACCACAGATTACCTTGCAGATCACCGGTTCTTCGTTGCTCAGGCTAAGCCTGGTAACAATTGTAGTCGCTGTGCTGGCTTCGCTAATACCAGTACGTCAGGTGATGAAAATCGATCCTCTATTGGCATTCCAGCGATAACAGACAATATCATGATAAACTATATACTCAGGATTGATCATTTAACCAAGGATTTTGGTAGTGGTAATGCCAGGGTTCGAGCAGTTGATGATGTATCTTTAATGGTATCACAAGGGGAACTGGTATTGATTATGGGGCCATCCGGTTCCGGCAAGACGACATTATTATCCATGTGTGGTGGTTTATTACGCCCTACAACTGGAAATATTTTTCTGGAACAGGTCCAGATAACCGGATTGGATGAGAAACAGTTACCAACAATTCGGGCACAGAAAGTGGGTTTTATATTCCAGGCATTTAATCTCCTGGATGCCCTGACTGTGGAAGAGAATATTTTATTGCCAGCAAGCCTGGTGAAGGGGAACGGTATACATGCCAGAGATCGAGCTCGGGAGTTAATATCGAACCTGGGACTGGAGCCCAGAATACATGCCAAGCCGCAAACCTTGTCAGGTGGGGAAAAACAACGAGTGGCCATTGCCCGTGCTCTGATTAATTCTCCGCCAATAATACTGGCAGATGAACCGACAGGTAATCTCGATTCTCATAGTGGTCAGGAAGTGATGATGATTCTGCATGATATTGTCCGTGATCAGGGTTGTTCTGTGGTGATGGTGACACATGATCCTCGGGTGGAGGAAATGGCGGACAGAATCCTCTGGCTGGAAGATGGCGCACTGCGTAATCGTAAGTCTGAAAAACACAACTGGGTTCATGATCCTGTGTGTGGTATGCGAGTGGATGAATGGACAGCCGAAATATTCGAAGAATATGATAATAAGAAATTTGTATTTTGTTCCAAACGATGCCGGGAACGTTTCCGGGAGGACCCATCAAGATACGGTAAACAGGATCCACAATTTACAAGCAGCCCTATTTCATGATTACAGTACAATATGTCTGGTTATTTTGGTCATTAGCATTTCTTGTTCCGTGGATATGTTTATACTATTTTTTTCCGGCGCACAGGAAAGCCATGTTATGGGCAAGCCTGTTCACTATGCCATTTGGCCTGTCGGAACCCCTGTTTGTTCCTGAATACTGGGCACCTCCAAGCCTGTTTGATCTGGCTATTAATACAGGTTTTGACATCGAAAGCCTGATCTTCTGTTTTGGAATAGGGGGGGTTGGGGTTGTCCTGTACAATATTCTGACCGGTGCCCGTTTTTCACAGGTATCAGAAACCTACCGCCGTTCACCTTTGCATAGACACCACAGGCTTGCTATTGCTGCCCCCTTTATAACTTATCCGATACTTTATTTTTTCCCATGGAACCCGATATATCCGGCGTTTATAGCAATGATCGTCGGAACTATTGCCACGATATTGTGCCGGCCGGATCTGAAAACCAAGACCTGGGTTGGCGGGTTATTGTTTCTCGGATATTACTGGATATTTATCTCAGGGCTTGAACTGTTATCGCCCGGCTACGTAGAGCGCGTTTGGAACCTGGATGCCTTATCAGGAATACTATTTTTCGGGATTCCCGCAGAGGAGTTTATTTTTGCGTTGACATTCGGGATGTACTGGGCCGGGGTCTATGAGCATTTTACATGGTCAAAATCAGTTGCTTGATAATAAAAATTTGTAATCCAAATCAGAATTAATAGATTCTTTCTAAATTAATTTTATTCCCCACGGCATAAATTAGTCATTAATTGATCTAGATCAAGGAATCTACCAATTAATGTAATACTTTTATTTATAAAAGTATGCAATAAATGGGGAAATATCATGCAAACCTCGAAGAATTATACATTAATTATATCAATATTTTTCCTTTTTCTAGTAACCTTCCCCGTTCAAACTCTTGCCGCAGAGGAAGATACCGCTGCCATGAAGTCCCGTATTGAGGCTTTGGAAAGGGAACTGGAAGAAATAAAAGGAAAACTGGAAGAACAGGCAGAGGAATCTGCCACCAAGGAAGAATTGGAGGCTGTACAAGAAGAAGTTGAGGTGGCAAAAGCTGAAAAGGATGAGTGGAAATATTACGACTCGAAAGTCCACCTGGCAGGTTATGGTGCAGTTGGATTTGTAAGTGAGGATGGTCCTGCAAATGACCGTTTTAATCAGGTGGCGTTTAACCCAATTTTCCACTATCTATACAGGGATTTGATCATGCTGGAAGCAGAATTAGAGATGGCAATTGAGCCAGACGGTGAAACGGAAGTTGCACTCGAGTATATGACAGTGGACTGGTTTATAAATGACTATATGGCCTTGGTAGCAGGTAAATTCCTGAGTCCAATTGGTCAATTCAGACAGGCTTTACATCCGGCATGGGTCAACAAGCTGCCTACCGCGCCCAGCGGTTTTGGTCATGAACAGGCTGCCCCGACTGCTGATGTTGGTGTCCAGTTAAGAGGGGGTGTCCCGATCTTCAGAGGATATGGCAATTATGCAGTTTTCGTCACGAATGGGCCGGAATTGGATGAGGACGGGGGTGAAATCCATGCCGTCCATTCCGAAGGTTTTACCAGTAATGAGGATAACAATTTTCTTTTGGGGGGGGCGTATTAGCATTATACCAATACCAAAACTTGAAATAGGTGCCTCTGTTGCGATTGGAGACGTCGCATTGGAAGCTGAAGCTGATCGTGATTATGAGGTATATGGGTTTGATGCCAACTGGAGTTGGCGGGATCTTCAAGTCAGAGGTGAATACGTAAAACAGGAAGTTGGTTCTCTGGCAACCAGTGTGGCTCCGGAGAAACAGGATTGGCAAGCCTGGTATGCACAAGCTTCCCACAGGGTATTGTCAACTAATTTCGAGGCCGTAGTACGTTATTCAGATTACACATCGACTCACGCTGATGTAGAGCAGGAGCAATGGGCAGTAGGGCTTAATTACCTGTTTGCACCTAATGCCATCGCTAAATTAGCATATGAATTTAATGATGGTTTAGAAGGTGAGCCAACCGATGAAGATGCTTTGTTATTACAATTTGCATATGGATTCTAAAGGGGCGTACGATTATGAATCATATATATAAAATTATTTTGTATGTATTTAGCCTATTATTAGTTTTTTCGTCACCCATGTCTGCATTTGCAGCAGATGATATCGATAGCGCAAGATTTGCACGAGGCGCGCAGCAATGGGCAAATAATTGTGGGCGTTGTCATAATGTGCGTGATCCCAGAGAATACCGTGATGATCTATGGGAACCAATTATTGCACACATGCGACTCATAGGAGGATTGACCGGTCAACAGCAACGCGACATTCTCTATTTCCTCCAGTCATCCAATTATAGTGCGTCTGCACAATCTGACTGATATAGTCTGATTGGGGTGCCTATAGAAAATTCTGGAATATCGATATCCTGATTTAGAATGTCACATTGACCCCAAACGCTGGCCCATGGAAATCCATATCAACCTTCCAATCCAGCAAACCTTCTTTATCCTTTTTTAAATCGAACTGGAGAAATTTATACATAAAAAAGAATCCCACATGTTCGTAGGGATGCCAGTTTATTGATGCCGAGACATTCCATAGGTTGCCCTTGTAATCACCAAAACTTGCAGCAAACCAGTCTATCCGGCCATCAAGCAGCCATTGGTCAGTGATGGCATAGTTACCGAATAAGGCGATATTAGGCAATGGTGCCCATTCATCAATGTCAGCAGTGGTTTGTGCGACGCAAGGACCGGGTAGTGGACACCCGGGTGAACCACCTGAGATAGCGGCCAGGCCGGTGACGCTTGCATCAATTTGGCCGACATGCGCGCCAAGCCCTGCACCGAGCTCGTACTGTTCCTCTCTTAGAAAGCTGTAGCCAAATAAAACGCGGAGAATATCCAGATCCATCTCTGATACCACTCCGGCACCGCCAGTCAGAAATGTGCCATCGCCTGTGTCGATCGTCGCCAGCAGGACTTTTTGACCTTCCTCGCTCAGCCTGAAATAGTCTGCTGAAAGTCTCCATTGGTCGGTCATGCGCCAGGTGAACTGGACCATTGGCAGTATGTTTTGCTCATCAAAGCCCAGTCTGTCTTCAAGGTCGATCTCCAGGGCGCTGCCGTCACCACCGCCAAAGACGACATCTGTATCTGTTGCAGGGAAATAAGCCGAAGTACTGAATATGAAACGATCATTCTGAAGTGGATGAATGCCGGTTAATGGCCCCCTGAAGCTGTCAAAGATACCTGCATTTACCGGGTTAAAGTACACGATACCTGATAGCAGCAAGGGTATAATAATCCTGGATGATGATGTCATAATTTTAGATTTTATTATTCATCTGGCAGTTTATTGGTTAATTTATATATTTTGATATAGTTAGGCAAGTGTAGATAATCATCATTACATGAAGGGAAAGATATCATGAAAAATAATCGATTAAGAATTTTTCGTCTGACCTGTCTGACCATCACAACTACATCGTTGTTAATGATCAGCATCCCGGAGGTTACGGCTGCTGAAATGAGCCAAGGTGAGATGGCAGGGATTATCCGGTCATCAGGTAATCCCTGCAACAAGGTCCTGGATTTAATGGATACAAGCGATAATTCCTGGACTGTTCAGTGTAATTCAGGAAAGTTTGTTGTGAAGCGGGATGCAGAGGGGCAATACAGCGTCGAGCCGGTCGAGTAACCTATTAATTCAATAAAGTTACTTAATTTTCTGGATAAATTCCTGGATCTTGCTGGGATCCATCATTGTGGTCCAGCTTTTGGCACCTGCCTTGATTGAATTGGCTTCCCAATCCTTGAGACGTCCGCGATAAACATCAGGATTGGAACTGTCGGCAGAGAGCTTGATGATATTCATTGCCGCAATATCAATTCCACTGAATTCACCCTCATTGAATTTCCGGACAACGCCTTTAGGCAGGTCTTCCTGCATGTCACTGAAGATGAACATCACCTGGGTGCCAGCCCTGGTTTCTTTCAAGTAGTCAGAACAGAGCATCATGGCGCCACTGATGTCGGTATGTCTGGACTCTGTCAAATTGGCTGCAAATTCATCAAGGGTTGAAGAAAATGCCAGCTTCTGGGCATTGGATTCTGATGGCTGGTAATCCAGCACCAGTTTCTTCTGCAGGTTTTCTTCCGAATAACTGTTACTGTCTATAGTAATCAGAAAGATACTGTCTCCGGGTATCATCTCCGGCAAGATCCCTGCCTTGATAATCCGGGCGACACTGTCCTTTTCCTGGGCGTAGGTGCCGGAGACATCGGCCAGTGTACAGTAGGCTGTTTCATAGGCGTCATTGTCTGTACAACCCGCAGCGGCAAACCCGAAAACGATCGAAATCAACAAGTACTTTGTCATGGCCTTCATAACTATTATGTCCTGGCCTGCATATTTTCAATCAGGTTTGCAACCTGTGTCGGGATAATAATGTAGGCATCAAAAAGATGCGACAAGAGGTTAAACAGGGCTTCAATAATATATGCCAAAGCATCGCTGATATGCCCCAGCAGGTTCATTATCAATATGAAAATCCGGGTAAAGGCATGTTGGCTGGCCTCGATGAACATTTCCAGCGGTACGGCGACCATGGCCAGGATCCAGGGCAGCACAAAACCCAGTGTTGCCTGACCGATTACTGTGATTCTTGAACTGGTTTCGTTCAGTATCACTCCGGCTGTTTCACCCGCCAGGCTGCGGTCCAGCGCGGCATCTGCTTCTGCCAGTGCTTCGCGTAAAATTGCCAGAGATGCTTCAACAGAAGCCAGGAATAAAAGACCGAATAAAGCGGCATACAAAAGTATTTTGCGTTTACTACGCATCATGCCGGCAATCTGTGGAAAGATATTGGTAATGCCCAGTGATTCCATCAGGAAAATTCCTAACACGATTTCAAGCGTCACGATCACCATTGCCGAGATCTCTGACACCATCATACCGCCGATACGGGTGCCGGCGGGAACCAGTTCAGACATCGGCAAGGCAATCAACTGGAAGTTGATGATTGCGCCAAAAAAGGCAACGCCAAGAACAAATAGTGAAAAGATAAACAACTTGGTCATCTTGCTTGAAAGCATATCAATGGACTCTGGGCCACCGGCTGCGATCTTTTCAAACTGGGTCATGTACTTGTCAATCCGTCCGCTGGTTTCCAGTACCGATCCCACCTTTTTATTTATATCGTGACTGAGTTTTTCCAGGCGACGCCACACAGGTGCCATTGATGCCAGGATTTTATGACGTTTTGCTGCCGTATCCCTGAATTCCGACAGTGCTTTTTTCTCTCCGGCCACGGCTGATTTATGAATTTCACCCAACATCTTTTCGATGATTCGATCGCCATTAGAGGTTTGTGCACGAGCGATGGTTTCGACGACTTCACTCCAGCCCGGTGCTTCCGGCGTTACCTGGCCACATTCCTTGTAGTCTGCTTCTATATGCGTAATATTGTCATCCAGTTTCAGTTGCAGCTTGGGATAATCCGAAAGGTGTTTGGCATATCCAGCTTCCACTGAGCGGAATTCCTGCATGATTTTTTCCTGGGCACTGGCGACACCGGACTCCAGCAGAACCTTGCGATCTTTTTCGCGCATGGCTTCTGCAACAGATTTTGCCCAAAGCGCAGTCTTTCTCAGACCTCCTGCAGTACCGGTCATCAGGCCTTCTATGGCCTTGTGCATGGGTACCCGGGCAAAATAGAAAAACACCATGCTGATGGCGACCCAGATGGCGATGGAAAGACCGGGCATCGATGGAATGAGATAAAGACTTTCCACGGCGGCAACCTCTCTTGTCTATTGAATTTATATAAATTAATCGGTTAGCTTCAGGAGTCTAGTGCATCTGTGAATTATTTAGTGTGATGCAAGTAACAAAGTACCCGGCAAATTGGTAAATATCTGTAATCTGTCACTCAATCAAAAAAACCAGGGGGGAGGTTATATTAGCTGGAGGAGGCGGCCAGCGTTGCTTTCCTTTCACATTACACAAACAAAAATACCTCCACAAGGGAGGTATTATTGATTTGGTGGAGGCGGCCGGAATCGAACCGGCGTCCGCAAGTCTTCCGCCTTTGGCTCTACATGCTTAGCCAACTCTATTCATTTAACTGCAGGCTACCCGAGTGGCAGGGAAAACCGGCAGCGAGTCCAGTTAAGTTTTAACGAATCCACCCTGAACATGTTTCATCGCGATCTTGTGAGAGTCGACCTCTGGAAAGGGTTGCACAAGCACAATCCCAGTCAGAGGCTAGCAGGGTTTAGGCTGCTAGAGCGTAGTTGTCGTCGTTGGCAACTATTATTGTTGCAGCTGTGTTTACGAGGTAATCTGCTCCTCGGCATGCACCTCCGGTTTTGTACCCGCGTCGAAGCCAAGTACGCCCCCGAAAGTAAAATCGAGTTTAATCCGTCCCTGGTGCCTGAATGTGGCTTACTATCCATGATTCGCGTTAGTCAGACTGCTTAAATCCCCTAACAGGCAATATGGGTACTACTGATTCATTCTTCAAGGATTGTACTTAATTATAAGGCAAAATTCAGGCGGATATGTTCACTACCGGTGTATTTCCGGCCACCTTATCCATATTCCCCTTGACAGATTATAAATTCGATTGATCCAGGTCAAATTCGTTCCCTTTGGTAATAACTGTAGTTAATCATACGGATATTCCCGGGTTAACCGGAAGGAGTCAGAAAGTGAGTGTGCTCACTATAGTAATCATATTGCGTTGGTCTTGGCGATTATCATACTGTTTACCGGGCTGGGCTCCATGGGGGATGGTGGTGAGTTTGATGAAAAACACGGAACTCAGTTGATGTTTGCCCGAGTGGTGCTAGAGGGACTCACGCTATTAAGGATATATCAGCAGGTAGAGTATGATGCGCATGGCATAGTTTAGCCATGTTTAAGAAGGCGGCGCTCCTGTCGTTGCCAGTCGCGTTCCTTGATGGTCTGGCGTTTGTCATGGGCTTTTTTACCATGGGCAAGGCCTATTTCCAGCTTCACCCGGCCATGTTTCCAGTACATAGCGGTGGGAATAAGTGCATAGCCCTTACGCTCAACGGCGCCAATGAGTTTATCCAGTTCCTTGCGATGCATGAGAAGTTTACGATTGCGTTGCGGATCCGGCTGAATGTGTGTAGAGGCTGTTGGTAATGGAGTGATCAACGCGCCGAACAGCCAGGCCTCGTTATCTTTCAATAGAATATAGCTGTCACGCAGTTGTACCCGGCCAGCCCGGATACTCTTGACTTCCCAGCCTTCAAGTACCAGACCGGCCTCGAACCTTTCTTCAATGAAGTAATCGAATTTGGCCTTCTTGTTGAGGGCAATGGTGCTGCCAGAATGTTGTTTATTGCTCTTTGACATCATAATGATTCAATTTTCCTAGGACGGATTATAACAGTAGTCAGGTAAGAAATTGGTGTTGTCGAGTTGAGAGAGTATTTAATTTACCGCAGAATAAGCCGCTGGAAATTCAGAGGAACAGATCATGACAGGCTTGCGTAAATCAATCCATGGAGAATGGTCTTCGCGTTGGGCCTTCATCCTGGCAGCAACCGGTTCAGCCGTGGGACTTGGGAATATCTGGCGCTTCCCTTACATTACCGGGCAGTATGGCGGTGGAGCCTTTGTACTCTTGTATATAATGTGTGTATTGCTGATTGCCATGCCTATCATGATTTGCGAAATCATGTTGGGACGCCGCGGCCGGCAAAGCCCAATCAATACCATGTTCTCTCTCGCAGAAGAGGAGGGCCTTAACAAGGCCTGGAGATACCTTGGGTGGCTGGGTGTTGTGGCCGGGTTCATGATCCTTTCCTTTTACAGCGTCATTGCCGGCTGGACCCTGGATTATATCTACCGCGCTAGCTCGGGCAGTTTTTCTGGCGTTAGTGATACGGAAATATTGTCTATTTTTAATGGCCTGTTGGGTAACCCGGAATTGCTCATAGTATTACATACCGTGTTCATGTCCTTCACAGTGATTATTGTTTCCATGGGGGTACAGAGCGGACTGGAACGTGCTGTTAAATTCCTGATGCCCGCGCTTTTTATTCTGTTGTTGATCATGGTCGGATATGCCATGTCAACTCCGGCTTTTAATCAGGGGCTAAGCTATTTATTCAAACCTGACTTTTCCAGGCTAACTGGCGAAGGTGTGCTTGCGGCAATGGGGCAGGCCTTTTTCAGCCTGAGTCTCGGCATGGGAGCCATCATGGTTTATGGATCCTATCTATCATCCCGCGCATCCATAGTCAGGACATCAATTTCCATAGTCATTATGGATACCAGTGTTGCCCTTCTGGCTGGTATGGCCATATTTCCGCTGGTGTTTGCCTATGGTCTGGAACCCGGGAGTGGTCCGGGCCTGATTTTTGTGACCCTTCCCATTGCTTTCGGACAGATGCCCTATGGACAGTTCTTTGGTACTGCATTTTTTGTATTGTTGATGTTTGCCGCCTGGACATCCTCCATATCTTTACTGGAACCCGCCGTGGCCTGGCTGGTGGAAAACCGGGACATGAAGCGGGTCAATGCCGCGGCTCTCGCAGGCCTGCTGGCATGGATACTGGGTATCGGGTCGGTGTTCTCATTTAATATATGGCAGGATGCCAAGCTGTTTGACAAGACCTATTTTGACATCATGGACTACCTGACTTCCAACGTAATGTTGCCACTAGGCGGATTATTGATTGCTATTTTCTCCGTCTGGTTAATGCCACGTCGTTCTTCAATCGATGAACTCAAAATTGGTGATGGGCTGGCCTATAAAAGCTGGCGTCTCCTCGCCCGGTATCTTGCACCGGTCGGCGTGTTAATCATTTTCCTGAATGCCATCGGTATTTTATAACGGACCGAAGCACCGGTTGTTCTTGCAATGGAAATCAGCCATTCCAAACAGCTTCCTTACAGTGCAGATGAAATGTATGCATTGGTAAATAATATTAACGCTTACCCGGACTTTCTGCCATGGTGTACCAGTGCTGTAGTAACTGAAGAATCGCAATCCCATCTGGTTGCTACTGTTGGAGTTGCCGCTGGAAAAGTGAAACAGAAGTTTACAACCGAAAATTCCATGCGTCCGGAGCGATTCATCGAAATGCGTCTGGTGGAAGGGCCATTCAAATACCTGCATGGTGAATGGAATTTTATACCTATCAGTGAAAATGACTGTACGATAAGTTTGCGTATCGAATTTGAATTCAAGAGCAAGCTTCTCAAGCTGGCATTAAGTAGCACCTTTAACAAAATTATGAACAGCATGGTGGAATCGTTCACACAACGTGCCCGTGAGATTTATGGAAACCGTTGATCAGATTCAGGTTGAGGTAATTTATGCACTTCCTGATGGGGTATTCCGAAAATCATTGTCGGTGTCTGCCGGTACTACTTTGAAACAGGCAGTAGAACTCTCCGGTGTAAAAATAAAACATCCTGAAATTGATCTGTCAATAAATAAGATCGGTGTCTATAGCAAACTAAGAGATCCGGATTCGATCCTGGTAGATGGTGATCGTGTAGAGATATACCGGGACCTGAAAATTGATCCCAAGGAGGCCCGGCGTACACGGGCGCAACAAAAAGGAAAGCTATAAATCGCTGTCGGCTTCTTTCCTGATTTCTTCGAGTGTTTCGGCCTTTTCCTTGTCTATCTGGATTTTTGGATCACGAACCTTATCTGTTCCAAACAGTCGACTGAAAAATCCCTGTTTCTTCTGTTCCAGAGGCACTATAACAGCCGGTTCCTTCAGTGGTTGATCCTGAGATTGAGGACTGGTACTTGCCTTGACATCACCCGTTACGTATTCGAGCTTGTCATCATTAAAGTGCAGTGTGATATGTCTTTGTGAGCGTTCGTCACCGCCGGGTTCCATGCTGTAAAGATAATCCCAGCGTTCAGGATGAAAAGGATCAGATATCAATGGTGTTCCCAGAATAAATCGGACCTGATTCTTGTCCATGCCGGGCCGAAGTTTATCGATCATTTTCTGGTCGATGGAGTTGCCCTGTTGAATATCAATGCGATAGACAAATGGCATTTTCCAGCTCCCGTCGACATTTCGGGAGCAGCCGCTGAGCGATAGCAGTAAAAGGGTGATAAATAATAAGGATCTGTTCATTGGTTTTTCAGCCGGGTGCTGATTGTAACGTATGCCTGTAAAAAGAACACCCTTCAGCCGGGTAAGGACATCACAGGGTCATTTGAGTATACTGATCCGTCAGGCGTTCCCTAAAAGTGGAGTTCCAGGTGGAATCGAAAGAGCTGAAAGAAGCGGGCTTAAAAGCAACATTGCCGAGGATCCGGATACTCCAGATCCTGGAAGAATCCGACCAAAAGCATCTGAGTGCTGAAGATGTATATAAGGCCCTGCTGGATATGAACGAGGAAGTGGGGCTTGCCACGGTATACCGGGTCCTGACCCAGTTTGAATCCGCTGGCCTGGTCACACGACATAATTTTGACAGTGGTCATTCGGTTTTTGAACTCGATCGCGGTGGTCATCACGATCATATGGTGTGTGTAAAGACTGGCAAGGTCATTGAATTCAAGAACGAGGAGATAGAGCGCTTGCAGGAGGAGATTGCCAAAAAGCATGGCTATAGCCTGGAAAGCCACAGCCTGGTGCTCTATGTGAAACCAGTCGAAAAGTAGTTCCGTTCAACTGGTCTTTTGTTTAATTGCCCGCCAGCATTTCTCTCGCATGCGCCCGGCTTTGATCCGTGACCTTGAGTCCGCCCAGCATCCTTGCTATTTCCTCGACCCGGTCTTCTGTCAACAGTGGTACCACCTGTGTCAGGGTGGTCTCGGCATGGGTGGATTTATTAACCAAGAGGTGATGATCGCCCAGTGAGGCAACCTGCGGCAGGTGTGTGACACAAAAAACCTGGCGGTTACCGGCGAGACTGTGCAACAACTTGCCAACAATCTCGGCAACCCCACCGCCGATTCCCGAATCCACTTCATCGAAAATCAGGGTTGGTAAACCCTTGTCCTTGCTGCCAATGACCTGGATGGCCAGGCTGATGCGTGACAGTTCACCACCGGAGGCAACCTTGCTCAGGGGCTGCATGGATTGTCCCGGGTTGATTGCGACCAGGTATTCGATACGATCCAGCCCGTCACGCATCGGGGTGTCTTTGTCTAGCTTGCTGACCTCAATTTGGAATTTGCCACCGGGCATCCCCAACTGCTTGAGTTTTTCTTCAATGGCCAGACTGATCATCCTGGCAGCCTTTTTTCGCTTGCTATGTAATTTATCTGTGGCCGTGCAGTAATCCTGCAACGCTTTTCCCCGTGCCTGTTCCAAATCAATAATCCGTTGCTGGCTGCCTTCCAGTGTTTCCAGATCACGCTGCAACAGCTCAAGGTGGTTCGCAAGTTCTTCCGGCCGGACCTTATGTTTGCGAGCAATGTTATGAAGGGCACTGATTCGGTCTTCGACTTCACGCAGACGGGCAGGATCCAGATCCATGGTTTCGAGGTAATGGCGTATTTCATTGACCGCCTCGTTAAATTGTATGGAAGCGTTTTCCAGTAACTCCGCGATTGCTGATAGGCCCTGATCAAAGCGTAACAGGCCCTGCATTTCATGCAGCACATGGTCGATGCCATTGCTTATAGCAGCTTCATCTTCGCTCAGCAGATTCAGGACCTGTTGCGCGGTTTCCATAATCCGTCTGGCATTGGCCAGGCGTTTATGTTCTTCTTCCAGCGCCTCTGTCTCGGAGGGTTCCGGAGCAAGGGCCTCCAGCTCCTGCACCTGGTATTGCAATAGTGCCATCCGGGCGTCATGGTCCTCTCCGTGACCACTGAGTTCAGCCAACTCTCTGTCAGCTTGAGACCAATCCTGGTAACTGTTGCGTACTGTCTCAAGGATATTGCGATAATTGCCGGAGTCATCCAGCAGACCGCGCTGCACATCACGCTTCAGTAATGACTGGTGCGCATGCTGACCATAGATATCAACCAGGTATTCACCGATCTCCCTGAGCAACTGCGCGGGGGAAGGTGTGCCGTTGACGTAGGCACGGGATCGACCGTCACGATTGACAACCCGTCGAAGAATAACCTCGTCATTATACTGGATGCCCTGTTCATCAAGGATATGACTAATGGCCGGTATATCAGTGATATCAAATATTGCGGTAATCTCGGTGGTCTCGCAGGGGTGACGAATGATCGAGCTGTCGGCCCGGTCACCCATGACCAGTCCCAAGGCATCGACGATAATGGATTTACCGGCGCCGGTTTCCCCGGTAAACACGGTCATGCCGCTATCAAACTGGACTTCCAATTCTTCAATGACAGCGAAATCGCGGATATGCAGGTGTTTCAGCAAGGCGCTATCCCCAACGTAACTTTGCCCTGAGGATAGTGAAGTGATCGTGACTGACCGGATGAATCAGGCGAATGTATTTATTCTTTTTCTCAACATGCACTCTGTCACCGGCTTCAAGCTCCATGGTAATGTCCCCATCACAGGTGACGCGAGCATGATTTTTCTCACTTGAACTCATGATAATATCCACCTTGCTGTTGCCATTGATAACAATGGGCCGGTTGGTGAGGCTATGTGGGCAGATGTGTACCAGTACCATCGCATCCAGCGAAGGATAAAGAATTGGGCCCCCGCCGGAGAGCGCATAAGCCGTCGAGCCTGTGGGTGAAGCGACGATCATGCCATCCGAGCGCTGCCGGTGGACAAAGATCCCATCCACATAGGTTTCCAATTCTATCAGACGGGCGACATTCCATTTCTGAACTATGACGTCGTTGAAGGCGTGCTTAACCTGGGCACTCACATCATCTCGGAAGACCTCGCTGTAGAGCAGGAAGCGGGGGTCTTCGACATATTTTCCCTGGAGTATCTCTTCCATATGCTGCTTGACCGAGTCGGCCGCAATATCGGCCAGGAAACCCAGTCGACCCCGGTTGATCCCGAGCAGGGGGATATCGTGTGTACAGACCAGGTGGGCGGCCTTCAGCATGGTCCCGTCACCTCCGACTGCGATGGCAAGGTCTGAACTGGCACCAATCTGTTCATCGGTGGCAACCGGGAGGTCCGACTGTTGCAAAACGTTGGCACTGCATTCATCGAGCTCGATCTCGATGTCCTTTTCCTTCAGAAAATCGATCAGGGACTGTAGGGTCTCCGCCACTTTTTCGGAATCAGAATTGGTGATGAGGGATATTTTCTTGAACATGGTCCATCGCTTTTTTCTTGTCAACGTTAGCATGACGGCCATAACGCGCCAATCACGGGCTGAAGGTTTTCCGGTAATTTATTCCGGGATTGCTCCAATTACATTCATAAAAAACCTAAGCTACTGAAAAAAAAGGTTATAATTAGCACAAAAAAATTGCCTCCTGATATTTTGCACTCTCGCCATGAGAGTGCTAAATTTCAGCAGTTTAAACGATCCTGCAACTGATGCCCGCAAATACAGACATTTACAATCTACCCGAGCGTTCACTGCGGCTCTTCAAGATCTTGGTCGAACACTTTATCCAGGATGGCCAGCCGGTCGGTTCCCGGACTCTGGCCCGCGATTCTGATCTGGATCTGAGCCCGGCCACCATCCGCAATATCATGGCAGATCTGGAAGACATCGGCCTGTTGCAGTCACCGCATACCTCCGCGGGCCGTGTGCCGACTGCCAAAGGCTACCGCTTCTTCGTCGACAGCTTGTTGCGAGTCAGCGAACTCACCCACAACGAAATCCGCCGCATTGAAGAAGAACTCTCTGCCAGCGAGGACACCCAGGCCTTGCTGATGCGAACCTCCAACATGCTGTCCGATATCACCAAGCTGGCAGGAATCGTTATGCTGCCGAAACAGGAGCAGCATGCGCTCAGGCAGGTTGAGTTTGTCTCGCTGTCAGATAACCGGGTGCTGGTGATCCTGGTGTTCAATAACAACGAGATTCAAAACCGGATCATACATACTGCCCGCCGTTTCAGTCCTGGCGAATTGCAGCAGGCTTCGAATTATCTGGTCGAGACCTACGCAGGCAAGGACCTTATGACGGTCCGCAAGGAACTGGTCCGGGAACTTGAACGCATGAAACAGAATGTCACCAGCATTATGACGTCGGCAATCGAAATAGCCCAACAGGCCTTCACTAAAGAACCGATCCGTGATGATTTCGTGGTCGCGGGCCAGACTAATCTGATGGACATTGCCGAACTGTGTGATGTTGAACGCCTGAAAAAGCTCTTTGACAGTTTCAACCAGAAACGTGACATCCTGCATCTGCTGGAACAGTCGGCCCATGCCAAGGGTGTGCAGATATTCATTGGCGAAGAGGCTGGTTATGATGTACTGGATAACTGCAGCGTCGTGACCTCTCCCTATGAATCCGAAGGCCAGATCCTTGGCGTCCTTGGGGTGATAGGTCCAACCCGCATGCATTACGAAAGGGTGATCCCGATTGTCGATATCACGGCAAAAATGCTCGGATCAGCCTTGAATTCAAATAACTAACCCCCATCTGGCAGGTATTGCTCTCGCTGATTAAGCGTATGGGGGACATTTTGAATCAGAGAAAATCGAGGGAAGTATGTCAGGTAACACAGAAAACAAGATGGTAAAAGAGAAACAGCCGTCATCTGATTCAAATGATCAGGCATCTGTTAATGAGAATGACACCCTTAGCGTAGGTCCAGCTAATGACGGGGCCGGCCAGCAAGACACCAGGGCGGATGAGACGCCAGAAGAAAACATTCAGGAAGATGCCGATCAATCAGTGGAGAAACTCATGCAGAAAATCGAAGTACTGAAAAAGCTGGCCAATGAGCATAAGGACAACGCCTTGCGTGCCCGCGCTGATCTCGAGAACATGCGCAAACGCACGATCAGGGATATTGAAAATGCCCACAAATATGCCCTGAAAAAATTCGTTGATGAGTTATTACCGGTACTCGACAGCCTGGAACTCGGGATTTCGGCCTCGAACACGGCAGAGGATATCGAAAGTCTGAAAGAAGGGATGGACCTGACCTGTAAGAAATTTGCCTCTACCCTGGAAAAATTCGGCGTCAAGGTCATTGATCCGCAGGGAGAGAAATTCAACCCTGAACTACATGAGGCCGTCTCCATGCAGGAACAGGAAGGCATGGCACCCGGAACCGTGATCAGTGTGATGCAGAAGGGTTATGAACTGAATGGCAGGCTGGTACGTCCAGCCATGGTTATGGTGGCCAAATAGTTGGAATGCAGTGGCTTGAAAATTCAGCGGACGTCCCAATATAAATCACAAATACAGTATTTAATTGTAACTAACTGAATCTCGGAGAATTTAAATGGGAAAGATCATCGGAATTGACCTCGGAACGACCAACTCCTGTGTGGCCGTTCTGGAAGGTGGCAAAGCCAAGGTCATTGAAAACAGCGAAGGTACGCGAACGACACCGTCAATCGTGGCCTATACCGAAGACAATGAAGTGCTGGTTGGCCAGTCGGCCAAGCGCCAGGCAGTCACCAATCCGAATAACACCCTGTTTGCCGTCAAGCGATTGATCGGGCGCCGTTTTGACGATGAAGTCGTACAGAAAGACATCAAAATGGTGCCTTACAAGATCACTAAGGCAGACAACGGCGATGCCTGGGTAGAAGTCAACGGCAAGAAAATGGCCCCGCCGGAAGTTTCCGCCCGGGTACTGATGAAAATGAAGAAGACTGCGGAAGATTACCTGGGTGAAGAAGTCACCGAGGCCGTCGTCACGGTTCCCGCCTATTTTAACGATTCCCAGCGCCAGGCCACCAAGGATGCCGGCAAGATCGCCGGTCTGAACGTCCGCCGTATCATCAACGAGCCGACGGCCGCTGCACTGGCTTACGGTATGGACAAGAAACATGGCGACGTCAAGATTGCTGTGTTTGACCTGGGTGGTGGTACCTTTGATATTTCCATTATCGAGATTGCCGAAGTCGAAGGTGAACACCAGTTTGAAGTGTTATCGACCAACGGTGATACCTTCCTGGGTGGCGAGGATTTTGACCTGCGCATCATTGATTTCCTTTGTGACGATTTCAAGAAATCCCAGGGCGTGGATTTACACAATGATCCACTGGCCCTGCAGCGTCTGAAAGAAGCTGCTGAAAAGGCCAAGATTGAACTTTCGTCCAGCCAGCAGACGGACATTAACCTGCCGTACATTACGGCTGATGCCTCCGGCCCCAAGCATCTGAATGTGAAACTGACCCGGGCCAAGCTGGAATCTCTGGTCGAGGAACTTATTGACCGGACAATCGAGCCCTGCCGAATTGCATTGAAGGATGCAGGTGTTGCTGCCTCAGACATTACCGATGTAATCCTAGTGGGCGGCCAGACCCGTATGCCCAAGGTCCAGGAAAAAGTTAAAGACTTCTTCGGTAAGGAGGCACGCAAGGACGTTAACCCGGACGAGGCAGTGGCCGTGGGTGCCGCAATCCAGGCTGGTGTGCTGGGTGGTGATGTCAAGGATGTGCTGTTACTCGACGTTACGCCACTGTCACTGGGTATTGAAACCCTCGGCGGTGTCATGACCAAGTTGATTGAGAAGAATACCACCATACCTACCAAGGCCAGCCAGGTCTTCTCGACTGCGGAAGACAACCAGACTGCGGTAACCGTGCATGTCCTGCAGGGTGAGCGCGAAGTTGCTTCCGGTAACAAGTCATTGGGCCGGTTTGATCTGGCCGACATTCCAACGGCACCGCGTGGCGTACCACAGATCGAGGTCAATTTTGACATCGATGCCAACGGTATCCTGAATGTGTCTGCGAAGGACAAGGCGACCGGCAAAGAACAGTCGATTGTCATCAAGGCCTCCAGTGGTCTGACTGATGAAGAGATTGACAAGATGGTCAAGGATGCCGAAGCACATGCCGAAGAGGACCACAAGACAAAGGAACTGGTCGAGGCACGCAACATGGCCGAGAACATCATTCATGCCGCGAAAAAATCCATGAGTGAGCTTGGTAACAAGGTTGATGATGCCGAGAAGAAGGACATTGAAGCGGCGATCGCTGACCTGGAAGAAGCCATCAAGGGCGACGACAAGGCAGCCATCGAAGAGAAGACCCAGAAACTTGCAGAAGTGTCCGGCAAGCTGGCTGAGCGCGTTTATCAGGAAAAGGCTGCCGATAATGAAGCTGGCCAAGCAAATGAAACCGGAGCGTCTTCTTCTGATGAAGGCAGTGACAAGGAAGATGTCGTTGACGCAGAATTTGAAGAAGTCGACGACAACAAGAAATAAACCCTGGTTACCGGCACAGCAATATCTGCTGTGCCGGTAAAAGCTTCAGCTTCAAAAATTTGACGAAGAAGCTCGGAACAGGTCAGCGACCTATTCCGGGCTTGCGCATGTACAGAGAAAATAATGGCGAAGAATAAACGAGATTTTTATGAGGTGCTTGGGGTTTCCCGAGATGCCAGTGAGGCCGATATCAAGAAGGCCTATCGTCGTCTTGCCATGAAGCATCACCCGGACCGGAACCCGGACGATAAATCGGCCGAAGATAAGTTCAAGGAAGTCCAGACTGCCTATGATGTGTTGTCGGATGAGCGTAAGCGGGCCGCCTATGATCAGTTTGGTCATGACGGCTTAGACCAGGCAGCCGGCATGGGCGGAGGTGCCGGAGGCTTTGGTGGTTTTGGCGATATCTTTGACAGCGTCTTCGGTGATATTTTTGGTGGCGCAGGCGGACCCGGTAGAGGCCGGGGTCCTGGCGGTGCCCGGGTTTTTCGTGGCGCCGATCTGCGTTATGACCTGGACCTAAAGCTGGAAGAAGCAGTTGTCGGCACCACCATCAAGGTGCGAGTTCCCAAACTGGTCAGTTGTAATGAATGCCACGGTTCTGGTGCCAAGAAGGGCACTTCGTCCGTGACTTGTCCGACCTGTGGCGGTCAGGGGCAAGTACGTATGCAACAGGGCATTTTTTCCCTGCAGCAGACCTGTCCGCAATGTCGCGGTAATGGCAAAATCATCAAGGAACCGTGTCCAGCCTGTCAGGGACAGGGCAGGGTTCGTGATACCAAGACCATTTCAGTCAAGATTCCTCCAGGCGTTGATACCGGTGATCGTATTCGACTGGCAGGCGAGGGCGAGGCCGGTGAGAACGGAGGTCCTCCCGGTGATCTCTATGCCCATGTTACAGTCAAGGAGCACCCGATTTTTACCCGGGAAGGCGTTAACCTGCACTGTGATGTACCAATTACCATTGCCACGGCTACGCTGGGCGGTGAGCTGGAGATCCCGACACTGGATGGCCGGGTAAAATTGAAAATACCTGCAGAAACCCAGAGCGGCAAACAGTTCCGGTTACGCGGTAAAGGGGTACGCTCGGTCCGAAGTTCACAAAAGGGAGACCTCTTGTGCCGCGTCATGGTGGAAACACCAGTCAATCTCACGCGTGAGCAGAAGGACCTGCTAAAACAGTTTGATCAGTCCATGAGTACAAATCGCAAGAAACACAGTCCCAGGGAAAACACCTGGCTGGACGGAGTGAAGAAGTTCTTCGACGATCTGACCAGTTGATCCATCAATTCCCGCTCTGCGGTATAGTAATGCCCCTGAACCCGGATATTCCGGTTAATCCATATTCAGAGTGACTTAATTATGACTATCAGGATAGCCGTCTGCGGCGCCGCGGGCAGAATGGGCAAGACCATACTTGAAGTTTGCCAGGAAACGGATGGCGTCAAGATTGGCGCTGCCATTGAATACAAGGGATGTCCGGTAACCGGTGCCGATGCCGGTGAGGTGGCGGGTATTGGTCAAATCAACGTGCCTGTTAGTGATGATATTCATGCTGTAGCCGATCATTTTGATGTGTTAATTGATTTTACCGTAGCATCTTCTGTTGCCGGTAATATTGAAAAATGTGCACAACTTGGCAAACGCATGGTAATCGGGACCACGGGCCTGGGAGATAATGAAAAAGATCTGATTAAAAAGACATCTGAAAATACCGCAATTGTATTCGCTCCAAATATGAGTATTGGTGTTAATCTCTGTTTCAAATTGCTCGAGCTTGCAGCAAAAGTTATAGGAAATGATACAGACATCGAGATCATCGAGGCCCATCATCGTCATAAAAAGGACGCACCTTCAGGTACTGCCTTGCGCATGGGTGAAGTAATAGCCAATACACTGGGCCGTGATTTAAAACAGTGTGCTGTCTATGGTCGTGAAGGTATCACCGGTGAGCGTGATAAAGATACCATAGGATTTGAAACTATACGCGCCGGAGATATTGTCGGTGAACATACTGTCATGTTTGCAAGTAATGGAGAACGGGTTGAAATTACCCACAAGGCCACATCCCGAAAGACATTTGCTGCAGGCGCCGTCAGGGCCGCCTGTTGGGTATATAACAAAGGCAAGGGGCTGTATGACATGCAGGATGTTCTGGGTCTGAGATAATCCCAATAGTTCTGTACTTAAATCATGAACCAAAAGCCTTTTCTCGTATTTCTACTTCTTTTCGTTTTTTTGTCTGGAAATGCTGTTGAAAATGAGGTTCAGGTTGAAATCAGGGAGTGGCTGGTTCCCTGGTCTGACACGGAACCACGGAGTCCTGCAGTCGATAAAAAAGGAAGGATCTGGTTCTGCGGAAGAACAGGCCACTACCTGGCTTATTTCAATCCTGAAAGCGGTAAATTTAAAAAATTTGAACTTGATGATAAATCCATGCCGCAAAGCCTTGTCATTAACAAGAGAGGCCAGATCTGGTTTTCCGATCCCGGCAGGGGATACATTGGTCGATTATTATTGAAAAGCGGCAAGGTTAAAAAATATCCCATGCCTGAAAATTCCGGAATTGACCCCTACACACTGGTATTTAATGATGAAGGGGATATCTGGTTTACCGCTTTTGGGGCAAATGCAATCGGCAAACTGGATACTGCATCAGGCGAAGTAAAGTATTCCATCCTGGAAACCGAAGCTGCAAAACCCCTGGACATCAAACTGGATTCTGGCGAAAGACCCTGGGTGTCATTGTCAGCAACCAATCGCCTCGCCACGATTGACACGGAAACATTCGAAGTTACTGAATACGAAATGTCCAACCAGGACATCAGACCCGGCCGTATTGCAATCACCAGTTACAACAAGATATGGTTTGTCGATACCTTGACCGGAAAACTTGGCAGATTTAATCCAAAACGAAATATTTATTCACAAAGAACCGTTCCCGGTGGTGAATCAGCCATACCATCAGCAATTATTGTAGATGAAAATGAGTGGTTATGGTTTGTTGAAACTGGGCTGAACCCCAACCGTCTAGTTAGTTACAATCCCTGGGATAAGGAATTTACCTATATCAGTGATATCCCAAGTGGCGGCGACAGGATAGATGAAATGTTTTATGATAAGGAATCCGGTCAAATATGGTTCGGATCGAATACGAATTTTATCGGCCGCGCCAAGCTTCCCTGATATTCTCCATAATATTTTCTTGGAATTTAAAGTAACGTATCCTTAATATCTATCACTGTACCCAAGGTGTCACAGAACTATGGGAATACATTACCATGCCAAGCAAGAAGCAAAAGAAAATCCCGATTATTGAGAATTTTGATCTTTTACCAGGCCGAATTGTAGCCAAAAAATACGAGATAATTTCCCTGCTTGGGTCTGGCTGGGAAAGTGAAGTTTATCTGGTTAATGAAATCACGACTGATATTGAGCGAACAGCGAAATTCTTTTTCCCTCACCGGAATCCGCGTGACAAGGCCCTGAAATTTTATGCCAGGAAATTGCATAAATTACGCAAGTGTCCGATTGTGATCCAATACTCGACCCAGGATACTTTTGTATATCGCAAACAGAATGTTTCTTTCCTGGTGTCAGAATTTGTGGAAGGTGATTTATTAAGCGTTTACCTCTCACGACAGCCCGGGAAAAGACTACTTCCCTTTCAGGCTTTACATCTTCTCTATGCGTTGGCTAGGGGCATTGAATGTATTCATTCAGTGGGTGATTATCATGGCGATCTTCATTCTGATAATATTATTGTACAGAGGGTCGGGCTTAATTTTGAGTTGAAATTACTGGATATGTTTCATTGGGGAGCCCCAAGCGCCGAAAATATTCGTACTGATGTTATTGATTTGATCCGGATTTTTTATGATGCACTTGGCGGGAAGAAACATTACGCAAAACAACCACAACCCATAAAGGATTTATGCTGCGGTTTGAAGCGATCTCTCATAACAAAGAAATTTAAAACAGCCGGGAAGTTAAGAATTTATCTTGAATCAATACAATGGGAATAAATGAATAATAAAAACAGAATAGAAAACATGCTGACTGAGTTTCCGGAAAGCATGCGAGTTCCTGAAACAGTTTATATCGGGACAGGAACAGCTGTTTATTTCTCCGCCCGATCACCGGACAAGGAAACAGCAAATGAAGATGCTCTGGCAATGATTAGCATAGATGATATTACCTCTGTGATCATTGTTGCAGATGGTCTGGGGGGACAGCCTGCCGGGGAAGAGGCCTCACGGATTGTAATTAACTGTCTGCTTGAGACCCTGGAACTGATATCTGGTGACAGGACCCGTATCAGAGAAGCCATACTCGACGGGATTGAGCGGGCCAATAATGAGTTGCTTGAATCTGGCAACGGCTCGGCAACTACAGTAGTGGTCGCTGAGATACAAGGTAAGATGCTCCGTACTTACCACGCTGGTGATTCCATGATTTTGCTGGTAGGAAACAAGGGCAGGGTAAAATATTCTATAATTCCTCATTCGCCTACCGGTTATGCTCTGGAAGCGGGATTTATAGACGAATCCGAGGCCATGCTTCATGAAGAGAGACATTTTATATCAAATTTTATTGGCAGCCCGGAGATGAGACTGGAAATTGGCCCCCAGATTGAAATGTCATCAAGGGACACATTGATACTAGCAAGCGATGGCCTGTCAGATAATCTTTATGAAGACGAAATTGTGGAGCTGAGTCGAAAGGGCCCGCTGAAAAGATGTGCTCGGAACCTGATAGCAAGCGCCAACAAATACATGACGGAGGAGGCAACTGACAGGCAACAGCATCCGGATGATCTAACATTTATCCTGTATCGTCCCGGTGCCGTTTCCGGATAAGAAATATTATGTCAATATGGCAGTTTGCTAGTTTCTTTACCGCTAAATAATCCGGTAGTTTAATTTCGTAATAATTCATTAAGCTAATCTGTTAAATTTTGTATGAGTCGAGCATTCGTTAAAGAACCTGATGGTGACCAGGCCGAAGATGATGTCGTGGAAAAACCACAAAGTGGTTTACCTAATTACATCACCACAGCTGGACTCGTGTATCTGAAAAAAACGCTTGAGGACAAGCGAAAATCCCTCGAGTCTTTAAAGGCTGATGTTGATGGTTTGCAAACAAAAAACGAGATGAAACGTCTGGAAGCGGATATCCGCTATTTGGAAAAACGTATACAGTCTGCTATTCCGGTTGATACAGCAAAACTGGATCGGGACGATATCCGCTTCGGCGCGCTGGTCAATCTTGAGGATAAGGATGGAAAAAAATATCAATTCCGGATTGTCGGTGAAGATGAGGCCGACGTCGACAAAGGCCTGCTTAGCTGGGCCTCACCAGTGGCGAGGGAACTGATAGGAAAGACATCCGGTGACACGCTGGTCTGGAAGCGCCCCTCCGGTGAAATCGAACTGGAGATACTCAGTTTTAAATACCAATAAAAGATGTGTTTAGTGATTATTGTTATGCGGGTTGTTTGTGTGAGCCGGTCATAACTAACCTGCTGTTTGAAGAATATTTCCTTAACTGATTAATTTTTAAGCATTATTAGTAACATAAGCAGTAATCTATTGAAATATATAGAATATTACAAATTGATTTTCACAAATACTGGTATAAAGCGGTTGCTATGGTGCACCGACTGGTTGATATGTACCGGTTAATATTGGCCAGCTGGAGTGACATCAGATACGCTTCAGGGCATTGCGGGCGTTTTCATCCCCCTGCTTGGCTGCCTGTTGGTACCAGTGCCGAGCCTTTTCCACATCCCTGCCGATGCCCCGGCCCTTGGCAAAAATCACTCCAAGGTTATATTGGGCATTAGAATTGCCTTGTTCGGCGGCCTTGAGATACCAGTGGAATGACATGGCGTCGTCCCGCTTGACACCCATGCCCTTACCGTACAGGTAGGCCAGCATCAATTGCGCATTGATATGGCCATTGTTGGCGGCGGCCCGGTAAAGCTTGAAGGCTTCTTCAGGGTCTTCATCGATACCGCGACCCTTCAGGTACATGTTTGCCAACACATACTGTGAATTGGCATGACCTTTTACCGCGGCCCGTTCATACCAGTTAACAGCTTCCGTGTAATTGCGTTCCGTGCCTACGCCCTTTGCATACATCATGGCAACAATAGCCTGTGCGGAAATATCACCCTGCTGTGCCGCGGCCATATACCATTTAAATGATTTCCCGAAATCCTGAGCGGTACCACGACCTTTTGAGTACATGACACCGAGATTGTATTGCGATGTCAGATGTCCTTTTTCAGCAGCCCTGATATACCACTTCAATGCTTCTTCGTCATTTTGTTCAACGGTGATGCCCTTGGCATAAATGAAGCCCATGTTGGACATAGCCGTAGCATCACCCGCGTTGGCCTTTTCCAGGGTCTTCTGCACAACCAATTGTTTATCCTGAGTTGAATCAAGATCGATCTCGAATTCATCGGGTGTTTTGACCATGGTGGAGGCCGTGCGATCCGGGTAAAGGTGCCATTCTGAAATCCGCTGAGGCCGGTCTTCTTTTTCAATTTGCAGGGAGGCGTCTATGGCTTTCAGCAAGGTATCTGGATAATTGACTGCCCCGATTTCCATTGCTGTTACATAGGGATCCCTGCCAGTTTTTTGGATCGTCATGACCCGGTCCATGGCATCCACCGGGGCCACGCCGGCTATTGTTCGATAGAAGGTGGCTCCCAGTGAATAGATATCGGTCCAGGGGCCCTGGTTATCCTTGTCATAATGATACTGCTCGATTGACGCATATCCGTGTGAGAAGAAACCGGTCATGGAAACGTCTTTCTCCCGGTAAGCGCGTCTGGCGGCGCCGAAATCCAGTAATACGGGCTCACCATCAACCCGGATAAAAATATTGGCCGGCTTGATATCGCGATGTATGAAACCGGCATCATGTACATGCTTAAGACCGTCCAGTAAAGGATTGACGATAGTTTCCAAGACGTTATAAGCCAGCACCTTGTGCCGGCCCAGGTAATCCTGCAGGGTTTCTCCCAACTCATAGTCCATGATCATGTAGGCTGTGTTATTTTCCTCAAAAATATTTCTGACCCTGACAATATTCGGGTGCCTGAATTTCCCCAGTGTACGGGCCTCATCGATAAAGCGGTTGAGGCAACTTTTATATTGAGCTTCCGCGTCATCAGCTATGGGTTTGAGGTTGCCATCATCAACACGGATTGCCAGTTCACTTGGCATGTATTCCTTGATCGCGACCTCGTGATCCAGGTTCATATCATGGGCAAGGTAGGTGATGCCGAAACCACCCAGTCCCAGTACATCCTTGATCTCATACCACTGAATTTGACTACCGATTGGCAGGGCATCCTGCAGTCTTTTTATTTTGAATTTTATCATTCTGACGCTGTTTGCCTTTTGTCTCGTGAACCTGTCAATATTGCAAAAATGAGGGCTCTGTCCCGTTGTCCATGAAATGTTTTTATAATTATTATAACTACAACCAAAACCACAGGATTCGTCAATATCTTATTGAAGAAAAACCGGTTTCGTTTAGTCTGGATGCCTGGGACATAATCCCGGTGAGGTATGGCCTATGAAGGTAATTTTTCTGATCATTGTTCTTGCCACAGCTGTTGGGGCCTGGCTCTATTTCAATCCGGATGTCCAGCAGGAGTTATTAAGAGAAATACCGCTTGCAACTGAACCCACGACCACTCAATTGTACAAATGGCAGGATGCGAGTGGCCAATGGCAGGTATCAGACAAACCCCCGACAGGGAATGTAGAGTATGAGGTGATGCAATACAGGAGTGATACCAACGTGGTCCCGGGTCTGACAGAAGAAGAGCTGGAGAAAGACTAAACTGGTGCCTGGTTATCAATTGGTATTGATTATAACTTACTGATTTATATCATTTCTCAGCATAATCTTCACAGTTTTTGTCAGACGGCAAAAACTTATCCCAGGGGAGCTTGTTTAGTGTCATTTGGGTGCCAGCTGTAGTAGGGTATATTGTTAATTAAGTGTTAAAAAAGGTTATAAGCCTAGTCACTGAGGGGGACGTATGGAAATCGTTAATTCACTTCAACAAACACTCGGTGCCCAGCTGCCGGGTATCATGGGTGCCGTCGCGATACTCTTTGTTGGCTGGGTCCTTGCCGTGGTCATCCGGGCAGGGACACGCAAGGCCCTGCGAATTGTCAAGCTGAATGAACGGGTTTACAAGGACAGGGGCGAGGGGATGGATCTGGAAAGCGGGATCGCATCCGCGGCTTTCTGGATTGTATTATTGATTACGGCTATCGCTGTTTTTGATGCCCTCAAGCTGGAACTGGTATCTGAACCCCTGAATACCTTGGCCAACCAGATCTTTGGTTATATTCCACAACTGGTCGGCGGCATCATCCTGATACTGGTTGCCTGGCTTATCGCATCAGTGGTCAAGATGCTGGTTAACAAGGGGCTCTCGGCAACGACCCTGGACGCTAGAATTTCCGCAGAGGCCGGGATGAAGCCCATGAGTCAGAACCTGGCCAATGCCATGTACTGGTTCATCATCCTGCTGTTCCTGCCGGCTATCCTCGGTGCCCTGCAACTGGGCGGCTTGCTGGATCCTGTGCAGGCCATGGTCGACAAGATTCTCAATATTATTCCTAATATTGTTGCAGCCGTAGTGATTGGCCTGGTCGGCTGGTTTGTCGCAAAAATCCTGCGCGATCTCACAACCAATCTCTTAACTGCCGCCGGTGTGGACAGTTTGGGTAAAAAAGCCGGATTAAGGGGCGATGTCAGCGTATCGCGCCTGATCGGCATCCTGATTTTTATTTTCATCTTTATCCCGGCATTGATCGCGGCGCTGAATGCCCTGCAGATCGAGGCCATTTCCAAACCAGCAACAGATATGCTGGCCGTGATTCTGAATGCGATCCCGAATGTGTTTGCCGCCATCGTGATCATCATGGTCACTTATTATGTGGCGAAACTTGCCGCAAGCCTGGTAGTGAATCTTCTGGAGGGGATGGACTTCAACTCTCTGCCCGGGAAGATCGGTCTGGGTGAGGCCTTTGACCGGACCCTGACGGCTTCTGTCCTGGTCGGCAAGATCATCGTCTTCTTTGCCATGCTGTTTGCTACCGTGGAAGCGGCCAACCGGCTGGGTTTCAGCGAAGTCCGGGATCTGGTTTCCACATTCATCGAGTTTGGTGGCCAGGTGCTGCTGGGTTCCATTATTCTGGCGGTGGGTGTCTGGCTGGCTAATCTGGCCCACAGTGGCATCTTGCGGGTCAGCGGCGATGATGCCCATGGCATGGCCGGCCTTGCCCGCATCGCTATCCTCATGCTGGTAGCCGCCATGGGCCTGCGTTCCATGGGCATTGCCGATGACATCGTCAATCTGGCCTTCGGCCTGACACTGGGTTCCATTGCTGTTGCCGTGGCACTGTCCTTTGGACTGGGCGGCCGAGAAGCCGCCGGCAAACAAATGGAATACTGGTTGGAGAAACTCAGAAAATGAGTCAACGGTTTTCCTGATCCCATAAGCCCCTGCCCCGGCAGGGGTTTTTTGTCCAGCTTGGCCATCGCCGGCCGCCGGCATAAGATGGAGGCATGCCGCCAACCCACCTCCAGCACTGGTCCCGCGCCATTGTCTTCATCGACATGGACGCCTTTTTTGCATCCATTGAACAGATGGACTATCCCGAGCTGAGAGGCCGTCCGGTGGGGGTCACCAATGGTGCGCAGGGCACCTGTCTGATTACCTCATCCTATGAGGCACGTGCCTATGGTATTCATACAGGGATGCGGCTGAAACAGGCCCGCAAGCTCTGCCCGGATATCATCCAGCGCCCCGCCAGACCGCGACGTTATGCCGAGGTATCTACCCGGATCATGGCCGCGCTGCAGGATGTCTCGCCGGATATCGAGGTCTTTTCTGTGGATGAGGCCTTCCTGGATGTGACCCGTTGCCAGCGCTACTGGAAAAAGGGCCCGGAATACATTGGCCGCCTGGCCAAGCAGCGGGTGTACGAAGCCGCTGGCGTCCATTGCACGGTGGGTGTCAGTGGTGACAAGACCACGGCCAAATTTGCTGCCAAGCAGTTCAAACCAAACGGTTTTAATATCATCCCGCCATGGGAGGCAGGGGAACGATTAAAGGATACACCGGTCACTGCACTGTGCGGCATCGGCCGCGGCATCGGGGAATTCCTGGCGAAATACGGTGTGAAAACCTGTGGCGACATGGCGCGTTTGCCGATCGGCATCCTGGCCAAGCGCTTTGGTAACCTGGGTCGGCGTATCTGGCATATGTGCCAGGGCATGGATCCGGATCCGGTACAAACCCGCGTGGCTGCACCCAAGTCCATGGGGCATGGCAAGGTCATGCCGCCCAATACCCGCGATGAAAATGTGATCCTGACCTACCTGATCCACATGAGTGAGAAACTGGCTGCGCGTTTGCGCCGGAATAACATGCAGGCCAGGCGGTTTGCTGTTGGTTTGCGCTGTCGCAGTGGCTGGATTGGTGGCAAATATACCTGCGCCATTCCAATCAATGACAGCCACATTATTATTGAACTATGCCGTGAGATGATGGAAACCGAATGGCGGGGTGAGGGGATAAATGGCGTGCAGATCACGGCACTGGACCCGGTACCGGCCATGCAGCAGATGGAAATGTTTACAGAAACAGCGAAGAAACAACAACGCCTGAATGCCGTCATGGACCAAATCAATCAACGTTACGGTGAATTTGCACTGGCACCGGCGCAGTTGCTTAACCGATCTTCCATGCCCAATGTTATCGCACCGGCATGGAAACCACACGGACACCGGCAGTTTATTCCCTGAACATTTTTTTGATTCGTCAGCAAATTCCGAATATAAAATCATTATTAAACAATCAATACTGGAACATTTATGGATTTGAAAATATTTTTTACAGTTTTTAGCGTGGTGTTTGTTGCCGAGTTGGGCGACAAGACTCAACTGGCCACCTTGCTTTTTGCGGCAGACAAGGAAGTGAACAAACTGGTCGTATTCATCGGGGCCTCACTGGCTCTGATCCTGGCCTCGGCGATCGGGGTGTTGGCCGGTAGTTTGATTTCCCAATATATCAGTGAAAGGAACCTGAATTACCTTGCCGGGGCAGGGTTCCTGGTAATCGGCCTATGGACCCTGATCAAGGCATAATTGAATAACTATCCGGTATTTATTATGGAGGTATCCCGGATCAGAATTTATACCCCGCATTAACCATACCCATAAATTTATCGAACTGATGTTCTTCATTAAACAGATCAACATAAGTGGAGAAAAAACTCATATTCAGTCCCAGATAGAAATTCTCAGTAATATCGTAGTCCATACCAAGCAGGAACTGTGCAGCAAAACCTGAGTCATCTTCATTACCTGTGATTGTAATTGTGCCCGTACCGCTATCGGTTGTAATGATGCCGTCGACATCCACCTGGGCAACACCAAGTCCCACACCGATGTAAGGATGTAACTGCTCATTGATCAGGACACCGTTATTATCTCTATACAAAAAGTTGATCATGAAGGCATCAATCTCCGGACTGTAGTGTTCCTGTGTTGTATCCGGCACGCAGAAAATACAGAACTCATCGCGACTGCCCCCGTAGTCGGCATCGAACAGTCGCATGTACTGCAGGCCCAGCGAGAAATTGTCTGTATAGACCTTGTCAATCCAGAATTGCGCCCCGATGGTTTTACCGGTATCGGAATCGAAATCAGTCCCCTCTACAATAAAGAACAGGTCGGTTTCCCCGCCAACTTCAGTATCACCTGTATTTATACCCAGCTGGAATTCAGCACGATATTCAGCAGAAAAAACGCCGGGGCAAAAGAGAATAGAAATAATCAGAAATAATGGCCCTAGCGCCCTTGTCAGTGGATAACCTGGTTTCTTCTCCAGGTAATAAACTGAATTTGCCATATTTACCCCCTACGCATTCGTTCATGGTATGGAAAGTCTAGTGTCGGGAGTGATTGATATGCAGTTACAGGTCGCTTACAACTGACTTACAGTTTCTCTCTCTTTTTCAAAACAGGGGGTTAATGCGTGTCAGAGCAGGGAATAAATAAATGACTCTACGGCCTCTGTATAGTCCGAGTCCTTGCCCAGTTGAGAATTGATTTCGCCATGGGTGATCCAGAGCCTCATCAACGAAGATGTCCTGCCCATCTCCAGGGCCTTCGAATTAAATTGCCTATGGTAATTACATGGATTATCAATCCGTTTTCTGGAGCAGACAGCAAAAACAGGTGGACCACTTTTTTCCAGCAATTCATAGGGAGAGATTTTTTTCCAGTAATCCGGGTCTTCGCCAAATGCATAATCATAGAGGGGCAGGTGCCTTTGGCTCATAAGTTGGACAATATTCAGCGCAGCACTATCGAGTATCACGCTGCCCAGCCAGGGCCTGACATTCATTGGATAATATCTGGAAGGGGCCGCTGTCAACATTGATACCAGATGTCCTCCTGCAGAATGGCCCATCAGAATAAACTTTTCAGGATCACCCCCCCNNCCTGTTCCAATGGATCTGAATCCGGAAGCAACCTGTAATTTGTCGATATGAAAATAAAACCCTGGGGTAACCAGCGGCCCAGTTTATTATTGAGCAGACGATTGCTTGACTTGTTGCCAATCCGCCAGCCACCACCATGCACAAGAAAAATAACCGGCGCGGAAGATGCATTTTCAGGTATATATACGTCAAATTTCTGCCGCTCGAATTCACCATAAGAAATATCTTCCAGGATTATCGTGTTTGCGGGCAATTCAGCTGGCCAATAATCTGAATCATTTTCAGTCAGGCTTTTATATATTGAATCTGCCTGTACTGATTGACAGTGGAATGTGAGAAATAAAATCATGTAACAGATCGTTCTCATATTAATCCCGTATCCCTGTATCTGTTCATTGCCCATATTATCCCGATCAGCCGCGGACGTGTTTAAGTAATAACCAGATTCGTTTGCGAATATTATTCACGCGAACATTCCATCGATATTTTTTGTTATTTGAAACATGCGGGTAGCGGATCTTGAGCTTGTTAAGCTTGTCATAGATTGATTCAACGAGGTCAACGGTTTTCTTGCCTTTCCATGAGGAAAGTTCAGTACTTTCCAGAGATGAGAAACTTGCAATCTTGCCCGTTTTGAGTGAATTGAAATCGTATCCTTATCACAGATGATATGAACTATTGTCATAAGCAGGAGTTATTCAGTTCTTTAAAGGAAGCAAGTATGTTTTGCCTGATGTTTCGCCATTTTTTGTTTTTGACCAGTTTCTGGTTAACTTCGATTTCTATGCCGCAGTAATCATTTTCGCTGAATCTTGTTCTCAGGTAAGTCGTAAACCCGTCAGTGACACCGCGATAAGGATAATTCCGCCGTACCATCAATCCCGGTAACTGGTTGTTAAATAATTTCTGCAGACGTATACAGAGTTCCTGTTCGTTTTTTCTTGCCGGGTCATATAACAAGCCTATATCGGTCTTCCTGGTTTTCCGTTTAATTGCGGGGGCAAACGAATGCACAGAAAAATGCAACATGCATACCCCGTACTTGATCTGGTTTCTGATCCAGCGCTCCAGGTCCTGGCGGTATGGCAGGTAATGTTCACGGATGAGGGTATTTTTCGTTTGCTCATCGAGTGGCCGGGTAAATTCGGAAAACAGATTTCGATGGTGTATTGAGCGGTTAAGATCGATCAGTAAACGGCTGATATCAGAGAATACCAGTGGTACTTTCAGTGATGATGACAAGAGTCTGGCAAGTCCCAGTGCCCCTGCGTCCCAGCCACGATGTGATTTCAGAATACTGCGTTTGTTGTTAAACAGGTACTGATAGGCCGGAGGGATTGTGAACCCCCCGTGTTCGCAGGAAAAAATGAATTTGCCCGGGTTCAATGTATTCGCTAACTAGTCGATACCTTCGAACAGTGTACCATTGACAAGGCAGTCACACATGACTTGATAGGTCTCATCAAGCCTGGAACGTTTTAACCGCTTGCCAATGGCGTTATGTATACGCCTCGCCAGTGAGCCTTCACGGATAATGTGAGCCAGTATACCCCGGGTGTTTGTGCCCTCATCGCCATCAGTTGATTCATAGTCTTCAAGCAGGTACTGCCAAAGTTCCCGTGCCTCACAATTCTTGTCCGGGAAATCAAATAATGACAGATACCCGCGATGTCTGAGGACACTGCTCTCTGCATCTTTCACACAATTTATAAATAGCTCCGCCAGTTCTTCCGTTATCAACTTGTTTTGTGTACAGGTATCTGACCAGGCCCCTGACACCAGTTTTTTCAGCGTAGCGATAATCAGGGATGCAATTGCTATATCTGCCGCAGGCGTTTCCTGGGTATCCAGTACCCTGATCTCAATGGTATTGCGATCGAAACGGGCGATGGCCCCACGTGAATTCAGCCATTCGTGTTGCAGTATCTTCTGTGAATCATGGGGGGCAATGTCCTGATACATCGGTTCCAGGATGATCTTTTGGTATTCATCCTGGCTGCTGACGGACTCCGGGATGACCAGCCCGGTTATGCTGGGAATAGATTCGGCATTGCGCCGGTAGGCCTCAAGGCGGGTATCCATCAGGCCGGTGTAATCACAGTCTGATACCGGTGAACTGGCAGCAATCGCAGGGAGTATTGGAAGAATGATTCGGATCGCCGCATGTAACAAGGCAAATTCCTCGTTATTGGCAAACGGCAGGTTAATGTGCGTGCTTTGCAGATTAGACCAGCCGTGACCGCGGCAGTTGAAGATCCGGTTATACGTATCATAGATTTCGAATGAATCATGCTGCCAGAGCCTGGTTTCAAGAAACGGATTCATCCAGGGATGCATGGCAGTCGGCATAAGTTGCCCATTCAAGTTTTCCAGGATCCGGTTGATGTGCTGGATACTCAGCTGGAACTGATCCGGAAGCTGGACCAAAGATGCGGCTGGCCCATTGGTTTTCAATTCAATGACATGAGATACCAGTTCGTTGGACCAGGCGATGGGACCATCATCAACGTCATTGACGTATTCACCTGCAACTGATTTAAGAACCTCGTCTGCGACTGGTAGCACATTTCCCTGCTCACGGTCGACGATCATGTATTCAATTTCTATCCCAACCCCTGTGAACAGGGGTAGTATCCCATCCTGGTCGTTCATGCAGGACCCAAGCCACGTTTTTTATTTTCTATGCGCTTCAGAAAGATGCCCATGATTTCTCTATACAGTGCATCCTTCAGCACCAGGTCCTCAATACCAGCGTCAATGTTCGGATTATCATTCACTTCAATGACGTAACACTTCTGACCGATCTGTTTCAGGTCGACCCCGTACAAACCGTCGCCGATCAGGTTGGCTGCTTTTAATGCTGTTTTAATAACTTCATCAGGTGCTTCACCAACGGACAAGGTATCAGAGCCGCCTTCACTGCTGTTGTTACCGTCCTTATCCCGTTTGATGACCTGCCAGTGACGCCGCGCCATATGGTAACGGCAGGCATATAGGGCGCGTCGGTCACAGATACCCACACGCCAGTCGTAAGTTGTTGGCAGAAATTCCTGCGCAACAATGAGATCTGATTTGTTCAGAAGACGCATGACCTCTTCATTCAACTCTTCCTCAGTATCAACCTTGTTTACACCGAGTGAAAAAGCGCTATCAGGTTGTTTCAATACACAGGGAAGTCCCAGCGTTTCCATGATCTTGTCGATGTTATTACGGTGTATGATCATGGTTTTCGGGATAGGGATACCATGGCGGGTGAGGAGTTCCGCGAGATAAACCTTGTTGGTGCATTTCAGGATTGAATCCGGATCATCCATGACCACCAGACCTTCTGTTGCCGCGCGCTGGGCAAATCTAAAGGTATGATGATTGACTGCCGTGGTCTCACGAATAAACAAGGCATCAAATTCTGCCAGGCGATGCATGTCGTTGCGCGTGATTAATTCACAATCAAGACCTACAGATTCCGCCGCTTTCTGGAATTTTTTCAGGGCCCGCTCATTAGAAGGGGGTTCCTTGTCCTCCGGATTAACCAGGACCGCAATATCAAATCTGGGTGACGCACGCTTTCGGATACGGCGCTTGCGACCGGAAAAATAATCAGTAGCTGCCTGGACCACAAACTTGTGATGGTATTCAGGGATTTCACTTGCGGAAATCATGCGTATGGAATTCAATTCCCATTTGCCATCGTCTTTCAGGAACTCTGCACGTAACAAGGGTGCATGGAAAAGATCAAACAGTCGCATACTGAGGTTATTGTATTGCTTGGCAATGTTCCTCCCGAAATAAATGCTTAATGTAAACTTATTCGATTGTAGCCGCTTGCATGCCGATTGAATCTGTTCCTCCATTTCCTCGGAAAGGGTGCGGATAACAAACTGGGATTTCAGGTCCTGTATGGTATTGATGTCCGGCATGGGTTTATGCCCGCGTGCCGCAGCCAGCAATGAAACGTAATAGCCAGTGCTCTGATAACCGTAAGAACGGCAAAGGTTAAATACTTTCGCTGAACGATCCTCACTGTAAGTTGGGTCTGTCAGATAGGACCTTGCCGAGGTCACCACCACACCGGGAATGTGTAATGGCCATTTGTTCGGATTACTTACAACAAGGAGAATTGTCATCTCTTTTTCTCTTTTCGCGGATGGATGACCAGCAGGTTGGCGTCATAAGTCAGCACGCCGAGCAGGATGGCACAGATGACCCGATCAATATTCACCGGGTAAAGCTGTGAAGTTGCCATCGGGTTGGGTAGCGAGGGGTCAGCAACCAGTATGGTTCGATCTTCCCAGTGATAGCCGCTTAAAATCACGAAATGTCCGGAAGGCATTCCACGAATATCGTCATCAACATCCTTGGGCCCGAATTCACGCATGGTGCGGTAAAGATAAGTTGAGCTGAGCCCTGTTAGTATCGGCAACTTGCGTTTAATGAGGTTACGTAAGAGCCTGGTGTTAAGATCCCTGAATTCCAGTTCACCACCGAGTTTCAGATATTCGAGGTAGCCGTCTGTCGCATGCTGTAATTTTTTATCCTGCTTGACCTCGGCCTGACATTGCAGGCGTTCAGCTATATCAGTGTCCGGATTGGAAAACCAGGTCGGGTCGAACATCTGCAGGTTATAGGTATAGATGGTGCAAGCATACCCACGCCTTAACGCGGCACAGGCAAGAAACACTGCCAGCGTGCCGCCGGCATCGAGCATCCGCGTTTCATTTATAACATCCGTCAATGGAATATCATCACCGTAATAATTTAAGACGGCATGAAGGCAGGTAGGGCCACAGGCGGCATCATCCGGTTGTGGCAGGATTGGGATGCTGAGTTGTATGTCCATGATAATGGAACGGGCAGACAGAATCAGTCCGCCGGGATGCAGGAAAACATAAGGGTAAGGGTATGTTTCATTCCCAGTTTCTGGTTGGCCTCAACTCCTCCGGGATAAAAGTGGCGCTATATTACGATGAGTGCAGATTTGCGCAACAGATAAATCTGCTACCGACAGGCGGGATCCCGGCGAGCTCCCCGCATGGACATTGCAGTACCAGATCAGTAAAATTCGCCCTGTTATTTGTGACGGGAGTAACCCAGTGGTTACTCCCGTTTTCTACGTCTGACGTATTCATCTGGAGGGTTATTTGAAACAACCGGCGTTGTTGGCACTGGCGGACGGGACGGTATTTCATGGCACGTCCATAGGCGCTGTGGGGCAGGCAGCAGGGGAAGTTGTTTTCAATACGGCCATCACCGGTTACCAGGAAATTCTCACCGATCCCTCTTATTTCCAGCAGATCGTCACGCTTACCCAGCCGCATATCGGCAATGTCGGAACCAACAGGGATGATCAGGAATCCGCCAGGACCTATGTCAGCGGACTCGTGATTCGGGACCTGCCACTGCAACACAGCAGTTGGCGTTCCGAGGAATCCCTGGAAGATTACCTTCACCGCAACCGGGTAGTGGCCATTGCCGATATCGATAGCCGGCGGCTGACCCGACTATTACGCGACAAGGGCGCCCAGAATGCCTGTATTGCAGGTGGACCCGACATCAATGTCGAAAAGGCACTGGTCCAGGCCCGTGAGTTTCCCGGGCTCAAGGGAGCGGACCTCGCGCAGGATGTATCGACAGATACCCCTTATCAGTGGACGGGGGGCACCTGGCAGCTTGGTCCGGATAAACACAGTTTACCGGCAAAAGCATTCAAGGTGGTTGCCTACGATTATGGCATCAAGCGCAATATCCTCCGCCTGCTGGTCGATGCTGGTTGCGATCTGACCGTGGTGCCGGCAAAAACTCCAGCCAGGGAAATTCTGGCTGAAAAACCCGATGGGGTATTTCTTTCCAACGGACCCGGTGATCCCGATCCATGTGACTATGCCATTGAGGCTATTCGGGAAATCATAGCCAGCAAGACACCGACCTTCGGGATCTGTCTGGGACACCAGTTACTGGGGCTGGCCTGTGGAGCGAAGACCTCGAAAATGAAATTCGGCCACCATGGCGCCAACCACCCGGTCCAAGATCTGGCAACCCGGCAGGTGTTGATCACCAGCCAGAACCACGGTTTTGCAGTTGACGAAGACAGTTTGCCAAACAATCTGGTGGCGACCCATCGTTCGTTATTTGATGGCACCTTGCAGGGAGTGCACCACACTGAATTACCGGCCTTCGGTTTTCAGGGCCATCCCGAGGCCAGCCCAGGTCCACATGATGTGCGGGGCCTGTTTCAGCATTTTGTGGAACTGATGCGGGGTACGTCATAGCGATGCCAAAGCGTAGCGATATTAACAGCATTCTGATCATCGGCGCCGGGCCGATCGTGATTGGCCAGGCCTGCGAGTTTGATTATTCCGGTGCGCAGGCCTGCAAGGCACTCAAGGAAGAGGGTTACCGGGTGATTCTGGTGAATTCCAACCCGGCCACAATCATGACTGATCCGGAGATGGCTGATGCTACCTATATTGAACCGGTAAACTGGAAAGTCGTGGAGCGCATCATCGCCAAGGAGCATCCGGATGTGATCTTGCCCACCATGGGTGGGCAGACCGCGCTGAATTGCGCACTGGACCTGGCACGCGAGGGTATCCTCGAAAAATATAATGTCGAACTGATTGGCGCCAATCAGGATGCGATTGACAAGGCCGAGGACCGCGAGCGCTTCCGTGAGGCCATGAAACAGATTGGCCTCAAGATGCCGCATTCCGGTCTGGCCCATGATATGCATCAGGCCAAGATCATCCAGGAAGAGATTGGTTTCCCGATCATCATTCGACCGTCATTCACGCTGGGCGGCAGCGGTGGCGGCATTGCCTACAATCGCGAGGAATTCCAGGAGATCTGTGAACGCGGGCTGGATGCATCACCCACCAATGAAATCCTGCTGGAGCAGTCAATCCTCGGCTGGAAAGAGTATGAAATGGAGGTGGTGCGTGATCATGAGGACAACTGCATCATTATTTGCTCCATTGAAAATCTGGATCCCATGGGGGTCCACACCGGTGATTCTATTACCATCGCCCCGGCTATCACGCTGACTGACAAGGAATACCAACTCATGCGTAATGCCTCGATTGCGGTATTGCGTGAGATCGGTGTTGATACCGGCGGTTCCAACGTCCAGTTTGCCGTTAACCCGGACGACGGTGAACTGATCATTATTGAGATGAATCCCCGGGTATCACGTTCCTCGGCACTGGCCTCCAAGGCGACCGGTTTCCCGATTGCCAAGGTCGCGGCCAAGCTTGCTGTCGGCTACACGCTTGATGAACTGGAAAACGAGATAACGGGTGGTGCTACACCGGCCTCGTTTGAACCCACCATTGATTATATTGTTACCAAGATACCGAGATTTACCTTTGAGAAGTTTCCGCAGGCCGATGACCGCCTGACCACCCAGATGAAATCTGTGGGCGAGGTGATGGCGATTGGCCGTACCTTCCAGGAGTCCCTGCAAAAGGCTATACGTGGGTTGGAGATCGGGCGCGACGGATTTAATGAACTGGTACCCCGCGATCTGGCGCATGAAGATGCCCTTGAATTGATTCAGCGTGAGCTCCGAGTACCTCGCGCTGACCGCCTCTGGTATGCGGCCGAGGCCTTTCGTTATGGTATGACCATTGAAGAAGTCCACGAATGTTCAAAAATAGATCGCTGGTTCCTCACCCAGGTTGCCGATATCGTCAATGAAGAAATCAACCTGACGCAGATGGCAATCGAGGAACTTGCTGCTGATCGTCTGCGCGAACTCAAGCGCATGGGATTTTCCGACAGTCGTCTGGCCTGGTTGCTGGATAGCGATGAGATCTCGATCCGCGAATTGCGGCATGAACATAATATTCGTCCGGTTTACAAGCGGGTGGACTCCTGTGCCGCGGAATTTGCCGCGACCACAGCTTACATGTATTCGACTTACGAGGAAGAATGCGAGGCTGAGCCCAGTGAGCGCAAGAAGATTATGGTGCTGGGTGGCGGCCCGAACCGGATTGGCCAGGGCATTGAGTTTGATTACTGTTGTGTACAGGCCGCACTGGCCATGCGTGAAGTGGGCTATGAAACGATCATGGTTAACTGCAATCCAGAGACCGTGTCTACAGATTACGATACGTCTGATCGTCTCTATTTCGAACCGCTGACACTGGAAGACGTGCTGGAGATCATTGACCTGGAAAAACCTTATGGGGTCATCGTTCAGTACGGCGGGCAGACACCATTAAAACTGGCCCGTGATTTGGACGCCGCCGGCGCCCCTATTATTGGTACCTCACCGAATTCCATCGACCTGGCCGAGGACCGTGAGCGATTCCAGAAACTGCTAGTCGAACTGGATCTTATGCAACCCCCGAATCGCACGGCGCGAAATGATGAACAGGCGGTGGAACTGGCCAACGAGATTGGCTACCCGCTGGTAGTACGTCCTTCCTATGTCCTGGGCGGCCGGGCCATGGAGATTGTATACAATGAAAAGGAATTACGTAGCTACATACGCGATGCCGTGGCTGTCTCGAACGAATCACCTGTGCTGCTGGACCGTTTCCTGCGCGATGCCATTGAAGTGGATGTGGATGCCATCTGTGACGGCAATACCGTCGTTATCGGCGGCATCATGCAACACATTGAACAGGCCGGTGTGCACTCCGGTGATTCTGCCTGTTCATTGCCGCCCTACAGTTTGGATGAAGGTATTCAACAACGGATTGGCAACCAGGTCTGTGCCATGGCGAAAAAACTGAATGTGGTAGGTTTGATGAACACCCAGTTAGCCATCCAGGGCGATGATATCTATGTCCTCGAGGTCAATCCCAGGGCCTCACGCACTGTGCCATTCGTGTCAAAAGCGACCGGCATCTCGCTGGCCCGGGTGGCAGCAAAATGCATGGTTGGACTGCCTCTGGCGGAACAGGGAGTCACAACGGTCAAGATGCCATCGTATTACTCCGTTAAGGAGTCTGTATTTCCGTTCATTAAATTCCCAGGTGTTGATTCCCTGCTCGGTCCTGAAATGAAATCCACCGGTGAGGTCATGGGTATCGGTATGACATTTGCCGAGGCCTTCGCCAAGGGCCAACTGGCTGTGGGTGAAAACATCTCCAATTCAGGGCTGGCGTTTATCAGTGTCCGTGATGAAGACAAGGCAGAAGCTGTGAAGGTGGCGAGGGAACTCGCCAATATCGGTTTCCTGTTGTGTGGCACACACGGTACGGCGAGGGCACTCAGGGATGCCGGTCTGGAATGCCTAGGTGTGAACAAGGTCAGGGAAGGACAACCTCATATCGTTGATATGTTGAAAAATGATGAAATAGACCTCATAGTGAATACTACCGAAGACAAGCAAGCAATTGCCGATTCCTATTCCATCCGCCGTACCGCTCTGAATCACAAGGTGTTTTATACCACGACCATGGCCGGAGCCCATGCCACCGTTCTTGCATTGAAGCAGGGTAATTCAACGGCTGTGAACAGCTTGCAGGAATTACATAGGGAATTCACATAAAGGAGTTGTTATGAGCAAGGCACCCATTACCGCAAAAGGTGCACTACGATTGCGTGAGCAACTGAAAGCCATGAAGACAGTTGATCGGCCCCGGATCACCGAAGCCATTGCGGAAGCACGCGCGCACGGCGACCTCAGTGAGAATGCGGAATATCATGCTGCGCGTGAACAGCAGAGTTTCCTTGAGGGACGTATTGCATCCATTGAATCCGCACTGGCCGATGCGCAGATCATCGAAGTCGCCAACCTGGAATCAGAGGGTCGTGTGGTTTTCGGTGCGACGATCGAACTCATGAACCTTGAAAATAAGCAAGAGGTCACTTACCAAATCGTGGGTGAAATTGAGGCAGACATCGAACAAGGCTTGATCTCCATTACTTCTCCAGTAGCCCGGGCATTGATTGGCAAGGAAGAAGGGGAAGTCGTCGAGGTCAAGGCACCTGGTGGCGTACAGGAGTATGAGATACTCGTCGTGCGTTACGAATGACGTTTAAGTTGGCCGTCACTAACGCTTACCGCTGTTTATAATTTTCCCTGATGTCCAGAAGACCACATGCCAGAAAACCCAGCAGCCAGCGCTGGTTGCAAAGGCAACACCGTGATCCCTTTGTTAAACAGGCGCAGCGATCAGACTATCGCTCCCGCGCGGTTTTCAAGCTGATCGAGGTTGATGAAAAGGACAACCTTTTTCGTCCGGGGCAATTGGTAGTAGACCTCGGGGCAGCGCCAGGAAGCTGGTCACAATATGCCGCCAAAAAAACCGGGAAACAGGGTCGCGTGATTGCTGTCGATATTTTGCCCATGGACAATATAAAAGGAGTCAGTTTTATTCAGGGAGACTTCAGGGAACAGGAGGTCCTTGACGCCTGTCTAAGTGCCCTGGGAGGTAACAGGGCAGACCTTGTAATCTCCGATATGGCCCCCAATATATCTGGTATAAAATCAAGCGATCAAACCCGCAGCGTACATCTGGCCGAGTTGGCCAGGGATCTCGCGCTGGAAGTCCTGCAACCGGGAGGCGATATTCTGGTCAAACTGTTTCAGGGAGAAGGTGTGGATGAATTCAGGAAAAGCCTTCAGGAACATTTTCCCCGGATCATCTCTCGAAATCCCCAAGCTTCCAGGGAAAGTTCCAGGGAATTTTATCTCTTGGGGCGTGACTATCGACCCTAAGACCCTAATATGGTGTTATAGTTAACTGTATGAAATATTTCCGAATAAGAGGTATTTGATTTGAACGAGACTGCCAGAACACTGGTTCTAATGATTGTCATTACACTGGTCTTGATGCTGGTGTTTAAAAACCTTTCTGCGCCCATTGTCACCAACGTGCCGTACTCAACCTTCATCAGCGAGGTGAAGACAGGCAATGTCAAACAGGTCACGATTGAAGGCAATAAAATCTCGGGCAAACGTGTCGATGATTCACGTTTTTCAACCTACAGCCCCGAGACAAATAATGATGCGCTGATCGGGACATTACTGAATAATAATGTCGAGATTACCGGACTGGAACCGGACAATTCCCTCTGGGCCCACGCGCTCATCTCCTGGTTCCCCATTCTGTTGTTACTGGGTATCTGGATATACTTTATGCGTCAGATGCAGGGTGGTGGAGGTCGAGGGGGAGCTTTGTCGTTTGGCAAGAGTCGTGCCCGTCTCCTCGGTGAAGATCAGGTCAAGGTCACCTTCAATGATGTAGCCGGTATAGAAGAGGCCAAGGAAGAGGTCAATGAGCTGGTCGAATTCCTGCGTGACCCCGGCAAGTTTCAGAAACTTGGTGGCAAGATCCCGCGCGGGGTTCTCATGGTTGGTCCTCCGGGTACTGGTAAGACGCTGCTGGCACGCGCTATCGCCGGTGAGGCAAAAGTACCATTTTTCACCATTTCAGGTTCCGACTTTGTCGAGATGTTCGTGGGTGTCGGCGCATCACGTGTGCGTGATATGTTTGAGAACGCCAAGAAACATGCCCCATGTATCATTTTCATTGACGAGATCGATGCAGTAGGGCGTCATCGTGGTGCCGGTCTGGGTGGCGGTCATGATGAACGCGAACAGACACTGAACCAGTTGTTAGTAGAGATGGACGGTTTTGAAGGTAACGAGGGCGTGATTGTTATCGCCGCAACTAACCGTCCCGATGTGCTTGACCCTGCCTTGTTAAGGCCTGGCCGTTTTGACCGTCAGGTTGTCGTGCCGTTGCCGGACATCCGCGGTCGGGAACAGATATTGAAAGTACACATGCGCAAGGTCCCCCTGGACGATAATGTGAAACCTTCAATTATTGCCCGGGGTACCCCCGGTTTTTCCGGCGCTGATCTTTCCAATCTGGTCAATGAGGCAGCGTTGTTTGCCGCTCGCGCAAATAAAAAACTTGTCGATATGGATGATTTCGAGCGTGCCAAGGACAAGATCATGATGGGTGCAGAACGCCGCTCTATGGTCATGAGTGAAAAAGACAAACGTCTTACCGCATATCATGAGGCGGGTCATGCTATAGTCGGACTACTGGTACCGTCGCATGATCCGGTTTACAAGGTAACAATTATCCCCCGCGGGCGGGCACTGGGTGTCACCATGTATCTGCCGGAAGAGGACAAGTACAGTCAGAGCAAGGAACAACTCGAAAGCATGATTTCCTCGATGTTCGGTGGCCGACTGGCAGAAGAGATCGTCTTTGGCCATGAGCATGTCACCACGGGTGCCAGTAACGACATCGAGCGAGCGACACAAATTGCCCGTAACATGGTGACTCGCTGGGGTCTTTCAGACAAACTCGGTCCTCTGACCTACAGCGAGGAAGAAGACGAAGTCTTTCTTGGTCATTCAGTGACCAAGCACAAGGCCATCTCCGACGAGACCACGCACCTCATCGATGAAGAAATAAAGAACATCATCGATCGTAATTATCGCCGTGCCGAAAAACTTCTGACGGATAATCGCGACAAGTTGGATATGATGGCTGATGCCTTGATGAAGTATGAAACCATCGACAGGGACCAGATCGATACCATCATGCAAGGCAAGGAACCAGGACCGCCCGCTGACTGGGATGATGACGATCATCCGGATAACGCCAGCAAGGTGGAAAACGGTGAGTCCAGTAAAGAAGATACGCCTCACGGTGAACCACCGGCAAGGCCCGCTTAATCAAGTAACGATTTGATGGAAAGTTCAGTTCACAGGTAATCTTGCCGAAAGCTGAACCGTATCACACAAGCATCCAAGGGGCCCTTTATCAGCACGGAACGAAAATATTTCGGTACCGATGGTATCCGTGGATGCGTCGGTGAACCGCCCATAACCCCAGAGTTTGTGATGAAACTCGGATGGGCCGCGGGTCGGGTACTCGCTGACAAGGACAAGGGTCCTGTAGTCATCGGCAAGGACACCCGAGTTTCGGGATACATGTTTGAGTCGGCGCTTGAAGCCGGCCTCTCTGCGGCCGGAGTGGATATCCGTTTACTCGGCCCCATGCCCACGCCGGGTATCGCCTTTCTTGCAAAAAATACCCGCGCCCAGGCCGGTATTGTAATCAGCGCCTCACATAATCCCTTCCAGGATAATGGCATCAAGTTTTTTACAGGCGAGGGCAAAAAGTTGCCCGACAGCATCGAGCTTGAAATTGAAGCGGTACTGGATAAGCCCCTGGAGGTTGTTAGCTCGAAAAGACTCGGCAAGGCGAAGCGCATCGTCGATGCTCGCAGGCGTTATATAGAATTTTGTAAATCCTGCATTCGTCCAGGCATGGATCTTTCCGGTCTGAAGATTGTGATTGATTGTGCTCATGGAGCTACCTATGACATTGCTCCGCCTCTATTTGAGGAGCTTGGGGCAAGTATTATTACCATCGGCACTGAACCAGATGGCTTCAATATTAATGACAAGGTTGGCGCTACGTCCCCGGAAAACCTCAGGGGCGAGGTTATTAAGGCAGATGCTGATCTGGGTATTGCGTTTGATGGAGATGGTGACCGTCTGATCATGGTGGATGAAAAGGCCGAGTTGGTCGACGGCGATGAAATTCTTTACATCATGGCTTGCGAGAACCTTGCAAACCTGAATGGTGCTGTTGTCGGTACCCTGATGAGTAACCTGGGACTGGAACAGGCGATCAAGGCCATGGAACTTGATTTTTTACGGGCCCCTGTTGGTGACCGCTACATCATGGAACTGCTCTATCAAAAGAATCTCATTCTGGGAGGGGAGACTTCGGGTCATCTGATAAACCTTAGAAAAACCACGACCGGCGACGGCATTATCTCGGCACTGGAAGTCATGCAGGCCATAAGCCGGACTGGCAAGACCCTGCATGATATTAAAAAAGGAGTGATCAAATATCCGCAAAAGATGATCAATGTGCGCGTGACCCAACGCGTTGATCCATTAAAGTTAAACGGAATTCCTGATGCCATCAAGAGTGCAGAAATGGAATTGGGTAGCCGGGGACGGGTTCTGATACGCACGTCCGGTACCGAACCACTTATCCGGGTGATGGTTGAAGGAGAAGAATCCGGCCAGGTCGACAGGATTGCCGGGCACCTGGCCACGGAGATCGAGACTGCAGTTGCCCAACATTAGCCGTCTGTCTGTTCATATATTACGTAACAATTCATTAATCCCGACCTTGCTGCGGGTCTTTTCATCCACCTGCTTGACTATCACGGCACAGTAAAGACTGTATTTACCATCTTTTGAGGGCAGGTTTCCCGAGACTACAACCGAGCCTGGTGGTATCCGCCCAAAGCTGATCTCTCCGGTTTCCCGGTTATAGATCCGGGTACTCTGGCCGATATAGACACCCATGGAAATGACGGATCCTTCACCGACGATGACACCTTCCACGACTTCGGAGCGGGCACCAATAAAACAATTGTCTTCAATGATGGTCGGGTTGGCCTGCAGGGGTTCAAGTACACCCCCGATCCCCACTCCGCCCGAGAGATGAACGTTTTTGCCAATCTGGGCACAGGATCCCACGGTGGCCCAGGTGTCGACCATGGTGCCTGAATCGACGTAGGCGCCAATATTGACATAGCTTGGCATCATCACGACGCCAGGTGCCACATAACTTCCACGACGTGCCGTTGCCGGCGGAACAATGCGTGCACCGATTGTTTCAAAGCCAGCCTTGTCGAGACCAGTAAATTTGCAGGGCACCTTGTCATAGTAGTTGGTGAAACTGCCATCTATGACACGATTCCCTTCCAGCAGGAAAGATAATAACACTGCTTTTTTCAACCATTGGTTAACTGCCCAGTCACCATCTTTCTTCTCTGCAACCCGGAGCTTGCCACTGTCGAGACCATTGAGCGCTTTTGTCACGGCCTCTCTAAGTTCCTGGCTTGCAGATGAGGGGGAGATCCCACTCCGATTTTCAAAATGTTCGTTAATGATGTTTTCAAGCTGACTCATATCATTTTCCTGTTGTTTTAGTAATGTATTCTTTTATTCGGTTTGCAGCATCGATACATTCTCCGAGCGGAGCCACCAGTGCAATTCGAAGATGTCCCTTGCCCGGATTTATATCATTTGCCGTGCGGGAAAGGAAACTGCCTGGCAAAAGAGTTACGTTCTGTTCGGCAAAGAGTCCGCGGGCAAACGCTATGTCATCGCCATCTGCGATCTCTGGCCAGAGATAAAAGCTGGCATCCGGCCTGTCAACAGTCATAAGGTTTGTCAGAATACCCAGTACAGCATCAAATTTTTCACGATACTGCCGCCGATTTTCTATCACGTGTTCCTCATCTTGCCAGGCTACGGTACTTGCGGCCTGGGTGAACAGGGGCATGGCACAACCATGATAAGTCCGGTATCGGAAGAATTCGGCAATGAGTTTTTTATCACCTGCAACAAAACCAGAGCGCATCCCTGGCACATTGGAGCGTTTTGACAGGCTATGAAACACGATGCATCGACTGTAATCATTTCGACCCATTTCAGCAGCGACTTGCAACAGACCAACCGGCGGAGAATCTTCGCGCAGGTATATTTCCGAGTAGCATTCATCTGCTGCTACCATAAAATCATAATGGTCCGCCAATTCGATCAAATGTTGTAATTCGCTGCTGTTTATGACTGCGCCGGTAGGGTTTCCGGGTGAACAGATGAAGACAAGTTCAGTATTTTTCCAGACTGGTTCCGGTACCGAAGAGAAATCAGGAATAAAGTCCCTTTCCCGATAACAGTTGACATAATAGAGCGAGGCACCGGCCAGTAATGCGGCACCTTCATATATTTGATAGAAAGGATTGGGGGAGACCACGACTGCATTCTTGTTATTTCGATTAATCAGACATTGTGCAAAGGCAAACAGTGCTTCCCGGGTACCATTGACCGGCAAGACATGGTGTCCCTGATGCAGACTACCCGCTGGCAGGTGGAAACGTCGGATCAGCCAGTCCACGATTGCTTGCCTTAAATCTTTATTGCCATGGGTCTTGGGATATGAGGCCGCACCTTTCAACTGTCGGGATAATTCCTGCAGAATAAAGCCTGGTGTTTCATGTTTGGGCTCACCTATTGACAAATCGATCGGTTGTTTATCGCTTGCCGGTTTTACCCCCGACTTTATTCCGGCGAGTTTTTCAAACGGGTAGGGTTGTAACAGATCCAGTCCGGGATTCATGAGGATTTTATGATTCATTATAAAAAAACGGCCTCGTAGTATAGGCTATCTGCACATGTCGACCAAAAATCTCTCAAGCCTTTTACCGATCCTGAGTTGTCTGATTGCTGCCACGCTTTGGGGATTATTGTGGTATCCCATGCGCTTGCTGGAAGCACAGGGTATCCCCGGGTTATGGGGGTCTTTATTGATTTACATTGCAGCCCTTTTGCCTTTGCTGCCACGGATGTTTTTGCACCTGGGGGGCTTTTCCAGGCAACCGGGGTTGTTATTCATAGTTGCATTGACAGCAGGCTGTGCCAATCTGGGCTTTATTCTTGCTGTCCTTGAGGGCACGATTGTCCGGATATTGCTGTTATTTTATCTCTCACCCATCTGGTCCGTACTGCTGGGATGGGTGGTTTTAAAAGAGCGACCGTCACCTGTCGCAGTGTTTTCCATCGTATTGGCTTTGACCGGTGCCTTTATCATATTGTGGTTACCCAATGAACCAAATCCATGGAATATTGATCGTGCTGATGTCCTAGCCATAACTGCTGGGTTTGCCTTTTCTGTGATGAATATCTGCATCCGCAAACTGGGTGATATACCAATGATTCTTAAACTGATCCCGGCGTTCCTCGGGGTAATCCTGTTGTCAGGAATTGGCGTCCTGGTCCTGCAGCCGGTGCCTCCGGAGTTCAAGGCTGCATCCTTAATGCTGGTACTGGCAACCGGGAGCATCGGTATGCTAGTGATGACCTATACTGCGCAGTACGGTGTTACTCACCTGCCAGTTCACCGTTCCGCTGTTCTGTTTCTGTTTGAAATCGTGGCTGGCGCAGTTTCTGCGATATTACTGACTGATGAGATTACAACAATCAGGGAATGGCTGGGTGGCGGCATGGTAATCATGGCAACCTGGATAACAGCATATGAGGCCATGAACGATAGGCGATCGCGCATATCCCAGTCGAAGTCCATTGTTACTTGAGGTATGCTGTGCAACCTTTTTTATTCAACCCCCAGACGGAATTTCACATACAGTGACAGCAAAAATTCTGGTGCTCCCCGGTGACGGTATTGGTCCCGAGATAATTGCAGAGGCTGAGAAAGTACTACAAGCCCTGATTACTGATCATGAACTAAAACTTCAGATTGACCATGGTGCAATCGGCGGCCATGGCGTGGATGTGAGCGGCAAACCTCTGCCCGAAGAGACGCTGGAAAAAGCACGGGCATCCGATGCCGTATTGCTTGGCGCGGTGGGCGGACCCAAATGGGAAACCATTGAGCGTTCTTTGCGCCCTGAGCGTGGTCTATTGGCTATCCGTTCCGGGCTGGGACTGTATGCCAATCTGCGTCCTGCCATTGTGCACAGCGCGCTGGCGGACGCCTCGACACTGAGGCCGGAGATTGTCGCCGGTCTCGATATCATGATCGTCCGGGAACTCACCGGAGGGATTTACTTTGGTGAACCCAGGGGTATGCGCCGTACTTCAGACAATCTGCGCGAGGGCTTCAATACCCTTGTATATAATGAGGCAGAGATTCGCCGGATTGCCGGTATGGCGTTTGAAGTAGCCAGAAAACGTAGTGGCAAAATCTGTTCTGTAGATAAGGCCAACGTCCTGGAGGCGACTGAGTTATGGCGCGAGGTCGTTACCGAAGTCGCTGCAGATTATCCCGATGTTAGCCTGCAACATATGTATGTAGATAACGCGGCTATGCAGCTGGTGCGGGATCCGAAACAATTTGACGTTATCGTCACGACCAATATGTTCGGTGACATTCTCTCAGATCTCGCATCCATGCTTACCGGTTCCATTGGTATGTTACCATCAGCCTCTTTGAATCAGACAGGCCAGGGATTGTATGAACCGATTCACGGTTCTGCACCGGATATTGCCGGTCAAAACAAGGCAAATCCACTGGCAACAATATTATCCGTGGCTATGATGTTACGTTATTCACTGAATGAAATAAGCCATGCTAACCGCATTGAGGCCGCAGTAAAAAAAGTCCTTGCTAACGGTCTACGAACACCGGACATTTGCCGCTCTGGAGATCAGGCCATCTCAACGACAGACATGGGTAATGCTATCGTTGCAGCCCTCTAAAGTACCTCTGAGTGACAAGAATCCGATTTAGGATAATTTGAACTATGAGCAGAAAATTTAATGTTGCAGTCGTTGGTGCGACCGGGGCGGTCGGTGAAGTCATGTTATCCATACTTGCCGAGCGCAAATTCCCTGTCGACAAGGTTTATGCCCTGGCCAGTGAACGTTCTGCAGGGAAGAAGGTTCAATTCGGCAGGCAGGAACTAGTTGTACAGGAGCTGGATTCATTTGATTTCGGTGATGTCCAAATCGGCCTGTTTTCTCCAGGTGCCTCGGTATCAAAAATTCATGCACCGCGGGCCGCAGAGGCCGGTTGCGTTGTAGTCGATAACACCTCTCAGTTTCGCTATGACAAGGACATCCCGCTGGTTGTACCAGAAGTGAATGCCAGTGCGATTGCTGACTACAAAAACCGTAGCATTATTGCCAATCCAAATTGCTCGACCATCCAGATGCTGGTCGCCTTAAAACCGATTTATGATGCCGTCGGCATCCGTCGAATAAACGTCTGTACTTACCAGGCGGTGTCAGGTACCGGCAAGGAAGCCATCGAGGAACTGGCGCAACAGACTGCGGCCCTGTTGAACGGTAAATCTGCAGAATGCAAAGTCTATCCCAAACAGATCGCATTCAATGCTCTACCGCATATCGACACTTTTCAGGACAATGGCTACACCAAGGAAGAAATGAAGATAGTCTGGGAAACCCGCAAGATCTTCGAGGATGAGTCTATCCTGGTTAATCCCACCACGGTTCGGGTAGCAGTCTTCTACGGGCATTCAGAAGCCGTGCACATTGAAACTGAAAAGAAGATCACGGCCGCAGAGGCGACCGAGATCCTGAGCAAGGCCCCGGGAATCGAGGTTGTAGATGAGCGGAAGGACGGGGGTTATCCCACCGCGGTGACCGAGGCCACCGGACGAGACCCGGTCTATGTCGGTCGAATCCGTGAAGACATATCCCACCCCCTGGGTTTAAACCTCTGGGTCGTATCTGACAATATCCGCAAAGGGGCGGCACTAAATAGTATCCAAATTGCTGAAATTTTGGTAAAAAGTTATTTATAAACTATAGTTAAGTAGCTATTGTAAAGGAAGTTCGTAGGTTCAAAAGGGGCGAGATGTGCCTATTTTTTGGGCGGGTATTGATTAAAATTTAATCAGTTTGTTCCCCTCAGGAGTGGAGAAAATACGCTATTATTTTCGGTGACAAGTTGTTAACATATTGATAATTAAAATTTTTTTCAAAAATACTACTGGCCGGGGGCCGACACCGGGTTTTCGGCTATACCTGAATTTGATCACCTGATTCCACCAACAACAAAATTATGAATCCGCTTAGGACGTTATAGGAATGAGAGCAAGGCTGTTAGTTTACGTGTTTCTGGCTGTGGCTCCCGGCCTTGCGCAGGCACTGGGTCTCGGCAAGTTGCAGCTTGAATCCGCCCTGAATGAGCCCTTTGAGGCCAAGATAGAACTGCTCTCGCCCACGGTTGTGGAACTGGACAGCATGCAGGTGCAGCTTGCCGACAGCGAGGCATTTGCCCGGGCCGGTATTCCCCGAGCGATGGTTCTGCAGGAGTTGAATTTTGTCGTCAAGGAAACCGAGCGTGGCGGCGACTACATCCGGGTATACAGTGTAGATCCGATACGCGAGCCTTTTCTGAATTTTCTTCTGGAAGTAAGCTGGGACAATGGCCGTCTTTACCGGGAATACACCGTCTTGCTGGATCCGCCAATTTATTCCAATGAATTTACCCAGCAACGGCTGAGCAGTCCCACACGCAGTCAGCGTATGCAAATTTCCGCGCCTGAGCCCGAGCCCAAACCCCGTGCCATTGAAGACAATAGGGTGGTCTATAATCCGGAATATACACCGCCGCCTGCTTCACGTGTGGCCACGCCCCGTCCTCAGCCCGCACCAACAACCGGAACACGGACTTTTGTGGTAGGAGATCAGTATGGGCCGGTAGTAACCGGTGATACGCTGTGGTCCCTGGCAAAAAACCTGCGACCGGACACTTCGGTGAGTATCCAGCAAATGATGTTCGCGATCCTGCGGGCAAACCCGGAAGCCTTTATTAATGGAAACATCAATGGTCTCAAACGTGGTCAGGTATTGCAGTTGCCTGACATGCCAGAGATTCGCTCTCTGGATAAGGCCGAAGCCTTTGCCATGACCAATAACCAGAACGAACTCTGGGCCGAGGCCCGTTCTGCAGTAGCCGCCGCTGCACCTGAGCGTCCCGAGGGAGTCAGCGGCCGGGAAACTGCGACAGTCATCACAGAATCAGAGACAAGGGAAGCACCAACACCGGAAGCAGCCGAACCAACTATTACTGATACGGAAGTCACTGAAGAGGGCCGTCCTGAATTGCGGCTGGTCACACCTGGAGAAGACGGTCAGGTAGCCGGCGATGGATCTGGTACAGAGTCTCAGCAATTTGATCGTGAGTTGGTTCTTGCCAGGGAATCCCTGGACGCGTTGACCCAGGAAAATGATGAGTTGCGGGATCAGATCGCAGAGACCGACGAGATCATCGATGATATGAAACGCTTAATTGATCTCAAGGAAAATGAACTGGCCATGCTGCAGGAACAGGTAGCTGCGGCTGCAGCCGAGGCAGAGGCGCAGGCAGAACCTGAGACGGAGCCTGAAACAAAAGCTGCTGAAGCCCCTGAGGATATGGCCAAAACAGAGCCAGCGAAGCAAGCACCGGCCACCACTGGAGAAACTGCCATTGATGAAGGCCCGCTCGGCTTTATTTCCGGAGTTCTGGAAAACATCACAATTCCTGAGTGGATGAAAAATATTCCCGAGACACTGAAGGGAATTCCCGCTGTCCTCAAAGATATGCCGGGCCAGATCAGTGGTCTGGTCGAGACTGCCAAATCGTACCTCAATTATGTGGCTGGTGCGGTCGGTGCCCTGTTGTTGCTTATGTTACTTTCTATCCTCAAAAAACGCCGTGCCAAGGCTGAAGAAAAGGCTGCTGATGAAGCTGCGGCTGCAATGGATGAGCCTGACATAGGTCTCATTGAGGAGGCCGGCAATGAAACGGATGTTGTGGATTCCGAGGCGGATACCTTACTGCCGGTTGGTATGGAAGATGAAAGCGAGTTGCCAGATGATGATGTCGGGTTTGTGGAAGATATCGAAGATGTTTCGGACCAGACCCAAGTTATGTCTCCTGAAGGGAAAACTACGGTAACAGCGACAGCTGTGCCGGCGGCGGATGAAACTGAGGAAGATCCACTTGCCGATGTGAACGTATATCTCGCTTATGAGGATTTTGATCAAGCCGAGCAAGTGGTCAAGCAAGCACTTGAAAAAGAACCTGACAACCTTAATTTTCATACCAAGTTACTTGAAGTCTACTATGCCGCCAACAACAAGAAGGCATATGAAGAGGCCGCAAAAGTCCTGCATGACAAGGTCAATGGCGAGGGCGATTACTGGACTATGGCCCTTGCCATGTGGCAGGAAATTTCGCCCAATCGGGAATTGTTTGCTGAACCTGTAGAGGGGGAAGAAGAGGAAGCCCCATCATCGACAGGGGGTAGCGGTATCGTCAATATTGCCGGTGATGGAGAAGCAACCGAGTCCGCCATAGATTTTGATCTTGATTTGACATCAGCTGCTGATGACACACTGGATTTTGATGCACCGGAAGAAGTTGAAGAAGAGGATATTCTGGATGTCACAGCCGGAACTGCCGGTGCCACGATGGGTACCCTGGCAGAAGATGATGATGAAGACGATATCCTCGACCTTACCTCAGTCCCGGAAGCTAGGGGGGATGATAGAGAAGATAAAGATGCGATGGCATTTTCCACTTCTTCAGGCAGTGACGAAAGTGAAGGCCTGGAAGCCAGCGACATTTTTGATGTTTCCGGTGGTTCCAGCGAAGAACAATCAATGGATTTCACTGGCAGCGCTGGAGAAGAGGCAGATACGACTTCCGAGATTCCCTCAGCACTTGATGACCACACGCTGGAATTTCCTCTTGACCAACCCGGCAAGGATAGCAGCATAGATTCCGGGTCTACGGACGAATCTTCTTTTGATTTCTCTCTTGATTCTGATGATGAAGCCAAGGATCAAGCAGATGTTGGTGAAAGTTCAACTCCGTCGGGTGATGAATCATCTTTTGATTTTTCACTGGATGATAATGAGAGTCCAGAAAATGAATCTCCGGAAAACCTGAGCACACTCAAGCTTGATACAGAAGAAACAGCTGCTGAAGCACCTTCACTGGATATGGACCTGTCGCTGGATGATAGTGCAGAATCCGTTGAAGAAACCAGTGGTGTTGATACCAGCAAGCTGGATCTTTCACTGGAAAACGATGAGAACGCGGAGTCACGTTCTGTCGATCTTGACCTGTTGGACACCTCTTTTGATTTCGATAAAGACAAGCAGGATTCCGATCTTGAAGATGACATACTGGATGTTTCAAAAAGCAGGCCGGCCGACGAAGATCTCATGAATGTCAGTAGTACCAGTCAGTATGAGGTGAATGATGACGACAACCTGCTTGATATTACAGCTACCCGAACTTCCATGGATGTTCCTGAAAGCGAAGATGCAGGAGAAGAAACTTTTGCTGGCAATGGCCTGGATCTGGATCTATCACTGGATCAAAGCGCTGAATCAGGCCAAGGTTCAGAGGCCACTTCGGATGATTATGAACTGGACCTGAATCAGACAATGGAAATGCCGAAGCGTCCGGATGAAGCCAAACTCGCAGTGGAACCGGAAGACGATGACAGTCCTCGCGAGGTAAACCTGGAACTGGAAGATATTAATGTCGATGATTCGATTAAGGATAACGAGACCTTCACGGTCAGTTCTGATGATGAGGAACAGGATATTGCATCCCAATTGGATCTGGCCAAGGCCTATATTGAACTGGGTGACATCGACAATGCAAAATCCATTCTGGATGATGTGATCACACAAGGTAACGATGATCAGCGGCAACAGGCCGAGGAGTTGCTTGGTCAAATCTAGAGAGCCATCGGTCTGCAGATCTGACCACGTTTCTTCCTGTTACTCACTTCTTTTCGGCATCTTTACTTTTCTATGAAAATAGCGATTGGTCTGGAATATTCCGGTGCAGCTTACTTTGGCTGGCAAACACAACCCCACGCTACCTCAATCCAGTCAATTGTAGAAACAGCCTTGTCAGAAGTTGCCGATGAGCCGGTTTCGGTTATTTGTGCCGGCCGAACCGACGCCGGTGTGCACGCTCTGCAACAAGTTATCCACCTGGAAAGCGGCAAGCAACGTGAAGCGAAGGCCTGGGTCTTTGGTGGCAATGTACACTTGCCTATGGACATCAGCCTGTTATGGGCAAAACCCGTTAGTGATGAATTTCACGCACGGTTTTCAGCGACCGAGCGGCGCTACCGGTACCTGATATTGAACCGTCCAACCAGACCCGGGATTCTCGGCAAATTGATTACCTGGGAATATCGCCCACTGGATGTTGAATTGATGAATAAGGCGGCTGCTTGTCTGATTGGTGAACATGATTTCAGTTCCTTTCGCGATAGCCAATGCCAGGCAAAGAGCCCGGTCCGCACTGTGAAAAGGCTGGAAATCAGGCGAATGAACAACTGTATTGCTCTGGATATCGCGGCCAATGCTTTTTTACACCACATGGTACGAAACATAGCCGGCGTCTTGATGGCTATTGGCGCTGGCAAGGAACCCGTGACCTGGGCGCAACAGGTACTCGAAAGCCAGGATCGACGTCTTGGTGGAGTCACTGCACCCCCTGACGGCCTGTACCTGAAGAGCATTGAATACCCCGAGCATTTCGGAATTCCGAGCCTGGGTGGGTCAGACTGGCCTGTCATGCTGTAGATGGTAACATCGATGAGCTAATCAGCTGACAAGAGATAATAACGGATATTGATCGGAGACAAGTTTGGTACACATGCAGCAAGAGAGAGTACGGGTCAAGATTTGCGGCATTACTCGCCTGGAGGACGCATTGGCTGCTGTCGATGCAGGCGCGGATGCACTGGGTTTCGTGTTTTATCCTGACAGCCCGCGCGCTATTTCAGCTAGTACAGCTGCCGATATTTGCAAGCGAGTGCCGCCTTTTGTGTGCAAGGTGGGACTTTTCGTCAATTCGGAGCGAGACAAGATCATCGAGATCCTAGAACAGGTTGCGCTTGATCTGTTGCAGTTCCATGGAGATGAATCCCCGGACCACTGCGACGGCTATTCCAAACCCTACATCAAGGCAGTTAGAATGCACGATAACGTCAATCTGGTGGCTGAAGCCAAACGCTTTAAGCAGGCTTCTGCCTTGCTCCTCGATGCCTTCGTCAAGGGTATTTATGGTGGCACTGGCCGCGCCTTTGACTGGACTGAGGCTGCCCAGAATATTGGAAAACCTGTCATCCTTGCAGGCGGACTGACAGCAGATAACGTCGTCACAGCGATAAAACAGGTCAGGCCGTATGCAGTTGATGTGAGCGGTGGTGTAGAATCTGGCAGGGGCATTAAGGATGCAGGCAAAATTTTAGAATTTATTCGCGAGGTTAGAAATGCGTAATACCAGCAGTACAGCAAACACCAGTTCAGCAGATAACGACAATCAGATCACCCTGCCGGATGCCAGGGGGCATTTTGGACCATACGGTGGCCGGTTTGTTGCGGAGACACTGATGGGCCCGCTTGAGGAACTCACCAAGGCCTATGAAAAATACCTCAAAGATCCAGAGTTTAATGCCGAGCTGGAATATGAACTCAAGCATTACGTAGGTCGCCCTTCACCTCTATACCACGCCAGGCGATGGTCGGAAAAGCTGGGTGGTGCGCAAATTTACCTCAAGCGTGAAGATCTGAACCATACCGGTGCCCACAAAGTAAATAACACAGTGGGTCAGGCTTTGCTGGCGCAGCGCATGGGCAAGACCCGGATAATTGCCGAGACTGGTGCCGGCCAACATGGTGTAGCCAGTGCTACAGTTGCCGCGCGGCTGGGTCTTGAATGCATTGTTTATATGGGATCTGAGGACATAAAGCGGCAGTCGACAAATGTATTCCGGATGAAATTACTGGGTGCCACGGTGGTGGCCGTAGAAGCAGGCTCAAAGACACTCAAGGATGCCCTGAATGAGGCAATGCGTGACTGGGTGACCAATGTTGATAATACCTTTTATATCATTGGTACCGTTGCAGGCCCCCATCCATATCCAGCGATGGTACGTGATTTCCAAGCCGTGATCGGGCGAGAAGCCCGTGAACAGTGTCTGGAAATGACAGGAAAACTGCCTGACGCACTGGTGGCCTGTGTTGGTGGTGGTTCAAATGCCATTGGCCTGTTTTATCCCTTTATAAATGACAAATCAGTCCGGCTCTATGGTGTCGAAGCAGGTGGAGAGGGTCTCGAAACCGGTCACCATGCCGCGCCGCTCAACGCGGGCAGTCCCGGAGTACTGCACGGTAATCGTACCTATCTAATGGAAGACGAGGACGGACAAATAATTGAAACACATTCGGTATCAGCCGGACTCGATTATCCGGGCGTCGGTCCGGAACATGCCTGGTTGAAAGACAGTGGCCGCGCGACCTATGTTGCGATCAATGATGATGAGGCTATGGCAGCGTTTCATAACCTGACCCGGACTGAGGGTATTATGCCGGCACTGGAGTCCAGTCATGCGCTGGCCTATGTGGATAAGCTGGCACCGGATATGTCAAGGGATGAAATAATTGTAATTAATCTGTCAGGTCGAGGAGACAAGGATATACAGACAGTTGCCGCACTGAAGGGAATAACCCTCTGAGCCATGAATAACAGAGACAAGCTGATATCGATTATCTCTGATAACGGACTTGAGAGAAGAGACATTGCCGAATTAGTAAAGGTTAAATGGAGATAGTTGATCGCTGGCTGGCTTCGCATGAATCAAAACATCATGAAGAAGTTCCTGATATGGCCATTGAGCTACTGGAATTGAAAATGGCTTTAAGTAAAAAAAAAGCAAAAAGAAAATAGATACTGTTATCAATAGATTCTTTTCTTCATAACCCTTGCTTTAAACCTGAACCTGTCGATTTACTATATATTCAATATGGAATTTTTTGACTATTATGGGCCGTATCAAAGATTGTTTTGAAAACCTGAAAGCCGGAAATAAAAAGGCGCTTATTCCCTTTATTACAGCAGGTGATCCGTCGCCGGATATTACCTTGCCTCTGTTAAATACTCTGGTTGAAAATGGTGCGGATATTATTGAACTGGGCGTACCATTTTCTGATCCCATGGCTGACGGACCGGTCATCCAACGTTCAACCGAGCGAGCCCTGAAACACAAGATTGGACTGCATAACGTACTGGATATGGTCAGAGAATTCAGGAAAACTGACCAGAAAACCCCGCTAATTTTAATGGGCTATCTCAATCCGGTTGAAATTATGGGTTATGACAGTTTCGCAAAAGAAGCCAATGAAGCCGGCGTTGACGGGGTATTGCTGGTTGACATGCCTCCCGAGGAATCGGACGCACTACAGGCAGAACTGAAAAAGTATGGAATTGACCAGGTATTTCTGCTTTCACCAACGACCAGTGACAAGCGCCTGGATGTAGTTTGTGCAAAAGCCAGCGGCTTTCTTTATTATGTATCTTTAAAAGGCGTTACCGGCAGTAATCAACTGAATATCAGTGACGTCTCGGAAAAGATTGGACATATAAGACAAAAGACTGAATTACCAATCGGGGTTGGATTTGGTATTAAAGATGCCGAGTCGGCAAAATCTGTATCCGCTTTCAGTGATGCAGTAATTGTAGGCAGTAGTCTTGTCAGCCTGATTGCGGATTTGACAGACAAGAAAGATGAAATGCTTATTGAAGCCGGAAAATTCATTGCTGGCCTGAGAACTGCACTAAATGTTACCTGAGGAAAAATTCTAATTAGAGATGTATTGATAAATAATGAGCTGGTTTCGAAAATTAATCCCGTCAAGAATTCAGACAAATGGCACATCAAGACGATCGGTACCTGAAGGTGTCTGGACCAAGTGTGTAAAATGTAATGCTGTGCTATATCGCGCCGAACTGGAAAGAAACCTGGAAGTTTGTCCCAAGTGTAATCATCATATGCGTATATCTGCCAGAAACAGGCTGGAGCAATTCCTTGATGAAGAGCCACTGGTAGAGATTGGTACTGATATCCGGCCAGTAGATAGGCTTCGCTTCCGGGATTCAAAAAAATACAAGGATCGTCTGGCCCAGGCACAGAAGAAAACGGGTGAGGCTGATGCCTTAGTCGTATTTATGGGTCAGTTAAAAGGCATCCCTCTGGTTGCCTGTGCCTTTGAATTCGATTTCATGGGGGGGTCAATGGGCTCGGTTGTCGGTGAGAAATTTGCCAAAGCCGTGGATACCGCAGTGCAATACAATGTCTCTTTGGTCAGTTTCTCTGCAAGTGGCGGTGCGAGGATGCAGGAAGCTCTGATGTCACTGATGCAAATGGCAAAAACCAGTGCCGCCCTGGGTATCCTGGCCAGAAATAAATTACCCTATATATCAGTCATGACCGACCCGACAATGGGCGGTGTATCCGCCAGTCTGGCGACCCTGGGTGATATAAATATTGCTGAACCCGGTGCCTTGATAGGGTTTGCCGGTCCCCGGGTGATTGAACAAACTGTGCGAGAAACCCTGCCTGCGGGCTTTCAGCGCAGTGAATTTCTTCTCGAGCACGGCAATATAGACATGATTGTTGACCGCCGGGAATTGCGGGACCGGATCGCCGGGTTGCTGGCAAAATTGATTCACCACCAGGCTACTTAATCTTATAATCTATATCTCATCTGTTGTTATCCAGCTGATAAATTCATTCAATAACAAGGTATGCACCCCGGGAAATGACACTGGTCAATACCAAAATCGAGGGCAGCAGGCGTTTCGACACACTGGATGAGTGGTTGAGATGGCAGGAGGGTCTGCACTTTACCTCTATCGAACTGGGTCTGGATCGATGCATGTCTGTAGCAGAAAAAATGAGTCTCCTGAATCCAGACTATACGGTCGTGAGCATAGCGGGAACCAATGGCAAGGGCTCCAGTGCCAACATGCTCTGTTCCATACTTGCAAACGCGGGCTATAAAAATGGTTGTTATACCTCACCTCATCTTTTGCGGTATAACGAAAGGATCTGTATCAACGGCAGGCAGGTCAGCGATGAAGAACTTTGTGAATCATTTAAACGTATTGACCAGGCCCGCGGTGATATTTCACTGACATATTTTGAATTCGGCACACTCGCCGCATTTGATATCTTCCAACGCGCTGGTATTGACATCGGGATACTCGAAGTGGGTCTGGGAGGAAGGCTGGATGCGGTCAATTGTCTTGATGCTGATGTTGCCCTGATTACTACCATTGATATGGATCACGAAAACTGGCTGGGTGATACCAGAGAATTAATCGGCCGTGAGAAGGCAGGTATTATGAGAAAGGCAAAACCTGCAGTGTCAGCGGAGAGAAATCCACCTGATACTCTGATGAATTATGCAAACGAGATCGGCGCTGATTTTTACCAGGCTGGTCAGGCTTATCAATATGAAATGACAACCGGTGGTATGTGGAACTGGCAAGATAACAAGTTGTCCTATAAAAACATGCCACTCCCTTCTTTGCATAATAAACAACAGGTTTCAAATGCGGCAGGTGTCCTGAAGGTTCTGAGCCTGCTGGCAGATAAATTCCCGGTCACCCGCTCGGATATTATCCAAGGATTACAGGAGTTCTATCTTACGGGGCGATTCCAGATAATACCTGACAAGGCCCAGATGATCATTGATGTAGCTCATAATCGGCAAGCAGCAGAATTGCTGGTTAACAATCTCAAAAATCTTTCGGTCAAGGGCAAGACCCATATCATTGTAGGTATGTTAAAAGATAAGAATCGCAAGGCAATTTTTGAAATGCTTCAGCAGGTCGCTGATTGTTGGCATATAGTCAGTCTGGATGGGAGCAGGGGCGCAGACGCAGAGACACTCAACCAGGATCTGTTCGCGCTACAAATTACCGATAACATCAGTTTGTATGCTCATGTTTCCCTGGCTCTCGACCATGTTCGTGATATTGTCGGCCCTGAAGACAGAATTCTTATCACTGGTTCTTTTCTGACGGTCGGTGCCGCAATCAAACATCTCAATCTGCACATATAGCATTCAATTATGGAACAGGGCTTAAAAGAGCGACTGGTCGGTGCCGCAGTCCTCGTTATTCTTGCAGTGATATTTATTCCCATGCTGTTGAATAACCAGAAGGGCAGCACTGATATCAGTGGCTCGAATATTCCGCCAATTCCGGTAGATATGCCTGTAATCACGGAGGATACCGGATTCACCGCACCATTGATTACCGACGATGCAGATTCTGATACAGATGCGGATGTTACAACTGGAAATTCGACTGATTCAGTCCAGAATAAGTCAAGTTCACAAATACAGACAAAACCAGGCCCCGAAACTGTAAAAGGCACTGAAAGTACCATTAGAGAAAAAGTCGGTGTGTCTGCCTGGGTGATACAGGTTGGTAGTTTTGCCAGCAAATCAAATGCCGATGATCTCAATTCGGATTTGCGTAAGGCAGGTTTTCGTTCATTTATAGAGCCGCTGAAGAAGAGCGGCAAGACCAGTTACAGGGTACGCATTGGACCCGAACTTAAGCGATCCGATGCCGAAGCAACCAGAGACAGAGTAAAAAAGGAATTTAAACTGGAGGGTATTTTACTCAGATACCCTTGATGATGTGTAGTCGCTAAGCTGATATGCAAACCGCAGATATATTTATCCTGCTGATTATTGCCTTGCCTGCTCTTGCAGGTTTAATATATGGCTTTCTGAATATTGTTTTTTCCATACTGGCATGGATACTGGCTCTGATAATCGCCACCAAATTTTCCTCAGCATTTGCCACCCTATTTTCAGGTTTTATAGATACTCCTATACTCAGAGCCGCTCTGGGTTTCATTTCGCTTTTTATATTGTGCCTGGTGCTTCTGACAGTTATCAGCTTTCTGATCGTAAAATTACTGGGCAGAACAGGGCTGACTGCTGCAGACAGGGTTCTGGGTCTGTTTTTTGGGATGGCTCTGGGAGGTGTTATAGTGTTGGTCGTGGTTTTTTTTGCCGGTTTCACCGCTATTCCGACAGCAGATTGGTGGAAAAACTCATTGGTAATTCAACCTTTTGAAAGGATCTCTGTATGGGCGGAACGCTTTTTACCTGATGACATGGCCAGATATCACAGTTATGAAGTTTCCATGACAGAATCATCAGCGCTTATTAATCATATTGCCCCGCTGAAAATGACCTAGAATATTAAAATGTGTGGAATAGTAGGTATTGTTGCAAAAAATTACGTTAACCAGGCTATCTATGACGCCTTGACGGTCTTGCAACACCGGGGACAGGATGCCGCGGGTATGGTGACCTATGAAAATGGACGATTGTTTCTGCGCAAGGACAATGGCATGGTCAGGGATGTCTTTCACACCCGGCATATGTTAAACCTCAGAGGTAATGTGGGTATTGGGCATGTGCGTTACCCTACTGCAGGCTGCTCCTCTTCAGCCGAAGCCCAGCCATTTTATGTCAATTCCCCTTATGGAATCACTCTTGCGCATAATGGTAATCTTACTAATGGTGAAGAACTTAAAAAAGAGCTCTTTGTTGAAGATTTAAGACATCTCAATACAGATTCAGACTCTGAGGTGCTGCTTAATGTTCTTGCAAGGGAATTGCAACGCTCCGGTAAGCTGCGCCTGGAAGTGGACGATGTTTTTGATGCAGTGAGTCGACTGCATGAGCGATGCAGTGGCGGTTATGCAGCAGTTGCCATGATTACCGGCTTTGGAGTTCTGGGGTTTCGGGATCCACATGGCATCCGGCCAGTATCGTTTGGTCAGCGTGATACAGATATGGGCAAGGAATACATCATAGCCTCTGAAAGTGTCGCAATAGATGCATTGAATTTTGAACTTGTCAGAGACATAAGGCCGGGTGAGGCGGTTTTTATTACCAATGACGGAGAAATATATACCAGGGAATGTGCTAAAGATGCCAGATACTCACCCTGTATTTTTGAATACGTCTATCTGGCCAGACCAGACTCGATTATTGATAATATTTCCGTTCACAAGGCCAGGTTGCGTATGGGTGAAGCGCTGGCCAGAAAGATTTTAGAGGCCAGGCCTGATCATGATATTGATGTCGTTATTCCGATCCCTGATACCGGACGGACTTCGGCCTTACCCCTGGCATATAATCTGGGTGTCAAATATCGTGAAGGATTTATCAAGAATCGTTATATACCACGTACTTTTATCATGCCGGGCCAGGCCATACGCAAAAAATCTGTCAGACAAAAACTGAATGCCATTGATCTTGAATTTCGCGATAAGAATGTTTTACTGGTTGATGATTCAATAGTGCGGGGGACAACATCCGGAGAGATTATTCAAATGGCGCGTGATGCCGGTGCAAAAAAGGTTTACTTTGCTTCTGCTGCACCGCCGGTGCGTTATCCAAATGTGTATGGCATTGATATGCCTTCCGCCAGTGAGTTGATCGCTAATAACCGATCGGAAGACGAGATCGCCAAGATTATTGGTGCAGATTGGTTAATTTACCAGGACCTTGATGATTTGATTCAGGCGGTCAGCTTTGCAGAGGACAGCATCAAGCAGTTCGATCTTTCCTGTTTTAATGGTGAATATGTAACCGGAGACGTTAATACTGACTATCTTGACAGACTTAATGATCTAAGAAATGATGAAGCCAAGGCCATTCGACAGGCAAACGGGGAAAATCTGATTGACCTGTCGAATAATGCCTAGAATCTAGTTTATTGTAATTCCTTTCTCCTCATAATCTTCCAGGGTACGAGATTGTAATACCATATTTAGCATTTCAATCGCTTCCTGTAATCCATTAGCAAATACCTTTGCGCTATCACTGTCTACATCCACATTGAAGAAATTCTCATAGGTTTTGGTCGGGAGGTCACCAAAACATTTTTTGTATAGGGCAATATTTATGGCGAGTAACCTGACAGATTGTGCCAGTTCGCTCTTGTCACTCATGGCCACCAGAGATTGAAGATCCTCTTCAGTGGATTTGATATCAACCAGTTCCAGGTGTAAATCTTTCATCGTTATTACCTTGCCTTCATGTTTTGTGGAATATGCAGCAAGGTTCATGCCGATTTTTAGGAATAATAAAAACAAGAACTTGGAATTCGTACACCAAATGGATGAGACGTTTTTGTCACTTTCGGACGATGCGCGCACAGGAGAATTTCCGGGGGATAATAAGGCATACTTGAGCGTCCATAATAGAAAGATCAAATGGGTCACGTTTACAAGAGTTTTGTTGTGAATCTGTTCACAGCCAATAGACCAGAGCATTGAAACAACTTCGCCGATACCTTAAACAGCCATTTGTAAGCTTATGTTTTTATTTGGTGTAATTCTGAATGGCGATTGCCATAAAACTTCCCGATTACACCTCACTCTGACAGGGTACGGTATGTTCTCTGAGCATAAATATACACCGAATCAAGAGCTGCTAATCGAATGCCAGCGGCTGATTACGGAGGATCTCTCTGGCCCGCTTAATATGTTGTTTGATGAAGCGGAAGATATCCTTTTTGATCTGGCAGAAAAAGGGGATACCAATGCCAAAAACTTCTACTTCAATGCCATGAATGAAATTCGTCAGAAGCGACAGGCAATACAGGCCGATTTCAGCAATGGTTTCATTGAACAGATCAACGAGCAATTGACTAGTTCCAGGCAAGGGAAATTTGCCAGATTCTTCAGTAAAAGCAGGTCAAAACCCAGGGCAATATCAATTGAAGAATCCCTGGCACTGAACTCAGCAGTTGGTAAATTAAACCAGAGTTGTGGACAGGCCCTGCTGTCACTTGATCAGAAGATGTCACGAATCCTTGGTAATATGGCTACTTCCAGACAACTGGATAATCCTTTCCGACCTGAGGCAGTCTGTATCGCTTTTCAGCGTGCATGTGATGAAATTGAGTCAGGACTTGAAGTCAAATTGATGATACTCAAGTTGTTTGAGAAATATGGTCCTCCAGGTCTAAAACATGCATATACAAAACTAAAAAATTTATTATCAGAAAAAGAAGATATCACGATAGATAAACAGGACAGGAAGTCCTTTGACAAGACTTTAATGCTTGCTGCCAATAGCAAAATCAAGCTTGAAATCAAGAGACATCTATCAGTAACTTCACTTCCTCAATTCATACAGAGCTTCCTGTATGTTTACTGGTTCAAATTAATGCTGAAGATATATCTTAAGACCGGGACACGTTCCAATTCCTGGAAACAATCCATGCTGGTTATAGATGATCTGATCAGATTATTTGATCAAAAAAGACTGAATCATGGAGAAAAACGCGATAAAGAAATTATTTATCTGATTGAGCGTTTAAAAAACGGGATGCAGATTATTTCCGTACCGGCCAGAACAAGAGAAAAGTTTATCACTGAATTGCTGGAGTATAACATATTCCTTGCCAAGAAATCCGGCAAGCGTAGCCAAGTGCCCAGTAGCATCAAAAATACTCCAGTAAATTCGGTGCGAGATAGTAATCTTCCGTTCATGGATGAATTATTTGTGGATAACAAGACCTTAGATTGAATATTTAATATTTATTTCAATGCAACTGGTCTATAATTTAATATAATGTTTATTATCTGATTGACTACCAACCTGTGATTGATAGCAAACAGGCGAAAGAAGATGATAGAAGAAACACAAGACAAGGATACTAAAAATAAACCCGGGCGTTCTCATGCCAAGGCAGGCAACCTTTTGTCAAAAAAACTGGGCGTCGTTTCCAAGCAATTTGCCGATGTCATTAAAAACAAGGCCAATGAAATTGCATCTAATAAAAAGCTCAGGCAGGAGGTTGATCGTCAGATTGCCAATGCCGGAGTTCTCTCTGAAAAATTCATGGTTGCCTCAGTTAACGTTGCTAACAGCATCAAGGCAAAAGCTCATGACATTGCTGCCAGCAACATGGTGAGTCAGGAAATAAACAACCGGCTTAGCGAAGTAGATACTCCGGATTTTATCAAACAGTTTCTCCATACCGAATGGAGCAAGCTAATGTTGAAGATATACCAGAGACAGGGTACGGAAACCAATGCCTGGCTACAGTCCGTGCGGGTGATTGATGATATGGTCAAATTGATCAATACCCGTTATTTCATTTCTGGGTCTGACAGGACCGCAAAGTTAGAGTACCTTCTGGAACGAGTTAAAAATGGTATGCAAATACTCCAGATGCCTATTGAGGCTCAGGAACAATTAATCAGGCAAATAATAAATTACGATAAATACCTTATAGGCAAGGCCAACCAGATTCAGGCCGCCAAAGCCGCTGCTAACAACAAGAACAGCAAAGGCGCTGTCCTGTTCAATGAACCATTCGGTAATGAATTGCTCGCCGATAATAAGCCGGCAAAAACCACCAAGCCAACAAAAGGCAGCAAGTCAACTGCTGCTGGCAAGCGGGCTGCAGCTAAAAAGACTGGGGACAGTCGTTCCAGCTCTATTAAATTCGGGACTTATATCCCTCCCTATGAAGAATCCAGTAATAATAACGATTCCGCGGACAGTGCGGTAAACGAGAAAAAGGACGGCACTGCCAACCAATCTGCCTCTGGCCGGAAAGCCAAATCTACTTCCAACAATAGCAGTTTGCCATTCTCAGACGAATTACTGGTGGATAAGAAGGATAAATAACCGCTTGCTCGGGAGGCGGGTCCCGGCGTTCCACTCCATTATTTATCTGATTTCCCTGGGGTGATCTCTCAGTATCGCTTGTCTCAAACTGAAGACAGGTTTCACTGCTATATTCCCTCATTTTCCACACTTGTTTACATAAAACATAATATTTTCAAGTAGATAAAGTGTTCATGTGAACTGGTTTAATTTTTGCATGATACCTTCTTACGCCACATTGCTCGTGGTCTCAGGCCTGGTGAGAAGATAATTGAAGAAACAGGGAGATATTACCCTGACGAGGTGTGTGTGAAACAGAGAGAGCACATATCCATTCAGGTAAATCAAAGGCAAACTGGATTCAGCACAATGGAAATGGTATTGACGGTTTCCGTGGTGCTGCTTATGTTTTCCCTAGTCATTCCTGCCGCCCGCGAAATAGTTAATAAAACCCGTTCTGATAATGTTGTTGTCGATCTTGAGAAAATCCAGAGTGATATAAATGATTTTATAACTATCAACCGGCGCCTGCCTGATTCATTGGCAGAGATTTATGCTGATATTCCAAGAGATCCCTGGGGTAATAAATTTAAATATCTGAATATTGCTGATAGTGATGAGTCAATAAAATTCAAGGTACGCAAATACAAATTTATTAAGAACCTGAATTCTGATTATGATCTATTCAGCGTAGGGATCGATGGCGAGAGTGTTCAGCCTCTTATAGGAAAATCAAGTCGTGATGATATAGTCAGGGCAAAAAACGGTTTATTTATTGGTCCTGCGGAAGAGCTGATAAAATCAATAAATGAATAATAACCTGGAGAAAGTTAATATCCGGTAAAAGCATTTTTATTTACATAAACATAACCCGCAACACCAATACTGGATAATCGGTTGTCAAAACGGGTATAGGAAATCAATCCCAGATCATGATAATCAGGTGGTGTGATAGTAAATACTCCTCGCGCGAGAACACCACCCAGAGCATTATCGTATTCCAACTTGTTAACTATCTTGTTAATATGAGCCTCTTTTACCGGGTTAGTCACTGATAAAAGTATGGCAGCAACCAAAATAATAATGATGACCAGTGCCATCGATTTGCCATCTTGAAATTTCATACCATTCTCCGAAATATTAAAACTCTTGCTCAGCATAATTTTTTGGCAAACCAGGCGTTTTGTAAGGCACAATAACTGAAATTTGACCCTCAAGGTGTTTGGCCTTGATATTACGCCAGTAATTGGCTGTTAATAAATCTCCGTGAACCTTCAGGAATAGTGTGCGCAGTTCATTGTCCATGGCGAGAAACTTGATAAATTCCTGGGGGAAAATGTCATTTTCATTTACATGGTACCAAGTATCCGATCGCATCTCATCGATGATATTATCGGCCTCCGGAATATCCCTGAAATTACAATCCGTGATGAGGCTGACCTCATCATAATCATAGAAGATGATCCGGCCGTGCCTAGTTACACCAAAGTTTTTCAATAGAAGGTCTCCAGGAAAAATATTGGTCTGGGCAAGATCCTTAATAGCCTGCCCATAATCCAGAATGGCAAGCTTCGCCGCTTCCCTTGTCGATTGCCTGATATACAGATTGAGGGGTTTGACCCGGCGCTCTATGTAAACATGTTCGAACAAGAGATTGTCATCAGCGATTTTCACCGTATTGGATGCCTCTTCCAGAAGTTCTTGTTTTAGTTCTCCTGAAAAGCGGTTAATCGGAAATTCAAGATTCTGAAATTCCTGAGTATCAATCAGACGACCGGCACGGTCATGTTTTGAGACCAGTTTGTATTTCTCAATAACCTCACCCGGTGTGATGGTTTTGGGGAATGCGAATTTGTTTCGTATCACCTTGAAGACAAGGTCATATGATGGCAGTGTAAATACGATCATTACCAGTCCCCTGTCACCCTCGGTATGGACGAACTTGTCGTTGGTATTTTGCATATGTTTGCTGAAGATTCGGTAACGTTCTGTCTTCCCCTGGCGCAATCTTCCCAATACAGTATAGAGTTCATCGAGTGGTTTTCTTGGCAGGATGGAATGAATGAAATGAACTGTACCCACAACAGAATTGGGATCTGCAAAATAATATGAACGTGTGTAGCTGAACACGAGGCTAACCTCTTCTTCGGAAAGAAATACAGCATCTACATCGATGCCATAATCTGTGTTCTTGAATGCTATCACGATGGGGGATATTCCTTTGTGCATAATTATACGTCCGATCATATAGGCCCGGGCGGCTTGGTAGAAAAATGTATCTATAAATTCAAACCGAAGGCAATCTTGTTCATCATGTTCTGGTTCATTGGCAATGAATTTTTCAATTTCACTGGATATATAGACTGAATTTCGTGTTATATCCGAATAGGGTACTCTGAATGAGAAATCCTCAAATATGGTTTCGAATATCTTTTCAAGAGAACCCCAATAAGGATAACGACGCAAATTTAGTGACTTCGTCATCTCGATATCTTCCTCCAGACTGGACTCAACAAATTCCAGGTTGGAGTCTACCCCGACAGTATCAAAGATACGTCGTGTTACCGAATTGAAGAAAGTCTTGATAAAACCGGCATCCGGTACTTTTTTCAGCCTTGCTCCAAAATACGAGCGAATCAGGTTCCAGAACTGGTGATCATATGTTCTGTTTCCCTGCGTTTTTTGCAGCAAAAGGACAACTCGTCTGACAGATTTTTCATAGAGATTAATGCGTTCAACAATATCATCCTGGTGTCCTTGCCAGTCTCTCTTTTCAAAGCGGGTTCGGGCGCGGCGGGTGATTTTATGGAATGCGCTGTTATAACGGACGAAGCCGTCGTAAATGATCTGCGAGCTTTCGGCAATAAGTTCCCTGTCTCGCGATTTTGCCATGGTTATGTTTTGCTTTAGAGACTGGCGATCAAGGCATCACCGAACTCACTGCATTTAACCTCTTTGGCACCCTCCATCAGACGGGCAAAATCATAGGTTACGACTTTATTTGCAATGGTTTTATCCATCGAGGCAATGATCAGATCCGCCGCTTCTGTCCATCCAAGATAACGCAACATCATCTCACCTGAGAGCAGAACAGAACCCGGATTGACCTTATCCAGACCCGCATATTTCGGTGCAGTGCCATGAGTGGCCTCAAATATGGCATGGCCGGTGTCATAATTAATATTACCCCCCGGGGCTATGCCAATCCCGCCAACCTGGGCCGCCAGTGCATCTGAGAGATAATCACCGTTGAGATTCATGGTCGCAATCACATCGAATTCCGTGGGACGGGTCAGGACTTGCTGCAGGGTAATGTCGGCAATCGAGTCCCTGATTAATATTTTACCGGTCTGTAGAGCCGCTTCTTGTTCCTTATTGGCCACTTCCATGCCTTTTTCAGCCAGTGTTCTCTCCCATTGCTCCCAGGTGTAAGTACGGTTTGCAAACTCTCTCTCTGCAAGCGCATAACCCCAGTTTCTGAAGGCACCTTCAGTGAATTTCATGATGTTGCCCTTGTGTACAAAGGTAACGCTTTTTCTCTCATTATCAATCGCATACTTAATAGCTGCCCTGACCAGTCGTTCTGTTCCTTCACGGGATACAGGTTTTATCCCAATGCCGGATGATTCCGGAAAGCGGATCTTCTGGTAAAACGATGGAAATGACTTTTCGAATAACTCCATAAATTTCAGATTATCTTTGCTGCCATTTTCAAATTCGATGCCAGCATAAATATCCTCGGTGTTTTCCCTAAAGATTACCATGTCAACTTTTTCCGGGTGTTTTACCGGTGATGGCACGCCTTTGAACCATCTGACCGGCCGCAGACAGACGTAGAGATCCAGTATCTGGCGCAGGGCAACATTGAGTGAACGAATGCCGCCACCTATCGGTGTGGTCAAGGGTCCCTTTATGGCAACCAGGTATTGACGGCAGGCATTCAGGGTTTCATCTGGTAACCAGCTTCCCATCTGAGCATTGGCTTTTTCCCCTGCCAGCACTTCCAACCAGTAAATCTTGCGTTTACCGGCATAAGCCTTTTCAACCGCTGCATCGAGTACTCTGACTGAGGCCCGCCAGACATCAGGCCCAATTCCATCTCCTTCTATAAAGGGAATGATTGGGTTATCCGGCACAGTTAGCACCCCGTTACTGATGGTTATCTTGCTGCCTTCCTTCGGTGGGTTAAATTCCTCAGCCAAGGGTGATTCTCCTCATCAATAGTAATTTATTTTTTATTCTACCATGAGCGTGCCATGGGCACTCAATTCGCACCGTGGATGGTTGACAGTAACTGGCTAATTCACTATCGTTTTGCCAATGGCGCCGATTTGATATCAGCTTGCGGGCGCATTAAAAATACCGCTAAAGAGAGTCAACCTGCTTTAGCCTAAGCTGAATGCGGGTTTTTATTTGCCATTCCACGGCTTGATTTTCCTCCGCATTCACCGCTCTTGAAATGGTCGACTCCGGAATATTGCGGGAAACACAGAACCAGTAGGAGGAATAGCCAATGTCCAAAATAGATCCGTCACGCTACGGGCGTAATACCCGAGCAGTGCGTGCAGGGCAGGTGAGAAGTGCCGAGGGGGAACACAGTGAACTGATCTTTGCCAGTTCCAGTTTTATCTTTGAGAACGCAGCGCAGGCTGCAGCGCGTTTCAAGGGTGAAATCCCGGGGAATATTTATTCCCGCTTTACCAATCCGACAGTCAGGACCTTTGAAGAACGGCTGGCCGCCATGGAGGGTGGAGAGCGCTGTGTTGCCACGTCATCCGGCATGAGTGCCATATTGAGTACCTGCCTGGGCCTGCTCAGGGGCGGTGATCACATTGTCTCTTCGCGCAGCATCTTTGGAACCACGGTCAATCTCTTCAATAATATATTGTCCAAATTCGGGCTCGAGACCACATTTGTCGAATTGACAGACTATGGCGCTTGGGAAGCGGCCATCAAGCCGGAGACCAAACTGTTGTTTCTGGAGACTCCTTCCAACCCGTTGACTGCGGTGGCCGATATCCAACGCCTGGCCGATCTGGCCCATGCCCATGGTTGCCAGCTGGTAGTCGATAATTGTTTTTGCACACCGGTATTGCAACTACCGTTCGAATTGGGTGCCGATATCGTGATTCACTCGGCGACGAAATATCTGGATGGTCAGGGCCGCTGCGTTGGTGGTGCAGTGATTGGCGGTGAAAAACGGCTGGAAGATGTCTTCGGTTTTCTACGAACAGCCGGCCCAACCATGAGCCCGTTTAATGCCTGGGTGTTTCTAAAGGGTCTGGAAACTCTGGCCGTGCGCATGCGCGCCCATTGCGTGAACGCCATGAAGATCGCCGACTGGTTGCAACATCAGCCCAAGGTGGAAACAGTGTATTACCCCGGTTTGAAATCACACCCCCAACATGAACTTGCCGGGCGCCAGCAGAGTGGCTATGGCGGCATAGTCAGTTTTGTCGTAAAGGGGGGCCAGGCCAATGCCTGGAAACTAATTGATGCCACCCGCCTTTATTCCATCACGGCCAATCTGGGTGATACCAAGAGCACCATTACCCATCCCGCAACGACCACACATCACCGCCTGAGTGACGAACAACGGGCAGATGCCGGGATAACAGATGGCTTGATACGCATCTCTGCCGGCCTGGAAAATACCGAGGATTTGCTGAACGATCTGGCGATCGGACTGTCTGCCGCGTAATGCATCGCAAGAGTGTCATCCCGCCTGAATTCTGATATTTTGTCAGCTAGGGCAGGTCATCAGTTTGCCCGCCATTTCAGGGATAAATATAGATTACTCTAGTGGTCGGCTAGGGTATTGTGCATTGCACAATAATTCTGTATCCTTGCGCGCTTTATTATAAAAACAACAGTGTGAACTGCAGGAAGGGGAGCCACAGTGCACTGAAATAAGTTCCAGGCATTTCTAGCTGTACGCCTGTTTTAAAAAAATTTTATCCCCTTTTTAATCTTAAACCACATGAATCTGGACTGGAGGAGTCTGCATGCCTGGACGTAATTTTTTGTTTATCCCTGGCCCGACCAATGTTCCGCGCCGTATTCAGAACGCGATGAATATTGAGCAGGAGGACATGCGCGCCATGGATCTGCCTGCATTTACCAAACCACTTTATGAAGACATGAAAAAGATCTTTAAGACCAAGACCGGTCGTGTCTTCATATTCCCGGCTTCCGGTACCGGTGGCTGGGAATCTGCCGTAGCGAATACCCTGAGCCCGGGTGACAAGGTCCTCATGTCCGGTTTCGGTCACTTCTCCAATCTTTGGATTGACCTCTGCCAGCGCTGGGGGCTGGATGTCCAGGCTCTGGAAGTGGAGTGGGGTGAAGGTGTCCCGGTCGAGCAGTATGCCGAGATACTCAAGGCCGATAAGAACAAGGAAATCAAAGCCGTATTTGCCACCCAGAACGAGACCTCGACCGGCGTAACCTCTGATATTGCCGGCGTTCGCAAGGCCCTCGACGCAGCTGATCACCCGGCTCTGCTGTTTATAGACGGCGTATCCTCGGTCGCCAGCATCGATTTCCGCATGGACGAGTGGGGTGTCGACCTCTGCGTCAGTGGTTCACAAAAAGGTCTTATGCTGCCAACTGGTCTTGGTATTGTCTGTGCCAGTGAAAAGGCCCTTGAAGCCAGTAAGGATTCGAAATTACCCAAGACTTTTTTTGCCTGGGAAGACCAGATCAAGACTAATGATCTCGGCTTTTTCCCCTACACCCCGCCAATGAATCTGTTGCGTGGTTTACGAGTCGCTCTGGACATGCTGCTTGAAGAGGGACTGGAAAATGTATTTACCCGTCATAATCGTATGGCTAACGCCGTCCGGGCGGCGGTTGCGGCTTGGGGTATGGAGCCCATTGCCAAAGATGAAAAGTGGTACTCCGATACAGTGACGGCCGTAAAGGTACCTGAAGGATTCGATGGTAATGAGGTTGTCCGTCACGCCTATAAACACTACAACCTGGCCTTGTCCATCAGTCTTGCAAAGATAGCCGGGCAAGCATTTCGCATCGGTCACCTGGGAGATTTGAATGAGTTAATGATACTTACACCCATTAACGGTGCAGAAATGGCAATGAAAGATCTGGGCTATCCGATTGAACTGGGCAGCGGTGTCGCTGCTGCACAGGAATATCTGCGAAACACCAAGACAGTCGAACTGGCTAATTAGGAGGATTCTATGAGTTTTACTACCTATCAACAGGCCACGCCTCGCATTCAACGCAGTGAGCTGGCTGTTCCGGGTTCCAATCCCGGTATGTTTGAAAAAGCGGCCAAGACAGAGGCTGATTATGTTTTCCTCGATTGTGAAGATGCTGTTATTCCTGACGATAAACCTCAGGCCCGCAAGAACATTATCGAGGCCCTGAATGATATCGACTGGGGTGACAAGACCATGTCTGTACGCATCAATGGCCTGGATACTCATTATATGTACCGTGATGTGGTCGATATTCTGGAACAGGCCGGCAATAACCTGGACACCATCCTGATACCGAAGGTGGGAACTGCAGAAGATGTGTATGCCGTCGACATGCTGGTGACCCAGATTGAAACCGCCATGGGTCTGAAGAAAAAGATCGGACTGGAATGTCTCATCGAAACAGCGCTTGGCGGTGTCAATGTGTTCAGCATTGCCAAGGCCAGTCCCAGACTCGAGGCCTTGCATTTTGGTGTGGCTGACTACGCCGCCAGCATGCGTTCCCGGACCTCGGTGATTGGTGGTCTCGTCGAGGAATATAATTGTGAAGGCGCCATCAATGACCAGTGGCATTATGCCCAGAGCCAGATGATTCATGCCTGTCGTGCATTTGGTCTTCGTGCCATCGACGGGCCGTTTGGAGATTTCAGTGATCCCGAGGCATTCAAGGCAGCCGCCCGGCGTGTTGCGGTACTGGGTTATGAAGGTAAGTGGGCCATCCACCCGTCACAGATCCCGCTGGCAAATGAAATCATGTCACCACCGGAAGCCGAAGTTACCCGTGCCCGCCGGGTGCTTGAAGCACTGGAGGAGGCGGCCAAGCAGGGCAAGGGTGCGGCCCAGTTGGATGGCAAGATGATCGACATTGCCTCTGAGCGCATGGCAAAAAATATTGTGCAGCAAGCCGATGCTATTGCTGCAAAGTCGAAATAATAACCAGGCTGGTCGAGAGGAGGATTAAGTCGTGGATATTCATGAATACCAAGCTAAAGAAATCTTATCTAAATACGGTGTGCCCATAGCTGCCGGTGGGCTGGCCTATAGCCCCGAACAGGCGGTCTATCGCACAAGCGAGATTGGTGGTGAAGTCTGGGTGGTCAAGGCCCAGATTCACTCCGGTGCCCGAGGCAAGGCCGGCGGCATCAAGGTCTGCAAGACTGAGAATGAAGTTTATGAGGCGGCCAACGACTTGCTCGGCAAAAAACTGGTGACCCATCAGACCGGTGAGCAGGGCAAGATATGTAATCGCCTATATATCGAGGCCGGCTGCAACATCGATCGTGAGATCTACCTGGCGTTTGTGCTGGACCGTGCCAAGGAGCAGGTCACTGTGGTCTCATCCGCCGAGGGTGGTATGGAAATTGAGGTTCTCGCGGTCAAGAAACCGGAATCGATCATCAAGATCCCAGTTGAACCAGCGGTTGGAATGCAAGCCTTCCAGGCGCGTGAACTGGCATTTGCCCTCAATCTCGACAAGACCCAAATTAACCAGGCGGTCACCACATTTCTAGGATGCTACCGGGCGATGCGTGATCTCGATGCTAACATGGTCGAAATCAATCCTCTGGTTGTGACCAAGGAAGGTCAGCTACTCGCCGTTGATGCCAAGATGGGCTTTGATGACAATGCCCTGTTTCGTCACCCCAACATCGCCGAATTGCGCGACAAGTCCCAGGAAGATCCGAGGGAAATGCGGGCGGCCGACCGGGGCCTGAGCTATGTGGGCCTGGACGGTAATATCGGTTGCATTATCAATGGTGCGGGACTGGCGATGGCAACTATGGACATGATCAAGCATGCTGGCGGTGAACCGGCCAACTTCCTGGACATTGGTGGTGGTGCCTCGGCAGAACGTACCGCCAAGGCCTTTAACCTGGTCTTGTCCGATTCCAACGTCGAAACCATCTTGGTCAACATCTTCGCCGGTATCAACCGCTGTGACTGGATTGCTGAAGGTGTGGTCCAGGCGGTTAAATCCATTGACTTGAAAGTCCCGCTGATCGTCCGCTTATCCGGTACCAATGTCGAGCAGGGCCGCAAGATCCTGGAAGACAGTGGGCTCCCGCTCATTATGGCAGAAACCCTGAAAGAGGCGGCCGACAAAGCTGTGGCAGCCTGGAAAGAAGCGACTGGTAAATAGGAGAAAGAACAATGGCTATTATGCTCGATGAAAATTCAAAGGTTATTGTCCAGGGTTTTACCGGTCATATTGGTACTTTCCATGCGACCGAGATGATTGAGTATGGCACCAACATTGTTGGTGGCGTCACCCCGGGCAAGGGCGGTACCAAGCACCTCGACCGGCCGGTATTTAACACCATGAAAGAAGCCGTCGCCGCAACCGGCGCCAATGCAAGCATCGTGTTTATCCCACCCCCGTTTGCCGCAGACGGCATCATGGAAGCGGCTGATTCCGGGATTAAATTTTGTGTTGCCATCACAGACGGTATTCCGGCCCAGGACATGATCCGGGTCAAACGTTACATGCGCCGTTACCGGGCTGACGCCAAGATGGTTCTCACAGGGCCAAACTGTGCTGGCTCCATCAGCCCGGGCAAGTGCATGATGGGTATCATGCCGGGACATATCTATATGCCCGGTCCCATCGGAATAGTTGGGCGCTCCGGTACCCTGGGTTATGAGGCGGCCTCACAGATGAAAAAACTGGGCATCGGTGTCTCCACCAGTATTGGTATCGGCGGTGATCCTATTAACGGCAGTTCATTCCGTGATCATCTGGAGCATTTTGAGAATGATCCTGAAACCAAGGCCGTAGTCATGATTGGCGAGATTGGTGGTCCCCAGGAAGCCGATGCAGCACGCTGGGCCAAGGAGAATATGAAAAAGCCGCTGATAGGCTATGTCGCCGGACTGACGGCACCTAAGGGACGTCGCATGGGTCACGCCGGCGCGATCATATCCGCTACCGGTGAGAGTGCTGCCGAGAAGGTGGAGATACTTCAGGAGTGTGGCGTTCATGTCGTTCCAAATCCGTCATCCTTCGGCGAAGTTGTCGCTAAGATACTGGAAAAGGATAGCTGAGGAGGGAGAGCGTGAGTAAACCAAAAGTAGTGATTACACGGCGTTGGCCTGAAGCTGCGGAAGCCAGGGCAAAGGAATTGTTCGATGTGGTACTCAATGAAGACGACCACCCGATGTCCATTGCCGAGTTACAGGAAGCCCTGGAAACAGCGGACGCGGTTTGTCCTACCGTGTCAGATCAAATCACGGCTGAAGTACTCGGTGCCGAACCAATGAAATGTAAAATACTTGGTAACTATGGTGTTGGTTTCAACCATATCGATCTGGATGCTGCAAAATCCAGGAACCTGGTGGTGACCAATACTCCGGAAGTGCTCACGGATTGTACGGCTGACATTGCCATGATATTGATGCTATCGGTGGCGCGTCGTATCGGTGAGGGTGAACGTCATGTTCGTAACAAGGAATGGACCGGCTGGCGTCCAACCCACATGATGGGGACCAAGGTCACGGGCAAAACTCTGGGACTGATTGGAATGGGCCGGATTGCCAGGGCAATGGCCCACAAGGCCCATCATGGATTTGGTATGAAGATCATCTTTACCGATCCCTATCCGCCCCCGGATGAAATTGTCCAGGATCTGAATGCCGAATCCAGGGACAGTATTGAGGATGTTTTGAAAGATGCTGATTTCGTTTCCCTGCATTGCCCGGGCGGCGAGGAAACCTATCACCTGTTAAACGAAGAACGCATCAAAATGATGAAACCCGGTGCTTTTCTTATTAACAGTGCAAGGGGAGACGTCATTGATCCACAAGCCCTGATCACCGCATTGAAGAACGGCTCGATAGCTGGAGCAGGTCTGGATGTTTACGAGGGGGAACCCAATGTTCAGGAAGAATTTCTGAGCATGGAAAATGTCGTACTCCTTCCCCACCTTGGCAGCGCCACCATCGAGACCCGCGTTGCCATGGGGATGCGTGCACTCGATAATGTAAAAGCCTTTTTTGACGGTAAAGAACCAGGTGATCGTGTTGCATGATAACCAAAGCAGACGAACATAAAGTGCCGGGGACATTATCTGGGGAAGCCCCAGGGGCACTGATATCCGAGGTTGATTCTGCCGCTGCTGATTATGCAGCGGAAATAGTGGCATTACTTCATGAACAACTGTGTTCTGTGATTGAGGAACGCAGTCCCCGGATACTGGATGTATTTACAGGCAAGGCAGATATCCCTGACAGCAGGGAGGATATGCTCAACCTGCTTCAGGCCTGGGGTATCTGGTTCCAGTTACTGAATGTCGCCGAGGAAAATACCGGCATGCGCCGTCGCCGCCATCTCGAGAAGATCGGGGGTGTCGGCGCAGTGCAGGGTACGTTCGCCAACCTTTTGAGCCAGGCCAGGGCTTCCGGCATCGATGCAAACGCAGTTCAGTCCCTTATCGATAACGCTTTTATCAGTCCTACCATAACCGCACATCCCACTGAAGCAAAGCGGGTTACTGTTCTGGAAATTCACAGACGGATTTATGTTTTGTTATATCGTCTTGAAGCCGAACGCTGGACACCACGTGAAAGAGAAAACTTCATTTCCGCTCTCAGGAACGAAGTCGATTTGCTCTGGCTCACGGGTGAACTGCGACTGGAAAAACCTTCAGTAGCCCAGGAAGTTGCCTGGGGTCTGCATTTCTTTGAACAATCTCTGTATGAGCGTATTCCTGAATTAATGGATCGTTTCGAATGGGCCTTGGCAAAATACTATCCGGAAAAGTATTTTGACCTGACCCCCTTTTTCCAGTTTGGTTCATGGATAGGCGGTGACCGGGACGGTAATCCGTTTGTAACCAATGAGGTTACCCGCCATACCCTGCATACAAACCGCGCGGTAGTGTTAAAACATTATCAGAAAAAACTGATGGAAGTTATCAAACGACTTAGTATTTCAAAGAACGCAGTCAAGTTGCCGGAAGTATTCAATGAATCCCTGAATAATCTGCTTGAAGAAACGAATCAATCGGGTGATGTGTCTCAGCGAAATCCCGGTGAGGTATTTAGGCAGTACATGACCTGCATGTTAATTAAAATTAATGGCACAATTCAAAAAACCACACCGGATAGTACCAATGATAATGTTGCAAGTTACAAGGATGCCGACGAATTCATTAATGACCTGATGTTTCTTGAGAGTGCTCTGAAAGATGCTGGTTGCTTCCAGCATGCCAGGGCGTTGATCACACCGTTCAGGCGACAGGTACAGGCATTTCGTTTCAGAACGGTAAGACTTGACCTCAGGGAGAATACCAAAATCACCAACAATACCTTGATCGGTATCTGGAAAGAACTGAATGATGGTGATGATGTACCGGAACTTGATTCGGATGAATGGAAAAATTGGCTAACAGATGAACTGGCACGTCCTTTGAAGGGATTGCCTGAATTCAAGACACTCGATGAGTCGGCTGAATCCACCTTTGGTTTGTTCAAGATGGTGGCTGAGGTTATGGATCAGATGGATCGGGAGGCCTTTGGCAATTTTATCCTGAGTATGACCCAGTCCGTAGCAGATGTGCTGGGTATTTATTTGCTTGCAAAATACGCCGGCCTGTTCGTTGATTCCGAAGGCACAGAATATAGCCGGTTACCGATTGTCCCGCTGTTTGAAACCATTGGCGACTTGCAGGAAGCACCTGAGATGATGACAGAATTCCTCAATACGCCAGTTATCAGGCGTTCTGTCAAGAGTCAGCGTGGTTACCACGAAGTCATGATTGGTTATTCGGACTCCAACAAGGACGGCGGTTTTCTGACATCAAACTGGGAATTGAACAAGGCCCAGACCAGCCTGACACGGGTTGGCAAGGAATGTGGTATTCCTATTGTTTTTTTCCATGGACGAGGCGGATCTGTCAGCCGCGGTGGAGCACCAACCGGCTACGCCATTGCGGCACAACCGGCCGGCTCCATTCATGGCCAGATGAGAATCACCGAGCAAGGCGAAGTGGTGTCAACCAAGTATGCCAATGAAGGCACGGCAGGATATCAAATGGAACTACTGACCTCGAGCATCTTTGAACACACTCTGAAATCATTAAGTGAAGATCAATTAAAACCGTACCCGGAATTTGAAGAAGCCATGGAGGCCCTGTCTTCACTTTCATACGCACATTACCGACAGTTCGCTGAGAAAGAAGGCCTGGTTGATTTTTACAATGATGCCAGTCCGGTTGAGGAACTTGCCAAGATGAACATTGGGTCAAGACCGGCCCGCCGTTTTGGTGCCAAAACATTGAGCGATCTCCGGGCAATTCCCTGGGTATTTGCCTGGACCCAGAACCGGATGCTGGTTCCGGGCTGGTATGGCCTGGGAACGGCACTGGAAAGTTTTATAAAGGTACGTGGCGAAGAGGGGAAAAAACTCATCCACAAAATGTACGAAAACTCACGAGTGTTCCGGTTGGTCATTGATGAAGTTGAAAAAACCCTGTCACTGGTTGACCTGGATGTTGCGCGCAGATATCTGGAACTGGTTAAAGATGAAGCCATCAAGAATGAAATTTTCTCGATGATAGAAGATGAATATCAGCGCACAGTCAAAACGGTTCTAGCAATTACCCATGAGACAGAGCTTGCCGTCCGCTTCAAGCGTTTCAAACGGAAACTGGGCAGACGATACGAGATTCTGCATCAGGCTGGTATGGAGCAGGTCGATCTGGTCAGCAGTTTGCGAGAGAGTGCGGACCAGAATAAGCTGGAGGATCTGATTCCATTGCTGCTTTCGATTAACTGTATCAGCGCTGGTCTGGGCTGGACAGGCTAAATCCCTCCCCGGCGTCACTGCAGCAGTAAAAATTGCATGCACCATAATGCTGCATTGCGCCATTATTGGTGTTGTCCTATCACGTCATTTTTTGCCCCTTTTCAGACTATTTTTGCAAGCAATTGTTAGAGAAATTTACTAACTTATTGAATATTCTAGATATTGGTTTTCAAGCATAAGTTGGCATTGCATTTGCAATCTTTTTAACAGGCGAGTTCCAATTGTGTCTGCTGAGGCACAGGCCACACAGACACAGGGTGCCACCCAAATACCTCAAACAAAGAGGGGTTGGAAATGAAGCAAGTGAAGTGGCAAACTGCAGTCATGCACGATGGGAAGTTGATACTCTCACTCTTCGGAACGTTATTCCTCTCTTTGTGTATTCTTCTCTTTTCACCAGCTTTGAATGCCCAGGATACCCGTCGCGTTACCAGTGGCATGCCTGGTGAGTTATACGATATTGGTACTCACAGGATGCATTTATTCTGCACTGGCCAAGGCAGTCCGACGGTTGTTATTGATTCCGGTTTGGGCGGTTTTTCACTGGAATGGCAAACTGTTCAGGGAAATGTGTCCAAGAAAGTCCGTATATGCAGTTACGACCGGGCAGGATATGGCTGGAGTGATCCGGGCCCCAAGCCACGGACTACCCAGCAAATCACCAAGGAACTGCACCACTTGCTTGAAGTTGCAGGCATAGAGGGACCATACATAATGGTCGGGCATTCCTTCGGCGGTTATAACATTCGCTACTATGCAAGCACCTACCCTGAAGACGTGGTTGGATTGGTTCTGGTCGATTCCTCCCATCCGGATCAGTTCCAGCGTTTACCCCAGGCCGAGGTGAAAGTGCCGACCAGACGCAAGAACAGTGTTACCTTCCGGATTTCCGTGCCGATTATCCCGGGCAATTATCCGGAAAACCTGAAAAACCAGGCCTTTGCCTTGATGGCCAACTTCAAGGCCCTGCGAACAAAAGACGAAGAATGGGATAATTTCAGGATAAGTGCAGCGCAGGTTTCTGAATTGAATAACCTGCCAGATGTCCCGTTAACGGTCATTAGTCGCGGCAAACGGGTCTGGCCATACAATGATTTCGGTAACAAATCAGAACAGGTCTGGAAAGAATTACAGAACGATTTATGTCATCTGACAAGCCATGTTGAACATTACGTGGCCCACGACAGTGGTCATCTGGTTCATCTTGATCAACCGAACCTGGTGACAATGGCGATCAATCGGACTGTTGACACAGCCAACGAGATCAAGGCTGTGCGCATGGCCGCTATCGAGCAAAGACAACAGCCTTTGTCCAGCAAGAATTTCATGGCGATCAATGCCAGTTACGATCATCAAGGCACTTTCAGTAAACAATATCTGCCATATTTGCCGCTAATGGGTGAGCAGGTCGGGTATTACAAACCACTGCATATCAATAGCTTCTGAGCTATCTTGGTTTTAGTTTCTATGCTGTCGTAAATTTCAGGCACTGAACCTGTCAGTCGGTTTGTGGTCTGATTACATGTTCAACTCGGGACACTTGCCTTGAAAACACGTTTGATATCATCAATCATCAGCCTGATATTGGTATTCCAGACTGCGGCAATTACGGCCGAGACTTTCCAATCAACCAAGCAACGCGTCAACGTGCTTGAACTCTATACTTCGGAAGGATGCAGCAGTTGCCCTCCTGCCGACAGATGGCTGAGCCGATTCAAGAACGATGACAGGCTCTGGAAAGAGATCATACCGGTTGCCTTTCATGTCGATTACTGGAATTACATTGGCTGGGAAGATCGCTTTTCATCTGCTGCCTACAGCAACAGGCAACGCCGTTATGCCAGCAGCAAGGGACTGCGAACGGTCTATACCCCCGGTTTTCTGCTGAATGGTAATGAATGGCGTTCATTTTTCGGGCCCAGAAAGCTGTCTCTGGATAACGGTGCGGGTGCGGGTGTGCTAACTGCTGAAGTCAATGATCAAAATATTCATGTCTCCTACCAGCATAGGCAGGCTCATGACTACATCATCAATATTGCCGTCCTGGGATTTGATCTGGCAACAGAGATCAACGCCGGTGAAAACCGGGGTAGAACACTGACCCATGATTTCACAGTGCTGGGTTTTTCTACACAGCGAATGACAATAACTGACACTGGCCATGAGACCAGTACGGTATTACCCAGCCGGTCTGTCCCGGCACCACGTATGGCTGTTGCCGTCTGGATCAGTCTGCCGGGTGACCAGACGCCGTTACAGGCAACGGGAGGCTGGCTTGAGGGAAACACGGACATAAAAAAAGCCCGATATTGACTGGGGGTATAGTGTAAGGAAATTCAGTTCCGATTTTACACTGCACTGCAACAAAGACCGCTTCCCCCTGGGTAGCTGTTTTTTATGAGTGGAGAAAAATTCCTCGCCTCGCGGCCAAATTTCAACCATATGGGTGAGTAAAAATTGGCCATAACATCAGTGCATCATTGTTTTAGAGGGTGAAAAGAGTAGAATTTTTAAGGAAGAAAATGACAAGGATATTTTCTTTGAAACACCATCCCAAAAAGACTCTCTTTACCCACTTATTGCCAAATTATGGCGTCCTTGGGATCTCACTATATAAGAAAATTAACAGAACCTTCATAGGTTCCCTTAACACCTAGTTACATGGCCCAAACAGTCTTATGAACAAGAGCACAGAAAATACTGAAGAAATCAGAAAATATTTCGATCAATTGAATCTTTATAAAAAAATCGTTGACCATAATTACATGGCACATCGCGAGATATACGCAGAAATGAAAAAATTTCTACATAATTCAAGTGCAAGAAACTTCACTTTATGTGATGCTGGTTGCGGTGATGCATCATCCATCTCTAAGATTCTCCATGGTTCAAGGATCAGTAAATATATTGGAATCGATTTGTCCCCTTTTGCTCTTGAAAAAGCCAATGAAAACATTTCATCATTGAATTGTGATGCTGAATTTCTCGAAGGTGATATTATCAATTATCTCGCTCAACTGAAAAAACAATCAATCGATATCTTTGTGGCTGGTTTTTCAGTCCATCATTTTCAAGACCAGGAAAAACGTTTTTTCTTTGAGCAATGTCATCGAATTTTAACAACTACAGGTTATTTGTTATTTTGCGATGTGTTCCGTCGAAGCAGTGAATCACGCGATGATTACTTGCATCATTATTTTACTAACAGCGATGCATATTGGACAGCATTACCCGAACCTGAAATCAAAGCTTTGAAAAAACATGTTACTTCTTATGATTTTCCAACCAACATCGAAGAGATTACAGAAATAGCATCAAATGCAGGATTTCGTAAAAACCCCATTCTGCTATTCTCAGATTCCCCTGGTTTTCATAGGCTGTACGTGTTCTCAGCATAGAACATTCTCCTAATCACAAATCAGATTAAAATAGTGAAATTGCGGGCCATATACCCCCGTATTGACCAGGCTTTTTCAGGCATTTCGGGATCAAAAAAGTCCGGAAATATTGCCATTGGCGTCAACATCTATCTTTTCTGCTGCCGGAACCTTGGGCAAGCCAGGCATGGTCATCATGTTACCCGCGATGACAACAATAAAGCCGGCCCCATTTGCAAGACGTACTTCACTGATTTCGACGGTATGGCCGGTCGGCGCGCCCCGGGTTGCCGGATTTGTTGTGAATGACATCTGCGTTTTGGCCATACACACGGGGAGATCACCATAGTCCATGTTCAAGGTCTCAAGTTCTGCCTTAACCTTGGGCGGGGCGGTGACTTCACCGGCACCGTAAACCTTGCTGGCAATGGCTTCAATTTTTTCCCAGAGTGACATTTTGTCTTCGTAAACATATTTGTGTTTGCCGGGTTTGTTATCGACGATATCAACAACTGTTTTCGCCAGTTCCTCGGCACCGGCACCACCGTCAGCCCAGTGCTTGGAAACGACACATTTGCCTCCGGCAGTTTCAACTTTTGACTTAAGCACCTCAACCTCGGCATCGGTGTCATGCAGGAAGTGATTAATACAGACAACACAGGGCAGGCCATAATGTTCCTGGATGTTACTCATATGTTTTTCGAGGTTCACCATGCCTTTTTTCAGGGCATCGAGATTTTCCGAATTCAGATCTTCCTTGTTGACACCACCGTGGTATTTCAGCGCCCGGATAGTTGCCACCAGGACGACGGCATTAGGCTTCAGTCCGGCCTTGCGACATTTGATGTCAATGAATTTTTCTGCGCCCAGATCAGCACCAAAGCCAGCTTCAGTGATGACATAGTCGGCTAGTTTCAGGGCAGTCTGGGTGGCTGTGACGCTGTTACAACCATGGGCAATATTGGCAAATGGTCCACCATGAATGAAGGCCAGATTATTTTCCAGGGTCTGGACCAGGTTGGGCTTGATCGCATCTTTCAACAGCGCTGACATGGCGCCATGGGCATTGATGTCCCTGGCGTGCACCGGTTTCCTGTCTCCGCGCGTATAGCCAATGACAATATTACCCAGTCGTTCTTTCAGATCAGACAAAGAAGTAGCCAGGCAAAAGATGGCCATCACCTCAGAGGCCACCGTGATATCAAAGCCGTCTTCGCGGGGGAAACCGTTGGCGGTTCCACCCAGGGCAATCACGATCTTTCTCAGCGCCCGGTCATTCATATCCACTACCCGTTTCCAGGCGATCAGGCGTGGGTCAATGTTCAGGGCATTACCGTGATTGATATGATTATCTACCATGGCTGACAGCAAGTTATGGGCCGCACCAATGGCATGAAAATCGCCGGTAAAATGCAGATTGATGTCTTCCATAGGCACAACTTGCGCATAACCGCCGCCCGCAGCACCCCCCTTGACACCGAAACAGGGACCTAATGAGGGTTCACGCAGGCATATTAATGTCTTTTTACCGAGACGGTTCATGGCATCGCCCAGACCCACAGTGGTTGTGGTTTTGCCTTCACCTGCCGGTGTCGGGCTGATGGCGGTGGTCAGAATAAGTTTGCCATCCGGTTTGCCCTTGAGACTGTCGATATAATCCAGAGACAATTTGGCCTTGAAGTGGCCGTAGGGTTCCAGGTGTTCGCTTGAAATACCGTATTGTTCCTTGGCGAGTTTTATGATGTATTTTTTGTCCGCTTTCTGGGCAATCTCGATGTCAGACATGCCGGTGTCTCCTCAATTAGGTTTCAATAAATTTGTATGTCATTATTGTGAAGGAATGATTGTCCTGGCGCTGCTTTATAATTATTTTTTATGATCGAACCTGAGTTGGCCCGAAAACATAGTTTAACTTGTCGGGCTATGATAGTTCCACTCTACCGGTCTTATCATTTCCAAACAGGGTTTTATGATATCAAAATCCCGCTATATCCGTGGGCTTCTGGAGCATCATTACCAGCAACTTGCCGGTACCCGCGGTGCCGTGCTGCTGGCAGTTCTAGGCCTCCTCAGCGGGATCACGGTAGCAGTCGTCGTTGTCACATTCCGGCTCTGTATCGAGACACTGCAGTCCGGGTCTCCGCCCTTTTCAGATCCTGAAAATTACGAGGGCCTCGGCGTCACCGGCCAATTTTTGCTGGCTGCCGGCGGCGGCCTGTTACTGGGAGTATTGTTTTTTCTGCTTACGCGAAAGGATCGCTGTCGAGTCGGTGTGGTGCATGTACTGGAGCGCCTGTCCTACAACGAAGGTAATTTGCCTCTGAAGAATGCCCTGGTGCAATACCTGGTTGGTGTGATTGCGATTGTCACTGGACAATCGGTCGGGCGGGTAGGACCCAGTATTCATCTGGGCGCGGCAACCGGAAGTATCCTGGGCCAGCAGATGGGATTGCCGAATAACAGCATCCGGACAAGGTAAGGCTAGGATTAGTCCGGTTCGGTCAATGGCGGCAAACTTGGCCTGTGCAAGGTAATTGATCCGGCAATGATGACCAGACTTGCACCTATCAGGGTATAGATATCGAGGATCTCGCGCCAGAATATCCAGCCATACATTGCGGCAAATACCACCGACATGTAAGTGAAGGGTCCGATCTGGGCCGCTGGCGCCTGGCTGTAGCTGTAAGTCAGCAAAAGTTGTCCGAAACAGGCACATAATCCACCCAGGGCCATCACCATCAGCGCCGTAAGCGGCGGGGTTTGCCACGCCCAGATCAGGGGCAGGGCGGAGACGAGTGTACTGACAGTTGTAAAATAAAAGACAATGCGTATGGTTGGCTCGGTCCGGGAAAGGTCCCTAATGGTGACCATGGCCAGAGCTGCGAGGAAGGCCGATAACAATCCCACAAAAGCAGCCGGATTCGGTGCACTACCCTGCGGGGTGAGAATAAAACAGATACCAATAAAGCCCAGGAAGATGGCGAAGACCAGTTTCCCGGAGGGCCTTTCCCCGAGCCAGACCAGCGCAATCAACGCAATGAAAAAGGGTGATGAATAATTCAGCAAGACGGCTTCAGCCAGATCCAGGTGGGCAATTGCATAGAAGAAACAGTACATGGCGCTCAGACCGGAAAGAGAGCGAAGCAAGTGCGACCTCAGACGACGGGTTTTCATGTGAGCTATGCCTTTGCTCAAGATCCAGGGCATCAGAAACAGCAAGCCGAAAATATTTCTGAGAAACACATTCATCTCATTTGGCAGGTATATGGATGCATAACGAACCCCGGCGCTCATGGAGGCGAACATGAGAGAAGCCAGGATGGCGCAATAGGCAGCACGAATCAGATGCTGTGATTGCATGGGTTAATCCGGAATTAAAAGATAAATATGAACTTGTCGGGTACGTACCGGAACATGACTAGGAGCATGATTTTCCAGCCGCACGTATGATGACAGGAAATCGAGGTATCGTCATCCCGGGAATTCCCGGTTTTTGCGGGCTTACTGGCCTAGTGAATCCGGGCAAATTCTGATAGCATCATTTTTCTGATATGAAGTCGCCCTTAGCTCTTGAACCCATCCAGAGCGGCTCTCCCGAGCTGATGGGGCAACTCCCTCCGAATTCCACACTATTAAGATGACTGGGCCCATGACTCATTTTGTATTTATTACTGGTGGTGTAGTTTCTTCCCTGGGTAAGGGAATCGCGTCTGCATCTTTGGCCTCGATTCTTGAAGCGAGAGGCATCAAGGTAACCCTAATGAAACTTGATCCATACATTAATGTTGACCCCGGCACTATGAGTCCTTTCCAGCACGGCGAGGTTTATGTTACCGAAGATGGGGCAGAGACTGATCTCGACCTTGGGCACTATGAGCGATTCGTGCGCACTACTATGGGCAAGGCTAACAATTACACGGCAGGCAGGATTTATTTGAATGTTATCCAGAAAGAACGGCGCGGAGATTATCTCGGCGGCACGGTACAGGTTATTCCGCATATTACCGATGAGATCAAACGCTGCATCATTGAAGGTGCGGGTGATGCCGAAATCGCTATGGTCGAGATCGGGGGTACGGTTGGCGATATCGAATCACAGCCTTTCCTCGAGGCCATCCGTCAGATGCGCATTGAATTAGGCAGTGAGAGAACATTGTTCATTCACTTAACGCTTGTTCCTTTCATTGCAGCTGTGGGCGAAATCAAAACCAAACCGACACAACATTCCGTTAAAGAACTACGGTCCATAGGTATCCAGCCTGACATTCTCATGTGTCGCACTGAATCACCTTTGCCGGAAAACGAACGCAAGAAAATGGCCCTGTTTACCAATGTGGAAGAATCGGCCATTATCTCTGCAGTCGATGTGGGCAACCTGTATCGCATACCACGCCTGCTGAATGAACAGGGACTGGATGATATCGTCTTGAAAAAATTTGGTATGGATTTGCCACCGGCAGATTTTACGGAATGGGACAGGGTTGTTGAGGCCATCGAAAATCCCAAGCGTGAAATCAATATTGCCATGGTTGGCAAGTATATTGATCTTGCCGATTCCTACAAGTCACTCACAGAAGCCCTTAAGCATGCCGGCATACATACACTGACCCGCGTCAACATTACCTATATTGATTCAGAAAATATTGAACAATCCGGTACTGACTGTCTGGAAAACATGCATGCCATACTCGTACCCGGTGGATTTGGTAATCGTGGCATTGAAGGTAAGATGTTGGCCGTCCAGTATGCCAGAGAGCACCAGGTCCCCTATCTTGGAATCTGCCTGGGGATGCAGGTGGCTGTTATTGAGTTTGCCCGTCACGTCGCCGGCCTCGAAGGGGCGAACAGTACCGAGTTTGATCCGAAAGCCAAATACCCCGTGATTGCACTGATTACGGAGTGGCAGGAAATTGACGGTCGCCTGGAACAAAGGGACGAGCATTCCGATCTGGGTGGCACCATGCGTCTGGGTGGTCAGCAATGCCGCTTGATTGAAGGTTCCAAGGTAAAAGAACTCTATGAAAAAGATGTTATTGTTGAGCGTCATCGCCATCGTTATGAGTTTAATAATGTCTACCTTGAAAAGCTGACATCAGCAGGGCTGAAAATTGCCGGGAGATCCGCAGATAACAAGTTAGTGGAGATCATCGAAATCCCGGACCATCCCTGGTTTATTGCCTGCCAGTTCCATCCCGAGTTCACATCCAATCCGCGTGACGGACATCCCCTGTTTTCAGGTTTCATAAAGGCTGCCAACAAATACAAGGAAAGTGAGGCCAAGGAAAAAATCAATGCAGTTGTGTAACTTTGAAGTCGGAGATAACCAGCCTCTGTTTCTGATTGCTGGTCCCTGTGTCGTTGAAAGCGAAGCCATGGCAATGGATACCGCAGGCACACTGAAAGAGCTGACCGGGAAACTGGGGATTCCTTTCATATACAAGTCATCCTACGATAAGGCCAACCGTACCTCGCATGAAAGTTACCGCGGACCCGGCGTTGAGAAGGGTCTGGACATACTGGCAAAGGTCAAAAAGGAAATCCAGGTCCCAGTGCTGACAGACGTTCACGAAGATTCGCCACTGGGGGAGATTGCCGGCGTGGTGGATGTCATGCAGACACCGGCATTTCTTTGTCGCCAGACCAATTTTATTCAGAATGTTGCCCGCCAGGGGCTGCCTGTCAATATCAAGAAAGGCCAGTTTCTCGCGCCCTGGGATATGCAGAATGTCGTGGACAAGGCTCGGGCCACAGGCAATGACCAGATCATGGTTTGTGAACGCGGGACCAGCTTCGGCTACAATTATCTGGTAAGTGACATGCGATCCCTTGTTGTGATGAGGGAAACCGGTTGTCCCGTGGTGTTTGATGCGACTCATTCAGTGCAGATGCCGGGCGGGCAAGGCAGCAAATCCGGCGGTCAGCGTGAGTTTGTGCCGACACTGGCTCGTGCAGCTGTCGCTGTTGGAATTTCTGGCCTGTTTATGGAAACGCATCCGGACCCGGATAAGGCATTCAGTGATGGTCCCAATTCCTGGCCCATGGGGAAAATGGCTGAGTTGCTTGAGATAATCAAGGAAATGGATCAACTGGCTAAACGCAACTAGTCCGAGACAAAATTACAATAAACAAGGAAATCACTCGTGTCTGCTATAGAAAAAGTCCGTGCGAGAGAAGTAATCGATTCCCGGGGCAATCCGACGATTGAGGCAGAAGTGTTTACTGAAAGCGGTGTCATGGGCTCGGCAATGGTACCATCCGGCGCTTCCACCGGTGCCCGTGAGGCCCTTGAACTCAGGGACGGGGATGCGTCACGTTACAAGGGGAAGGGTGTTCTCAAGGCTATCAAAAATATTCACGAAAAAATACTGCCCTCTATTCGTGGTCGCGCTGTAACAGATCAGGCAGGTGTCGACCAGCACATGATTGAACTTGATGGTACGGCTAACAAGGAACATCTTGGTGCCAATGCCATGCTTGCTGTTTCCATGGCCACAGCCCATGCTGCTGCCAATGAAGAAGGCATGCCACTTTACCAGTATCTGGGTGGCGATGGGCCATTTCAGATGCCAGTGCCCATGATGAATATTCTTAATGGTGGCGCTCACGCTGATAACAGCGTCGACATGCAGGAATTCATGATACTCCCGGTCGGTGCTTCCAGTCTTCATGAGGCCGTACGCTATGGTGCCGAGGTGTTTCATTCTCTGAAATCAGTTCTTGCTAACAGGGGGATGGCGACAACCGTCGGTGATGAGGGCGGATTTGCGCCGAATCTTTCTTCCAACGAGCAGGCCATTGAAGTTATTCTTGAAGCTATAGATAGAGCCGGTTACTCCGCAGGTAAGGATATAATGCTGGGACTCGATGTCGCCAGTTCAGAATTTTACAATGATGGTTTTTATACATTGGCATCAGAAAACAAGGAACTATCTTCTGAAGAGTTTATTGAATATCTTGAGCCCTGGTTTAAAAAATATCCGATCATAACCATGGAAGATGGTATGGCTGAAGACGACTGGGATGGTTGGAGGAAACTGACTGATAAACTGGGTAAATCTGTGCAGCTTGTGGGTGATGATCTGTTTGTTACCAATACACATATTTTACAGGAAGGAATAGATAAAGGTATTGGAAATTCCATTTTAATAAAGGTTAATCAGATTGGCACACTTACTGAAACGCTTGCGGCTATCAATATGGCAAAGAAAGCCGGCTATACTGCAGTTATCTCACATCGCTCCGGTGAAACGGAGGACACGACTATAGCTGATCTTGCAGTTGCTACTTCTGCCGGCCAGATAAAGACAGGTTCACTCTCACGTTCAGACAGGGTTGCCAAATATAATCGTTTGATAAAAATCGAGGACCAGCTTGGAGAAAAAGCCAGTTACCCCGGAATGAAGGCGTTCTATAATATCAGTTAACTGGGTGATTAGCGGTTATGAAATTTATATCATTAGTATTGTTAATAACCCTGGTGATGCTTCAATACCGGCTTTGGATCGGACATGGGAGCCTGACCTATGTTCATCACCTGGAAGCTGAAAAGGAAGCACAGATCAGGGAGAATCAGTCCCTGCTGGATCGAAACCTGTCCCTTTCTGCAGAAGTTAAAGATCTAAAACATGGTTATTCGGCTATTGAAGAGCGTGCACGCAGTGAAATGGGCATGATCAAAAATGACGAAACCTTTTATCAGGTCGTTCGTCAGCCACAACACCAGCCTGAATAATTCCGGTCATGAGTAATACTGAGCGCTACTGGGCAGTTATTCCTGCTGCCGGAGCAGGGAAACGAATGCAGTCTGATATCCCAAAACAGTATCTTCAAATCGACGGCAAACCGATCATTGAATACACACTGGCAGTATTTACCCGACACCCGGATATAGAATCAGTTATCGTTGCAATTTCAGACACTGATGAATACTGGAATGAACTAACAGTATCAAAGCATCCCAAGGTAAAAATGACAGAGGGTGGTTTTGAACGTTGTCATTCAGTAATGAATTGTCTAGATTATCTCAGTGACATAGCCGATAAAAATGATTGGGTTCTGGTGCATGATGCAGCAAGGCCCTGCCTCAAAAGTACGGATATCGATAAGTTGATCAATAATGTCTCCGGTACTGATGGTGGTTTGTTGGCCTTGCCGGTGCGGGATACAATGAAGCGTTCAAATGACAGACATGTCAGTGAAACAGTCAGTCGAGAGGGGCTCTGGCATGCACTGACACCACAAATGTTCCGTTTGCATAACTTGCAACAGGCCTTGAAGGCAGTGATTGATTCAGGGGAACTGGTAACTGATGAATCATTGGCGATGGAAAGGGCGGGTTACAGGCCACTGCTCGTGGAAGGGCGCCCGGACAATATCAAGGTAACTCATAATGTAGACCTGTATCTGGCAACTCTCTATTTAACATCTTAGGAATTTTTTATGCGAATCGGACACGGTTATGACGCACATACCTTTACAGAGGGCAGACCTCTAATTCTTGGTGGTGTTTCAATTCCGCACAGCCACGGTCTTGCGGCACATTCTGACGGGGACGCAGTTATCCATGCACTTTGTGATGCCTTGCTCGGTGCAGCAGCGTTGGGAGATATCGGGACTTACTTTCCTGATACCAGTAGTAAATATAAAAACATCGATAGCCGTATACTTTTACGCAAAGTGACCAAACTGCTTAGTGACAAAAAGCTTGCTTTGGTTAATGCAGACATAACAATCCTGGCACAGGTGCCAAAGATGGCGCCACATATAAAAACCATGCGTAAAAACCTCGCAGAAGACTTGGGAACAGGCATGGAGAAAATCAATATCAAGGCCACAACAACCGAGGGAATGGGATTTATCGGCAGAAGTGAAGGTATCGCCGTTTATGCCGTCACCCTTTTGGGTTAATACCCGCCTACCTAGTCATAAGTACGAATAGCCAAAAAACACTATTTTTATAAATGCCAACTGGTTCCGTCTTTATTCTTTAACATCTTGAAAAAAAACGAAACCACAAAAAACCACATCATCTGTAAAGGTTAAAATAGTCATACACTATATGGTGTATAACCTTTTAGGGTATCAATCTCTCTGCACTAAGTACTTCAATTAGATGATAGGACTGTATAGACTTTATCGTGTCTGTATCAAAAATGGACACTCTAAATAATAAAATGGTTTACTGGAAAAGGAGAGAGAGCGATGAAAAATACAAATGTTCTATATGCGCACGAAGTATCTTTCAAGGGGTTTGAACAGCTGGAAGTAGAAATTGATCCTGAGCACAAAGCTGTGTGGCTGTATTTCAATGCAGAACCGAGATCCTGTTTTACACTCACTCTGTTGAATGAACTCGACAGGTTTCAAGAAATGATTAAACAGCGTGAAGGTAGATTGCCTTGGAACGGTGAACTGGTTGATATTGAGTATAATGTCATTACCTCGCGCCATTCGGTATTTAGTTTTGGTGGTGATCTTGATTATTTTATCCAATGCATTGAAAAAAATGATCGGCAATCACTGAAACAGTATGCCAAGGCATGCATAGATGCCATCTATTATCATCACATTGGTCGGGAAGTAGGGTTAACTACTATATCACTTGTTCATGGCAATGCATTAGGCGGTGGCTTTGAAGCTGCATTATCAAGCAATGTGATTGTTGCAGAACGTAGTGCCGAGATGGGCCTACCCGAGATTCTGTTTAACCTGTTTCCTGGAATGGGAGCCTTTAATCTCCTGTCTCAGAGAGTATCTGCCAAAGAAGCCGAGAAAATGATGCTTAGTGGCCGCTTATATACGGCAGAAGAGATGTACTACAAGGGAATAGTTGATCATCTTGTTGAAGATGGTCTGGGACGTGAGACGATAAACTCGATCATTCGTGGTAATGCAAAACATAAAAATGCGATCGACGCTATCCGACACGTTCGACAAATGTCCAATCCTATTGATTATGATCTTTTGATGGAGATTGCTGACCTTTGGGTTGAGTCTGCATTTAGGTTATCTGATAAGGACAAGCGTGTTATGAAGCGTCTGGTTAATAGCCAGGTTCGTTTTGCCGAGAACACCAATCCACCGGCAGCATCAGCACTCAGGGTTGCTCAGTGAGTAACAGAAACAGTTTCATTGTTACATTCTGATTAATTCCTGGATCAGATACATCATGATCTATCAAGGAGTCGAAAAATGGACTATCAAAAGATAAAGCAGCTACGTGCCGCTGTTGTTAAGTACACAGATAAGTCGGACAGTAAGGCGTGGTTTCTTTTTGTCGCAGACATTTCAATGTACATCGCTGCAATTTCAGGTATTATTTTTCTTGAAAATATTTACGCCAGGATTCTTTGTGCATCGCTGGCAGGTTTCAAGATTGCATCAATATTTGTGATTGCACATGATGCTGCACATGACAGTTTCGTGAAAAATAAATTCATGAATAAAGTCATAGCACGCATGTCATTTCTGCTTTCATTACATAATTACAGTCTTTGGTTAATTGCTCATAACCGTTCGCATCATCAAATGACGAACATCAAGGGTCCGAATTCATGGTCGCCTTTGTCATATGATGATTATCAACAGCTTTCAGCTTGGAGAAAGATAGTTGAGCGTGTTTATCGCACACCAATCGGCATACCCATCTATTATCTGGTTGAACGCTGGTGGAGAGACAAGTTTTATCCTTACAACAGACTTGTTAGTGGTGATAAAACAATACACTTCCTGGATTTTTCCATGATATTAGTTTATTTGACGGCTTTCCTGTCACTACTTGTCTTTGCAGGGTTAAATGTCGCACACACCACCCCGATTGAACTGTTGATACTGGGTTTCATTATTCCCATGCTGGTTTCAGCATTCATGATAGGATTTACTGTTTACTATCAACATACGCATGAGACCATTCCATGGTTTAGATCAGATGATGAAAGATCTGTAATGGGTGGTGTAGATGAGTTAACCATGCATGTACGATTTCCACATTGGTATAATCTGATTAGCCATAACGCCATGGAGCATACGGCTCATCATGTGGATCCACGTATTCCTTGTTATTATCTGGACAAGGCCCAGGCTGAGATAGCAAGGGTATTGGGCGATGAACTGGTCACCATGAAATATTCACTACCTGCGCTTCTCAGAACTATGAAGAATTGCAAGTTATATGATTATGAAGAGCACTGTTGGCTGAATTTTAGTGGAGAACCGACCACTTCAACAATATTGCTTGATGAGAGCACTAAATTTGTATTTGCCGCATGAGTTGATGTTAATAGACCATGTGGTTTATGCAGGTTCAGGATAAATTAGATATTGAACTAGACAGCAGCCGACTTATGCTTATCAAGGAAGGTTAACAGTGCCTTCTTTGTCTCTTCATATATGGATTTCAGTTCAGGCTGTTGTTTTTTCGCCCGTAAAATATTATCAGCATGCATGAGCTTGTTGATATTATTCGCCATAAAACCAAGTCGTTGTGCACCGATACTCCTTGAACTACCATCCAGAGTATGGCTGTGATCCCGTACTTTATCCTTATCTGCTCTGTCAAGATCGGTCTCAATATTATTTATAAGCTTCTCGGCATTTGAAAGGTATTCCTGGATTAATTCCTGCATAAAGTCATAATTATCTGCCATCCTTGCGATAGATTTCAGAATATCCATATCCATTAGATCCACTTTATAAGGATCATTAGAACTGACTACTTTAAGTGTTATCTTATTGTTTGATTTTTCGGATATTTTAGGGATTTCCCGGGTCAATGACTCAATCGTGTTGAGCAGTTTCTCAGGTTCAACCGGTTTTGTGAGATAAGCATCCATCTGCGCATCCTCGCAGGCGGCCAGAGCCTCCTTTGTCGCATTTGCGGTCAACATTACGAAAGGAATATATTTCCTATGTGGATTTGTGAACCTGAATAACTTGGTCGCATCTATCCCGCTCATGACGGGCATATGCATATCTACAATAACAAGATCAAAATCCTTACTATCCAGAGCGTCCAGTACCTCCTCACCGTTTTCAACAACTGTTACTTTATGTTGATGATGTTCAAGTATTTTGCTTATTACGAGCTGATTTATCGGGTTATCTTCACCAATCAATATATCAAGAGATTTTGATATTCCGGAATAGTTGCCTTTATTTTCTCTGGCCGCAATATATCCTGGTGCTGCTGATAGCTTATTAGTTTCAACAGGTTTAATCAGTGAATGTAATGTTCGGAATAATATTAGACGGTAAGGCTTGCTGCCTATGACAGAGGAATATCCCTCTGACAGGAATTCTGTTTTCTGTTGCTCATCACATTCATCATCGATTAATACAAACTTAAATTTATGTAATAAACCTTTCTCGTCGATTGTTTTTATAAATTGCAGCGGATCAGTATCCAGATATTTCTGGAAAACAAGTATTACCATGCATGCAGAAGAATTCTTTTTCTCAAGGAGTGTGAAAGCCTCATGAGCATCCGCAGCAACCACATAATTTGCTTGCCAGGTCTTCAGATGCTCTTCAACAGTCTGACTGTATTCAGCCCTTGAATTTACCAGTAGCAGATTTATATGGGAGAAAATACTGCTGACTGCTTTTTCTTCCGAGAGAATATTTTGTTTTTCCAGTGTGACTTCAAACCAGAATGTTGAGCCTTTACCCAATTCACTCTCAAGCCCCATCTCACCCTGCAATAATTCCACTAGTTGTTTAGCTATTGCCATGCCAAGGCCAGTGCCACCATATAGCCGGGTAGTAGTTCCATCGGCCTGTGAAAATTTTTCAAAAATTTTCTTGTGAGCTTCCTGTGGAATTCCAATGCCAGTATCATTGACCTCAAAACGTAATTTAATCGTATTTGAAGTCGAACTTATTGGATTGATCCTGATATCAATTCCACCTATCTTGGTAAATTTGACAGCATTACTAATGAGATTTACCAGTATTTGGCGAAGATGCTGTGAGTCACCCTTGAGTAGAAATGGAATTTCTGGGGAAATATATGTATTAAATTTAAGGCCTTTTTTACCGGCCTCCGGCATTAATATCTCAGATGTTGAATTAACAAGTGTATGAAGATTGAAATTAATATTTTCTTTATCAATTTTCCCTGCCTCAATCTTCGAGATATCTAGAATGTCATTTATTAGTGAGAGTAGGACTCTGGCTGATGACTGTATCGTATGTGTAAATTCCTTCTGTTCAGGATTTAACGGTGTTTTTGTCAATAAATCACTCATACCAATAACACCATTCAATGGTGTTCTGATTTCATGACTCATATTGGAGAGAAACTGGCTTTTGGCTTCATTGGCTGCATTGGCCTCAACTATTGCTAATTGCAGTCTGGATATCAGTACAGATACATAAGCAGACAGAATAAGCAGTGCCAGCAAAATGCCGTATCCAATCATGTACTGATTCTGCCAGTATTCGCTGTATTTCATCACCAGGCTAAATCCGACTATGCACATGAAGACACTGGTGAAGAGGTATTTATTGCCGTATCTGAATCCATGACCAAAAGTCATGAACATATATCCACCGAACAGTAATACACCAATTTCGCCAGAAACGAATATTGCATATGAAAGGAAAAAAGCATCGAAAAACATTCCTATAAAACGTCTAACCGGGTGCTTTCTGGGATTGGCCAGCACCCAGATAAATAGTACTGGACAGGTGATCAGGTACAGCAGGGGGGCTTTTATAACCTCAGGATCAACTGGTTGTTTATGATTAACCCAAAAGACATAGACTAGCCAGGAAGATATTGTTATTGCTTTGACCAAAAGCTGCTCATGCTCTGAGTCCTCCCGATACTTAAGAGCAGCAAATCGATTTTGTATATTTTTAATAATAGCCATCGTTCCCTGCATTACTGTTTGCGGAGCATGACGTATAATGCACCCGTGCCCCCATCGTTTTGCCTTGCTGAACAAAATGCAAGAACGTCGGGGTATTGCCTCAACCAGCCAAAAACTCTGTTCTTGATGATCGGCTTGCCGGTCCCTGAACCTCTGCCTTTGCCATGAATGATCAGAACATGCTGGCGTTTTTGCGTAACAGATTCACCAAGGAAATATTCGAGGGCCCGGTATGCTTCATTTGTTGTCATACCATGCAAATCCAGAAATCCTTCCATGGCGAACTGGCCGCGCCTGAGTTTCGATAGAACCCTGTTCTGGATACCCGGTTTTTTAAAACTGAGAAAGTCCCCGGCCAGGAAATGGCCAGTGTCACCATCGCCAGTCTTTTCGGAAACCGCTTTTGGTGAATTCCGTGAGGGTGATTCTGGCCGAGCCGGTGCCTGCACGGTTTTTCGGGAAAAGACCGTATCTTGACTGATTTTTCTTACTTCACCGACGCTTTTCTTGAATAATTCTTTATCAGCATCGCTTATGCTGTTGTTTTCCATGAAATTTAATTTGCTACCTTAGACAACAATTAAGTGTATACCAGCTTCCGGGCGTTGTCAGGTAAGGGATTGATTATAAATCAGCTGTGCCTGGCAGGCTGGCGAATTGAGGCTTGTTTTGCATGGGCAGGTAACAGGCCTGTCTTTATTCAAGCCAGAGTCTGGCATTGTGAAAGATTTGCATCCACGGGCTTTCCTCTTCATGCCAGTCGTCGGGTAACCAGGAAAACTGCTTGCTCAAGAATACCCGCTCCGGGTGGGGCATCATGATGGTAAAACGGCCATCGGTATTGGTAAATCCGGTCAGACCTTCTACCGATCCGTTTGGATTGGCTGGATACATTTCTGTCGGTTCTCCGTAATTGTTAATGTATCTCAGGCATGGATTCACCTTGTTCCTGTCGGTCCCTTCCCTGAATACAGCCCGTCCCTCACCATGTGCGACCACAATGGGCAGGCGGATGCCTTGCATGCCCGTGAATAGTACGGAAGGTGAATTCATTACTTCGGCCATGATCAGCCGTGATTCAAACTGTTCAGACAGATTACGTCTGAATTCCGGCCAATGCTCCGTCCCGGGAATTAACTGCTGCAAACGCGAGAGCATCTGGCAGCCATTGCAAACACCGAGTCCGAAGGTATCTGTTCTTGAGAAAAACTGATCGAATAACTCTCGGACGGACTCATTAAAAAGAATCGATTTACCCCAACCACCACCGGCCCCCAGAACATCGCCATAGGAAAATCCACCGCAAGCCGCAATCCCATGGTAGGAGTCCAGATTGACATCACCTTGAATGATGTCATTCATGTGAACATCTATAGCGGTAAAACCGGCACGAGTAAACGCTGCTGCCATTTCAATATGGCCGTTTACTCCCTGTTCACGCAATATGGCAACTTTCGGTCTTGTCCCCGTGATCGTGGTTTTCCTTAGACTGAATGAAGAACTGAGATCAAAAAACACTCCCGGATCGTTTTCATCCAGTAATTGATTAAACTCCTGATCGGCACAGACCGGATTATCACGCAATGATTGCAGCCTGTAACTGGTTTCTGACCAGAGCCGATGCAATTGATGAATATTTTCCGAGAAAAGTAACTTGCCACCAGAGTATATATTTATATTTTTATTATCAGCAAACGTAGCAATTTCATGCACAGCGCCAGCGAGTCTCTCGCTCTCGGCAAAGATTCTTTTAATACCTGCCACATCATCACGGCGAACCTGTATTATGCAACCGGCCTCTTCTGCAAACAGGATTGGAAGAATTTCTTCACCCAGCCCATCCAGGTGGATGTCCAGTCCGATTCTCGAGGCAAACGCCATCTCCGTTAGGGTCACAAAAAGGCCACCATCAGAACGATCATGATACGCAAGTAGCACACCCATCTCGTTCAGGATCTGGATACTGCGAAATAACAATTTCAAGTCAGCGGGGGATTCAATATCCGGGGTCCTGTCACCAATAGCATTATAGACTTGGGCAAGTGCGCTTCCGCCCAGGCGGTTACTGCCGGATCCCAGATCAATTAATAATAGGAGCGTGTCGGTTTCATTTCTGTTAAGACAGGGTGTCAAGCTTTGCCGGACATCGGCAACGGGAGCGAAAGCGGAGACTACCAATGAAAGCGGAGCAGTTACCTGCTTCTTGTCATTGCCTTCCTGCCAGATGGTATTCATGGACAGGGAATCTTTGCCAACCGGGATACAGATACCGAGTGACTGGCAAAATTCACTGACCGCAGTTACGGTTTCATAAAGCCTGATGTCTTCATCGCCCACACCACAAGCGGCCATCCAGTTAGCGGAAAACACGACGTCCCCCAGGTTTAGTATTCGTGCGGCAGCAATGTTGGTAATTGCCTCGGCGATGGCCATGCGACCGGCAGCAGGGGAATCGATCAATGCCACGGGTGATCGCTCGCCCATCGCCATGGCTTCACCGACATAGTCTTCTATACCTCCCGCAGTGACTGCACAGTCTGCGACGGGAGTTTGCCAGGGACCAACCATCTGGTCCCGCACGACCAGTCCGGAGACACTACGGTCAGCGATGGTGATCAGAAAACGTTTGTCGGCCACCGTAGGCAATTGCAGTATCCTCTGAATGGCATCCTTCAGATCAATCGATGTGGTATCAAAGCTCTGATAACGCTGCCCGGATTTATTCGCACTACGCTGCATGCGCGGTAACTTACCAAGCAAGACCGCCATGGGCATATCAATCGGCTTGTTGTTGAATAGGGTGTCCTTCAGTACCAGTTGGTTGTCACGGGTTGCTTCTCCAAGTACGGCTACTGGCGCGCGTTCGCGCTCACAGAGGTGCATGAAGTGTGGCAGATCTCTATCAAGGATAGCCAGCACATAGCGTTCCTGCGCTTCGTTACACCATATCTCCATTGGCGACATGCCGGGTTCGGCATTGGGAATCTTGCGCAGGTCAAAGCTGGCCCCGCGTTGACTGGCACTGACCAGTTCCGGCAAAGCATTGGAGAGGCCGCCTGCGCCGACATCGTGGATAGAGAGAATGGGATTGGCATCTCCCAATGCCCAGCAGGCATCTATGACTTCCTGGCAACGGCGTTGTACTTCCGGATTATCACGTTGCACCGAGGCATAATCCAGCGCTACATCACTTTGTCCGGAATCCATGGATGATGCCGCGCCGCCGCCGAGGCCGATTAACATGGCCGGTCCACCGAGGACAACCAGTTTTGCGCCAGGGGGAATGCCCAGCTTGTGAATATGTATATCCCGGATCATGCCGTAACCACCTGCCAGCATGACCGGTTTGTGGTAGCCACGTACCAGGCCATTATGATCGGACTGCTCATAGGATCGGAAATAACCACACAAGGCAGGGCGCCCAAACTCATTGTTAAATGAGGCACCACCGATCGGACCCTCGATCATGATACCCAGTGCGGAGATAATCCGGTCCGGCTTGCCATATTCCTGTTCCCAGGGTTGCCTGAATCCGGGGATCATCAGATTGGAAACGTTGAATCCTGTCAGACCTGCCTTGGGTTTGGCACCGCGACCCGTGGCCGATTCATCACGGATTTCACCACCGGAACCGGTAGCTGCGCCGGGGTAGGGAGATATTGCCGTGGGATGATTATGCGTCTCCACCTTCATGAGGATATGCACATCCTCATATGATTTTTTATAGCAGTGATCAACAGAGTCGGGGAAAAAGCGTTGAGCCTGGTATCCGGCTGTCACTGCGGCATTATCTACATAAGCAGATTTTACCTGACCTGGATTAACCTGGTGGGTCTTGCGGATCATGTCGAACAATGACAGCGGCATAAGCTGGTTGTCTATGGTCCATTCAGCATTAAATATCTTGTGACGGCAGTGCTCCGAATTGGCTTGAGCAAACATCATCAGTTCCACGTCGGTCGGGTTTCTTCCCAGTTGATTAAAATTATCAAACAGGTAATCGATCTCTGGGGCCGTCAGGGCCAGGCCCATTTCATCGTCGGCTATGAGCAATGCCTCCCGATCTCCATTCATGATATCTATTTCTCTCAACATGGCAGGCTCCGCGTGACTGAACAGGGCATGTGTTTCATCTAAGCTCCGAAGAACAGTTTCGGTCATGCGGTCATGAATCAATTGCTCTATTCGTTCAAGCTTGTCGGAATCCAGCTTGATATTCTCATCTGGTAATGTGAGCAGCCAGACCATACCGCGTTCAACCCGGACAACTTTATTTAATCCACAATTATGGATGATATCGGTGGCCTTGCTGGACCAGGGAGAGATGGTGCCAGGTCTAGGTGTTACAAGAAAATATTGGCCTTTAATTTCACTGGATTCATTACCGACTAGGGATTCCAGAAGATTATTCAAACGTGCTGTCTCTTCCGGCTCCAGTTCGGTGGTCGTTTCTACCAGGTAAATGTAGTCAACCTGTATCCCGGGAGTGACACCAAGGATATCCAATAATTGCTCAGCGTATTTGTTTCTGCGGAAATCTGATAGAGCGGCAGGACCGCGAAAAAAAAGTATCAATTTACATCCAGCCAGGAGAACAGGTTATAAGAACATAATGTGAACAGAAGTAGATGATACTATCTGCCCTTGAACAAAGAACTATTTTATTTCATCAACCTTTATTAATACAGACCGGGATTGACTGTTACTTTGCCGGCTTTTGCTGGCAATGCCTTGACCGGAACTGCTGGATTGTTGCTCAAGTCCACCAATATCCAGCCATTCCCCCAGATGACCTGTCACGGTCGTCTCGACATCCTGCACATCCAGTATTGGTGCCCTACCCGGCCCAACCTTGGTCAACCGCGGCGCGATCAAGAGTGTAACCCGGTTGCCATTCAGCCTAGGCAAGACATAGAACCCGCTGTCAGCATTAATATATTCAGTGCTGTCATTAACCGCGATGCCACCACCCTGGGTAACATAGCTGGTTCTACTGGAGACGGGAATAGACTGGCCAATGCTGATGTAGGCGGGATAGCCCTCCGTTGCATTGACCATGAATGTATTACCCTCATTACTTTGGCTACGGGTTTCATTGCCACGGTAGCGAATATTATTGCCTTGATCATCACTTCCGGAAATAACCAGGCCTTCTCGGCTACCGGTGCCGGTACCATTGACACCAACACTGACATCCCCGCTTGCGATATTTCCGGAAAAGGACTGTTCCTGCTGTTTTGTATTAGCCAGTATGCCCTGTCTCACGCGGATCAACAGGCGCCGGGGAGAATTATCAAGTTTAGCCAGTACGGCTCTTATCTGTTCCAGGTTGGCTGGAGTGGTCTTGACAACGAGTTGATTGTTCATACCAGTGATTGTCCCGCCTGGCTGCACAAGGGGTCGCAGTATCTGGATAATGTCGTCAGCCGTACGATGCTTCAGCGGGATTACTTCGAGGACCATGCTTCCTGCAGCAATCTGGGTGGCAAGACAAATGCAGATCACAAATAACCATGCTGAGAGGAGCAGTTTCACAAACGCATTCTTCTCAGGTTCGGATCAGCAAGACCGCTTTCCCACATTTCAGTAAATTCTTCATCAAGAGCCTTGCATTTTTTTCTATCGTAGAAATTAAGCGTTGCCTCATAGCGTGATGAATTCAAACGGTGAAGGTAGCCTGTTTTATCCACCATTAAAAGTGACTGGTTATAGTATTTGAATTCATTAGAGGCCTTGCGAATTTCAAAGAAACTGCTGAAATCACCGGCCAGCCTGACTATTTGATGCCCATTACGGACGATGGTTTCCGGATCGAAAACAATGATTCGTATACTCGCACGCTTGCCAGAGGTAATCAGTTTCTTGATAGCCTCAATGAAATCGGATGAATTAAATATAAATGGATCAAGCAGTCGACTGATGATATCAATCTCACGTTGGCATTGATCGGCCATTATGGCAGCCGCATCCCGGTTTTCACTCCAGCTTTGCAGCTGAATGACCCTGGAGTCTACACCCAGTTGGTATTTACTAAATTCCATGATGATAGTGTTGATTTTCGTAAAGCGTCAGTTGAAATCCGCCTTGAATGTCTTTGCTTGCCGTGATGCGTTTCCCGTATAACTTGCAGGAGTTAGTTTCAACAGGCGTTTTTTTTCATTTTCTGGTATCTCGAGTAAATTGATAAAGTCATGCAATCTGGCCTTATCAATTTTCTGTTCTCGGGTAAGCGTCTTGAGTTTTTCAAAAGGCTCTTCAATTCCATACCGGCGCATGACGGTTTGCACAGGTTCTGCAAGAACTTCCCATGCTTCGCTCAGGTCGTTATCAATCGCTTCGGGATTTATCTGCAATTTGCCAATGCCTTTCAGACAGGCCTTATAGGCCAGCAGACAGTGTGCCAGAGCCGTACCTGTATTACGCAGACTGGTGGAATCGGTTAAATCGCGTTGCCAGCGAGAAACCGGCAGTTTTTCCGCAAGATGCGCTAACAGGCTATTGGCAATTCCAAGGTTGCCTTCTGCATTCTCAAAATCAATAGGGTTGACCTTGTGTGGCATGGTCGATGAGCCGACTTCACCCTTGATTGTTTTCTGCCGGAAATAACCCAGCGAAATGTATCCCCAGATGTCACGACAGAAATCTATCAGTACGTTATTGATGCGCACAAGGCAATGGAAATACTCTGCCATGTAATCATGTGATTCAATTTGAGTCGTATGCAGGTTTGGTGTCAGGCCCAGCCGCTGAATAAAGCTGTTACTGAGTTTTGGCCAGTCGATATCCGGGTACGCCGCAAGGTGGGCATTAAAATTACCGACAGCGCCGTTGAATTTTCCGAGTATTTCAGTCTCGACCAATTGCTTGAGCTGTCGCTGAAGCCGGTGACAGAATACTGTGATTTCCTTGCCCATGGTTGTGGGTGATGCCGTTTGTCCATGGGTGCGGGAAATCATGGCGATATCTGCGGTTGAACCGGCGATTTTGATCAGCGCGCTGATGATAAGTTGCAGGTTGGGTATCAGTACCCCGGCTCTTGCTTCCCGTAACATCAGAGCATGACTCAGGTTGTTAATGTCTTCTGAAGTACAGGCAAAATGGAAAAATTCGCTGATTGATTTCAGCTCCTTGTTTTTAGCAACCTTATCCTTGAGAAAATATTCCACGGCCTTGACGTCATGATTGGTGGTTTCCTCTATTTGTTTGACCTGTTCAGCATCAGCAAGATTAAAATTCTCTATAATTGAATCAAGGTATTTTCTGGCCTTGTCCGATAAAGGTGGTACCTCTTTGACCTTCTTGCAATCTGCCAGGGCCTTGAGCCATTCAACCTCAACCTTGATCCGGAAACGAATCAGACCATACTCACTGAATATGGTTTGCAGTTCAGCTGTTTTGGGGGCATAGCGGCCGTCAATCGGAGAAATGGCAGTGAGTGGTGTTAGATCCATAGTGTGCTTATCTTTCTATTACACAGCAGCCAGCATCATACATCATTATACTATTCTGTGGACGTTGAATCCGCACTCTAGGGACAGGGATTCGGTTGCCGTGTGTGGATATCCTCTATCCCTTCCAGTATTTCTGCTTCCAGATCCAGATCGAGGCTGCCAATATTGGTTTTCAGTTGTTCCATACTCGTGGCTCCAATGATATTGCTGGTCAGGAAAGGGCGGGAATTAACATAGGCCAGCGCCATCTGGGCCGGGTCCAAGCCATGTTTTCGTGCCAGTTCCACATAGGCGCGCACGCAAGCGATCCCTCGCTCATTGGTGTAACGCGTAAACTGGCTGAACAGGCTGAGTCGACTGTTGGCGGGCCACTCATCGGTCAGGTATTTACCGGACAAGGTACCGAAGGCCAGAGGTGAATAGGCCAGCAGGCCGACAGCTTCACGCATGGCAAACTCGGCGGTACCGATTTCGAAGGTACGGTTCAGTAGATTATAGGGATTTTGAACAGAGACAATTCTTGGCAAGCCTTCCATTTCTGCAAGCCGCAGGTACTCGGCGATGCCCCAGGGTGTTTCATTGGAAATCCCGACATAACGAATCTTGCCGGCCTTGACCAGCTCACCCAGGGCGGCGAGGGTTTCAGCAATAGGGATACCCTGTTGATCTGGTGTATGGGTGTAACCCAGCTTGCCAAAAAAATTGGTATCACGTTCCGGCCAGTGGACCTGATAGAGATCCACATAATCGCTTTGCAAGCGTTTGAGGCTGTCATTCAGGGCAAGCTCAATGTTCTTTTTATCCAGACAGTTCTGGCCATTGCGAAAATATTTGGTCCACTCGGCAGCGGGTGTCACCTTGGTGGCAATAATCAGTTGATCACGATCCTTGCGCTTTGCGAGCCAGGTTCCGAGGATGGCTTCAGTTCTGCCCTGGGTTTCGGCCTGCGGCGGGACCGGGTACATTTCGGCCGTATCAATAAAATTGATCCCCTGGTCGATGGCGAAATCGAGTTGTTTATGGCCTTCCGGCTCTGTGTTTTGCTCACCCCAGGTCATGGTGCCCAGGCAAATCTGGCTGACTCTGAGACCCGTATGGCCAAGCTCCCTGAATATCATATTGATGAGCGTTTGTTGTAGTTAATAAAACAGATAAACATGAATGCCTCCTCCATAAATAATGGAGAGAGCAAATGCTCATTGACTGGAAATCAGTGTGGTTGTTTTACGATCCGCAAGTAGGGCTTGGGTGCATTCCAGCCTTCCGGGAATTTTACTTTCGCGTCCTCATCGGATACAGCGGGAACAATGATTACATCTTCTCCACTCTTCCAGTTCACCGGGGTTGCAACCTTGTGTTTGGCTGTCAACTGGAGGGAATCCAGCACGCGCAGAACTTCATCAAAATTACGCCCTGTACTCATTGGGTAAGTCAGGATCAGCTTGATGAGTTTATCCGGACCAATAATGAATAAGGAACGGATGGTGGCGTTATCAACTGCCGTTCTCTCCTTGGCTTTGCCGCTGGCATTGGGGTGTATCATGTCGTAAAGCTTTGCAACCTTCAGGTCAGTATCGCCAATCATTGGATAATTTACTGCCTGTCCCTGGGTTTCCTGGATATCGCCCATCCAGGCATTATGGTCAGCCACTGAATCTATGCTTAAGCCGATAATTTTGGTATTACGTTTATCAAATTCCGGCTTGAGTTTTGCCATGTAGCCAAGTTCTGTTGTACAGACCGGGGTAAAATCCTTGGGATGGGAGAAAAGAATTGCCCAGCTGTCACCAATCCAGTCATGGAAATTGATCGTTCCTTCCGTCGTTTCTGCTGTAAAGTCAGGTGTTTCGTCTCCAATTCTGAGTGACATTTTTTCTCTCTCCAGATTTAAGATGCTGCAATTATAGGTTTCTCACTGATGTATTTAAATAGTATTTCGATATGCATTATAAGGTTTAGTCATATTAAAACTCAGTCAAAATCAGGCTGGCGTTTGCCGGAATATCAATAGACGGATCAGACAAATAGAGGAACTTGTGATACCTTTTCATCAAGACCAGATCAGCCCCCGGTAGATGAACACATGCAAAGTATTATACTAACCCGACCGGATGATTTTCACCTGCACGTCCGGGATGGCGAGGCAATGGCAAGTGTTATCCAGGCAAGTGCCAGGCAATTTGCCCGCGCCATCATCATGCCCAATCTCAACCCGCCTGTGGTAACTGTCCATCAGGCGATAGATTACCGGGAAAGGATACTGGCCTGCCTGCCGAAAAACACCAGCTTCATGCCATTAATGACGCTGTTCCTTACAGAACAAACCGGCGTTAGTGAGATTGCGATGGCCCGTGATTCTGATGTGGTTTTTGCGGCGAAGTATTACCCGGCTGGTGCCACCACCAATTCGGAAAACGGCGTCAGATCCATAGAGCGGATATCCCCGGTACTGGAAGCCCTGGAAGAGCATGGGTTGTTATTACTAATGCATGGAGAAGTCACAGACCCTTCGGTTGATATCTTTGATCGGGAGAAGGTTTTCATCGATACGGTACTTCTGCCGCTACTCGAGCGTTTTCCCGGTTTACGGGTAGTGTTTGAACACATAACGACCAGCGATGCGGCCGATCTTGTGATGCATGGCCCGGAAAACCTTGCCGCCACTATCACACCCCAGCACTTATTACTGAACCGGAATGCCCTGTTTGCTGGTGGCTTGCGCCCACATCATTATTGTTTGCCAATACTCAAGGCCGAGGCCCACCGTCTTGCAATTGTTAATGCCGCCACCAGTGGTCATCCCAGGATATTTCTGGGAACCGACAGCGCACCGCATGCCAGGCATCTCAAGGAAAGTGTTTGTGGTTGCGCTGGTATTTATACAGCCTTAAATGCCATGGAATTGTATGCGGATGTGTTTGAAAACGAGGGCAAGCTGGACAAACTTGAGGCCTTTGCCGGCCATCATGGTGCCGATTTTTATGGCCTGCCCAGGAACAAAGATACGATCACTCTCATCAAGGAAGACTGGACCATTCCTGAAAGCGTACCCTTTGGTGCCGATAAACTGGTGCCTTTTCGAGCCGGTGAAATCTGTCACTGGAAATTTCAGTGAGCAGCGAGGCCGGTTCTGAAATCATGCACACCCGGTTTCGTGGCTACTATCCGGTTGTTGTCGATGTTGAAACGGGTGGTTTTAATCCAGTAACCGATGCCCTGCTGGAAATCGCGGCATTTACCTTGAAGGTGAATGATAACGGGAACTGGCAACTGGCAGATAGTATGAGCCATCACGTCAAGCCTTTCGAGGGTTCCAATTTGGATCCCGCTGCCCTGGAGTTTACGGGGATAGATCCGGAACATCCTTTCAGACAGCAAATAGCGATCGATGAAAACGATGCCCTGAGGGATATTTTCAAGCTCGTCCGTAAAAATATGAAACAGTCTGGTTGCCGCCGCGCGATACTGGTAGGCCATAATCCGTCATTTGATCTGGCTTTCCTGAATGCCGCAGTTGACCGTTGTGCAATTAAGCGTAATCCCTTTCATCCATTCAGTACCTTTGATACAGCAACACTGGGTGGCCTGGCCTATGGTCAAACCGTTCTGTCAAGGGCAGTGCTGGCCGCTGGTCTGGAATGGGATGATGATCAGGCACATTCGGCACGTTATGACGCAGAGAGAACTGCAGAGCTTTTTTGTAATATCGTTAATCGCTGGGGGACTTGAGATAAATAATCACTCCTGGCTTACATGTCGTGTGATCAACTTGGCGATATCTTCCTGTTTGCCAAAGTGTGTGAGCATGTGGATTTCACAACTGGCATGAGTGGTATTCAATTCCTTGATCATTCCCGGAATATCCCGCTGCACGTGATTGCCGGAGTTCAGAAAAAAAGGGTAAACAAATATTTCCTCCGCACCTTTTTTCACTACACTTTCAACCGCAGTGGGTAATGAAGGTTCACAGACTTCGAGAAAGGCATGTTGCACCAGTTCATAACCTGTCTCGAGCTGCATACTGATGCGGGTAACCATCTCGACAATCTCGTTATTGGATTCTTCACGACGGCTGCCGTGTGCAATTACAATAAGTGCTTTCATAAAATCTAGTTTATCTCGGTTATCTTGTTCTGCCAGTCGCTGGCCATAGCCTTGATAGCATCCTGATTAATCGTCATTAATTCCCTTTCCTTTAGCAGTTGTTTCCCTGCGACCCAGACATCCGTAATCTGGTGCCGGTCAGCTGAGTAAACAATCTGTGACACCGGGTTGAATAATGGCGTGGTTTCAAGTTCCGAAAGGTCGATGGCCACCAGGTCTGCAGCCTTGCCGGCCTCCAGCGAACCGATCTTGTTTGCTATGCCCAGGGCTTTTGCGCCGCAGATTGTGGCCATTTCCAGGACTGTGTATGCCGGCAAGGCACAGCTGTTTCCAGCGACTCCCTTGCCCAGCAAGGCTGCTGTACGCATTTCACCCAACATGTCCAGGTCATTGTTGCTGGCAGCACCATCAGTGCCAAGTGCAACATTGACACCAGCGTTTATCAGATCTGCCACCGGGCAAAAGCCACTTGCCAGTTTCAGGTTTGATTCGGGACAGTGCAATACATTGACACCATAGCGGGATACCAATTCAATTTCATTATCCTGTAACTGGGTCATGTGCACGGCCAGCAGGCGCTCATTAATCAGACCAAGATCCTGCAGTCGCTGTAGCGGACGTTTGCCATGTTGTTCGAGGCTTTGTTTGACCTCATCTTCTGTTTCGTGAACATGCATGTGAATAGGTACATTGATCTCTTCTGCTATCATACTGACCCGCTGTAAGGGTTGGTCGGAGACAGTGTAGGGAGCATGAGGTGCGAAACATGCCGAGATCAACGGACTATGACGGAATTTATCAAAGACCTGTTCACCTTTAAGGATGTACTCATCGGCATCCTTTGCCCACACCGTAGGGAAATCGATCAGGATCAAGCCAATCACCGCACGCATACTACATTCAATGGCGGCTTCAGCCACCCGGTCCGGGAAAAAATACATATCATTAAAACAGGTCGTACCACCGCGAAGCATTTCAGCTATGGCCAGTTGCGTGCCTTCCCTGACAAAATCGGCACTGACCCAGCGTTGTTCTGCCGGCCAGATGTGATTGTTCAACCAGTCCATCAACGACAAATCATCCGCCAGTCCCCTGAAAAGACTCATGGCAGCATGCGTATGGCTGTTGATCAGACCAGGGATGATAGCATGATTTGTCAAAATCTGTTCGTCCAGCGCCGCATATTTTTCCCTGGCTTCACTGGTGGGTAACAGTTCGAGAATGTTGCCGTCATTAATGGCTAGGGAATATGCCTTGTGAATCGATTGTGCCGTATCAACCGGAATAACCCAGCCCGCGTGAATCAGCGTGTCAATATTCATGGTTCGTATACTTATTAATAATGAACGGGTTTGCTTTTTATGATTTGATTACTCATTGTACGCAAAAATCAGATTCAGGAGAGACAATATTGTCTGCGAGTAAAACCAAACCGGCAGATAATGTCAGGGCAATACGTTGGGAAGCAAGCACACTGACGTTACTGGACCAGCGGCGGCTGCCCGGAGAAGTTATTTACCGGGATTATGTGGACGCTGTCGATATTGCCACGGCAATTCACGACATGGTGGTACGCGGAGCACCGGCCATCGGGATCACGGCTGCCTACGGTGTGGTCCTGGCTGCCAGAAAAGCCTATACCAAGGATCCACAAGCATGGCAGACGCTGATCCAGCCGGACCTGGACAGCCTCGCATCATCCCGGCCGACGGCGGTCAATCTGCATTGGGCGCTTGAACGCATGCAGTCCCTGTTTGCCGGGATCAGTGGCGATCCGGAGCCGGTGTTACTCCAGGCCGCAAAAGACATACATGCCGAAGACGTAGCCGCGAACCAGGCCATGGGAGAAGTCGGTGCCGGGATCATCGGTCAATGCCGGGCCGTACTGACGCATTGTAATACCGGTTCCCTGGCAACCGGAGGTTATGGCACGGCACTCGGTGTGATCCGATCGGCCTATCGGAGGGGAAACCTGCAGATGGTTTATGTGGATGAAACCCGTCCCTGGTTACAGGGCACCCGGCTCACAACCTGGGAACTCATGCAGGATAATATTCCCGTGACCCTGTTAGCTGACTGCGCAGCCAATTATTTGATGAGCCGCGGTGAAATCGAGTGGGTTATTGTCGGTGCTGACCGGATCGCAGCCAACGGCGATGTGGCCAACAAGATCGGCACCTACGGCCTGGCCGTCGCCGCGAGGCATCATAGCATCCGGGTAATGGTGGTTGCTCCCGTTTCGACGTTCGATCTGGGAATTGCGGACGGTAGCCATATACCCATTGAAGACAGGGGACCATATGAAATACTTCAATGTGGCGGGCATTTGATAGCCCCAGGTGGTGTCAATACCTGGAACCCGGTTTTTGATGTCACACCCGCCGGATTAATTGATGTGATCGTCTCGGAAAAAGGTGCAATCCAGGCGCCGGACAGGCAGAAAATCAAGGCCCTTCTGGTCTGATCCTCAACAAGTCTAGAGAGTTGTTTTTCCTACAGTCAGCATGCCAGATGTGGTAAAATTTGCTGCTTTGTGAATTGATAAAACAGGGGTCCCCGCTGGTCAAAATAACCTGCTGAGTATGTATGTCTGAAACCGAATTTGCCCGCTCCGTAAATCCCGTCAATATCGAAGATGAAATGAGGCAGTCCTACATGGATTACGCCATGAGCGTAATCATTGGACGTGCACTTCCTGACGTCCGGGACGGTCTTAAACCGGTACACCGCCGGGTACTGTATGCCATGAACGTAATGGGCAATGACTGGAACAAGCCCTATAAAAAATCAGCACGAATCGTTGGTGACGTTATCGGTAAGTATCACCCGCATGGTGATACCGCCGTCTATGACACCATTGTCCGGATGGCCCAGCCATTTTCCCTGCGTTACACGCTGGTCGATGGTCAGGGTAACTTTGGTTCTGTCGATGGTGATGCCCCCGCGGCCATGCGTTATACCGAAGTGCGGATGTCACGCATTGCTCATGAACTTCTGGCGGACTTAGACAAGGATACCGTCGATTTCACACCCAATTATGATGGTTCCGAGAACGAGCCGGCCGTGCTGCCTTCACGTATTCCGAATCTACTGGTCAATGGTTCCAGTGGCATCGCTGTGGGGATGGCAACGAATATCCCCCCGCATAACCTGACTGAAGTCATCAATGCCTGTGTCACCCTGATTGATAACCCGGCCATCCAGATGGCCGAGTTAATCCAACATATTCCCGGCCCGGACTTCCCCACGGCGGCCATCATCAACGGTTCCAAGGGGATCCAGGAGGCCTATCTCACGGGTCGTGGCCGCATTTACATGCGGGCCCATACAGAGATTGAAACCGATGAGTCCAAGGGACAACACAGCATTATCGTCAAGGAGATACCCTACCAGGTTAACAAGGCACGGCTGATGGAGAAAATTGCCGAACTGGTCAAGGATAAGAAGATTACCGGCATTCGTGAATTACGGGATGAATCAGACAAGGACGGCATGCGAATGGTCATTGAACTGCGCCGTGGCGAGGTTCCCGAGGTCATTCTGAATAATCTCTATCAGCATACCCAGATGCAGAATGTCTTCGGCATCAATATTGTTGCGCTGGAAAACGGTCAGCCGCGATTACTCAACCTCAAGGATTTGCTGGAGGCCTTTATCCGTCATCGTCGGGAAGTGGTTTCCCGGCGGACCATTTTTGAATTGCGCAAGGCCCGGGCCCGGGCCCATGTCCTGGAGGGTCTTGCGATTGCCTTGGCTAACATTGATCCGGTTATTGCCATGATCAAGGCTTCACCGACACCGGCGCAAGCCAAGCAAAAATTACTGGAGCCGGTCTGGCAGTCCGGCGTGGTCACCGAGATGTTAAAGCGCGCCGGTTCTGATGCTTCCCGCCCCGAGAACCTGGGTGATGAATTCGGCTTAAGCGATGACGGCTATCGTCTCTCGGATACCCAGGCGCAAGCCATCCTGGATCTGAAACTCCAGCGGCTGACAGGCCTTGAGCAGGATAAAATCATTAGAGAGTATGGTGAGTTGCTGGAGACAATTGCCGATCTCATGGACATCCTTGACCGTCCCGAACGTCTGATGCAGGTTATCCGTGATGAACTCATCGATATTCGGGAGCGATACGGTGATGATCGCCGTACCGAGATCATCGAGGATCAGCATGAGCTGAGTATGGAAGATCTGATCTCTGAAGAGGATGTTGTCGTGACGTTGTCACATGCAGGCTACGCCAAATCACAGCCACTGGATGTCTATCGTGCCCAGCGCCGGGGTGGGCGAGGCAAATCGGCAACCAACATGAAAGATGAAGACTTCATCGACAAGCTTTTTATTGCCAACACCCACGATACGGTGCTGTGTTTTTCCAGCCAGGGCAAGGTCTACTGGTTAAAGGTGTACCAGTTTCCCCAGGCCAGTCGGACCGCCCGGGGTAAACCCATTGTCAACCTCCTGCCGCTTGATGAGGGTGAACGGATTAACGCGGTCTTGCCAATTCGGGAATTCACAGATAACCAGTTTGTGTTCATGGCGACGGCCGATGGTACAGTCAAGAAATGCCGTCTGACGGATTTTTCCCGGCCCCGTCCAAGTGGTATTCGCGCCATTGAATTACATGGTGATAACCAACTTATTGGGGTCGAACTTACCGATGGTGCCCATGATGTCATGCTGTTTACCGATGCTGGCAAGGCCGTGCGATTCCGCGAATCTGAAGTCCGCCCCATGGGAAGGACAGCCCGGGGTGTGCGAGGTGTCAAGCTCGCCACTAGTCAGCGCGTCATCTCCCTGATTATCGTCACCAACGAGGAAAGCACAGTTTTAACGGCTACGGAAAATGGCTATGGCAAGCGTTCTGAGATTTCTGATTATGGCGTGAAGGGACGCGGTGGTTTGGGTGTTATCTCGATACAAACTACGGAGCGTAATGGCAAGGTCGTGGGTGCCGTTGCCGTGAATGAGGATGATGAGATCATGCTGATTAGTAACCAGGGGACCTTGATCCGGACACCGACCTCCGACGTCTCCGTGATGGGTCGAAATACCCAGGGTGTGCGGCTGGTTAACCTAGCTGAAGATGAACACCTCGCGGGCCTTGAGAGAATAATCGAGGACAGTGACAACGGCGGTGAATTCTAGCGTGCCCAAGCGTTTGGCCGGCGAAGTGTCCAATAGCATTTATAATTTCGGCGCTGGACCAGCCATGTTGCCAACTGTAGTCATGCAACGGGCCCGCGAAGAATTCCTTGACTGGCATGGAACCGGCCTCTCTGTGATGGAACTGGGCCATCGCACACCAGAGTTTATCGGTATCGCTGAGCAGGCCGAGGCCAACCTCCGGGAAATACTTTCCATCCCGGATAATTTCGCCGTCCTTTTTTTGCAGGGTGGGGCGACCAGCCAGTTTTCCATGGTGCCATTGAACCTTACTGCTCCTGGCGACAGGGTGGACGCCCTTTATACCGGTTTATGGTCGGGCAAGGCCCTAAAGGAAGCGGGACGCTATTGCAGCGTAAGTGTTGCTGCTTCTTCTGAGCACAATCACTTTACCGCTATTCCTAACACATCGGATTGGCAGCTCTCAGCCAATGCCCGCTATGTGTATTTTACGGATAATGAAACCGTGCATGGCATGGAATTCCAGCAAACGCCTAAGACCGGGGAAGTGCCACTGGTCTCTGACATGACTTCAAACTTTCTCACCCGGCCTATTGATTTCTCGGCCTATGGCTTGATTTTTGCCGGGGCACAAAAAAACCTGGGCCCCGCCGGACTTACGCTCGTGATTGTTCGTGAGGATCTGCTGGGAAATGCAAGACAAGATATTCCCAGGCTCTATGATTATGCCTTCAATGCGAAAGAGCGTTCCATGGCCAACACGCCTCCCACTTTCTGCTGGTACATGGCGGGCCTGGTACTGCAATGGATCAAGCAAGAGGGCGGAATCCCGGTCATGGAACAGCGGGCCATAGCCCGGTCCAGCAAGCTCTATCAGTTGATTGATGCTTCAGAGTTTTTCAGCAATCCGGTAACAACTGGCTCCCGTTCTCGTATGAACATTCCCTTCTTGCTGCGGGATGAGAGTCTCAATAATACGTTCCTCAAGGAAGCAAAAAGCCATGGTCTGGTGGCCCTGGCCGGCCATCGTAGTGTTGGCGGCATGCGAGCCAGTCTATACAATGCCATGCCTGAAGCCGGTGTCGACTGCCTGGCAGGGTTCATGGCCGATTTTGAGCGACGTTACGGTTAATAGACCTGCCTCAATTCGTAGCCTTATCGCGGCAACGCCCGGCTGTGCATTTTTTTTGATTGTCTTGATAGGGTTAATTCATGTCCGATAACAAGGAACTAACTGATTTGCGTGCCCGTATTGATCAAATTGATGCCAGTTTGTTGGCATTGATCAGTGAGCGTGCGCGCCTGGCAAAGGAGATCGCAGGCATCAAAAACAGGAAAAATGACAATCATGGATTTTATCGTCCCGAACGGGAAGCACAGGTCTTAAGGAACATTATTGAGAAAAACGAAGGTCCCTTGTCTGAAGAAGAGATGGCCCGATTGTTTCGCGAGATTATGTCTGCGTGCCTGGCGCTGGAAGAGATCCTCAACATTGCTTACCTTGGTCCGGAAGGAACTTTTACCCAGACGGCCGCACTCAAGCATTTTGGCCATTCGGTGAAGACCACATCGCTCGACAGTATCGACCAGGTCTTTCGTGAAGTGGAATCCGGTGCCTGCCATTATGGAGTGGTGCCGGTAGAAAATTCCATTGAAGGTGTTGTAAATCACACGCTGGATATGTTGATCAATTCTAATTTGTCGATCTGTGGGGAAATCGAGTTACGGATACATCACCATCTCATGGGCAAGGCCGATGATGTGAAGCAGGTAAATCAGGTGTATTCACATCAGCAATCCCTTGCACAGTGTCGCAAGTGGCTGGACATTCATCTTCCGCACGTCGAGCAGATTGCTGTCAGCAGCAATGCCGAGGCTGCCAGACGTGTTGCCAATGAACCGGAAGCTGCGGCTATAGCAGGTGAAACTGCTGCGGAATTTTATGATCTGAAAATTCTTCAACATAATATTGAAGATCATACAGATAATAAGACCCGTTTTCTGGTACTGGGGCGACATGACACCCTGCCCAGTGGTAAAGACAAGACCTCCTTATTATTCTCAGCGCCAAACAAACCAGGCGCCCTGCATAACATGCTCGCCTGTTTTGCTGAAAATAATGTCAGTATGACCCGTATCGAATCCAGGCCCTCGCGCCAGGGCATGTGGGATTATGTCTTTTTTGTAGACGTGGAGGGACATGCGACAGAACCTGATGTAGTCGCTGCCCTGGATTCTCTGAAAAACAAGGCCTCGATGGTGAAGTTGCTTGGTTCCTATCCCCAGGCTGTCCTCTGATAATGAGTTGTGATTTACTGACATTGGCGACGCCCGGTGTGGCGACCCTGGAGCCTTATCAACCCGGCAAGCCCGTTGAAGAATTACAGCGGGAACTGGGTTTGAAGGATATCGTCAAGCTGGCCTCGAACGAAAACCCACTAGGCCCGGGAGAACGGGCAATGGAGGTATTACGTCGGCCAAAAGAAATTGCCCGTTATCCCGATGGTAATGGTTTTAAATTAAAAGCCAGGCTGGCCAAATACCACGGAATGAGTGCTGATAGGATCACACTGGGTAACGGTTCAAACGAGATCCTTGAATTGATCACCCGTGCTATTATCCAGCCGCATCACGAGGTGGTTTTTTCAGATCATGCCTTTGCCGTCTATCCACTCGTCACTCAGGCGGTGGGCGCAAAACCTGTGGTCGTTCAGGCAAAAGACTGGGCCCATGATTCAGAAGCCATGGCGGCGGCAGTCACAGCCAACACCCGGCTCATGTTTGTGGCAAACCCGAATAACCCCACTGGCACCTGGTTAAAATGCAATGAATTAACACGGTTGTTAGAGACTGTACCGGATCACGTTATTGTGGTTGTCGACGAGGCCTATTTTGATTATGCCGTGTTACCCGATTACCCGGATTGCTCAACCTGGCTGGATATCTATCCAAATCTGCTGGTGACGCGGACCTTCTCCAAGGCGTATGGTCTGGCGGCACTGAGGATTGGCTACAGTTTATCGCACCCGGAAATAGCGGATTTGTTAAACCGGGTCAGGCAACCATTTAATGTCAATGCCGTCGCTCTGGCCGCCGCGGAAGTTTCAATAGATGATCGTAAGCATATCAAAAAAAGTATCCAGGCAAACCAGGACGGCATGAATTTACTGACCTCTGCTTTTGATGAGATGGGTCTGCCTTATCTGCCATCGGCCGGAAATTTTGTCTGTGTTGATTTGCAACGTCCCGGCCGTGAGATCTTCAACCAGTTACTCAGGAAGGGGGTGATCGTTCGCCCGGTCGATAATTACGGTATGCCGAATCATATTCGGGTGACCATTGGTATAGAGCATGAGAACAAAAAATTCATCGCGGCTTTGAAAAAAGTGCTCGCAAGTTGACACAAGCTCTTCATATTACCATCACGGGGTATTACCAGAGATGTTAATTGATCGTTTGAGCATTATCGGGGTTGGTCTGATCGGTGGTTCGCTCGCCCGTGCCCTGCGTAAGCAAAACGCCTGCGGCCATATTACCGGTTATGGACGTAGCTCCGAACACCTTCAGGAAGCCGTTGATCTTGGCGTGATCGATGATTTTAGCCTTAGCATGGATAGTGCGGTGAAGGTTGCCGACTTGATCGTATTGGCCACACCCTTGAAAACTACGGAGCCATTGCTGAAAGCCATGCGCCCATACCTGGCGGATCATGCCGTTATTACTGATGTTGGCAGTGCCAAGGGGAGTGTGGTTGAGGCAGCCCATGCCACGCTTGATGATTTCCTGCCCCGTTTTGTTCCGGGGCATCCGATTGCCGGCAAGGAAAAAAGTGGTGTTTCAGCATCGACTGCAGACCTGTTTCAGTCTCACCGGGTGATCCTGACACCCTTGCCGGAGACTTCGGTGAGCGCCATCAACAAGGTCCGGCAGATGTGGGAATTATGCGGGGCCGAGGTTGTTCAGCTTGGGGTCAAGCAACACGATGAAATACTCGCGGCCACCAGCCACCTGCCGCACATGCTGGCTTATGCCCTGGTCGATTGCCTGGCAGGGATGCGGGAACGGGATGAGATCTTCCGCTTCGCCGCAGGCGGCTTTGCAGACTTTACCCGGATTGCCTCCAGTGATCCGCAAATGTGGCACGACATCTGTATTGCCAACCGCGCAGAATTACTCCGATCCGTGGAAGCGTTTGGTAAATATTTGGAAAACATTCGCTTTGCAATCGAGAAAGATGACAGTGAAACACTTCTGGACATCTTTTCCCGGGCCAAGGAAACACGCGATCGCTTCACGCAAACACGCGACCACCGTAACGACTCAACCGAGTAGGTCATGCGAAATGCCTGATCTTGTCTCAATTGATTATCTCGTTTCACCCGGTGGCATTTTAAACGGCGACATCCGGGTTCCGGGCGATAAGTCCATCTCCCATCGTGCCCTGATGCTCGGTGCTATTGCCATCGGGGAAACCCGGGTTGACGGTTTCCTCCAGGGCGAGGATACCCTAGCAACCCTGGCTGCCTTTCAGTCCATGGGTGTCAAGATTCAGAGAAATAATGATTGTCTGACTATCCAGGGTGTCGGCCTGCTGGGCTTGCAGCCACCGGCAGCAGCACTGGATCTGGGCAATTCCGGAACTTCGGCTCGGCTGATGGCCGGTCTTTTGGCCGGACAGGCCTTTGACTGTTCGATCACGGGTGATGCTTCACTCAGACAAAGGCCCATGCAACGGATCATCGAACCCTTGTTAAAAATGGGTGCTGTCATTTCGGCCGGCCCGCAGGGGAAACTGCCATTGCAAATCAGGGGCGGCCGGAAACTGAGTGGCATTAACTATACCTTACCCGTCGCCAGTGCCCAGTTGAAGTCTTGCCTGTTACTGGCCGGTCTGTATGCCGATGGCAAGACCTGCATCAACGAACCGGTTCTTACCCGTGACCACACGGAGCGGATGTTGGAGACCTTTGCTGTAAAGCTGGAGCGACAGGACCGGCAAATATGTGTTGCGGGTGGCGCCACCCCGATCGCAACCCGGGTATTTGTTCCAGCCGATCTTTCTTCGGCCGCGTTTTTTCTGGTCGGTGCCAGCATTGCAGAGGGATCAGATATTACCTTGACACGTGTGGGCATAAATCCGACCAGGAATGCGGTTATTGAAATCCTCTGCCAGATGGGGGCAGACATCAGTCTCATTAACGTCAGTGAGGTCTCAGGTGAACCACTGGCAGACATCCGCGTTCGATCCAGTGCACTGAAGGGAATTGATATCCCGGAAAACAAGGTGGCGATTGCGATCGATGAATTTCCGGCCATTCTGGTAGCAGCTGCCAATGCCAGGGGGGTAACCCGCGTGCGCGGTGCGGTGGAATTACGGGTCAAGGAAAGTGACCGCATCGCGGCCATGGCCTCGGGTTTACGAGCACTGGGTATCGTCGTAAAAACTAAGGATGATGGTATAGATGTCACCGGAGGGCAATTGACTGGAGGAACGGTTGAGAGTTTTGGTGACCATCGGATTGCCATGGCCTTTGCCATGGCCGGTCTGCGGGCATCAGGGCCCGTACGGATCCATGATTGCGGCAATGTCGACACTTCCTTTCCCGGTTTCCCGGACCTGGCCGCAGAGGGAGGCCTCCTTATAGAGGTTATTACCGATGACTGACCATGTACCTGTCATTGCCGTTGACGGCCCCAGTGGCACCGGCAAAGGTACGATCTGTCGCTATCTGGCCAATACCCTGAAATGGCATCTGCTCGACAGTGGTGCCCTTTACCGGTTGCTGGCCCTGGCCGCCGGGCAACAGGGAGTGGAACTGGATGACGCTGAAGCCCTGGCTGAGTTGGCGGCCAATCTGGAAATCAGTTTTGATTACTCTGGCGACATCGACCGGGTCTTGCTTGCTGGCCAGGATGTCAGTGATGAGATCCGTACGGAGTCATGTGCCAATGCAGCTTCGCGCTTGGCCGCGTTGCCTGAGGTCCGTCAGGCCTTACTGTCATTTCAGCAACGATTCCGGCAGTCTCCAGGTCTGGTGGCCGATGGCAGGGACATGGGTACCATAGTTTTTCCGGATGCAGACCTCAAGATCTTCCTCACCGCTGATGCCGCGGAACGGGCCAGAAGACGTCATAAACAGTTGAAGGAAAAAGGATTTGATGTTAATCTCGCCGATCTTTCGGTCGAGATAACCGAGCGGGATGCCAGGGATAGTCAGCGCGCTGTTTCACCCTTGATACCGGCGAACGACGCCAGGGTAATTGATACCACGGACCTCAGTATACAAGATGTAGTAGAGCTTGTGTCCGGTCTGATCCGGGATCAGTTTCCAGTCTGACCCATTTCCTGGTTTTTGTTAACCCTTAATCAACAGAGTGTACAGGTACAATTATTGTTGCACCGACGGGGCCTTGTAAGAGGAAATTCATTTAAATGAGTGAAAGTTTCGCAGAGCTTTTTGAGCAAAGCCAAATCGAGGGCAAAATGCGCCCGGGGGCTATCGTCAGTGCTACGGTAGTAGATGTTAACCAGGATTCAGTCATCGTTAATGCCGGATTGAAATCAGAAGGGTTTATCCCGATAGAACAATTCTATGATGAAAACGGTGAGCTGGAAGTCCATGTCGGAGACAGTGTCGAAGTTGCACTGGACAGTGTCGAAGATGGATATGGTGAAACGAAACTTTCAAGGGAAAAGGCCAAGCGCCTGAAGGCCTGGAGTGACCTGGAAAAAGCCCACGAGGGAAATGCCACTGTCATCGGTTCCATTGTTGAGCGCGTCAAGGGTGGCTTCACGGTAGATGTACAAAACGTCCGCGCCTTCCTCCCAGGATCCCTGGTGGACGTTCGGCCGGTAAAAGATACCGGTTATCTTGAGGGCAAATCTCTCGAATTCAAGGTCATCAAGATCGACCGTCGCCGCAGTAACGTAGTGGTATCACGACGAGCTGTTGTGGAAACTGAAAACTCCGCCGAGCGTGATGAACTCCTGGAAAATCTGAAAGAGGGTGCAGTTGTCAAAGGTGTGGTCAAGAACCTGACTGATTATGGTGCATTCCTGGACCTGGGCGGTGTCGACGGCCTGCTTCATATAACTGATATGGCCTGGAAACGGGTCAAAAACCCGTCCGAGATCGTCAATATCGGTGACGAAATCGAGGTCAAGGTACTCAAGTTTGACCGTGAGCGTAACCGGGTATCCCTCGGCCTGAAACAGATGGGCGAGGATCCCTGGGCAGACCTGACCAAGCGCTATCCCGAAGGCAGCAAGATTAAAGGCCGGGTAACCAACATTGCTGATTACGGCTGTTTTGCAGAGCTTGAAGAAGGTGTTGAGGGCCTGGTCCACGTCTCGGAAATGGACTGGACCAATAAGAATGTGCATCCGTCCAAGCTGGTAAACATTGGTGATGAAGTGGAAGTCATGATCCTCGACATCGACGCCGAAAGACGCCGGATTTCACTGGGCATGAAGCAATGCCAACCCAACCCTTGGGAACATTTTGCTGCAACGCATAACAAGGGTGATCGGGTTTCCGGCACGATCAAGTCAATTACCGATTTTGGTATTTTTGTTGGCCTGGAAGGAGGCATCGACGGGCTGATTCACCTGTCAGATATCACCTGGGCCGAGAACCAGGACGAGGCCATACGTAATTTCAGCAAGGGCGATGAGGTAGAAACTGTCGTTCTGGCGGTTGATGCGGAGCGTGAACGAATCTCACTTGGTATTAAACAACTGGAAAAAGATCCTTTCTCAAGTTATGTTGCTGAATATTCTAAAGGAACTGTCGTCAGGGGGGTTGCTGAATCTGTCGATTTGAAGGGCGTGGTTGTCCGTCTGGCAGACGGCGTTGAAGGATTCCTGAAAGCATCTGAAATATCAATTGACAAGAAAGTAGATGATGCCAGGACTGCAATTAAGGAGGGGGAGGAGCTTGAGGTCAAAATCACTGCAATTGATCGCAAGAAAAGAACAATAAACGTTTCCATTCGTGCCAAAGAAGTTGACGATGAAGCGGCTGCGGTGGAGGAATATTCACCTGAAACGGGCGGTGCCGGTACCAAGCTGGGTGATTTGTTTAAAGAACACCTGGAAAAATAAAAAACCGGATACTACTGAACGGATTCTGGCTCTACAGGTGATGAGTATTAACCTGCGAGGAGTTTCCCTTGCACAACTGCGAGAGAAGTACCATGACTAAGTCTGAACTTATCGAAGTACTTGCCAAGAGACAGACACAACTGGGGTATCGTGACGTGGAGCTGGCTGTCAAGACCATTTTGGAGCACATGGCCAGTACGCTGGCGAATGGAGAACGAATTGAAATCAGGGGCTTCGGCAGCTTTGCACTACATTACCGGCCACCCAGGGTCGGTAGAAACCCCAAATCCGGTGAGCCTGTATCGCTGCCCGCCAAGTATGTTCCGCACTTCAAGCCAGGTAAAGAACTCCGAGAACGCGTGGATAGCAGCTCTGCACCGATAAACTAGCCATTGGTCCACATCATGCGCAAGGAGTGTGCCTTTGAGGGCCAATATTAGCAGTAAACCTCTTTTCCAGTTATTGCTAGACTATGTGCCCTGAAGACTCTGTTTGAACAAGGGCGCCAATGTCCCAGCTGATTAAAAAGATTTTATACATTTCCCTGTTTGTTGTAACTCTGGTTATAGCACTGCTATTTTTCGTAAAGAATTACCAGGTACTGGAATTCAATTACATACTTGGTGTTATTGAATTGCCTTTATCCATACTAATGCTCATTGGTTTTATTTTTGGACTGATTATCGGTATTTTTGCCATGCTGCCAATGATATTTCGTTTAAAACACACACAAAACCATTTGAAAAAGCAGATCAGGATAAATGAAAAGGAAATAACCAATCTTAGAGTAATGCCCGCCAGGGATTCTGACTGATGGAAGCAACAACGGCATCACTCGTCTGGTTGATACCCCTGGCTGCAATAATATCCTGGTGGCTGGGCAGGAGGAGCGTACGTCAAAGTAATAACTCAAGTATTGTTCACCGAATATCACCAGAGTATTTCAAGGGACTGAATTATCTTCTGAACGAACAGCCGGATAAGGCAATTGAAGTTTTTGTGAAGATGATCGAGGTTGACAGCGAGACAGTTGAAACTCATCTCGCGCTCGGCAATTTATTTCGTCGAAGGGGTGAAGTAGACCGCGCCATTCGTATTCACCAGAACCTTATTGCCAGGCCAACACTCTCCCGTGAAGAGCGGGCTATCGCCCTTCTTGAGCTTGGTATTGACTATATGCGTTCCGGTTTGTTCGATCGCGCAGAAAACCTTTTCAAGGAATTACTGGAAAGTGGCATACATTCCATTCAGGCATATAAGGAATTGCTGAATATCTACCAACAAGAACAGGAATGGGATAATGCAATTGTTACTGCAAGACGGCTTGAAGAAGCTTCCGGAGAGAAACGAAGTGATATCATTGCCCAGTTTTACTGTGAAAAAGCAGAACAAATGCGCCAGGAAGGTAATTACCGGGCAATGAAAGATAATCTGCATAAGGCTATTAGTATCGATCCAGATTGTGCCCGGGCCAGCATGATTGAGGCAGATTACCTCTTTAAAAATGACAAGCTCAAGCAGGCCATCAAACTTTACAAGCGCATTGAATATCAGGACAAGGCACTGCTTCCCGAAGTTATGCAACCCCTCCTAAGTTGTTACAAGTTGGTCAATAACAAGGAAGATTTTATCCGTTATCTATATAGGATTGTGGATGAGTATGGAAGCATCACTTCTATTCTGGTCCTGGCAGAATTGATAGCAGAAAAAGAAGGTACTGAAGTGGCGGTGAGATTTATTACCCGGGAAGTAAAGAAACATCCAACCGTCAAGGGAGTCGATCGATTGATAGAGTACGCACTATCACGGGCAGATGGTAGTTCACGCGATAGCCTGATTACAATCAAGGAACTGACTGCACGCCTTATCAAGGATCGCTCAATGTATAAATGTACCAGTTGCGGTTTTGATGCCAAGCAATTGCATTGGCAATGCCCGAGCTGCAAGCACTGGAGCTCTATTAAACCGGTATACGGGCTGGAAGGTGAGTAACATGAGATCTGAACCACGCGTCATTGTCTCGTTGGATTTCCCCACAGCTGACGAAGCCAGTCTGCTGGTATCCATGCTGGATCCAGTTGCCTGCCGATTGAAGGTCGGCAAGGAATTATTTACTCGTTGTGGTCCGTCGATCATTGAAAAGTTCACAGGCCAAGGCTTTGATGTGTTTCTGGATCTTAAATTTCATGATATCCCGAACACGGTAGCCCGTGCCTGCCAGGCTGCCGCGAAGCTGGGAGTATGGATGCTTGATGTTCATGCTTGCGGCGGCAGACAAATGCTGGAGATGGCACGGGAGGCATTGGATAAACAATCACATCAACCGCTGTTGATTGCCGTGACCGTGCTTACAAGCATGGATGAAGCCGATATGAACGAGGTCGGTGTACCCGGAACAGTCAGTGACCAGGTTCTGAGATTAACCAGTCTTGCACGTCAGTGTGCACTGGATGGTGTAGTCTGTTCTGCGCGGGAGGTGGGTATGATTAGACATGCCATGGGCTCTGAATTCAAACTGGTGACCCCGGGGATCCGTCCGGTTGACAGTACGGCCGATGATCAACGCCGTATTAGTACACCAGTACAGGCCATCGAGGCAGGCAGTGATTATCTGGTTATAGGCCGGCCAGTTACACAGGCCAGTGACCCGTTAAAAGTGCTCGAGTCCATCAACTCGGAAATTGAAAGTATCGAGGAAGCCATTTAGTCTATCGCAGTCCGATCCCAGCCATATCATTTATTCAGCTCCCGAGATGTCAGAGGAAAATTATCTCAGTCCTTTTAATCCTGTGTTACCACCGCAGCAGCAGGGAACACATTGTCACTGGGGTCGCTTGTATGGCGCCAGCAAGTCTCTTGCAATCAGCGCTGCAGCACGAAGCAGCCAATCCCCGGTTTTGGTGATCACAACCGATGCTTTCCAGGCCGGTCGTTTGATTGATGAATTAAACTTTTTCCTGTCAGAGTCCAATGACATTGAGGTCTTGACTCTGTCGGACTGGGAAACATTGCCTTATGATCTGTTTTCTCCCTACCAGGACATTATCTCGGAACGATTGACCACACTTGCCAAATTACCGGCATTGAAGCGGGGCGTAATAGTGGTTCCTGTAACGACAGCAATTCATCGGTTGTTGCCGCGTGATTACCTCTCTAGGCACAGTCTTCAATTGAAGATTGGACAAACAGTTGATATTGAAAGGTTCAAGAGCGACCTCATTTCAGCCGGTTACTCATTTTCATCACAGGTAATGGAACATGGCGATGCCGCCATACGTGGTTCCCTGTTTGATATTTATCCAATGGGTTCAAGAAAACCTTACCGGATTGATCTGTTCGATGACGAGATTGACAGCATACGAACCTTTGATCCTGAAACCCAGCGTTCGGAAGACCAGGTCAATGAAATCAATATTCTTCCAGCAAGGGAAATTGATCTTACCGATGAAGGTATTGCAAATTTTCGCAGTAGCTGGAGGGAGCGTTTTCAGGGAAACCCCGGTGCCTGCCCTGTTTATCGAGATGTAAGTCAGGGCCTGGCTCCTGCCGGTATTGAATATTTTCTACCGCTCTTTTACCAGCAAACCAGCAGTCTGCTTGATTATTTTGAAACCGAACCCTTGGTTATTCTGGATGAAAATATCAGTGACAGTATTGAGAAATTTCTTCAGGATGTTGAACATCGTTATGAACAAATGCGCCACGATGTTGAAAGACCAATACTTCCACCCTGGGAACTCTATCTTGATGAACAGGAGTTTTATACCAACCTTAAACCTTGGAGGCAAATCCATGTCAGTAATATGGTTTCGACAAAAGAAAAGCATTCCCATAATTACGCTACTACCTTGCCAACTCAGATGCCGGTTGACGCCAGGCTAAGTCGTCCACTGGAACTTCTGGAACGTTATATAGATAACTTCAATGGGCGTGTTCTTATAGTTGCCGAATCCAGCGGCCGACGGGAAACATTGCTGGAGCTTTTCCGGCAAAATGGCATCAAGCCGGTGCAAGTATCCGGCTGGCCTGAGTTCAAGGAGTCGAAGCACTGCCTGGCCATGACAGTGAGTTCAATGGAACAGGGACTGCAAATCGATAATCCTGCACTGGCCGTAATCAGTGAGGGCCAATTATTTGGTGACAGGGTACAACAACGGCGGTTAAGACGCCGTAAACAACCGGATTCCGAGGCGTTAATCCGTAACCTGACTGAACTGACAATTGGTGCACCGGTGGTTCATGAAGATCATGGAGTGGGGCGATACCAGGGCCTGGTGACCCTGACTATCGATGAAATAACCGCAGAATTCATCCTCATTGAATATGCCCAAAATGACAAGTTGTATGTTCCTGTCTCCTCCCTTGACCTGATCAGCCGTTACACTGGAGCTGACCCGGAACATGCGCCACTACATCGACTTGGCTCCGGGCAATGGGAAAAGGCCAAGCAAAAAGCCGCAAGAAGAGTATATGATGTCGCCGCTGAACTGCTTGAATTGCAGGCCCGTCGTGCTGCACGCCCCGGTTACAGTTTTACTTTGGTAGACCAGGAGTATCAGGCTTTTATCCAGGCGTTCCCCTTTGAGGAAACCCCGGGACAGCAGGAAGCCATCGAGGCAGTCATATCTGATATGAAAAAAGATAAACCCATGGATCGCTTGGTCTGTGGTGATGCCGGATTTGGCAAGACCGAAGTAGCCATGCGTGCCGCCTTTATTGCTGTTCAAAATAGCAGACAGGTCGCACTACTGGTGCCTACTACCTTACTTGCACAACAACATTACCAGAATTTCAAGGACCGTTTTGCAGACTGGCCTGTCTGTATTGAATCATTGTCAAGATTTCGTAGCGTCAAGGAACAGGAGAGGGTATTACAAGGTCTGGAAAAAGGTACTGTCGATATCGTCATTGGCACGCATAAACTGATTCAGGGCGATGTGAATTTTGAACGCCTAGGATTATTAATCATTGATGAAGAACATCGTTTTGGTGTCAGGCAAAAGGAAAAATTCAAGGCATTACGTTCAGAGATAGATATATTGACGCTAACAGCCACACCAATTCCCCGTACATTGAATATGGCGCTGTCCAATATTCGTGAGTTTTCCATCATTGCAACACCACCTTCACGCAGATTATCAGTAAAGACATTTGTTCATGAATGGAACAACAACCTCCTACAGGAAGCATTGTTACGTGAAATCAAGCGTGGAGGCCAGGTCTACTTTCTGCATAACAAGATCGATGATATTGAGAAGATTGCCAAAAAGGTCGAATCATTGATGCCAGAAGCGAAGGTCCGAATAGCCCATGGTCAGATGCCTGAGAAGGAACTTGAACAGGTTATGCTGGATTTTTATCACCGACGATTCAGTGTTCTTGTTTGTACCACGATCATTGAAAGCGGAATTGATGTCCCAAGCGCGAATACAATTATAATCAACAGGGCTGACAAGTTTGGTCTCGCACAGCTATACCAGTTAAGGGGCAGGGTGGGCCGTTCTCATCACCGGGCCTATGCTTATCTTTTTGTGCCTCCACGCAAGGCTATGACCGCAGATGCCATCAAGCGACTTGAAGCAATAGAGTCTCTGGAAGAACTGGGTATCGGTTTTACCCTGGCAACACATGATCTTGAAATCAGGGGAGCAGGTGAGATTCTGGGTGAAGAACAAAGCGGTCAGATCCATGAAATAGGCTTTGGACTTTACATGGATCTCCTGGAGCGGGCAGTTCAGGCCATGAGAGTTGGGATGCACCCACAACTGGATCGGCCACTTGAACATGGAGCAGAAATTAATCTTCATATCCCGGCACTCATACCTGAAGATTATTTGCCGGATGTCCATATGAGGTTGATCATGTACAAGCGGATTGCCAGTGCCAGAACACATGATGAACTGAAGGAATTGCAGGAGGAGTTGATTGACAGATTTGGTCTCTTGCCGGAGCAGTTAAAAAACCTGTTTCAGGTTACCCGCCTGAAGTTAAAGGCTAACCCTATCGGTATCAGTAAAATCGATCTGGCTGAATGTGGCGGGCGCATTCAATTCAACAAGAATACACGGGTTGATCCGGGGAAAATCATTAACCTGATTCAGTCAGCACCTCATGTCTACAAGCTGGATGCTGAAGATAACCTTCGAATATACAAAGAGTTATCCAATATCGGGGAACGAATTATCCTGCTTGAAAGTCTATTAAATGAGATCGCGCTGCAAGAGGCAGCCTAGCAAGATACATGAAAAAATTAGTATTATTTCTATTTTCTGCCCTGCTACTTGCCAAAGTCCAGGCATCTGATTACCAGGTCGAAAGCATCATATTTGAGAACCTGAATGCCGGGACTGATAACGAAATTTGGCGAATAGAGGGTGTCCTGCCGAGCCTGCCGGAGAGCATTGAACTTATCTCGGATGCGAAATCAGATGAAGCCTTAGGTGAGAAAGACCGCCAATACATTGAGCAACCCCGGGCGGAATATAAGTTAACCGCAGTCTATGATGCCCTCAGGGTGTCCAGCAAGTATGAACCACTGGTGCATGTGGCATGGAAACAACCTGCACTGGATTACAGTGATGCTGAATTCGTCAGACTCACCCTGGTTGAGCAAAGCCCTGATGCTGAGTATTTCAGTGACTTGAAAAAACTCGATGGTGTTATCAGAATACGCAGCGCATATTTTCTGCACGCAGATGTACATCTACTATACTTGTTAGAGCCGTTACCTGTAGAAAGTGAAAATAGCAACCAGTCTGACACACAGCCTGATGCACAAAATCCCCTGGCTGTCCCGGAATACAACGCTATCTATGCTGAATTAAAAGATACAATGAGACTGAAGTTAAATGAGCTCTATTATTTTGATCATCCCGGTTTTGGCCTAATCATTCGAGTCAGCAGAATAGATGAGAATAGTGATTTATTATAATGCTTGATAAAGCCGAAGAGATAAAGAATGGCACAAGGAAGGTCATTAATGGCAAACCCAGTATCTATTATGATGGATACTGGGTGCGCACCTATGAAGTCAGATCTGATGATTTTGCTTCCAAGAAGAAACTTATTGATGCATTGACAAAACGTGTATTCCATCATGTTGAGCCAGGCATCAATACCCCGGGATTCAGACTGGCACAGATCAGGGAAATTTACGAAAGAGAAATAGATCCCGCCCGTAAACGGGTCAAAGCCAGTATGCTTGCCGGCGCCTTGCTTAATCGTGGTTCAGATATTCTCTCATCGATTGTCGATCTTCAACAGGCAGGTGTCACCATTGAACAGGGAAATGAATTACTGCGACAATGCGGGAACTGTTTCATTGAGGCACTTGAACTTGGCAAAAATATCAAATTGGCAAACGGAGAAGAAGGCCTTGATGAATTATGGGGTGAACCATTCAAGGTCTTTTCCATGCCGATGGAAAAATTTTATGAGAGCCGTTATATAAAAATTGCCCAGACGATGTCTGAAATTGATAAGGTTATCCAAAAACTAAAAACTACACTCGATAAGAATAGTTTGTTAAAAAATGCTATTCCTCTGGTAGAGAATCTGGGAGAGGCTTCCAAGCGTGCTTGTGAGACCATGCGGACTGATCCGGTAATTTTTGAGGTTTGGCCGGTTTATGTTGCAGCAAAGGAAGCAGTGGAGGAATTTATAAATAAATACATTCTGGAACACAAACTGACGGAAAACAGCCCTAAGGCAAGGATCATATATCTTCTCAAGGAAGGTGCCGGATTAATTGCCAGCCTTGCAACTGTGAGGGTGCCAATGCCGAAAAGCACGGACAACTTCATGTTTAAGTGCGATTGCCTCTAATCGTCGCCGACAACAAAGTCCTGACTTTACCCATTCCTTTGTGCAGGTATTCCTGGATACTTTCCATGCTGATTAACTCGTCTGATTTTCCTGCTGCCCAGTTGGCGACGACACTGATACAGGCATAATTAAGTTCCAGCTCTCTGGCCAATACCGCTTCCGGCATTCCGGTCATTCCAACCAGGCCACAACCGTCACTTTCCATACGTAGTACCTCGGCGGCCGTTTCAAGCCTTGGTCCCTGGGTTGCACCGTAGGTCCCGCCGTCTATACAGTCGACTGATATTGATTTGGCAGCGCGTAATATCTGCTGTCTAAGACTTGGTGTATACGGTACGGTAAAATCAACATGAACTACTTCCTTATCGTTCTTAGCGAAAAATGTATGCTGCCTTGACCAGGTATAATCAATTAACTGGTCAGGAATGACCAGCTTACCGGGTGTCATCTCAGTGGTTATGCCACCGACTGCATTGATGGCAATGATGTCTTCAACACCATTTTCACGAAGAGCCCAGACATTGGCCCGATAGTTAATTTCATGTGGCGGGATAATATGAGGATTACCGTGCCGGGGTAAAAATATTATTTCCCGATTATTCAGCAGCCCGAACGTAAGTGGACCTGAAGGTTCTCCATAAGGTGTCTTCTGCATTTGCTGGCGTTCAATTTCAAGGCCTTCCAGTACCATAAGACCTGACCCGCCAATGATCGCGATGCTCATGCTTCTTTCACTGCGAAAATGCCTGGGCTATTTCGCAAATAACCCTTGTAATCCATACCATAACCAAATACATACCTGTCAGGAACCGTGAGGCCAGTAAAATCAGCCCTTTCAAACTCACGGTGTCGGTTAAGTTGTTTATCGACCAGCACACAGGTATATATATCAATGGCTGCCCGTTTTCTGCATTCATCAACTACCGCAGCAATGGTATGACCCTCGTCAAGTATATCGTCCACCAGCAAAACATTCCGACCTGCCATTTCCAGTTCGGGATATTTCAACCATTTGATCGAATTACCAGACGTTTCTCCCCGGTAACGGGTTGCATGGACATAATCAATTTCCAGCTGAAAGTGGAGTTTGGTTAATAACTTTCCAAGTAAAACCACAGCCCCGGTCATGAGGCAGAGGAGGATCGGATTTTTATCTATTAGGCACTCGGTTATATCAACAGCAAGTTTATCAATAGCAGCTTCCACTTCTGATTCAGAATATAACCTTTCTGCCTGAGAAATAATTGTGGTTAGTTTTTGGTGGTCCGGATTCATATTACTAACGGTCATTTAATAAATGTCGTCCAGTCCAGTCTTTCGCAAACTGGTGGGCAGAGCGACCACTTCTTGATCCATGTTCAAGTGCCCATTTAAGCGCTGCCTTGTGAATGATTTTTATATCGGGTAAGGGTGCTTTCAGTTTACCCAACCAATAATCCACTATTAACAGGTATTCCTCCTGGTTGAAGGGATGAAATGCCTGCCACAGACCAAAACGTTCTGACAAGGAAATTTTTTCTTCAACTGATTCGCTCATATGTAGTTCATTATCTATCATCTTGCTGTTTTCATTATCACTCATATATTCAGGCATCAGGTGTCTACGGTTTGAGGTGGCATAGATGAGAATATTATCAGGTGTGCTTGCAATCGAACCATCTATGACGACTTTCATTGCCTTGTAACTGGGATCATCAGCCTCAAATGAGAGATCATCACAGAAAATAATAAAGCGCATATCTTCCTTTCCAAGGGTCTGCACAATCTCAGTCAGATCGACAAGATGTTGCTTTTCCACTTCGATAAACTTCAGCTTATCTTCCCTGAATTCGTTTATCAGTGCCTTAATCAGCGAAGATTTCCCGGTGCCGCGTGGTCCCCAGAGCAAGATATGGTTTGCAGGTAATCCTTTCAGGAACTGGCGGGTGTTCCGCTCTATTGCAATTTTTTGTCTGTCGATACATTTCAAGTCTGAGAGGGTTATACGGGAAATAGATTCTATTGGTAAAATTGAACGGCCTAGTCCCTGATGTTGCCAGCGAAAAGCCTGGTAGCTGTTCAGGTCTGGCAGCTCAGGTGTTCCGGGTAACAATGTTTCGATTTTGTTCAGGAGTCCGGATACGCGTTTAAAAAACTCGTCTGAAGTGCTCATGGGACAGTTAATTATTATGAGTTTTATATAATAAATTCAATATGTTATATCATAGCCAGACTTGCTAATCAGCAACCCACCTGTCTTGAATTAGTAGTCTCTAACGGCAACCGGCTGACAGAATACAGGCTCTCTTCGCCAATGCAAAAAATAATCTAATTTGTTAACATATATCGCCTTAAAGGCTTGATTTCACTCAAAACAACCACAGCCCATATGCCGATTTTTGTCAACTTTTCCGGAGCTAGGGTCTGAATAATTCTAATGAGAGGAGCACCATGTATACCATTGATATGACAGTTAAAGGGTTCGATGATGAGCTCTGGAAAGCGCTGGAAGGGGAACGTATTCGCCAGGAAGAACACATCGAATTAATCGCTTCTGAAAACATGACCAGTCCCCGTGTCCTGGAATGTCAGGGCTCAGTATTAACCAACAAGTACGCAGAAGGTTATCCTGGTAAACGCTATTATGGTGGTTGTGAATATGTAGACATTGCTGAAACATTGGCAATCGAACGGGCAAAAGAGCTCTTTGGCGCGGCCTGGGCCAACGTACAGCCACATTCAGGTTCTCAGGCCAATGGTGCTGTCTATCATGCATTGCTTGAGCCTGGTGATACCATTATGGGGATGAGTCTTGCTCATGGTGGTCACCTTACACATGGTGCATCTGTCAATGTCTCCGGACGTATTTATCATGCTATTCAGTATGGATTAAACACTGATACAGGTGAAATTGATTATGACGAGGTTGAACGTCTTGCCAAGGAACACAAACCAAAATTGATTATTACCGGGTTCTCTGCATACTCACGTATTGTAGACTGGCAACGTTTCCGTGATATTGCTGACAGTGTTGGTGCCCTGATGCTCTCGGATATTGCTCACATCGCAGGTCTTGTGGCGGTGGATGAATACCCCAGCCCGGTAGGTATTGCAGATGTTACCACCACTACCACACACAAAACGTTGCGTGGCCCGCGTTCCGGGTTGATCATGGGCAAGGCAAACGAAGAGATCGAAAAGAAAGTTAATTTCATGGTTTTCCCTGCCTATCAGGGCGGCCCGTTGATGCATATCATCGCTGCAAAGGCTGTGGCTTTTAAGGAAGCCATGCAGCCAGAATTCAAGACCTACATTCAACAGGTGAAAAAGAATGCCAAGGTCATGGCTGAAACATTCGTTGAGCGAGGCTTAAATATTGTTTCCGGTGGTACTGATAACCATCTATTCCTGGTGGATATGGTTGAAAAAGGGCTGACAGGCAAGGAAGTAGATGCTGCGTTGGGCCGTGCTAACATTACGGTTAACAAGAATGCAGTACCCAATGATCCACAATCACCATTTGTCACCAGTGGTATACGCATTGGAACACCATCGATAACAACTCGCGGATTTGATGAGAACGATAGCAAGCAAGTGGCCAACTGGATTTGTGACATCATGGATAAAATGGGTGACGAAAGTGTCATTGAGAAAGTTAAAGGTGAAGTCCTGGAGCTTTGTAAGCAGAGACCTCTTTACGAGTTCAACCAATAGTTCCCGGAATTTCCGGAATGAACGGACATTCCAGGGAGCCCGCTGGCTCCCTGGATTTTTAGCGGTGTAACAATACGAGGGCCTGAACTATGCGTTGTCCATTTTGCTCAGATATGGATACGCGAGTAATAGATTCCCGTCTGGTGGGTGAGGGAGACCAGATACGACGCCGTCGTGAATGTACACAGTGCAAGGAACGCTTCACTACCTATGAACTGGCCGAGTTAAACTATCCACGTATAATCAAGTCCGATGGCCGGCGCGAGGCATTTATGGAAGATAAGTTACGTGGAGGCATCATGCGTGCAATCGAAAAACGTCCTGTCGAAATTGAGAAAGTTGATATCGCAGTGGAGCAGATCAAGCATAAGCTTCGGGCGCTCGGTGAGCGTGAAGTTAAATCCAGAAAGGTGGGAAACTGGGTAATGGAGCAATTGCGCGGACTTGACCAGGTGGCTTATGTTAGGTTTGCATCGGTATACCGAAGTTTTGAAGATGTTCGTGCATTCCTTGATGAAATTGAACGGTTGGAAAATGAATTACCCCCGGAATTAAAAAGAAATCAGCTGGACTTGTTACCTTCTGATGGTGACAAGAATTGAAGTGGACAGGTACTGATTATCAATTCATGTCCCGTGCCTTGCAACTTGCCAGCAAGGGCCTATATTCCACCCATCCTAATCCCTGCGTCGGCTGTGTCCTGGTAAAAAACGGCCAGATTGTTGCAGAGGGCTGGCACCGGATAACCGGTGGACCACATGCCGAGATTGTTGCACTGGAAAATGCCGGTCAACTTGCCAGCGGTGCTGATTGTTACGTGACTCTTGAGCCGTGCTCACATGCCGGCAAAACACCACCCTGTACCCGGACATTGATTGATGCCGGTGTTACCCGGGTTGTTGCGGCCATGGCTGATCCAAATCCGCTGGTAGCCGGACGGGGATTGAAGGAATTAAGAGATGCCGGCCTGGTAGTTGAAAGTGGCTTGATGGAGGCACAGGCGAGAAAACTGAATCGTGGATTTGAAAAAAGGATGAAGGAACAAATGCCATTTGTACGTTGCAAGCTGGCCATGAGTGTAGATGGACGTACTGCAATGGCCGATGGAACCAGTCAGTGGATAACTGGGACCGAGGCCAGACGCGATGTTCATCAATTACGGGCGGCAAGTTCGGCAATCATGACTGGCATAGAAACCGTGTTAAGGGATGATCCACGACTGAATATCCGGGAAATCGATGGAATAGAACGTCAACCTTTACGGGTAATTCTGGACCGCAAGCTAAGGACGCCCGCAGATGCCAGGATATTCTCATGCCCGGGCAGGGTACTCATTTTTACCCTGCAGGAAGCGCAAGATAATAGGGCCCTTGAAGCCATAGAAAATCTGGAAATTATCTCGTTAGCTTCCCCTGACAAATTCCTTGAACAGGTCTTACATAACCTGGCAATGAAACGCCAGGTCAACGAGGTCTTGCTGGAGTGCGGTGCTACACTGGCTGGCGCCATGCTTGAGGCAGGTCTGATAAACGAGCTGGTAATCTACATGGCACCTGTGTTGCTTGGCCATAATGCAAGGCCATTACTGAATATTCCGGGCATAAAACGCATTACAGACAAGGTAATGCTTGATTTCAGTGAGATACGAATGGTTGGCAAGGACTGTCGTATAATAATGGGTATTAAGAACCAGCGGGCGGTATAAGTTTTGTTTACCGGAATCATACAATCAATCGGAACACTGTCCTTGATCGAGGACCATGATGATGACAAGCGATTGACGATTGATGTGGGCAGCATGGATACCGGGGATTTTAACGCGGGTGACAGCATCTGTGTTAATGGTGTCTGTCTGACTGTGGTTGGATTGGCTGGCAGGCGATTTATCGCAGATATCTCAACTGAATCCCTGCTATGTACCAGCCTTGGGAGTTTAAAATCGGATAGCAAGGTGAATCTTGAAAAGTCCCTGCAACTTGGAGATCGCTTGCATGGGCATATGGTCACGGGCCATGTTGATGGTATTGGTAAAATCCTGACACGTAAGGAAGATGCACGCTCGATTCGTTTCTATATTGAATTGCCTGTAGAACTTCACAGGTATGTCAGCAAGAAAGGATCGATTTGTGTTGATGGTGTAAGCCTGACTGTAAATGATAAAGATTCAAAAGGATTTATGGTTAATATTATTCCACATACCTTGGACCAGACGATATTTTCTGAATATATCCCGGGTACCCTTGTAAATATTGAAGTTGATCTGATAGCCAGATACCTTGAGACATTAATTCCGAAAACCTGAATACAGCATTGCAATGGCATTAAATACTACCGAAGAACTGATTGAGGACATCAGTAAAGGCAAAATAGTTATTCTCATGGATGACGAGGATCGTGAAAATGAGGGAGATCTGGTGATCGCGGCCGGATGCGTATGTCCGGAAGATATTAATTTTATGGCACGATATGGCCGCGGTTTGATTTGCCTGACATTGACCCGGGAACATTGCAAACGTCTGAACTTGCCCTTGATGGCCGGTAATACCTATTCCAGTGAAAATACAAACTTCACTGTCTCGATCGAGGCCGCTGAAGGTGTGACGACCGGCATATCTGCAGCAGACCGCGCCTATACTATCAAGACCGCTGTGGCAAAAGATGCCAAACCATCAGATTTGGTCCAGCCCGGTCACGTCTTCCCGCTCATGGCGCATCCTGGTGGTGTGCTTTCCCGTGCAGGCCATACTGAGGCTGGTTGTGATCTTGCGAGACTTGCCGGCCTTGTCCCAGCGGCTGTCATTGTTGAAATACTTAAAGACGACGGCACCATGGCACGACGAGAAGACCTGGAAGCTTTTGCAAAGGAGCATAAATTAAAAATCGGTACCATTGCGAGTCTGATCCATTACCGCATTGAAAATGAAAAAACCGTAGAACGTGTATACGAAGGACACTTGTCAACGACTTATGGCGATTTCAAACTCATTGTCTTCAAGGACGGGCTTGAAGACAAGCTGCACTTTGCCATGATTAAGGGCGAGATTGATCCGGAAATACCTGTCATGGTCCGGGTTCATTTGGCCAATGCAATTTGCGATCTTACAGGTAGTCTTCGTGAAAACTGTGGTTGGCCCATTGGTGATGTTCTGCAACGAATCTCGAATGAGGAATCCGGGGTGGTTGTCATCCTCTCTGACCAAGTTGGTCCGGAAGAAATGATGCAGCAGCTGGAAATGATTGATCCCGAACATGAACGTAACAGTCTTCCTGCCAAGAAAAGCAGGGATCTGCGTACCATCGGTCTGGGTGCACAGATCCTGGCTGATGTCGGTGTCAGGAAAATGCGTGTCCTCAGTGCACCAAAGAAAATACATGCCATTTCCGGTTTTGGACTGGAAGTGGTCGAATATGTTAGCTAGAAAAGAATAAATTGAAGCCATGTCGACATATACATTGATTGAAGGCAGTAAATCTGTTGACAATGCTAACATTGCCATCATTGCTAGCCGTTTTAACAGTTTTATTGTCGATCGCCTTGTATCCTCCTGCCTGGAAACACTGCAGCAAGCCGGCCTGGATGAAACGCAAGTTTTATTGGTGTGGGTGCCCGGCGCATTCGAAATACCGCTGGCTGCAAAGGCAATGGCCGAAAAAGACGATTGCGATGCGGTTATTGCCCTGGGCGCCGTCATCCGCGGTGAAACCCCACATTTCGAATACATTTGTAATGAATGCTCACACGGCTTGTCCCGTATTGCTATCGAACTTAAAAAGCCGGTGATTTTCGGTGTATTGACTGTTGATAATGCCGAACAGGCTCTCGCGCGTGCGGGAGAGGAGGAGAGTAATAAGGGCGCCGAAGCAGCACGGACAGCGATAGAAATGATCAACCTTATGCGCGAAATAGATTAATGATAACCCGGACAGAAAATACATCTTCAAAACAACGCAGGATCAGGGCCAGACGTTCGGCCGTGCAGGCTCTTTACCAGTGGGGAATGACCAATTCAGATGTCGAGGAAATCATTTCCGAGTTTTTGAATGAGCGCAGTGAGATCAAGAAGGCTGATGCAGAGTATTTTTGTGAACTGGTAAAAGGCACATTGGCAAACATGGCAAACTTAATAAATGAACTAAAACCATATCTTGACAGGCCCATTGATTCACTTGATCCGGTTGAAAGGGCCGTGTTGCTGGTCAGCCTATATGAACTGATCTATCGTCCGGAATTACCCTGGCGAGTTGTCGTTAACGAATCCGTGGAACTGGCAAAGATGTTTGGTGCCGAGCAGTCCCATAAATTCATAAATGGCGTTATGGACAAGGTTGCTCATAAGATACGCTCCGTTGAAATCAGCAATGCGAGCTGAATTCAATGTCACTTTCTGAATTTGAGTTAATCAGGAAATTTTTCAAGCCCGCTGAACGACCCTCACATGGTATACGTTGTGGTATTGGAGATGATGCCGCGATTGTATCTGTGCCGGAAAATTTCGAACTCGCCATTTCAACGGATACTCTGGTCTCTGGTATTCACTTTCCTGAAACCACATCTGCTGAAGATATCGGTTACAAGGCATTAGCAGTGAATCTGAGTGATTTAGCTGCCATGGGCGCATCTCCGGTGTGGGTTACCCTCGCTTTGACCCTGCCCAATGCTGATGAAACCTGGTTGCAGGGGTTTATGTCTGGTTTTAATACACTAGCTGAATACTACAATCTTTCGTTGATTGGTGGTGACCTGACCCATGGTCCATTATCGGTCACGATACAGGTAATGGGTTTCCTGCCAAAAGGCTCTGGTCTGTTACGCAGTGGTGCTGAAGATAATGATCTGATCTATGTTACTGGAACTTTAGGTGATGCAGGACTGGCATTGAAAGAATTAAAGCAGGATATACAAATCGATAGCATTCATACCGATTATCTCTCTCAACGCTTGAACCGTCCGACGCCACGCGTTGAACTCGGCAAGTTACTGCATAATATAGCCAATAGTGTAATTGATATTTCTGATGGCTTGCTCGCTGATCTTGACCATATACTGCAAGAAAGTGGTGCCGGGGCATCTATACAGACAAAAGACATCCCTCTATCCGATGCGCTTATCAGTCTCGACAGGGAAATAGCATTGCAACTCGCATTTAGCTCAGGCGATGACTATGAACTCTGTTTTACAGTTCCCGAAGAAAACAGGGAGAACCTGGAAAAGGCCTCGGCCGGAATTTGCCGCATCAGTTGCATAGGCAGAATCTCAAGGCCGGGCAAGGGAATAGAAATAAAGGACAATGCAGGAAGACAGGTTAAATTGCTGGCAAAGGGTTACCGGCATTTTTGATTATTCAACTACATCCTTGTTGTAGTCTTCGATACCTGAAGTTATCTCCAGGTTACGTCGGGTTATCTCTTCCCGCATCTTCTTACGCATCAAGGCAGCCTCATAAAGCTTACGTTCAAAATCAGTCTTGAGTTCGAGTGGCGGTGCCTTGATGGGTTTACCATCCTCGCCCATGGAAACCATTGTAAAATAACAGGAATTGGTATGGCGTTTTTTCTTGCTATGCAGATCTTCAGCGATGACTTTAACGCCAATTTCCATTGAGGACGTACCCACATAATTCACATTCGCACGAAATGAGACCAGTTCACCGACATTAATCGGGTTCTTGAAACTGACCTGGTCCAGTGAAACAGTAACAACATAGCACTTGCAGTAACGGGCGGCACAGGCAAAGGCCACCTGGTCAAGTAATTTCAACAATGCACCACCATGGACCTTGCCGGAAAAATTGGCCATGTCCGGGGTCATGAGAATAGTCATATGCAGGGTTTTTTCCTGGTCACTCATGGGTAAACCTTTTGTTATTTTTCTATTATTTATTAAAGAGTAATATAACCTTCACCGGTTAGTCGCTTGAATTCATCCGGGGCAAAAGGCACACTTTCGATAAAAGCGGGAATATCATTTTTGTCTACTCCGCGCTTGTTCAGGGTCATTTCACAGACTTTCATGTCAATTACTTCATAAGCGTCCAGTTTGGCCGCAAGGTCTACCAGTTGCCGGTTCTGTTCGTAATTGTCCTCACGAAACCACTCAATATCAGGACCATGGATGATCATTACAATTTCAAGATCATCATACTGATCACGTTCAAGCTGACTTATCTCATTTACCCTTTCCAGCAGTTCATGGAGTTCTTCAATACTGTGGTCTGACACATCAAAAAGGTAATTGGTATTGCCGATATTGAATTGCCGCTTTGCCGGCAACCTGTCTACTGATGGCATATCTGTGATGACAGGCGCTGGTGCAACAGCGATTTCAGGTGTATCCATATATTCTTCATTGTCACAGCCATACATCAACAGGCCAGTAAAAAGCACGGATAATAAAAATAGTATTCTCATGAATATCATTATCATCAATCCGGGACGGGCCCACAAGGCCCCCCAAAACCGTACTGGGAACCCGGTCTTTGGACAGGTAAACTAGGTCAATTTCAACTGAAAATCAGTACCATGTGTGAACTGCTCGGGCTCAGTGCCAATGTACCCACGGACATCTGCTTCAGCTTTACCGGTCTGGTACAGCGTGGTGGTCGGACCGGCCCACACCGTGATGGTTGGGGGATAAGCATTTACGAGGGCCGGGGCAGTCGTTCATTTCATGATCCCCGGCCCAGTGTGGCGTCAGAAATCGCGGAACTTATCAAGCGTTATGCGATTAAAAGCCGTATTATCATCAGCCATATCCGTCAGGCCAATCGCGGACGCGTGTGCCTGGAAAATACCCACCCGTTTACCCGGGAACTCTGGGGATGCAGCTGGACATTTGCCCATAATGGCCAGTTGCGCGGCATAAAGAAAAAACGCCTGAAATACTACAAGCCCATCGGTTCAACAGACAGTGAGTATGCCTTTTGCTGGATGCTGGACCGGATCCGGGAGAAATATCCACGTCGCCTGAAAAGCCAAAAAGCACTCTGGCAATATATTCATCAACTGGCAAAAGAAATCAATAAACTTGGTGTTTTCAGTTTTCTGCTGAGTGATTCATATTATCTCTATGCCTATTGCACGAATAATATGTGCTGGCTTACCCGCCGGGCCCCGTTTGGTAAGGCCAGGTCAATTGATACAGGCGAGGTTGTTGATTTCAGCAAATTGACCACGCCGAAAGATATTGTCACGGTAATTGCTTCACGGCCACTCACGGACGACGAGTCCTGGAATGAAATGGAACGCGGAGAATTTATCATTTTTGAAAATGGAATTCGTAAACAAATTTGAATCGAACTTATGAAAGAAGACATACTCAAAGCCAATCAGTCTTTTTACAAGGCCTTTGCCAATGGTGATCATGAGGCAATGGACGCGCTCTGGGCAAGGAAGCATGCGGTGTCTGTTATACATCCGGGCTGGGGTGGTTTACATGGCCGTAATGCGGTCATGGACAGCTGGAGACGCATTCTTGAAGGAGATAACAATAATGATATCCAGTGCGAGCAGCCAATCGTTTTCCTTACGCATGATCTGGCTTATGTCACCTGTCATGAGGTATTTCCCAATGGCCAATTAATCGCAACTAATATCTTTATATGGGAAGACAACACCTGGCGCATGGTACATCACCAGGCGGGACCGTTGAATCAACCCGGAAACACATCCGGGCAGACATCTGTTCACTAGGTTAAGATTGATTAATTTATGACTTGTGAATATTGAGCAAGGTGAATAATGGAACCCTGGATGGCCTTAACTTATTTTCAGGAATAATAATTTTTATCGTTGCTTGATAAAGAAAGGCCAACAAGATAACCACCAGAGAAAGATGACCAGCTTCAAATCACGAGGTAAATTAGAATCAAGGACTTTTCTTATTATGTTCATTGATCACCTCAAATGTGTAAAAACCTTATTTTGAATCTTCTTTCCAGGTTTGAATTACTTCATTGGCAGCCCTGAATGCTTCCATGCCTGAATGACAGGTCTTATAATATAAATATTAGTCAAAAGGAATCCGCAGAATGAATGACAACAAGGATTACAGAGTAGAAAAAGACAGCATGGGGGAAATCCGTGTTCCGGCGGATGCCCGCTATGGGGCCCAGACCCAGCGTGCGGTCGAGAATTTTCCTGTCAGTGGACTCACCATGCCGCGTAGCATTATCCGATCACTTGGTTTAATCAAGTCTGCCGCTGCAAGAGCCAACGGTGAACTTGGTTTGCTGGAATCGGACATGGCCGAGGCTATCCAGGCCACAGCGAACGAGGTGGCCAAGGGAAATCAGGATCAGCAGTTTCCCGTAGATGTGTTTCAGACCGGTTCCGGCACCAGTTCCAATATGAATGCCAATGAAGTAATTGCGAGTCTCGCCAGCGAAAGACTGGGGAGGAAAGTGCATCCAAATGATCACGTCAATCTGGGACAAAGTAGTAACGATGTGATCCCGACGGCCATACAGGTCAGTGCCGGCCTGCAGGTGACGGAGGAATTGCTACCAGCACTCCGGCATCTTGCCTTGATAATCCAGGAGCGTCGGCGGGAGATGGAAGATGTCGTCAAGACAGGGCGCACCCACCTCATGGATGCCATGCCGGTCACCATGGCGCAGGAGCTGGGCGCGTGGGAAACCCAGTGTCATGAAAATGAGGAGCGCCTGATTGCGACACTCAGGCATGTCACCGCCTTACCGATTGGTGGCACAGCGGTTGGTACTGGCGTCAATACACATGCGGAATTTGCCGGCAAGGTGGTTTCCAGGTTAACGGATGTGACCGGTGTCGATTTCATGTCACACCACAACTGTTTTGTCGGACTGAGTACCCAGGATGTTTCGGTGGAACTCAGTGGCCAGTTGAAGACACTCGCTGTTGGTTTAATGAAAATTGCCAATGACCTGCGCTGGATGAACAGCGGTCCGCTGGCAGGTCTGGGTGAGATCGAGTTACCGGCATTGCAGCCCGGCAGCAGCATTATGCCGGGCAAGGTCAATCCTGTGATCCCGGAAGCGGTCTGTATGGTCTGTGCCCAGGTGATTGGAAACGACACCACGATCACAGTGGCCGGTCAGTCGGGAAATTTCCAGTTGAATGTCATGCTGCCAGTAGTTGCATATAATCTCTCGCAAAGTATCAACATTCTTGCAAATGTGATGGCTTTGCTGGGCGACAAAGCCATTGCTGGTTTCAAGGTTAATAATGCACAACTGGAAGCGGCACTGGATAGGAACCCGATCCTGGTAACGGCGTTGAACCCTGTCATCGGTTACGAGAAAGCCGCCGCAATCGCCAAGAAAGCCTATGCCGAGGGCAGGGCGATCATGGATGTGGCCAGGGAGATGACTGATATCCCGGAAGACAAGCTTGAACGTTTACTTGACCCGGTGAAACTCACGAAAGGCGGCATTAAAAAATAATCCTTAATAATCACTCAGCCAAGTCAACAATAAGTAATAATTCATGATAAAAATCAGTCACGTTTTGCTTTTATTCTTGTTCGTTAACAATGTCCAGGCACATCCAATTGACGATCAACGTGATCAAACCGACCAGGTCATCATGCTGGCACAAAATGAAAAAACAGTGCCTGCACCTAATGACACCCTGATGGATCTTACCGGTCCTACGGAAACAAAAGGCATCGCCTCTATCGATCCCATGGGGATTGTGGATCTGGGCAATGAATTCCCCGGCATGGAAGGCCGGCAGTTACGCGCAAGAATCTTTACCATCGAACCCGGTGGTGTGATCGCCATCCACACCCATAATCAAAGGCCCGGTTATGCCTATATCATCAGCGGCAGGATCATCGAGCACCGCAATGATAATGCAAAACCTATCGTCCGCATCCCGGGACAGATCGCCATGGAAAAATCAGGAATTACACATTGGTGGGAAAATACATTTGATGATCCGGTGAAAGCACTGGTGGTAGATATTTTTACACCTGATTAGGTAGTGCCGGATGTCAGTATGGTATGTAGATGAGCAATAAAAAATGGACATAAAAAAATATTTCCTGATCCTGTCATTTCTACTGGTGTCTGTCATTGCGATGCTTTATGGAATATCTCCCCAATGGTTCACATACACGTTTCTAGGTATTTCTGATCTGAATTTGAATCTTGCGCATATACTCAGGGCGGTAATGTGTCTTTATATTTCGCTGGGTTTATTCTGGTTATTGTCTGCCTTTAGTCAGCGATACAGAAACATGGCTGTACTTACGACTATCATTTTTGCTGCTGGTCTTGTTGTCGGGAGGGTGTTAAGTTTTGTTGTTGATGGCATACCTTCACCATTGCTGGTATTTTACCTGGTGATAGAATTAATTTTTATCCCTCTTGCATACTGGGTTTTCAGACTCCCTGAATGATTATCCCGGCAGGCTTATCCGGATTTAATGAATACTTTTGATGACAAAGTTGAATGTGCGGATCATGGCCTGCAGGATGCCACCTATGTTTGTTGCCACCTGGTTGAATCATTAAATACTGGTCAACAGGTGGGTTTCTTTTATGCCTCCGAGCCCCGCGGTGATGCCTGGTGTGCGTCCTGTGAAGAGGTCCGGATTCGTGAGGGCGGGGAATCGGCGATTGGAACCATGCGTCTGAGGCCATTGCCAATGTTACATTAATTTGTGGTGTGTGCTATGACAAGGTCCACAAGCTGAACAGATTTTAGGCGTCTGGCTTCTTATATAATGTCAATTATCATCACGGTATTCGTTATTTACCTGGCGATTCTGGTTGGTATTACTATCTGGAGCCGGACAGCGACCCATACCATTAAGGGTTATTTTATAGCCGATAAACAATTACCCTCCTGGGTAGTTGCTTTCAGCACCAATGCCACCGGTGAAAGTGGCTGGTTATTGCTGGGTCTGACCGGTATGGGTTATGCCGTGGGTGCACAGGCCTTCTGGGTTGTGGCCGGCGAGGTCCTCGGCATATCACTCTCATGGTTACTGCTATCCAGGCGACTCAAACGATTTTCAGATGCAAACGATTCCATCACCGTGCCAGATGTGCTGGCGGCAAGATTCAATGATCGTGGTCATGTCCTCAGGCGCTTGAGTGTGTTAATCATTGTGGTCATGGTTGGCGCCTACGTCGCCGCACAGATGGTGGCAACCGGCAAGGCATTTGATGGCTTTACCGAGCTTGATTACTTTACCGGTGTTATGGTCGGTGCCTCGGTTATTATCCTGTACACGATGTTCGGTGGGTTCAAGGCGGTAGCCTGGACCGATCTGATTCAGGGTGTCCTGATGTTGTCAGGACTTGTAATATTACCAGTCGTTGCCATTCAAGCCGGTGGTGGCTGGAACAGTGTTATGGCAAATCTGTATGACCAGGACCCTGGTTTGCTGTCGCCCTGGGGGTCCGAAGGCAAGGGGCTATCGGCCCTGGTTATGATATTCAGTTTTCTGGCCATTGGTATACCGTTTTTGGGCGTACCGCAATTGATGGTTCGATTCATATCGGCCCGTTCGGAAGAAAGCCTGGTGCCGGCAATGATCATCTCTGTGATCGTACTTCTGTTTTTCACTTTCGGTGCCGTATTGACCGGTATGGCGGGTCGTGCCCTTTTCCCCGGCCTGGAAGATCCTGAACGCATACTGCCCATGATATCGACGACATTATTACCACCCGTAATGGGTGGCATCATGCTAGTGGTGGTCCTGGCTGCGATCATGTCGACCGTGGACAGCCTGTTGATTCTGGCGTCCTCGGCATTGGTACGGGACTACTGGCAGAAGATACATCGCTCACCATTATCTGATCGGGCCTTGTCCAACCGGGGTAAAGTTGTAACGCTGATCATCGGTATTATTGGCATTGCCTTCGCTCTTCACCAGACACCGCTGATCTTCTGGTTTGTCCTGTTTGCCTGGTCTGGTCTGGGCGCGGCTTTCGGGCCGGTACTTTTATGCGGACTCTGGTATCCCCGGACTAATCTGACGGGTGCCATTGCCGGTATGCTGGGTGGCTTCCTCACCACCATCGTCTGGGTACTGTGGTTTAAACCATATTTCCATGATCTGCTGGAAATTATTCCCGGTTTTACCATCGGTCTGGTATTAACTATCCTGATCAGTAACCTGACCGCCAGGCAAACCACAGCCAACGCAATAACTTAAGCATCCAGTTCGGGGTAATGACGAAAGATGCCGTATTCATTAAAAGGTATGCGGCGTTCCGAGGCAAGATAAGCAGCGATATTGGGTCGGCTGGCCACCTTATCGTGCAGCATGACCAGTCCCAGGTAGCTTGATTCAAGACGTTTCATCTTTTTTGGAAAGGCATAGCGCAAACCCGCGATAATCTGGAACAATGACAAGTCAACATAACTTAACCTCCGGCCAAGTGTATATGGGCTCTTACCTGTGTTGCTTATCAAGATTCTTTCAAAGTAATCCAGGTATTTTGGGACCCGTTCCTTCAAAAAATAGACAGCCTTGCGTCGCGCCTCGCGTTTTTGATCCTTATAATAAAGACTGCCGGCTATCGGATGATGTACATCATGGATTTCTGATACAAAGTCGGCAATGGTCAGTTGCAATTGATGTGCCCATATTTGTTTGGAATTTGCAGTGGGTACCAGTCCCAGTCGTAGCCCAAGAAATTGCAGGATATTAGCCGTCTGCCCGATGATGAGTTTTCCCGCCTTGAGGAAAGGTGGCGCAAACGGAGGGGAACCAGGTTTTGTATTTTCGAGAATTTGTACGATCCCCTCTATACCCTTGCCATGGCCTTCTAATCGTGCCATATCCGAGTAATCAGCACCTGCCTCCTCGAGTGCAAGCCGGACAAATTCACCTCTGCCCTGGATATTGGGCCAGTAGTAGAGTTCATAATGCATGATTTACACCTCCGCAATTAACATCCAGCTTGGCGGTCAGCTGTAACAGGATCTTGATATAAACACTTGGTACCATCTCGCTGAAGCCCTATACTTTTATTATTATCTAGTGTTATTGTCGGGCGTTACAATTCATCGTGTTGTATTTTCAAGAGACTGATTTATACGAATAGTTATTACCAGAACCATGAACAAAGATATACCGTTACTATTCAGGCAGTTGACTCACGGTGTGTATGTTATCGGGGTTTCCTGCAAGGATAATGACAACGCCTTTACAGCAGCATGGATTATGCAGGTCTCTTTTAGGCCTTTGCTGCTGGCTCTAAGTATTCACCCGGATCATTCCTCCTACAGGATGCTGATTCAGAGTAAGGCATTTTCGGTCAATGTCCTGCCAGACGGCAGGATTGACCTGGCCGATCGATTTGGGCGCCCTGCTGCCAAGGAAGACAAATTTGCTGGAGTAGCCTGGCACCGTGGAAAAACCGGTGCACCGCTCCTTGATGAGGCCTTGGCCTGTTTCGAGTGCGAATTCAGTCATGAATGTAGTGCCGGTGATCACCAGCTGGTGTTTGGCCGTGTGGTAACTGGAGCGGTTTTAGATCCGGATGCAATTCCGATGAATTACCGCGATACCGGTGATCTGGACGGGAGCAGCAAGTTATACCCTGGCGGTTTTAGCTAAGAAATGACCTGCTCCAAACGACGGGTGCTCCATAGCCCCGGCTGTAAGGCACAGGACCTGAAAGGGCGATAATTTCCCCGTTATTCACTATATCATTGAGGGGAAACAATTTGATATTTCTGCCATTTCGCAACGCCAGAAATACTTTATTCTCTGGTATATTTAATATTTCAAGCAGCTCGCCATAGGTGATATCTTGGGGAACATCCAGTTTAAACTGGTGTGCACCGTTTCTGGCGAACTTGTAAAGTTTGTTAAAGAGGCGAATCTCGAGTTTAATCATATTCAGTTGCATGAAATAGACAGTCTCAGCCAGCATAATGCGACCTATCGTTTTATTCATTTTTTGCTTATATCCACACCTGAAAATGCTGCAACTAATGCTGAAATAAAGTTAACCTACCTTAGGAATATTATTGCATTACGACTGTCAATAAAACCCGAGACTTTTTCAAGGATAATGGCCCAGTTAAAGCAGAAGAATATTATCGACATTCGTGGCAGCCAGGTCATTATTCCTGATATTTCAAGCTTGCGTAACCTGGTAGATGACTAGGTTATTATTGATGAATTTAGAAACAGGATAAATTTATACAATAGGAATTTTCACGCCAGATAGCAAAATAAGGATGACAGATATTCTTGAAAAGCTGCACCAGGATCATATCCATGCTGCCAAATTGCTGGATCTGTACGATAAACAACTACAGGTGCTCAAGGGAGGCGGTGATCCGAACTATATCATCATGCGGGACATCATGAAATATATGAGGAGTTATCCTGATGTTGTACATCATCCCCTTGAGGAAATAATATTTGAGAAAATGGAAGACAAGGACAAGCTGCTTAGTAAAAATATTGAGAAACTATGCAAGCAACACAGGGAAATTGATGATATTGGTGAAAAGCTATATGACAAGCTCTCCACCATTGCAGCAGGAATCGTAACTTCCCTGGAAGATTTCAAGATGGGGTCGGAAAAATACCTGGAACTGATGCGATCGCATATGGATCTTGAAGAGGGCGAGGTTTTCCCAAGAATCAGGAAACTTTTTACAGAGGTTGACTGGGAAGATGTCGATCTTGAATTGGCCAGGCAACATGACCCAATGTTTGGGGCCGGGATTGAAGAGCAATACGAGTATCTCTATGACTGCCTATTGTCTGAAGGAAACGAGAGCGGGGGTAGTGCTGATTCCTGAACCAGAAAAATAGGGCCCGGTCTGTTCGGCAGCATCCTGCCGGGCCAGGATGTGTTAAGCCATCACATTCCCTTGTGATGTCCCTGCCTGATTAACATCAAGTCTAGCCAATAATACCTGAAAGAGTAAACTGGTTGGGTTAGGTGGTGACACTGGTTTATCAAAACAGGAGGTGGCCTATGAAACTCTCCATCAAAGGCTTTGCACTGGCAGGCGCCATTGTCTGGGGGCTGGGCATGTGCCTGGTTATTATTGCCAATACCATTTCTCCCGATTATGCCGTTGATTTCCTGACAGTTATGGGATCTATCTATCCCGGATTTGAATACGGACAGGGTGCAAACAGCATCATTGTGGGGACGCTTTACGGGGTCATCGATGCCGGCATCGCCGGTGCTGTATTCGCCTGGCTTTATAACTGCCTTGCCAGATGAGTCAGGACAATCTGGATCCGGAAATAGCTGCAGGTTGCCAATAAAAGTTTCGTTACGGTGGCAAAATGGCAGGGTACCCTTCCTGAAGGGTTATTCAACCTGGTAACAATCTGTACCGGAATCAGTTACCAGCTGTGACATTAAATCATCAGCTGTGATTGCATTGCTGTTTACCAGCGGGAAACCGGTCACAGCAATACCCCGGCTTACCCAGGTATTGCAAGTGTTGAGTGCATGGAAATTGCCTTTTGCCATGTAAAACCGGCTGTTACCATAGAGCCCGGTTCCCCTGGCCTGGATATCATTGGCTTCGTTACGCAAAAAACTTTCTGCTATGTAATTTATTAACTTTTCATGACCTGCCACGGGAACAGAAAGTTTCCTGATTTTGCTGGCCGGAAAAAATTGCCGGGGTTCCTCTGTAATATCTACCAGATGCAGTAGGGTAGTTGTTGGTAATAGTATTGCACGCATGGCAAGTCCATAAGTAAATTCCTTTGACTGATAAAATTGTTCATCACCCCAGCCAACCTCGATGTAGGCCCCGTCACCCAGATCAGATCCTAGCGCAGGTATCCTGGCCATCAGTTCGTCGCTTTCAACGGCTATCCCCGTATGCCAGCCATGGCTGATGACATAAAAGGATTTCAATTCAGGGCAAGCAAGATCAGTTTCAGCCGCACTACTGGCATATGAAGCTGCCAGCAGTAACAGGAAAAAAATACGCATAACTTATAGAAGTAGGTTATACCTCATGGCAATTAGCGGGCCAGCTTGATACTGGCCGCAGTAACGATCCCCCATATCCAGTTGACTAAGACAACATAGGCCGGTGTTAGTTGCCCGAGTTCCATGCCGCCGATACCGGCATCCAGCTTGTAGGGAAACACGACAAAGATTTGCACCAAAGATGGCAACAGACTCAATGCGCTGCCTTTTAGAAGGATCCGCGAGTTGAGGATCGGCAAGATGAACATCAGACCCCACAGCCCACCCCAGACGATAGCCGGGTAAAGCCACTCCGGCGTAAATGCCGGGGCAACGGCAATATTAAATGACTGTGGTATACCGGCCTCGCCGAACAACCATAATACCAGGCGATTGGTCAGTGCACCTATACAACCCGCTGAGAAATAAATCATCAAGTTTTTCATGACCACTCAAGCCATTACTTTCATACAGTTACGGAGGTCCGCAGCCATTTCTTCGCCTTTCTGGTAACGGGCCTCTACCTGTTTTTGCAGACCCTTGTTGATGATAGCAGCGACGCAGGGATTCAGCTCGGATCGGATTCTAAGGATATCCGGATGCTGCTCGTTAGCAATGCTGTACATCAAAGTGGCCATGGAATCGCCCTTGAAGGGTAACTGTCCGCATAATAACTGGTAAAGCATAACTGTCAGCGAGAACAGATCGGAACGGCCGTCGATCTTCTTGCCAGCCAGTTGTTCCGGTGACATAAAAGAGGGTGTACCGAGGATGACGCCAGTCTTGGTGCGGCTGGAATCGGTAATACGGGCAATACCAAAGTCCGTAATTTTCAATTTGTCTGTTTCAGAGTCATACATGATATTTGCCGGCTTGACATCACGATGCACCACGTTCTGGCTGTGAGCATAACCGAGTGCCTCGGCACATTGCGCGATCATGTCCATTGCCTTTAGCGGTGGTAGCAAACGATGAGGCTTGGAATACTCTGTGAGATCTTTGCCCTTGAGGAATTCCATAGCGATGTAGGCAAGATCCAGCTCATCACCGGCATCGTAAATCGTCACAATATTCGGATGAGTGAGTCGGCCTGCGGTTTCTGCTTCACGGAAGAAACGTTTTCTTACTTCGTCCAGCTCATCAGTCTCGAATTCCTGCGACAGGGCCATGGTCTTGATTGCAACCACACGGTTAATCTTGGGGTCGCGGCCCTGGTAGACTATGCCCATGGCCCCCTTGCCAAGTTCTTTTTCCACCTCATAGCGGCCCAACATGGGTTTCGATACAGCATCGCCATCCAGTACCAAGGTAGCCGCATTAGCCGAGGAAGGTGACCCACCAATAACCAGGGTATCCTGCAGGGTATGACTGCGCTTGATTCGATCCTGGATATCCCGATACTTGGAATCATGCTTGGTCATGTACTCATATATTGATGCGGCCTTGTTAAACTGGCGCTTGCGTTCAAAATCCAGACCAAGATTGTAAAGTGGTTCCATCATGTCATCGTCCAACGGGCATTGCCGGAATTTTTCCAGGGCCATATCGAGTTGTCCCTGTTGCTGAAACTGGAGACCCAGCATGCGATTACTCTCGGCAGATTTTTCTTCGGAACGGATCATGCCGCGTTCCGTAACCAGGAAGCGTTTGGTAATCAGCAACAGGTATCCACCAACAAGTAAAGCGGAGGGTAGCATGAGTTCTACCCACATACCTTCCGTAATCAACAGATAGTGGTTCACGCCGATCAAAAGGGCCAGCAGGATCACACTGAGGACCGCAGCAACCCCGGCGCTGAGTCGTGGCAGGACGACTATCAGGTAAAGGGCGACAAGTAAAAAAGCACCTAGTGTTGCCGTCTCCGCCCAGTCCGGAACGATGAAAAAATCCTGGTTCAGGATACTGGCCACGGTATGTGCCAATACCAGGACCGGTGACATATTTTCGGATACCGGCGTCGGGAAGCTGGTGCCGACACCAAAAGCGGTTGCGCCAATTAGTACGATACGGTCCTTGTAATTTTCAACGGGTACCTTGCCGGAATAAACATCAAAGAATGAGTCAACCGGGAAGGCCTCACGTTGGTTGCTGCCCTTGTAAAACAGGGGAAACATCCTCGAGATCGGATCCGTCAATATGCTGAGTTTACCGAGGTGTACGGCACGGCCGGGTTCCAGGCGAATGTCTACAGGTGAGAGATTCAGTCCCCTGGTTGCAATCATCAGCGCCAGGGAGGGGTAAACTTCCCCGTAGTATTCCACGGCCAGTAATTCCGTCCGTACACCTCCATCGGGATCACGCAGGTTAATCAAGTGGCCCACGCCCGCTGTGGCCTCACCGAGAATGGCGAGAGGCGGTGTCGCGGTATCGACAGCCAATGGCGATCCCGGTTTACTGCTGCTGATAATATTTTCAATACGGTTACGCTGAACAAAGTCGGGGAGTGACTTGTCAGGTTTTCCAATAGCCACACCTTTCCTGTCGATATTAAACTGCATACCCATGACCACGTTCCCGGCGTTGGCCATGCTGTCGGCGAGATGAGAATCCGTGTCCAGGCTGAGACGTGATTTTTCAAACAGGTCGCCCAGTTGCTTAAGATCGGCACTGTTGCTGCGTAAGCCAGAGGATTCATAGTAGCCGATGAGATCGTTCAGTCGTTCCCTGGCCGGATCGGGCAGGGCGGTTTTTGCCTCAGTGTTCCCGGATGGCAGGGGAGCGAGCAGCTTGTTCTCTAGGACTGTCAACTCATCACCACTGGCCTTGAGACCCGAGCTTTCAAAATGCTCTATCAGTTTATTGATTTCCTTGAGTCCCGGATCTATCTGGGGTTCGGAAAGTAGAATGGTATTGCCGATGACACTGGCACCACCATCAGCCAGGCGGTTGATCATCTCGGCGAGGATGTCACGTGGCCATGGCCAACGTCCAAGATTGGCAATACTTTCATCATCTATGGCCACAACCGCAATGCGCTTGCCTGCTTCCTTGCTGGATGCCCGCAGACCAATGTCGTAAGCAAAGCGCTCCAGACCGGCAATCCAGCTGCTTCCCTCCATCAGCAGGAATGTGATTGATATGATCAGAGCAATCAACCAGTCACGCCGCCAGAATCCCTCTTTTTTTGCCATCGACTTTCTCTTTGTTATTGATGAACGACCGATAGACAGTATTCCTATCCATATTAGCTTGCCCCGACCCTGAATAAAACAGGAAAGGCCTCAAACTGTGGCTTCTTAACAGAATAATCGTTGCAGGATATTCTCATAGGTTGATGACAATGTATCGAGGTCATCCGCTTTTACGCATTCGTTCAATTTGTGAATCGTCGTATTCACCGGCCCCAGTTCGACTATCTGGGCACCGGTCGGGGCAATGAAGCGGCCGTCCGAGGTGCCTCCACCGGTACTGACTTCCGGCTCAAAACCAATCGTTTCCTTGACGGCGTGAATAACGGCATTCAATAACTCGCCTTTTGTTGTGACAAATGGTTGGCCGGACAGCTTCCACTCGATGTCATACTCCAACTGGTGCCGGGCCAGGATCTCCTCGACCTTTTGCTCCAGTTCTGCCTGAGTGACTTCAGTACTGAAGCGAAAATTGAACATTACATCCAGGTGTCCCGGTATTACATTATCCGCGCCGGTCCCGGCATTGAGGTTCGATATCTGGAACGAGGTCGGGGGATAAAATTCGTTGCCGTCATCCCACCGCATCGAGCTTAATTCTGCCAGGGCAGGGGCGAACAAATGAATAGGGTTGCGGGCCAGGTGCGGGTAAGCGACGTGACCCTGGATACCAAAGACAGTGAGTTTTGCGCCCAGTGAGCCCCGACGGCCATTCTTGATCACATCACCCAGAGTCTTCTTGCTGGAGGGTTCACCCACCAGGCACCAGTCGATCTTCATATTTTGCTCCACCAGATACTCAATGACCTTGCGGGTGCCGTTGATTGAGGGTCCTTCCTCGTCACTGGTGAGCAACAGGCCAATAGTGCCAGCATGGTCCGGATAGCTGGCCACAAAACGTTCCATGGCGGTGACCATGCTGGCAATGCTGCCTTTCATGTCGGCGGCACCGCGGCCATAGAGAAAACCCTCCCGGATCTCCGGCTTGAATGGATCGGAAATCCATTGATTCACCGGGCCTGCTGGTACGACATCGGTATGGCCGACATAAATGAAACGGGGTGATCCCTCGCCATGGGTGATCCAGAGATTGTTGACGTCTTCATAGCGCAGGTGGGTTGCCTTGAACCCGGATCGTTCCAGGCGTTCGGCAAGCATCTGCTGGCAACCGGCATCTACCGGGGTAACGGTGGCGCGGCTGATCAGGTCTGTGGCAAGGGTGAGTGTGTCGCTCATGAATTTAATCAGGGTTCAAAGACGGCGATCAATTCACCTACTTTAACACGATTGTCCGCGTGGCAACTGATTGTCCGGCGAACACGAAATTGATCCATGTTGGCACCACGTTGCTGGTAGAGGTCGCTGATAGACTGGATATCATGGTTTGATATCACCACCTGTATACCTTTCCGTGAAAGCTTGTTTGCCCACTCGGCCAGTTCTACTTGTTGTTGCCAGTTAAAGCCACCACTTGAATAATCAGTAAACCGCGCTGTTGTATTCAAGGGCGCATAAGGCGGATCGCAATAGACTACATCGCCCTTTCGCACCTGTTTCATGGTGTCATGGAAACCAGCGTTGATGAATAATGCATTTCTTGATTTTGTGTGGAAGAATTGCATTTCCTTTTCCGGGAAGTAAGGTTGGTCATAGCGACCAAAAGGAACGTTGAAAGTCCCTTTCTGGTTATAGCGGCAAAGGCCATTGTAACCATGACGGTTGAGATATAGGAACAGGGCTGACTTCAGCCGCCTGTTGCGGCTCAGGTTGAATTTTTTGCGCAACTGATAATACGCTTCCGATTGATTTAATTTCCCGGAAAAATAGTTTCGGCAATAATCAATGAATGTTTGCCCTTCTTCCTGCAATTGCCGGTAGAGATTAATTAGATCAAGATTGTTGTCTGCCAGCAGATAACGCCGGTAATCGGTATTCAGGAATACTGCGGCTGATCCAACGAACGGTTCTACCAGGCGCAATCCACCGTTTAATTGTTTACCGATGCGATCAACCTGGCGGTATTTTCCCCCGGGCCATTTCAAAAATGGTTTCATGGTCGTGCAGTATGTTCAGTTTTCTCCGGGCGCAAGTGCCTTGATACTGAGTGCATGGATCTCGGCTGGCATCATGTCTTCGACGGCCATGTACACGGCACGGTGGCGTTGTACCATGTCCAGGCCATTAAACTTTTCAGAGACAATCGTCACCGCAAAATGACCGCCACCGGAGGCCTTTGCACCGGGATGGCCAGTATGTTGTGCGGAGTCATCCCGGATCTCGAGTTGTTCCGGAGAAAATGATTTTTCCAGCCGGCTGCGGATTTCAGTAACGCGATCCATGGAATAACTCAGGCAGTTGGAAATACTTTTTTGAAAGGCTTCACAGTAACTTCTTTATAGACACCGGCGGCCAGATAAGGATCGGCATCGGCCCAGGCCTGCGCAGCTTCCAGTGAATCAAACTCGGCGACGATGATACTGCCACTGAATCCCGCCGGTCCCGGATCCTCGCTGTCAATCATCGGATTTGGCCCGGCAAGCAACATCCGTCCTTCGTCCTGCAGGTCCTGCAGACGTTTGATGTGATCGGTCCGGACACTCATGCGTTTTTCCAGGCTGTCATCGACATCTTGACCAATGATGGCATACCACATGTTCTACTCCTTCTTTTCTTCAACTTCGCTCATGAAACGTGACATATAGATTGACTGACCGATTGCAAATACGATGGTGCAACCGAGGATACCGAACAACTTGAATTTTACCCAGAAGGCCTCGGAGAAATTATAGGCCACGTATATATTCAATAATCCCATTACCATAAAGAATATGATCCAGCTCATGTTTAACGTTGACCAGGCATGCGCCGGCAGGCTCAGAGCATGGCCCATCATCCGCTGCACCATGGTTTTCCTGCCAATAAAGTGACTGCCCAGAAAGACCAGGGCGAACAACCAGTTGACTGCCGTGGGTTTCCACATCACGAAATGCTTGTCCTGGTAGAGCAGGGTGGCACCACCCAGTATCAAAACGACCACCAGGGTGATGATGTGCATCTTTTCAAAGCGATGTTTGATGATCCAGTAGACGCTGACCTGTATGATACTTGCCGCTATTAAAACTGCCGTGGCGACATAAAAACCCTGCCCTTCAGCACGAGCTTCGGCAACAAAGTAGGTAATGAAAAACGCCAGTACCGGAAAGAAATCAAACAGGAATTTCATAGGATAATATAAATCGAATTTGTCTCATCATAACGAAAAAGCGACGACCACTCTATAAATGGCCCAATACTTTCACATTCACCCGAAGAGTCCCCAACATCGTTTGATCGTCCAGGCTGCGAGGATACTGGACAACGGCGGTGTCGCGGTTTATCCCACAGATTCCTGTTACGCTATTGGTTGCCATATTGGGGACAAGGCGGCGCTGGAGCGGGTGCGGCGAATACGCAGGCTGGACGAAACGCACAGTCTCACGCTGATTTGCAAGGATCTGACCGAGATCGCAACCTATGCCAGGCTCAGTAATTCAGCTTTTCGCCTGATCAAGGCACTGACACCGGGACCCTATACGTTTCTGTTACCGGCGACACGGGACGTTCCCCGCAGCCTGCAACATCGAAAACGCAAGACCATAGGCCTGCGAATACCGGACCACCCGGTCACAGCGGCACTGCTGGAAGAACTGGGTCAGCCGTTGTTGACGACCAGCTTGATACTGCCTGGCGATAATATCCCGCTCTCGGAGCCGGAAATAATCAATAAAAAGCTGGGGAAACGGGTGGACCTGGTGATAGATGCCGGGGCTGGCGGCCTTACTTCAACTTCTGTGATCGACCTGACAGATGATGTGCCCGTGATTGTTCGCCATGGCCAGGGCGATGTCTCAATGATAGGGAGTTAAGGCCAACTGGGTTATAATTCGCGCATGCAGACATGGTTATTTTTCAGGGGGTTATTTTTTGAGTAGTAGCACAAACCAGCGCGTGCTGTCCGGCATGCGACCAACCGGCCAACTCCACCTGGGTCATTATCACGGCGTCCTCAAAAACTGGCTCAATTTACAAAATGAATACGAGTGTTTCTTCTTTGTGGCTGACTGGCACGCGCTGACCACAGAATATGAAGATCCACAAATCATCGGTGCCAGCGTCTTTGACATGGTCGTGGACTGGCTGGCCGCCGGCATCAACCCGGGTGCTGCCAAGATCTTTATTCAGTCCCGGGTTCCCGAGCACGCGGAGCTACATTTGCTGCTCTCTATGTTTACCCCGCTCAGCTGGTTAGAACGTGTCCCAAGCTATAAGGACCAGCAAGAGAAACTGAGCAACAAGGACCTCACCACCTACGGATTCCTGGGTTATCCCCTGCTGCAATCGGCTGACATTCTCATTTACAAGGCAGGAAATGTGCCGGTTGGAGAAGATCAGGTGGCCCACGTGGAATTGGCCCGCGAGGTGGCTCGCCGCTTCAATTATCTGTATGGCCGTGAGCCTGGCTTCGAGGAAAAGGCCGAGGCCGCTGCCAGAAAACTGGGCAAGAAGAATAATCGCCTTTACCATGAATTACGCCGCAGCTATCAGGAAAAGGGTGATGCCATGGCCCTGGACAAGGCCCGGGCACTGCTGGAGTCACAGCAAAATATCTCAATCGGTGACAGCGAGCGCCTGTTTGGCTACCTCGAGGGTGGCGGCAAGATGATTTTTCCCGAGCCCCAGGCACTGCTGACCCCGGCGTCGAAAATGCCCGGTCTGGACGGACAGAAGATGTCCAAGTCTTACAACAACACCATCAGTCTGCGTGATACCGCGCCAGCAATCGAGGAAAAAATCAAGACCATGCCGACTGACCCGGCCCGCGTTCGCCGAACGGATCCCGGTGACCCTAACAAGTGCCCGGTCTGGGGCCTGCATCAGGTTTATGGGGATGACGAACTCAGGGACTGGGTTATGAAGGGTTGTACCTCAGCCAGCATCGGCTGTCTTGAATGCAAGCAGCCTCTGATTGAGGCTATCATCAAGGAACAGGCGCCGATCCGTGAGCGTGCCCGGGAGTACGAGGCAGATTCGGATACGGTCATGGGCATTATCAGCGATGGTTGTGATGCGGCGCGGGATATCGCCAGGGAAACGATGGAAGAGGTAAGAGATGCCATGGGACTTACCTTTAAGTGATGATGTTTTTTGTATGCCGGGTTAAGATTGGTCCATAATCGCTCCGATTTACTATGAACCAGAACGAGATCACAGATCCTGTCTCCGTCAGTCAGGCGGAAATGCCATTCGCCATTATCCAGGGAGAACCATTGACCGATTTTCCGGCTGATCTTTATATCCCGCCGGACGCTCTTGAAGTCTTTCTCGAGGCCTTCGAAGGCCCGCTGGACCTGTTGTTGTACCTAATCAAACGGCAAAACCTCGACGTCTTGGACATTCCTATCGCTGATATCACGGCGCAGTACATGAAGTATATTGATCTCATGGAAACCCTGCAGATGGAACTGGCTGGAGAATACCTGGTGATGGCCGCAATGCTGGCCGAAATTAAGTCCCGGATGTTATTGCCGCGGCCAGTAGAAGAAGACGAAGAATACGACCCGCGTGCTGAACTCGTGCGTCGCCTGCTGGAATATGAACGATTCAAAAAGGCTTCCGAAGATCTTGATGCCTTGCCAAGACTGGAGAGGGATGTCTTCGGTACCATTGCCGAGTTTACCCAGCGCAAGATAGTGCATGAACCACCGCAGGTCTCGCTGGATAACCTGTTGCAGGTTTTTGCCGAGGTATTGAACCGTGCCGAGTTATTTTCGCATCATCATATTACCCGCGAACCTTTGTCCGTACGAGAACGCATGAGCCTGATCCTGGATCAGGTTAACGCGGAGGATTTTATCCAGTTCAACAAACTGTTTACGCTGGAAGAAGGACGTGCCGGTGTTATCGTGGCCTTGCTGGCCGTGCTCGAGCTATTGAAAAACTCACTCATTGAAATGGTCCAGAATGAAATCAACGGACCTATATATGTCAAGGCAGCCGCATGAACGAGGATCAATTAAAAAACATCATCGAAGCCGCCCTAATGGTTTCAGATAAACCAATGAGCATTAACTGTCTTTTGGAGTTATTTCAAAAGGACGTGGAAGAGATTAAGCGTGAAGAAATCATGGCAGCTATCCAGAGACTGCAGGATGACTATCAATCCCGTGGTATTGAACTGGCAAAGGTTGCCAATGGTTACCGTATACAGTCCCGTGCCGAGTATGCCGACTGGATCAATCGACTGTTTGACGAGAAACCACCGCGATATTCACGGGCCCTGCTGGAAACACTGGCCATTATTGCTTACCGTCAACCGCTGACCCGTGCCGAAATCGAGGATATACGTGGAGTCAGTGTCAGTACCAATATCATCAAAACCCTGCAGGAGCGCGAGTGGATCCGGGTGGTGGGTCACAAGGACTTGCCGGGCAAACCGGAGTTGCTGGCGACCACCAAGGAATTTCTTGATTATTTTAATCTGAAGACCCTGTCCGAATTACCGACACTGGCCGAGCTCAAGGAGCTGAACCAGTTGAACCCTGACCTGTTTGCTTCACTGGATTCCACTCCTGACTTTGCCGCCGAAGGCCAGCTTGTGACTGATGTCGATGAATCAGAAGATGAGGGTGATGCCGACAATGATGGATTTCTCAATGAAGGCAAGGTCGTGCCTTTCTCCAATGCCTGAACCGGCATTATTGATCATTATCCGCAACGTCTGATTCGCTATGCCCGTACCGAATCCCGAAAGGATCCAGAAGGTCCTGGCGCAGGCCGGTGTTGGTTCGCGCCGGGAGGTGGAATCTTGGATCCGGGACGGGCGCATTACAGTCAACGGCAGGAAAGCGGGGCTGGGTGAGCGGATTTCCGTAGGCGATAAGGTCCGCGTGGATGGCGAACTCCTTCACCTGACGCAATCCCGGTCGCAAAAGACACGTATCCTGGCCTATCACAAACCGGTTGGTGAAGTGTGCACCCGTAAGGATGAAAAAGGCCGGGAGACCGTGTTTGCCTCGCTCCCGCCACTCAGGCAGGGCCGCTGGATCAGCATCGGACGGCTTGATATCAATACTTCCGGGTTGTTGTTGTTTAGCAATGATGGCGAGCTTGCCAACCGCCTGATGCATCCTGCCGGAGAGTTTATCCGCGAGTATGCCGTGCGCGTATTGGGTGAGGTTGGTAAACCGGTACTAAAAAAGCTGCAGGATGGTATTAACCTGGAGGATGGCCGGGCCCGTTTTGATAGCATTCACCATGGTGGCGGTCAAGGTGCAAACCATTGGTACCATGTGACCCTGCATCAGGGACGGAACCGGGTGGTAAGGCGCCTTTGGGAATCCCAGGGGGTTACTGTAAGCCGTCTCATCCGGATCAGGTTTGGACCATATTTGTTACCAAGAGATCTCAAACCGGGGCGCTATCGGGAACTGGATCAGATCGAGGTCAATCGTATCCTGGATGCCAGCAAGTCTTGAGGGATGGTGGACGGGATGCAAAACCAACTTGAGATCGTCTATGCTCGCCTGCTCAAGGCCTATGGTCCCCAACATTGGTGGCCCGCCGATGATCCCTTTGAAGTCATGGTGGGTGCGGTCCTCACCCAGAACACGGCCTGGTTGAATGTCGAGAAGGCCATAAATAGCCTCAAGCAATCGATAGACATTAGTGCTGAGGCAATTCTGGCCCTTGCAGACGATGAGCTCGCGGCACTTATCAGGCCCTCCGGCTATTTCAATATCAAGACGCGGCGACTCAAAAACCTGTCTCAGTGGTTCCTGGATGCGGGCGGTTTCACGGAGCTTTTAGGCCAGGATACCGGGGATCTGCGCGAGACCCTGCTATCGATCAATGGTATTGGCCCGGAAACCGCGGACGATATTCTGCTTTATGCCTTCGAGCGGCCGGTGTTTGTCATTGATCTCTATACCCGGCGACTGTTTTCCCGACTGGGTCTGGTAAGCGGTGATGAGGATTATGAGACACTTAGGCATCTGTTCGAGACCGCCATGCCTGCCAATGTCTCCATATATAATGAGTATCATGCGCTCATTGTCCGCCATGCCAAGGAGACCTGCAGTAAAATGGGAGATTGCAGGCATTGCTGGGTTGAATCGGCGGGTGCAGAATTCTGATACTGTCTGCTGGTAAAGGTCCCGGAATGATTTGAATAAACGCAGTGTGGACGGTATGCTTTGCAGCCCTTGACGCGTCGGATCCTGAGCTGAATGACTAACCGAAGGCCATTTGTGGCAGCCAACTGGAAAATGAACGGCAACCTTGCCTCAATCCGTCCACTACTGGCCGACATTCTGGCAGGCGTTCAGACAGGTATGAATGCTGAGGTGGTGATTTGCCCGCCTTACATCTACATCGACGAGATTGCACTAAGGCTGGATAATACGACGATCGGGCTTGGTGCACAGAATGTTTCACACCATGACTCTGGTGCCCATACCGGGGAAGTCGCGATTGGGATGTTGCAGGACTATAACACCGGCTACGTGATCATTGGCCATTCCGAGCGACGCATGCTCTATGGTGAAACCGACGGCATAGTCGCTGAAAAATTTAAAAAGGTGGTCGATTCGGGGCTGAAACCGATCCTCTGTGTAGGCGAGACCCTGGAACAGCGGGAAGCTGATGAAACAGAGGAAGTTATTGCCCGGCAACTGGATACAGTGATTGACAATGCCGGAGTGAAGTCTTTTGCCAAGGCAGTCATTGCTTATGAGCCGGTCTGGGCCATAGGTACTGGCAGGACTGCAACACCGGATCAGGCCCAGGAGGTTCATGCGTTTATCCGGTTGCGTTTGGCCAGGCATGATGAGGAGATTGCGGATCTGCTGCGAATTGTTTATGGCGGCAGTGTCAAGGCTGATAATGCAAACGAATTATTTACGATGGCAGACATTGATGGCGGGTTGATTGGCGGCGCTTCGCTGATTGCTGAAGATTTTCTGAGTATCTGCCAGGCAGCAATATAGGAAACACTATGGATACAATTAATACACTTCTTCTCGTATTACAGGTGATCATTGCGGTCGCCTTGATAGGTATTGTTCTGATACAGCATGGTAAAGGCGCTGATGCTGGCGCTGCATTTGGCAGTGGCGCATCATCCACTGTCTTCGGTAGTGGTGGTTCCGGCGGTTTTCTTTCCAAGGCCACGGCATTCCTCGCGGTATTATTTCTGGCGAACAGCCTGTTGCTGGCTTATCTGGCACGCGACCGCGCCAAGGCGCCTGAGAGCCTGTTGAGTGATGAACCGGTTGTCATTGAAGAAATTATTGATTTACCAAAAGAACAGCCTGTGCAGGATTCAGCAAGCCCCGGTGTAACTTTGGATTTGCCTGAAGTACCTGAAGAATGATTCCAGCCGCAATCACCAATTGTATGATTGCATGTTGCCGATGTGGTGGAATTGGTAGACACGCTATCTTGAGGGGGTAGTGGGTGAAAACCCGTGGGAGTTCGAGTCTCCCCATCGGCACCATTATGTTTATCCAAGCAACTCCTTGGTATTTTCAGTATTAATCATATAATCTTGTAAGGATTAGTTAACGGGATATCTGGCAATTCTGATTTCTTGCTTTCAATTGGAGAGAGGATGATCTTTCCGGATAATTTTTCACAGAGTTCTCTATTTTTCTTATTGCTGATGTTCTTTTAATGTTATTTCAACAGAGCAACATCAAGAAACGGAGAAATATAATTATGACTTCAGAAAAAAAACAGTTTGCTTGTTCGATCTTTATTTTTATATTCATATTCGGTTCCAGCCCGGCATTTGCTGTATGGAACTGGCTGGATAAAGCCCCGGCCAGCAAGTTTAATGAGAAAGACTGGAATATGCTCAAATCTACTACTAACGAACTCCTGGATAATGGCGCCGATGGGGATATGCGCGAATGGAGTAATGAGGAGAGCGGTAATTCCGGGAAAATAAAAGTTTTCAGCTCCAGTGAGAGCGAAGGAAAAAGATGCCGAAAGGTCGCCTTTCTTAATGTTGCCGGTAATTACGGGCTCTCTGGCAGGTCAGTGCAAAGAATGTGCAAGCAACCGGACGGTAAATGGAAAGTTGAGCCCTGAAATTTAAATATTCAGTTTAGTCGATGCTATGAGAGCTTGTTAATAAGTTCGTCATGTATTGCCCGTGTTTCATTTGATGGCTCGGTCTTAAGCAGGGACAAGAATGTTTTTTTGCAGCGTAAATATACTTCAATTCCATCTTCATAACGATTGAGCTTCCGGTAGCAATTCATAAGCTTCCGGTAAAAACTTTCAGTCAATTTTTCTATTTCCAGGCTTTGTTCGTAGCAGTTAATTGCCTCATCCCATTTGTCCCTGGCTTCCAGTGAAACAGCAATTTTGCTTATACAACGCAGGTATTTATTTTTGATTTCTTCACGTGGCGTTTCGTACCAGTCTTGATTTGGTTCACCATTCATGAATGGGCCCTGGTATAAATGATGCAGGTTCTTGATATAATTCTTGAGTTTAACAGGATCTATATTCTTGTCGGACAGCAGATTCAATTCTATTTTTGAAATTAACGCTTCAAGTGCCCAGACATCCAGCCATATATATTCTTTATTCAGACTCAGTTTGCAGTCACTGACAATAATGGCCTTATCTTCACCCAGTAATTTACGTAACCTGTGTATAGTGGTTGTCAGGGAGCGAAGGGAATATTCATCATCCACACCGGGCCACAATGTCTTGGCAAGGATCTCTTCACCTATATTTATTCCTCCACGGGCAATCAACGCTTTCAATAATTCAATCGGCTTGCGCTGAAGCTTTTTAACCAGGCTTATACTTTTCTTGTTTTTGAGTAAACTGAATTGGCCAAGTGTGTAAATCTTCAGATGCCAGGGCCATTGTTCAACGATTGTGGTTGTAGGAAGTGGGGCTAGATTGCGCGTGGTTATCAGGTTTTGGACATATTCGGTTTCTATTCCCGAGATTAATGCAGTTTCGCAGAGTTTTGACATTACATCTGGTCTCCACCAGAGCGTATGCATATAACCATATTCTCTGCCTACCTGCATGGCATACTCCAGGCTTGACAGCCCGGATTGAATTCGTCCACGCTCCATTGCGATATATGAATATGATAACAATGTCATGTATTCGAGAAGCTCGTTCTTTATATCCCTGGCCATATCGTGAACAGGTTTCATGTGTTTGACTGCTTTTATCTCATCACCGTAATCATAGAGAGTTTGCCCCATGGCCAGTCTGCATAGTATTTCAAAATAGGGATTTCCGATTTCGATAGACAGCCGCAACGCCTTTTTTTGAAATTTAAACGCATTTAACTTGTCGTTTCCCAGTATCGAATACCATGCCTGAAAATAGTTAAAAAGACATAGCTCCTGGCGTCTTGCAGTCAGGTTGCTTGACTTGATTTCGCCAATAAGTTGTTCGGCAGCATCCAGCTCTCCGTTGCCGAGTACCGCGCCCAGACCGTGCACTAGCAACTGAAAATTCCAGAAATTGACACCGGATCTCTGTGAGAGTTTAAGGCCTTCACGCATAACTCTTATGCATTCTTCTGAATTGCCAATCAACATGAAGTACATTGACTCATAATTTTTTAGTCTAATCATTTCCAATGGTGATACTTCAATTCCTGAGGCTGTCTCATATAGGGAATCAAGGATTTCCCTGGCCATGGAAAAATATCCGTCCCACATATAGGCAAGTGCAACCTGTGGCTCAACATTCAGACGGACATGGGGGTTCGCGCCGGATTCAGATGCATTGTGTGCCCTGTCAACCCAGAATTTGATATCAGGATTATCCGGCTGACGCATTATCATGGCCATAAACAGGGAAGAAGCAACACGTGCCTCGGTATCTTCCGGGATATTTTGATGGTGTTCATGCAAAAGCCTGTTGAGCGTATCAATCCATGGATCCAGCAGAGCCAGGTCGTCAAGTTCATACAGAATTGAATTTATTACACCTGCTGAAGCCATAAGTACCGCCCGTACATCTTTCTTTTTCTGGATTTCAAATAAGCGATAGGCCTGTTCGTATAATCTCCTGCTTTCTCGAAGTGCAAACGGGAAACGGCATGAGGCCAGCCAGTAGACCATCCATGGATTTTTATCCATAACCTCCTTTGGTAATTCCTCGAGCCACTGTGACAGGGTTTCTCTGCGTCCGCTCTGAATCATTCTGGAAGCATACTTCACGATGATTTCCAGCATCTGCTCCCAATCCTCAATACTGATCAAGAGTTCTATGGCATCAATAGTTTGTTCATTGGATTCCAGAAGCGTGGCCGCGTTGCTCAGGCGTTTTTGTTCATCAGGTGATTTGCTATCGTTAGTACTCAAGGCCAGAAGGAAATCGCGGAAAAGAGGATGGTACTGATAAACGATTTTCCCCGGTGTTTGTTTCGCAGTTACAAAATAATGATGGTGATTTAATTCCTCAAGAATCTTATTGGCAGCCTTTTGTTCGGATATTTCCTCTGCCATTTCTATTGTCATTCTAGGAAGACAGGCTGTTTTCAGTAAAAAGGTTTTTGTCTCCTCATCAAATTTCTGGAATATTTCCCCGGCCAGGTAATCAAAGATGATTTGTGGGGTCAACGAGTCCGGTATTTCAGATACAAATCCCTCTGTTCTGAAATATTGAAGTAAAAGCACAACACCTGCGGCCCAGCCCTGGGTTTTGTTATACAGTTGTTCCAATGCTTCACTCGTAAGATTGAAACCCAGTGATTTGACTATGCCATCAGTTTCAAGTCTTGTTAGTCGCAGTTCTTCCCATGAAATATTCTGTAAATTCTGGTTCGCACGAAACTTGGCCATGGAAGATGGCGGATCGGTACGGCTGATGAAAATAACACACCCTTCAGGTGGAATTTCAGTTAGCGCATAACATATGACAGCATGAAAGTCTGAATGCGCTGGTACAGAATCATAATTATCGAAAACGATGACAAATGGAGTTCTTAGTTTCGAATATAATTCGCGAAAATAGCTTTTTGTGAAGGTTTCAAGGTTATTGAAGTACTCCGGGAGAAATCTCGGAAGGTAATTTTTATCTGATTGCGCTAGATTACTGCCAACCTGCCCGGTCAGTGTATCGAGCTTGCGTAACAGACTATGGAAGTAATAACTGGCATGCTCGGATATTGTCTCTCCAAAATCCGGTACGGTATTGACAGGGTGATGTTCCTTGGAATCTTTTAGTACTGCCAGCCCCATGTAATAAAAAAAGGTCGCGATATCCGTTTCCCCCTGATCCACCTGGTACCACAAAAAATCTAGTTTCCTTTTATCAATGTAATCTGATACCAGGGTAGTCTTACCAGATCCTGGTGGCCCGGTTATCCAGGTTATAGACTGGTTCATTCCCTTGTCTAGTAGTGAGAAGATCCGCTCCCTGGGATAAGCCTTTTTGAGACTCGGTCGGGTAATCTTCGCAAGAGATGTCATATTCCTTTTCATAATTTAATCAAGTCCCTCGAAATACTATCGGGTTTGTCCCTGTGGCAGATTATATTCCCGACAATTGTTGTTTCTCTCGATTTCAGTTCAAAATCTTGGCTATAGGCGTTCCAAGGCCGGTATTTGGATATATTATGCCATTAATAATAGTGAATTTATCCTCAGACTGCTGCCAGGGGAGGGTGATCGGGTGATGAATAATAATACTGGTAATCTCCTGAAATTGCATAAAATCATAGGGATAGAACGGGAAGGCGTAATGTGCAAAATATCAGCTAATATTCGTCAATTCCCTTCACGCTAGTTTTTTAAACTTGAATTACACCTTGTCATGACTTCTGGAAAAGGGAAAAATAGCTAAAAAAATCAAAAAATTTACAGGGGGAGGCAGTGTCTATTCAGCCTGGCAAGTCATTTACATCCTGTGTCATCAAAATACCATTCTTGAGCCTGGTGTTACCGTTATTATTCACGGCTTGCGATACGATTGGACCGGATTTTGTAAAACCAGATGCACCGGTTTCTGAGCAGTGGATAGAAGAGCAGAGTGAGGCTATAAGCACAACAGACATTCAGGTTGATGAATGGTGGACACTGTTTAATGACCCCATACTAAACAGCCTCATTGCCAAGGCCCATGAAGAGAATCTTCCTCTTCAGATAGCGGGTATAAGAATTCTGGAAGCACGTGCCCAGCTTGGCATCGCAATTGGCAATCAATACCCACAATCCCAGCAAATACGCGGCGGACTTACACAGTTTCAGCTCAGTGACAACCAGGCCAATTTGCCGGCCTTTGCTGATACCTCTTTTGCAGCTGCCAACATCGGTCTGGATGTGGGCTGGGAACTGGATATGTGGGGCAAATTCAGACGTGGGATTGAGGCGGCGGATGCCGATCTTCTGGCGTCAATCGCTGACTACGATGATGTGTTGGTCAGTTTAACGGGTAGTGTTGCCACGGCGTATATCCTGGTGTGTACTTTCCAGGAACGTTTGAGAATTGCCAGAGATAATGTAAAGATACAACAACGTAGCCTGGATATTACTAGGGTGCGTTTTGAAAATGGTGCAACCACTGAGCTGGATGTTCAGCAAGCCAGGACACTGTTATTCGATACACAATCGACCATACCGTCACTTGAGATCGGATTAAGGCAGTCCAAAAATGCATTGAGCACATTGCTGGGTATGCCACCGGGCAACCTGGATGATTTGCTGGGTGACCATGAAGTCATACCCTCTGCACCCGCAGAAGTGGCGATTGGTATCCCGGCGGAATTACTCAGACGCAGACCGGATGTTCGTCGCGCTGAATTGCAGGCTGCGGCTCAGAGTGCACGCATAGGTATTGCACGGGCTGCACTCTATCCTCAGTTCTCTCTGGTTGGTTCTATTGGTCTAAGTTCCAGTAATGCCTTTAATTCCGATCTTGGCGACATGTTTCAACTTAATAGTATTGAAGCCTTTGCCGGACCAAGCCTTACATGGGATGTTTTTAATTATGGCCGGTTAAAGAATAACGTTCGGGCCCAGGACGCTCGCTTACAGCAATTGATTGTCAATTATCAGAACACAGTACTTGAGGCTTCCAGAGAGGTTGAAAACGCACTGACTGGATTCTTACGGGCCCAGGAGCGGGTGATCTTTCTTGAACAAAGTGTTGACGCGGCACAGCGCTCGGTTGACATTGCACTGTTGCAATACAGGGACGGTGTTTCGGATTATCTGGGTGTCCTGATTACCCAGAGTGAACTGATTCGAACACAGGATCTGTTGACTCAGTCACGTGGAGATATAGCCACAAATCTTGTTGATATGTATCGAGCACTGGGTGGTGGCTGGCAACTCAGGAAAGACAAAGAGATAGTGCCCAGCGAAACTCGCGAAGAAATGATTCAACGCACCGATTGGGGAACACTGATGGATGACTTGCCAACGGCTGCGCCACAGACGGCAGATCAATAACACAGACACAAATATTTTATTTATAGAGAGCCGATATCATGAACCTAGACAAGGAATCAGCAAACATGCAACGTTACCTTGTATTATTTACCTTGGTCTGTCCTCTGCTTTTTAGCGGAGCCTGCTCCAAAGAACAGACAGAAGAAAAGAAGATCATCAGACCCGTGAGAGCCATGCAAGTCACGGACCTGACCCAGTTCAGACTGAGACAGTTTCCGGGTATTGCAAAAGCTACCCAGGAAATTGATCTGTCTTTCCGCGTGCCTGGACGATTGATTGCACGACCCGTAAATATCGGTGATGTCGTCAAGACTGGTGACCTGGTTGCCCGCATCGATCCACGTGATTATGAGATTGAGCTTGAAAATGTCAAAGGGCAATTAGATAAAGCACGAGCTAATGCAAAACGGGCACAGTCTGAATTTGATCGGGAGATGCGTATTTTAAATCAGGATCCCGGAGCGACCAGCCAGTTGGCTGTCGAACGCAAAGAAGCTCAGCGGGATCAGGCGCGTGCAGATATCAAATCGCTGGAAGCTGCAGTTGCTGCTGCTGAGGATCGTTTGAGCTATACCTATCTCAGAGTACCCTTTGACGGAACGGTGGTTAATACATACGTTGAAAATTTTGATGATGTTCTGGCAAAACAGGCAATCGTACGGATTCTTGATAATTCATCTATTGAGATGGTTATTAACATTCCCGAGAGTTTGATATCTCTCGCACCGGAAGCAAAGAACATAGAAGTCGTCTTTGACGCATTTCCAGACAGGGTAATTCCGGCAGAGATCAAGGAGATTAGTACTGAAGCATCTGCCACTACACGCACTTATCCAGTCACACTTATTATGGATCAGCCAGATGACATCAAAATTCTACCTGGTATGGCAGGAAAGGCATCAGGTGAGCCACAGACCAGTGACACAAGCAAAATTCCCATCGGTAAACCGGTGCCATTAACAGCAATACTGTCACTGGAGGATATCAACAAGACATACGTCTGGGTCATAAATCAACAGACAAGTACTGTAAGTAAGCGAGAAGTCAAAACCGGCAATCTTACAGATACCGGCATTATGATCACAGAGGGACTGGATTCCGACGAATGGATTGCAACTGCCGGGGTTCATTATCTTCGCGATGGTATGGAGGTTAGGATCCTGGGCGAAAAGGCGGAGTAAGACAATGAAGCTTGCTCAGTTTGCTATCGATAACAAAACTGTTTCCTATTTTGGTTTTGTTTTACTGTTTATTGCCGGTGTAGCGAGTTTCTTCTCTTTGGGTCAACTGGAAGACCCAGATTTCACCATAAAGACGGCAGCTGTCACAACGCTTTATCCCGGCGCAAATCCTCAAGAGGTTGAACTTGAGGTCACCGACAGGATTGAGCTTGCCATTCAACAGATGAAGCAGCTCGATTATCTGGAATCATGGTCCAGGGCGGGAATGTCTGTCATCAAAGTCAACATCAAACCAGCCTATAGCACTGCAGTTATGCCGCAGATCTGGGATGAAATGCGGCGCAAGATTCGTGAAGTAGAAACAACGCTTCCTCCTGGTGCGCAACGACCCATGGTCAATGACGATTTTGGGGACGTCTTTGGTCATTTACTTGCAATTACCGGGGATGGATACAGCTATGCCGAACTTGAAGAATATGCCAAAAACCTGAAAAAGGAGCTAAGTCTGGTTGGAGGTGTAGCAAAAGTTGAGTATTGGGGAATTCAGGACAAGGTCATTTATATCAACTCCAGCCAGACACAAATCAGCCAACTGGGTATAACCAGTGCCGGGATTGAAGCGACTCTGGAACAGCAAAACACGGTAGTTGATGGAGGTAGCGTTAATGTTCAGGATCAGCGTCTTCGCATTTCCCCCACTGGTGAATTCCGCTCGCCGAGAGATATTGCAGATCTGACCATAAGACCTACAGTACTGGATACTGCCCAGACTGCCAGATCACTATTGCCTGCTACCGATGCCAGCTCGGAATTAATACGCATCAAGGATATCGGGACTGTTACTCTCGGATACCGCGACCCGCCTGCCAAGATCATGAGATTCAACGGGCAACAGGCTATTGCACTGGCAATCAGTAATGTGCCGGGTACCAATGTTGTGACGATGGGCAAGGCGGTTGCAAAACGACTGGATGAGTTAATACGGGAAATTCCAATCGGTCTGGAGATCCAACGTATTCACTGGCAGGCAGACATAGTTGATGAGTCTATTTCGGGATTCTTCATTAATCTTGCAGAGGCAGTCGTTATAGTTCTCGTTGTTCTGGCAGTTTCCATGGGTCTACGCATGGGAATCATCATTGGAACGGCATTGGTCCTGACGATTCTCACAACATTTATTTTTATGGCCTTATTCGGAATTGATCTACAGCGCATGTCACTCGGAGCGTTGGTGATCGCGCTGGGAATGATGGTAGATAATTCAATCGTCGTTGCCGATGGTTTTGTAGTACGCCTGCATAAAGGGATGGATCGCGTCAAGGCTGCTATAGAGGCTGCAGCATCACCGGCAATGCCATTATTAGGTGCAACTATTGTTGCGGTAATGGCCTTTTACCCGATTGTTGCTTCTACAGAAAATGTTGGTGAATACTGTGCAAGTCTGTTTTCGGTAGTTGCAATCTCATTGTTAGTGAGTTGGGTATTGTCAATGACCCTTACACCGATTCAGTGCATTGATATGCTCCCGGATCCTAAACCCGATGAGCAATCAGGTGAAAGCTATAATAGATCATTTTACATGTACTATCGCGGGTTACTCTTACAGGCTATCAGGCAACGTTGGCTGACCATCGGTATCATGCTTGCATTATTGATACTCTCAATAATCGGTTTCACTCAGGTAAAGCAACTGTTTTTCCCGGATTCTTCCATGACCAAGTTTATGATCGATTATTGGTCCCCGGAGGGAACACGGATTCAGAGTGTATCGAATGATCTCGAGTTGATTGAGAAAAAATTATTAAGCGATAAACGCATTGGCAGCGTGTCCAGTTTTATTGGAAGTGGCCCACCGAGATTTTATTTACCCGTGACGCCTGAGGACCCCAATCAAGCCTATGGTCAACTCATCGTCAATGTCCATGATGTGGAGGAGATTGATGAACTCATTGAGGAACTGGCACCCTGGTTTGAAACGCGGTTCCCGGATGCACAGATTCCCATGATCAAATATGGTGTTGGTCCTGCAGAGACCTGGAAACTCCAGGCGCGTATCAGTGGTCCGGCAATCGCAGATGCTGGTGTAATACGATCTCTGGCCAACGAGAGCACTTCAATATTAGAGAAGGAGCCCCTGGCAGGGATGGTACAGACTGACTGGCGTCAAAGAGTGTTGAAAGTTGTGCCAGTTTATAATCAGGAAAGAGGGCGCTGGACGTCGGTTACACGTACCGATCTTAGTCAGACCACAAAGCGTGCATACGATGGCCGCATTGTCGGCCAATACCGTGATGGCGATGATCTTCTGCCGATCATTCTCAGGATGGGTGATGAGGAGCGTCGTAATGTTGGAGGTCTGGATATCCTGCAAATCCAACCCGCCGTGGCGACTTATACAGTTCCGCTTTCACAGGTTACTGATAAGGTCAGTGTTCAATGGGAAGACCCAGTGATATGGCGTCGTGACCGGAGGCGAACAATAACAGTGCAGGCTAATCCGATTCTGGGCCAGACCTTGCCTGCCTTAATGAAGAACGTGGATGGTGAGCTTGAGTCAATCAAGCTTTCGCCCGGCTATCGTTTTGAATGGGGTGGCGAGATTGAGACTTCGGCAAAATCGCAGAAGTCTCTGCTACCTGGGATGATACCGGCATTTGTAATCATCTCTTTCATCGTTGTGGCCTTGTTTAATGCCATCAGGCCGCCGCTGATCATCGCTATAACGATACCTTTTGCTCTCATAGGAATCACAGCCGGGCTATTGGGATCGGGAGCTGCTTTCGGCTTTGTGGCCTTGCTGGGGGCGATGAGTCTGGTCGGTATGATGATCAAGAATGCCATTGTCTTGCTGGATGAGATCAATATTGAACTCGCGGCCGGAAAACAACCGCTCGATGCCGTGATGCAATCGGCCTTGTCCCGTCTGCGGCCAGTTGCCCTGGCAGCTGCGACTACGGTACTGGGAGTAATTCCGCTGCTTCAGGATATATTCTGGGTGGGGATGGCAGTTACCATCATGGCAGGTCTTACCTTTGGAACTGTATTGACCATGGTGCTGGTTCCGGTGCTGTATGCGACCATGTACCGAATAAAAGTACCCGATTAACATAATCGGAAAATATTACAATTTGGAATTTGGCAGACCTGTTTGTTCACCGAAGAGCAATTCAGATTTTGCACAGGCCGGGCATATCATTAAGCCCTGAAAATAGTACAATAACTGTCTGTCAGGAGTTCTTGTACAAATATGTTCTTGTACCAATATCATTAGCAGCCGGACCAGTGGGCTGATATACTCAAGAATCCGAGTAAAATCATAGAGGTACGTCAATAACCCCAGTTATGCTTGAAAATTATTTTCCAATCTTGGTATTCCTCAGTATCGGAACCGCAATCGGCGTGGTATTGATTGGTCTTGGTCTGGTACTGGGCCGCCTGCTTGGGCATGCACGTCCTGACAGTGAGAAACAATCCCCCTATGAATGCGGTTTTGAGGCCTTTGAAGATGCCCGCATGAAATTTGATGTTCGCTATTACCTGGTGGCCATCCTGTTTATTATTTTTGACCTTGAAATTGCTTTTCTCTTTCCCTGGGCAGTGGTTCTAGATGAAATCGGAATGGCCGGATTCTGGGCTATGATGATTTTCCTGGGTGTGCTGGTAGTCGGTTTTATTTATGAATGGCGGAAAGGTGCGCTGGAATGGGAGTAGAAGAGAAGATTCACGAACAGGGTATTGTCACGACAACAGTAGACAATGTCATTAACTGGGCCCGGACCGGGTCGATGTGGCCATTGACCTTTGGCCTTGCCTGTTGCGCGGTGGAAATGATGCATGCCGGTGCATCGCGTTATGATCTTGATCGGTTCGGTGTCATATTTCGGCCCAGTCCCCGGCAGTCGGATGTCATGATTGTAGCCGGCACGCTGGTCAACAAGATGGCACCGGCCCTGCGCAAGGTTTATGACCAGATGTCCGAGCCCCGATGGGTGATATCCATGGGTTCCTGTGCCAATGGTGGCGGTTACTATCACTATTCCTACTCTGTTGTGCGCGGCTGTGACCGGATAGTTCCCGTCGACATCTACGTCCCGGGTTGTCCGCCGACCGCAGAAGCGTTGTTATATGGCATTATCCAACTCCAAAACAAGATCAGACACACCAATTCAATTATCAGGACCTAGAGGCAGCCGTTTCCCATATGACATCAGCTTCATTGCAGACACTCGCTGAAAGCCTGCAAGCCCGGCTTGCGGATATGATAACCGGACTGAAGATTGCCAATGGCGAAATAAGTATTGATGTACCGCCTGATCGTATCACCAAAGTCTGCCTGGTTCTGCGTGATGAAGCAGAATTCTCCTTTGAACAAGTATCCGATGTCTGTGGTGTTGATTATTCTGCTTATGGTAAGGCAGATTGGGAAACCAAGGATACCACCACAACCGGTTTCAGCCGTGGTGTGTGCAAGGATGTGTTTCAAAAGCAGGACCCGGGGGAAACTCATAGACTGGCTGTGGTTTATCATTTACTTTCCCTCAAACATAATCGCCGCTTGCGAGTTAGATGCATGCTGGAGAATCACCCACCCATGATCCAGTCCGTGGTCAATATCTGGGCCAGTGCAAACTGGTTCGAGCGTGAGGCCTTTGATTTATACGGCATACTCTTTGAGGGCCACCCTGACCTCAGGCGGATACTGACGGATTACGGTTTTATCGGTCATCCATTCCGCAAGGATTTCCCACTCGAAGGCAATGTGGAAGTGCGTTATGACCCTGAAAAGCAACGGGTCATATATCAGCCTGTCACTATTAGCAACCGGGTTCTTGTGCCCAAGGTAATACGGGAAGATAACCGATACACCGCAGACGAGGCTGAACCTCCGCAACCAGAAAGCTAGGTTAATCATCCAATGCCTGAAATACGTAACATGACAATGAACTTCGGTCCGCAGCATCCTGCGGCCCACGGGGTACTGCGCTTGGTGCTGGAAATGGATGGCGAGGTCATTGTCAGGGCAGACCCGCACATTGGTCTGCTTCATCGTGCTACCGAGAAGCTGGCAGAAAGCAAACCCTACAACCAGAGTATTGGCTACATGGACCGTCTCGATTATGTGTCCATGATGTGCAATGAGCATGCCTACGTCCGTGCTATTGAAAAATTATTGAAGGTCACCCCACCGCGCCGCGCGCAATACATTCGCGTTATGTATTCCGAGATAACGCGCATACTCAATCACCTGTTGTGGCTTGGTTCACATGGCCTGGATATCGGTGCCATGACCGTTTTCCTCTATTGCTTCCGGGAGCGGGAAGATCTGATGGATTGTTATGAAGCGGTCTCCGGTACCCGCATGCACGCGACCTATTTCAGACCCGGCGGTGTCTACCGGGATTTACCTGAAACCATGCCCCAGTATGAACCCTCAAAATGGCATGGTGAGGATGATGTCAAACGGCTCAATGAAAACCGTCAGGGTTCACTGCTTGATTTCATTGAGTCATTCACCGAACGCTTTCCGATGTGTGTTGATGAGTATGAGACCTTGTTGACGGATAACCGTATCTGGAAACAACGCACAGTAGGTATTGGCGTGGTTTCACCGGAGCGGGCCCTGCAGCTCGGATTTACCGGACCAATGTTACGGGGTTCCGGTATAGAGTGGGACCTGCGCAAGAAGCAGCCCTATGAAGTCTATGACGAACTGGATTTTGATATCCCGGTAGGCGTCAACGGCGATTGTTATGACCGTTATCTGGTCCGTATCGAAGAGATGCGCCAGTCCAACCGGATCATCAAGCAGTGTGTTGACTGGTTGCGGGCCAACCCGGGTCCCGTCATTGTTGATGATTACAAGCTGGTGCCGCCACCGCGCGAGGAAATGAAGGATGACATGGAATCCTTGATCCATCATTTCAAGTTGTTTACGGAAGGCTACTGCGTTCCGGCAGGTGAAGTCTATGCAGCCGTGGAACACCCGAAAGGCGAATTTGGAATCTATTTGATATCAGACGGTGCCAATAAGCCTTACCGGGTGAAGATACGGGCTGCCGGTTTTGCCCATCTGTCGGCTATGAATGAAATGGTACAGGGACATATGCTGGCCGATGTGGTGGCAATGATCGGAACCCAGGATATTGTGTTTGGTGAGATAGATAGATAATGACCGAAACTGCAGAAAAGATTGAACTGTCATCAAACGCACGCGAGGTGATCGACCAGTGGATAGTAAAATACCCTAAAGAACAGAAACGTTCCGCGGTCCTGGCCGCACTGCGCGAGGTGCAACACGAAAACCAGGGCTACCTCACGGTCCCGCTGATGGATGCCGTTGCCGATTATCTGGATTTACCAAAGATTGCCGTTTACGAGGTTGTTTCTTTTTATTCCATGCTGGAAACAAAACCCTGTGGCCGACATAGCATTTCGGTCTGCACAAATATTTCCTGCATGCTGCGTGGTGCCGATGAGATTGTTGAACATATTGAGAACAAACTGGGGATCAAGACCGGTGAGTCAACCAGTGACGGCCGCTATTATCTTAAATGTGAGGAAGAATGCCTGGCTGCCTGTTGTCATGCCCCCATGATGATGGTGGATCATGTGTATTATGAAAACCTCACGCCCGAAAGTGTGGACGAAATTCTTGATAAACTCGATTAAGTGACACTATGGAAATAAACCAGGTCTGTTATGCAACACTCCAGTTCGATGAACCTTGGACGTTAGATAATTATTACAAGGTCGGTGGTTATAAAGCGTGGAAACGGATTCTTTCCGAGAAGGTGCCGCCGGAATCGATCATCGGGGAAGTTAAGACTTCCGGATTACGTGGCCGTGGCGGCGCTGGTTTCCCAACCGGGCTCAAGTGGAGTTTCATGCCCAAACCGGCTGAGATAACCAAGTATGTGGTTTGTAATTCAGATGAGAGCGAGCCCGGCACCTGCAAGGATCGTGACATCCTGCGGTTCAATCCTCATTCCCTGATCGAGGGCCTGGCCATTGCCTGCTATGCCATGAGTACCCCGGTTGCTTACAATTACCTGCGCGGCGAGTTCATGGATGAACCATGGCTGCGCTTCGAGGCGGCACTTAAGGAAGCCTATGAAGCCGGTTACCTGGGTAAAAACATCATGGGCTCGGGTGTCGATGTGGATATCTATGGCACACTCGGTGCCGGTGCCTATATCTGCGGTGAGGAAACGGCCCTACTGGAATCGCTGGAGGGGAAAAAGGGACTGCCGCGGTTTAAACCGCCTTTCCCGGCCAACTTTGGCTTATACGGGCGCCCCACAACAATTAACAACACGGAATCATTCGCTTCAGTGCCGTCGATCATTCGTAAGGGCGGCAGGTGGTTTGCCGATATCGGTGTCCTCAACAGCGGTGGTACCAAATGTTTTTCCGTGAGCGGTCATGTCAACAAACCGGGTAATTTTGAAGTCCCACTTGGCACCCCGTTCAGGTCCCTGCTCGAGCTGGCCGGTGGCGTCCGTGACGGTCGGGAATTGAAAGCGGTCATACCCGGTGGCTCATCCGTGCCCGTGGTGCCCGGTGACGTTATGCTGGATACCAACATGGACTATGAATCAATCCAGAAGGCGGGCTCCATGCTGGGTTCCGGTGCAGTCATTGTGATGGACGATACGACCTGCATGGTTCGGGTCCTCGAGCGTATTTCACGATTCTATTATTCCGAATCTTGTGGTCAGTGCACGCCATGCCGCGAAGGCACGGGCTGGCTGTATCGTGTCATTCAACGTATTGAGAATGGCAAGGGTCAACCGGAAGACCTCGACAAACTTGACAGTGTTGCCAGCAAAATTGAAGGCCATACCATCTGTGCTCTTGGTGATGCGGCGGCGTGGCCGGTTCGCAGTTTTATCAAGCGCTTTCGTGAAGAATTTGAATATCACATCAAGAACGGGTGTTGCCTTGTTGGCGACAGGAAAAACGAGGCAGCATAGTAAGAATTTATGAATGAAGAAATTGTAACAATTCAAGTTGATGGCAGGCCTTTGCAGGCACGCAAAGGACAGATGCTGATTGAGGTAACTGACAAAAACAAGATTTATATCCCACGGTTTTGTTATCACCAGAAATTATCCATCGCCGCGAATTGCCGCATGTGTCTGGTCGATGTCGAAAAGGCACCTAAACCACTACCGGCCTGTGCAACCCCGGTTATGGACGGCATGCAGGTTGCCACGCGTTCGAAGCGTGCTCTTGATGCGCAGAAGGCCGTCATGGAATTTCTGCTGATCAACCATCCGCTCGATTGCCCCATCTGTGACCAGGGAGGTGAATGTGAATTACAGGACCTGGCCATGGGTTATGGCCGAGATATATCCCGTTATCATGAAAAAAAACGCGTGGTCAAAGACAAGAATATCGGACCGTTGGTACAGACGGACATGACCCGATGTATTCATTGCACCCGCTGCGTGAGATTCGGTGAAGAAATTGCCGGGCTCAAGGAATTGGGCGCCACCGGTCGTGGTGAACATATGGAAATAGGTACTTACATAGAGAAAAGTATGATTTCGGAGATGTCCGGTAATGTGATTGACCTTTGCCCGGTCGGAGCCCTGACGTCCAAGCCGTTCCGTTATTCTGCGCGCACTTGGGAGATGCAGCAGATTCCGGGTATTGCTCCGCATGATTCCGTGGGTTCAAACATTCATTTTCATATCAAGGGTAACCGGGTGAAGCGCGTCGTCCCCGCCGAGAATGATTCCATTAACGAGGTGTGGTTGTCTGATCGTGACCGCTTCAGTTATGAAGGTCTGTATCATCCTGATCGATTGACTGCACCCATGATCAAGAAATCCGGTTATTGGCAGGAAGTCGATTGGGAGACGGCCTTATCATTTGTTAGAGATGGTTTGAAGCATGTAATGCATCATCATTCGTCGGATCAACTTGGAGCCCTTGCATCCGCCTCAGCTACTGTCGAGGAACTGTTTTTGATGCAACGACTGCTGCGGTCCCTGGGCACCGCCAACATTGATCACCGGGTACGTCAGTCAGATTTTACCGACCAGGATAAGGCGCCCTTGTTCCCCTGGCTCGGAATGCCAATAGCAGAACTTGAGAAACAGGATGCTGTCCTTCTGGTTGGCAGCCACGTTCGCAAGGAACAACCCATCATCAATCATCGTTTACGCAAGGCCACCATGCATGGTTGTCAGGTGCTGGTCATTAATTCGTTAAATTATGATCTGAATTTCAATGTCGCTACACGAATCATTACCTCGCCAACTACGATACCTGAAACACTTGCGGGAGTTGTGAAAGCGTTAGCAGGCTCCGGCAAGATATCGCCTGACCCGGACCTCAAGACTGCTATCAGTACGGCAACGGTCAGTGATAATCAGCATCTGATGGCGGAAACCTTATTAAATGCCGGGAAGGGTGTGATCCTGTTGGGGAACCAGGCCATGGCTCACCCGCAATACGGGGCATTATGTTCACTGGCCACGGCACTCGCAAAAGCAACCGGGTGTCATATCGGTTTTCTTTCCGATGCGGCCAATGTTTCCGGTGCCTGGATTGCCGGTGCAACTCCGCACCGGGGGCCAGGGGGGAAAGCAGCCGATAAAAAGGGTCTCAATGCCGCAACTATGCTGGAAAATGAATTGAAGGCTTATGTCCTGCTTGGTCTGGAACCGGAGCTGGATTGCCTTGATGGACATCAGGCCATGCAGGCCTTGCAAGCAGCAGAATTCGTGGTCAACCTGACGGCCTATTCCTCTGAATCAATTAAAGCATATGCCGATGTCTTGTTGCCGATTGCCCAGTTTGCCGAAACGTCCGGTACCTACATTAATAATGAAGGTATCTGGCAGAGCTTCAATGGCGTGGTTCCACCGCCCGGTGAAGCACGGCCCGCATGGAAGGTGTTACGTGTCATGGGGAACCTGTTCGAGCTCGAAGGATTTGACTTCGACACCAGCCTCGAGATCAAGGAAGAACTCAAGAATCAAATAGGTCTGAAATCGGTTTCCAACATGATCAATTGGTCAGTACCGCATTTACGTGCAGCAAGCAGTGGGATCGAACGGATTACCGAAGTCCCGATGAATTCTATCGATCCACTAACCCGACATGCCGCAGCCTTGCAGAAAACCACTGATGTTGCCGATGGCAAACTACACATCCATCCACAGCTGGCCTCTGCCAAAGGCCTGGATGAAGGTCAAATTGCCAGGGTTGAACAGGATGAACAGGTTGTCGAACTGCCGGTTACCCTTGACGAGCGTGTACCTAAAAATGGCGTGTTGATTCAGGCAGGGCATCCGGATGTTGCCTCGTTGGGTCCCTGGCACGGTCAAATCAAGTTAGGCAAAGCGTAATACGATGCTCGAATTCATCAGCCAAAACGTGTTTTCGCCACTGACCGCATTCCTGTTGCCATCGGCCTGGCAACCCTATGCTGTCTACACGCTGGAAACCGTGACCAAGATCGTGGCGATACTTATCCCCGTATTATTAACTGTGGCCTACCTGCCTTATGCCGAACGCAAGATCATTGGATACATCCAGAATCGGATTGGTCCCAACCGGGTTGGCTTTTTCGGTTACAGTCTGGCCGGGATCGGGCAACCGATTGCGGATGCAGTGAAGCTGATTTTTAAGGAGATCATCATACCCACTGGCGCCAATAAGACCTTGTTTATTATTGCGCCGATTCTTTCCGTGGCACCAGCACTGGCTGCCTGGGCTGTTATCCCGTTTAATGACACCCTGGTACTGGCGGACATCAATGCCGGCCTGCTGTATGTCCTTGCTCTGACCTCCCTGGCGGTATACGGCATTATTATTGCCGGCTGGGCCTCCAATTCAAAGTATGCTTTTCTAGGCGCTATGCGTTCTGTGGCGCAAATCGTTGCCTATGAGATCGCCATGGGATTTGCACTGGTTGGAGTGCTTATTGCGGCGGGGAGCCTGAACCTTGGCGAGATTGTCCGTGCCCAGGAGGGCTGGTTCATACACTGGTTCTGGTTACCATTGTTGCCATTACTCGGAGTTTATTTTATTTCCGGTGTTGCAGAAACCAACCGTGCACCGTTTGATGTTGCTGAAGGTGAATCTGAGATTGTGGCAGGCTTTCATGTGGAATACGGTGGTATGGCCTTCTCTGTTTTCTTTATGGCGGAATACGCCAATATGATCATCATTGCCCTATTAACTTCTTTGTTATTTTTTGGTGGCTGGCTCTCGCCCTTTCACGGGATACCTTACCTCGGTGCACCCAGCATTGTCTGGTTGCTGCTGAAAACATCGTTTTTCCTGTTTGTGTTTCTCTGGTTACGGGCAACTTTCCCACGTTATCGTTATGACCAGATTATGCGTCTGGGCTGGAAGGTATTTATTCCAATCACCATCGTCTGGTTGGTCGTCGCGGCCATTCTGGTCGTGCTGGAAGTACCACCCTGGTTCAAATGATTTTGGAAATTAATAAATATTCGGATTGAATATGTTGCAGGCGGCACAAAATTACCTGAAAAGCCTGTTTCTCTGGGAACTGTTCAAGGGCCTGAGACTGACTGGTCGACATCTGTTCAAGCGCAAGGTAACTGTGCAATACCCGGAGGAAAAGACACCGCTGTCACCACGTTTCAGAGGGCTTCATGCACTGAGACGCTATCCCAACGGTGAAGAACGTTGTATTGCCTGCAAACTCTGTGAAGCAGTTTGCCCGGCAGTGGCAATCACCATTGAGTCGGAAGAACGTGCTGATGGGACAAGGCGTACAACCCGCTACGATATTGATCTGACCAAATGTATTTTTTGTGGGTTTTGTGAGGAATCTTGTCCGGTCGACTCCATCGTTGAAACCCGTATCTTTGAATATCATGGGGGACAACGAGGTGATCTTATTATGACCAAGGAAAAGTTACTGGCCGTTGGAGACAAGGCAGAAAAGCAAATTGCAGAGGATCGGGCAAAAGACGCAATTTATCGATAACACATTACAGTGATCAGTAATAATAATTTCACGGAGTATACACAGTTGCATGGTTGAGTTGTTGGTCTTTTATTTCTTTGGCGCAGTGCTGGTAATTTCCGCCAGTATGGTTGTGACCATTCGTAATCCCGTTTTTGCCGCACTGTTCCTGGTGCTGTGCTTTTTCTCCAGTGCCGCCATCTGGCTGATTTTGCAAGCTGAGTTTCTCGCTATTGCCCTGGTCTTGGTCTATGTAGGCGCGGTCATGGTCCTGTTCCTTTTCGTAGTGATGATGCTCGATATTAATATTGCGCGGTTACGAGAAGGCTTTGTGAAGTTCCTGCCGGTAGGTATCATCGTCGCATTATTAATGCTGGTTGCCATGAGTCTTGTCATCACTTCCGGCTATTTCAATCGTGAAGAGCCCGCGATCCAGGTCTCCCAGGTTGCCGGTTACAGTAATACCACGCAACTCGGCAAGGCATTGTTTACAGAATATCTCTATCCATTTGAGATAGCCGGCGTGATCCTGCTGGTGGCTATCATTGCTGCCATATCATTGACCATGCGAAAACCCCGCAGCAACAAGACTCAGCAACCATCCTTGCAGGTCAGGGCCAGCAAGAAGGAGCGGCTGAGAATAATCAAGATGAAAGCCGAGCCGAAACAGGACGCAGGAGGCCAGTCATCATGATCGTACTATCCGATGTCCTGATCCTTGCCGCTATCCTGTTTTGCATCAGTGTGGCCGGTATTTTTATAAACCGGAAGAATGTCATTATTCTCCTGATGTGTATTGAATTGATGCTGCTCGCTGTCAATATGAATTTCATCGCTTTTTCTCATTTTTTACAGGACATCAATGGTCAGGTCTTTGTCTTCTTTATTCTTACAGTTGCCGCTGCAGAATCAGCTATTGGTCTGGCAATCTTGGTGGTGCTTTTCAGGAATCGGGAAACCATCAATGTCCAGGATCTGAATTCAATGAAGGGTTAAACAAAGTATCAATGGTTAATAACAACAATATTTTCTACAGACCGCAGACCAGGGATCGAGATCATGGCAGATAATATGGAAAGTATTTACATCGCGATTGTACTTTCTCCGCTCGTGGCTTCGATCATTGCCGGTCTGTTTGGCAAGGCCATTGGTCGTAGCGGGGCACACTGGGTCACGATTATTGGTGTTGGTATTTCCAGTATCCTCTCCCTGATTGCCTATAAGCACATTATTTTTGATGGCGGAGATATATTTAACGGAGCGGTATACCAGTGGCTGATAAGTGGTGGTATCAGCCTGGAAGTCGGTTTTCTGGTTGATCGCCTGACAGTCACCATGATGGTAGTGGTGTCCTTTGTTTCCTGGATGATCCATATCTACACCATCGGCTACATGCATGATGACCCAGGTTATCAGCGCTTCTTCAGTTATATATCTTTGTTTACGTTCTCCATGCTGATGTTGGTCATGTCCAATAATTTCATGCAGTTATTCTTTGGTTGGGAAGCCGTTGGCCTCGTTTCCTATCTCCTGATCGGGTTTTGGTACAAGCGTGAATCGGCCATTTTTGCCAATCTGAAAGCGTTTCTAGTCAATCGGGTAGGGGACTTCGGTTTCATCCTGGGGATTGCTGCAATCTTGATGGCATTCAATACACTGGATTACTGGGAAGTCTTTAACCGGGCGCCGGTACAGGGCGATGTAACCATTAGCTTGTTCCAGGGTTACGAGTGGTCCTTGATGACGGTCATTTGCATCAGCCTGTTCATCGGTGCGATGGGCAAATCGGCACAATTTCCCCTGCATGTTTGGCTTCCGGACTCCATGGAAGGCCCGACACCCATCTCTGCGCTGATTCATGCCGCGACCATGGTTACGGCAGGTATCTTCATGGTGGCACGCATGTCTCCTTTGTTCGAACTTTCCGAGACGGCACTTAATTTCATCCTTATTATCGGCGCGATAACCGCATTCTTCATGGGGCTTCTGGGTCTGGTCCAGAATGACATCAAGCGGGTCATTGCATATTCCACCCTGTCACAACTGGGTTACATGACGGTAGCGCTGGGGGCCTCGGCCTATGCGGCCGCGATATTCCATCTGGTGACCCATGCCTTTTTCAAGGCCCTGCTGTTCCTGGCTGCCGGTGCTGTGATTATTGTGCTTCATCATGAGCAGGATATTCGCAAGATGGGCGGCCTGTACAAGTACATGCCCATTACCTGGCTGACCTGCTTGATAGGCGCACTTGCACTGATTGGTTTCCCCGGGTTTTCCGGGTTCTTTTCCAAAGATGCCATTATTGAGGCCGTGCACCTATCTACCTTGCCCGCTGCTGATTTTGCCTATTACGCAGTAATGACCGGTGTCGTTATCACGGCGCTTTATACTTTCCGTTTGTTCTTCCTGGTCTTCCATGGCAAGGAGCGAATGGATAAGGAGACCTGGAGCCATCTGCATGAAGCACCGGCGGTTATCTGGGTGCCATTATCCGTGCTCGCGGTGCCTTCCTTCATAATCGGTTTCTTCCTCGTTGGCCCGATGCTGTTTAGTGAATACTTCGCTGACGCAATCTATGTTGCTCCCGCACATAATGTACTGGCGGAGATGGGGCAGGAATATCACGGAATATTTGGCTTTATCCACCATGCCTTCAAACAACCCCCGGTATATCTTGCGTTTTTCGGTCTATTCCTGGCTTGGTTGTTCTATATCAGGTTGCCGGATTTGCCGAAGAAAATTGCTGGATTGTTGCAGCCCTTATATTTCGTGTTGGTGAAGAAATATGGGATGGACGAATTTAACCAGATTGTTTTTGCAGGTGGTGTGCGGCGAATCGGTAACTTTCTCTGGGACATCGGTGATGTCAAGTTCATTGACGGACTGTTCGTGAATGGTTCTGCACTCTCCGTGCAATGGTTTTCGGGCGTGGTTCGAAAGTTACAATCCGGTTATCTTTATCATTACGCCTTTGCAATGATCTTTGCCTTGTTATTACTGATTTTCTTCTTTGTTCACAATTAATAACAGATAGTTAATTCATGCCGATTGATTTACCGATACTAAGCTTGTTGATCTGGGCACCGATTCTGGGAGGGCTCTGGGTGCTCTATGCGGGAGACAGGCAGGCAGAAACGATCAAGTATCTGTCACTGGGGATTGCCATGATAACTTTTCTGTTATCGATATTTCTTTATATAGATTTTGACAGCACTACTCATGAAATGCAGTTCGTTGAGTTTGCCCCATGGATCAGGGCATTCTCGATTAATTACCACCTTGGTGTTGATGGTATCTCGGTCCCACTGATCATTCTAACAACCTTCATAAATTTACTAATTATTCTGGCTGGCTGGGAAGTGATTGATTACCGCCTTTCACATTACCTGGCGGCATTTTTGATCCTCGAAGGACTGATGAATGGTGTCTTTGCTGCACTTGATGCGATACTTTTTTATTTCTTCTGGGAGGCCATGCTGATCCCGATGTTTCTCATTATCGGGATCTGGGGCGGTCCGAACCGGGTTTATGCGACGATAAAATTTTTTCTCTATACTTTCCTGGGGTCGGTTTTCATGTTGGTGGCCTTGTTGTACCTTTACTCTCAGGCCAACAGCTTCTTTATCCTTGATTTGCATGTGTTGCCTCTAGGCGAACTGGCACAAAAGCTTATTTTTATCGCTTTCCTGCTCGCCTTTGCAGTGAAAATACCGATGTGGCCGGTACACACCTGGTTACCGGATGCCCATGTGGAAGCGCCAACCGGAGGTTCTGTCATACTGGCGGCCATCATGTTGAAAATGGGTGGCTATGGTTTTTTACGTTTCAGCCTGCCCATTGTTCCAGATGCCAGTTTGTTTTTCACGGATTTCATGATAGTGCTTTCCCTGATTGCCATTGTCTATATCGGCTTCGTCGCCCTGGTGCAGCAGGACATGAAAAAGCTGATTGCCTATTCATCCATTTCCCATATGGGTTTCGCTACCCTGGGATTCTTCGTTGGTTTCAGCATCTTTGCTGTTACTGGTTCTACCAGCGGAGCAGAAATGGCGATGGGAGGCGCGATAATGCAAATGATCTCGCATGGTTTCATATCCGGAGCCTTGTTCCTGTGTGTTGGCGTGATGTATGACCGCATCCACAGCAGGCAGATTAAAGACTATGGTGGCGTGGTCAATACCATGCCACATTTCGCCGCTTTCATGATGCTATTTGCCATGGCCAATTCCGGTCTGCCCGGCACTTCGGGTTTTGTTGGTGAATTCCTGGTGATACTCAGCAGTTACCAGGCCAGTTTCTGGATTGCTTTCCTGGCCGCCACTATTTTAGTCTTAGGTGCTGCTTATAATCTCTGGATGTACAAGCGGGTTATATACGGCGATGTTGCCAATGAAAAGGTGGAAAAACTGCAGGATATCAACTCCAGGGAAACAGTCATAATGGCTCTGCTGGCCATTGCTGTACTTCTGTTTGGTCTGTGGCCTGCGCCATTGTTTGAAATTATGGATGAGACCATCAAACACCTCATCACACACATCCTGCAATCCAAGGTAATTTAGGACTATGGCGCAAATCTCAAACATGATGCTGTTGTTACCCGAGATAATTCTCCTGGGCTTTGCCTGCCTTATCCTAGTGGTTGATACCTTCAGCACAGATCCGGACCACAGGATCACCTATGTACTTTCCCAGCTGGCACTGGTGATTACCATCAGTCTAGTGTTTTACCTGCACACGGGGGCCACTGCTTTAGCCTTTGGCGATGTTTTCATCAGTGATCCCATGAGCAGTGCGCTTAAGGCCATGATTGCCCTGTATGGTCTGGTATTGTTCCTGTATTCATTCGAGTATCTGACCAAGCAGGGGTGGGTCAAGGGCGAGTATTTTGTCCTCGGCCTGTTTGCAATCCTTGGCACGATGGTGCTGGTATCTGCCTACAGCATGATAACGGTATACCTCGGTCTTGAATTATTATCGCTCTCACTCTACGCCATGGTTGCCATGAACAGGGACTCCGCCAGTGCTTCGGAAGCCGCCATGAAATATTTTGTTCTGGGTGCGCTTGCCTCGGGCATGTTGTTGTATGGCATATCCATACTTTACGGCATTACCGGCACCTTCCAGCTTAATGAATTGAACCAGCAAATTCTGCAACACTCCGAGCAAACCGGGCTGTTGGTCTTTGCTATGGTCTTTATCATTGTGGGAATCGCCTTCAAACTAGGTGCCGTGCCGTTTCATATGTGGGTGCCGGATGTTTATCAGGGTGCACCTACCGCTGTTACCATGTTCGTGGGCAGTATTCCCAAGATCGCCGCATTTGCCATGGCAATGCGATTGCTGGTCAATGGCCTTGAACCGCTGATGACCAACTGGCAGACCATATTGATCATTCTGGCCGTATTGTCGATGGGCATCGGAAATATTACGGCCATAGCACAATCCAACATCAAGCGTCTGCTGGCTTATTCAACCATTGCCCATATCGGTTTCCTGTTACTGGGGATTATCGCCGGCAGTCAGCAGGGTTATGCGGCATCCATGTTCTATGTCATTACCTATGCACTGATGAGTATGGGGGCCTTTGGTGTTGTGATCCTGCTCAGTCGAAAAGACTTTGAATCCGATTTGCTTGAAGATCTGAAAGGCCTGTCCGACAGAAATCCCTGGTTTGCTTTCATCATGCTGATCCTGATGTTTTCCCTGGCCGGTGTGCCGCCGTTTGTCGGTTTCTGGGCCAAGTGGTTTGTTCTGAAAGAACTGGTGGCCTCAGGCTTTATCTGGGTTGCGGCAGCGGCCGTGTTTTTCGCGATCATCGGGGCCTTTTATTACCTGCGCATTATCAAGTTGATGTACTTTGACAAGGCCGATGAAACCCCGGCGCTCGAAGCAACGGCACAGATGCAGGTGGTATTGAGCCTGAATGGTATTGCACTCTTGATTATTGGACTGTCGCCGGGTCTGCTCATGGCTCTGTGTCTATCCTCCCTGTTGTAAGACTGACTCTCAAATCACCAATCGTTGTTCAACCAGGTATCAAATGGATATCAAGGCCCCTGAACCTTGCCAATGGTCATCCCTACCTTGACCCGGTCTCCGGGCTTGAAACGGTGCAACCATTGCATGTGATCATTTTCGTAAATCATAATTACCGTTGAACCCATATTGAAACGTCCAATCTCATCGCCTTTGCGATATACCAGTGGATTTCCAGGCACATCGTAAGTTGTCGTGGTGATGGTCCGTTTGTTCCCCGGTGTAATCTGCCCCGCCCACACGGTTTCCATACTGCTGACAAAAATGGCTCCGACGAAAACAATAGCCATTTGGCCAATGGTCGTATCAAAGTAACAAATGACCCGCTCGTTTCTGGCAAAAAGCCGGTCAACGACTTCAGTAGTATGCTGGTTGACGGCAAACAGGCGGCCGGGAACATGGATCATCTTTTTTAATGTGCCGTCAAAGGGCATGTGGATCCGGTGATAATCCCTAGGTGCAAGATACAAGGTCGCAAATTGACCCTCGTCAAAGCCATGGGACGTATCTGCGTTATTGACGAGCAGTTCACTCAGCCGGTAATTTCTGCCCTTTGCCTGGATGAGTTGCTGATCATGTATCGTTCCAATCTGGCTCACCGTACCGTCGACAGGGGAAATGATATCAGTTGCAGAGCGACTGATTGGCCGCGCCAGCGGGGCCAGCGCCCGGGTAAAGAAGGCATTAAAATCCGGGTACTGCTCAACCTCGGATTCCGCAGCAATGTCCAAGTTGACCTTGAATACCCGAATGAAGACTTTAATCAAAGCATTCTTTAATGGCTTCCAGCGCCAACGGCTGATTTTATAGATAAGCCGTGACAGTAGATGCTGTGGTATCACATACTGCGGCAGTACCCGGACGCGGTTCAGAAACGATTGTCTCAAATGGTTCTTCCCTAATGTTTGTGATGATGATGTTGCTGCTGCTGCTGATAGTTTCCTGGCTTTCTCACGGTCATGTTGATATCTATTGTTATTTTCCTATTAAATTCAAGGCTCACAGAAACATGATCTCCAGCTCGCAGAGGGTTATGATTATTAATCAGCATCAGGTGATAGCCCCCCGGTGAAAACTCAAAACGGGTTCCAGCCGGAATAGTTATCGACTCCTGTATTTTCATCGACGCCATACCATCAATGATATCGGAGAAGTGAAATTCAATACGCTCATAGGCATTACTGCTCGCAGACAGCAAAATAACATCATCGTCAGCATGATTTTCTATCACAAGGTATCCGGCATGGACTTTCAGCATTGGCGGGGCCTCGCTAATCCAGGCACTGGTGACTCCGATGGCCGGATCGGCAAATACCGCCGCGGGCGCAAACAGTGACATCAGAATAAAAAAAGAAGCCACGTAACGCATTTACTGCTTGAGTTTTGTTACAGCGGATCTGATTGCCTGGAATCGTTGTAGCAAGTCAGTTGGCTGATGTGGTGCGGAGAAAATACCAATCCATTCACGCTCGGGTGACACCAGGAATATTGAAGCTGAATGATCGACGAGGTAATTACCACTGGCATCTTTTTCACCCAGAAAATAGGCAATACCAATCATTCTGGTCATCTGGTCAACCTGTGACTTGCTCCCGGTCAGGCCGATAAAGTCCTTGTGAAAGTAACGGGTATACTCCGCCGTCTTCTCAGGTGTATCACGTCCAGGGTCAACCGAGATAAATATAACCTGAACATTGCTGGCATTAGCCTCAGACTCGAGTTTTTCATAGAATTTTTGCAGAACTGCCAGGGTAACTGGACAGATGTCAGGGCAGTGGGTGTAACCATAGAACAATAATGACCACTTGCCCTCCATGTCCTCATGGGTAAATCGTGCACCGTCCTGGTTGACTGCAGAGAATGGCGGGATGACCTTTGGTGCCGGCCAGAGAAAGCCGTCGATGGCCGGAGTAGTTTCTTCAGACCGGTAATAGTTGGAGGTAAGGATACCTACAGATAGTCCCAAAATGACGCAAATTACCACAAACAGGGAAGAAAGTAGCAAGCGGTTTTTTATCATCCGGCCATTATACCTGAAGCGGTCTTCGATAGCAGGCGCATGGAGTATTCAACACAGGGGCTTAAAACAGATATAATGGTTGCACCCCGCAATAATGACGGGGTTTTATATTGAAACCCCGGCCAAGCATAAATCCAGATGGAATATCTCACCGGACAATACAACTACTGGGTTGTCATCATTCTCATGATGATCGGCTTCTATATTGTTATATCCCATGGCAACCTGGTTAAAAAACTTATTGGTCTGAATATTTTCCAGGTGTCCGTATTCATTCTTTATATCTCCATGGCCTATGTCAGGGGAGGGACCGCTCCCATCGATGCTGCCGAATACTCACTGTATGCCAGCCCCTTGCCACATGTTTTGATCCTGACGGCCATTGTTGTTGGCGTTGCAACCACTTCACTCGGTTTGGCACTGGTCGTGCGCATTTACAGGGCCTTTGGAACGATTGAAGAAAGCCAGTTAAGTCACGTGGAAGAAGACGACTGAGTATGACACATTCGCTTGTTCTTCTGGTTGTCATACCACTGATTGCTACACCTGTTTGTATCCTTTTGCACAAGCGCCTGCTGATATGGCCGGTGGTATTCACCGTCAGCTGGATTACCTTTTATATAGCCTGTGACCTGATGTTGGCCGTGCGTGATGGCGGGGAGATTTACTATTATCTTGGCAGTTGGGCAGCCCCATGGGGAATAGAATACCGGCTGGACAGTTTAAACGCGCTGGTTGCCGTGATTGTATCCGGTGTTAATGCACTGGTTATCAGTTTTGCCCGGGCTAGTATATTCCAGGAGATCCCTGAGGACAGGATTTACCTGTTCTACTGTGCTTACCTGCTGAATCTGGCTGGACTGCTGGGTGTCACCGTGACGGGTGATGTGTTCAACATGTTCGTCTTTATTGAAATCTCGTCACTCTCATCCTATGCCATGATCAGCCTGGGTAAGCATCGACAGGCCTTGCTCGCAGCCTACCGATACCTGATCATGGGGACAATCGGTGCTACCTTTATCCTGATCGGTATCGGCCTGCTTTATGCAGTCACCGGGACGCTGAATATACCGGATCTGCATACGCGCCTTTCAGCCATGGAAACATCACGGACAGTCATAACGGCTGGTGCATTTCTAACTGTCGGCATTACCCTGAAATTTGCATTGTTCCCGCTGCATAGCTGGTTACCAAATGCATATACGTATGCGCCCTCGGTAGTGTCTGCCTTTCTGGCCGGTACTACAACAAAAGTATTTATCTATGTACTTCTGAGATTCCTATTTTCCATATTTGGTACCGGGAATATGTTTGATATTGTCTCTCTGGACAAGGTGCTGATGATCTGTGCCTTGCTTGCCATCTACAGCGGATCGATCTCGGCTATCTACCAGAATAACATCAAGAAGATGCTGGCCTATTCCAGCATTGCCCAGATAGGTTACATTGTGCTGGGCATCAGTATCAGCAGTGTTGCCGGTCTAACAGCCGGTATTATTCACCTGTTTAACCATGCCCTGATGAAAACCGCCTTGTTCCTTTGCGTTGCCTGCATTGTCTATCGTACCGGCAAGGTCAGCCTGAAGTCGCTGGGTGGTATTGGCAAAGCCATGCCATGGACCATGGCGGCATTTGTGGTTGCAGGATTGAGCATGATCGGGGTCCCGCTGACTGTTGGTTTCATCAGCAAGTGGTACCTGATTCTGTCTGCCCTCAATCAGGAAGCCTGGTGGCTGGCTCTGGCAATCCTGACAGGTTCGCTGATCACCATTATCTATGTCTGGCGTGTGGTTGAAGCCGCCTGGTTCAGGACTCCGGCAAGCGAACTGCGTTCCGGTAAGATCCGGGAAGCGCCTCTTTCCATGCTCGTACCATTGTGGATCCTGGTGATTGCCAATATCTATTTTGGCGTGGATACCGGGATCACGGCCCAGATGGCGCGCCAATCTGCTGAATTACTGATGGGAATGCCGTGATGGCAGAGCATGATCTGATCCTATTAACTATTTTGATCCCGGTTCTCGGTTCGATATTGATTGCGATCGCGGGAGAAAGATACAGGGATGTCCGAGAGGGTATTTCATTATTATCCGCCGTCTTGCTGTTTATCGTGGTTTACCTTCTGTACCAGGAATTACCGGAGAGCCATCTGGAAGCTGTAAAGCTGGCAACAGTCATGCCGGGTCTGACAATAGCATTCAGACTGGAGCCACTGGGCATTCTGTTTGCAATGATTGCCAGTTTTCTCTGGATCATCACCACAATTTTTTCGATCGGTTACATGCGTGGAAACGGGGAACCTCACCAGACCCGATTTTATGTCTGCTTTGCGTGGGCGATTGCATCGGCCATGGGTGTAGCCCTGAGCGCAAACATGTTTTCACTGTTTATCTTTTATGAATTTTTGACCCTGACTACCTATCCCCTGGTCACACATAGTGGAACGGATGAAGCCATGCGCTCGGGCAGACTTTACCTGGGTTACCTGTTGGGTACCTCAATCTGTTTACAGTTATTTGCCATAGTCTGGACCTGGTCATTGACTGGAACGCTTGATTTTACCCGTGGTGGCGTGTTTGGCGGGGAATCTTCCGAAATAGTCGTGACGGTGTTGTTTGCCCTCTATATTTTTGGTATTGGCAAGGCGGCCCTGATGCCGTTTCATCGCTGGCTGCCGGCGGCGATGGTGGCACCGACCCCGGTCAGCGCTCTGTTACATGCGGTGGCGGTGGTCAAAGCTGGCGTATTCACGGTATTAAAAATCAGTGTCTACCTGTTCGGGCTGGATGAACTTGCTTCCTCGGGTGCCGCCGACTGGCTGGTGTTTGTTTCCGGCGCAACGATTATCATCGCCTCGGTGATTGCCTTGCAACAGGATAACCTGAAAGCGCGCCTGGCTTATTCCACCATCAGCCAGTTATCCTACGTTATTATGGCAACGGTAGTTTTGGCACCCTTATCCATAATCGGTGCCGCAATGCATATAGCTGTACATGCCCTTGGCAAGATCACACTGTTCTTTTGTGCAGGATCAATTTACACCGCGTCAAAGAAAAAAAATGTCAGTCAACTGGATGGTATTGGACATTATATGCCATGGACCATGGCAGCGTTTACAATCGGGTCACTGTCGATGATTGGGGTGCCGCCCGCTGCCGGTTTTCTGAGCAAGTGGTACATGTTGCTGGGTGCCTACCAGGCACAGGTATGGACTGTGGTTACAGTAATCGTAATCAGTACCCTGTTGAATGCGGCTTATTTCCTGCCGATTGTATACGCTGCTTATTTCAGGGAACCACCCAGGACTATAACGCCTCATGGTGAGGCGCCGGCACCTGTCGTCATTGCCCTGTGCCTAACGGCGGTACTGACACTGGCAGTCTTTTGCTATCCCGGGCCACTACTGGAACTTGTAAGACAGATTGGAAAGTAATGATGAAGAAACACTGGTTATATACCGATGAAGGGCGCCGCACTGTCTGGCGGGTTGGGCTTGCTGTTCTTGCTATCACGGTCATCGTGGAATGGTTTGTTTCATTACATCCACATTTCACCATCGAAAAGGTCTTTGCCTTTCATGCCATCTTCGGATTCCTGAGTTGTGTTGCCATGGTGCTGTTTGCCAGGTTATTGGGATTCTTAATCAAGCGCAGGGATGATTATTATGATCAGTAGCCTGTTGCATCCCGGATTGCTCCTGATACTCGGTGGTTTGTTACTACCTATGTTCAGTGGAATCTGGCGTACGGCATGGTCGCTGCTTATACCCCTGTTGTCACTGGCCGGGGTATGGCTGGCAAACAATAATGCTTTCCCGGCCATTACCTTCCTGGATTATGAACTAGCCTACTATGAAGCAGACAGGCTGAGCCGATTATTCGCAACAGTATTTGCCATCATGGCATTTACCGGAATCCTGTTCTGCTACCGGCAGGCAAGAATCACAGAAATGTCAGCAGCCATGGTTTATGGCGGTTCTGCGATCGGCGTCGTCTTTGCGGGCGATCTCATTACACTTTTTGTCTTCTGGGAATTGATGGCACTGGGTTCCATGTTCATTCTCTGGGCGGCAGGTACCCGTGCAGCCTGGTATGCCAGTCGCCGTTACATCATGATTCACTTGCTGGGCGGTGTACTATTAATGACAGGGATCGTGGCCCACGTGTTTGAAACCGGCTCAATTGCCTTTACGGCCATGCAGATCGGCAGCGTCGGGACCTGGTTGATACTCATTGGCTTTCTGATCAACGTCGGTGCACCGCCTTTGTCCGCCTGGATTGCCGATGCCTACCCGGAAGCCTCGTTCAGCGGCATGGTGTTTTTATCCGCCTTTACCACCAAGACTGCCATATACGTGTTACTGCGGGGCTTCCCGGGAACCGATATCCTAATCTATCTGGGTCTGTTCATGATCTTTTACGGCATTGTTTACGCCCTACTGGAAAACGACATGCGTCGTATCCTCGCCTACAGCATTGTTAACCAGGTTGGTTTCATGGTTTGCGGAATCGGCATCGGTACGGAGCTCGCACTTAACGGAGCCGCGGCCCATGCATTCACTCATATTATTTACAAAGCCCTGCTATTAATGTCGGCAGGTTCCGTGTTGTACATGACCGGTAAACGCAAATGTAGCGACCTGGGTGGCCTGTTCCAATCCATGCCGTTGACAGCCATCTGCGGAATCATCGGGGCATTGGCGATTTCCTCGTTTCCCTTAACCTCTGGGTTCATCAGTAAATCCATGATCACCCAGGCATCGGTCAATCAGCATTATTTAACCATCTGGTTGTTGTTACAGGCAGCATCGGCCGGTGTCTTTTTGCATGCCGGTATCAAGTTTCCCTGGTTCGTGTTTTTCCAGAAGGACTCCGGGCTGCGGCCGTCGGATCCACCATGGAACATGCGTCTGGCAATGTTATTGTTCTCGTTCTTCTGTATTTTCATGGGAGTAGCACCCGGGTTGCTATACCAGTTGCTGCCATACCCCGTCGACTATGTCCCTTATACGGCTGCACATGTGCTGACACAACTCCAGTTGTTGTTATTCTCAGGTCTGGCTTTCTTTGTGCTGTTACCGCTGATGCAACGAACATTAACCATCAGCCTGGATTTCGACTGGGTTTACCGGTGTCTGCTGCCACGGTGTGCGAGGCTATTTGGAAGTCTGTGGTCACATATCAATCATGGCATGTCACTTGCGCTACTGTGGTTGCGACAGGGATTGCTGACCCTTTTTGGCGGAATCTACCAGTCACCCGTGGTGTCGCATTCGGTTGTCCGCATCAGTCTGGCCGTTATCTGGGTCGTGCTCTTCCTTGCCGGTTACCTGATCTTCTATCTCATTGAATTCTAGTCGGTTTCAGTGATACCCCAGGCGGGGTATTTGACAAACCCTAAAATCATCCGATGGGGGAGACGACGTGAACCCGGTCCGGCGATAAGATTATGCATGAGGGATCGTCAGTAGAATATGTCATGGAAGATATTCAAGGATTGTCTCTTGTTATTACATCATGGTCACGGAGGAATGTTTGTGCCAGGGAAGGCACGTTTCTTTTTCATTCTCCTTCAGACATATTATTCAGTCTGTTTTCAGCTTGATGGAAAGCAGGGCAGGCAGGACGATCAGTGAGCACATCAGGGTCATCCCGATACCGATAGTCAGTAACAGGCCCATGCTTGCCGTGCCCGGATGGTTGGAAAATGCCAGGTTACCGATACTTAAAATTGACGTCAGCGCACTTACCCATACCGCCCGTGATGCACTGTTGGCAAGCACCTCTCTGCGGCGGTTGCCGCCAGAAGGCATGGCACGCAGGCGGCGGACAATGTGTATGCTGCTGTCTACACCAATTCCCAATATCAGGGGCAGGGCAATAATATTGGCGAAATTGAGCGGCATGTTGATCAACACACTGATGGCTGCGGTAAATAGAGCCGCGAGCAGTAAAGGCACCATGATAAAGAGGACGTCCGTTTTTCTTTTCAAAAGGATCAACAAAACCAGAACGATGGCAGCGAGGGAATATAAAAACGCTTGTTTGAATGCCTTTACCACGGCGTCACTGGCCTTGATACTGGTTATGGGTGGACCACTGACATTGTCGAGTTCTGAGTCAAGTACCTCTACGAACTGCCGCAAGTGATTATTATCAGAAAGGTTTTCTTCCGGGTAGATCTCGATACGGTATTCCCCGTTATGTAACCAACGCGATTTGAGTGCCTCGGGCAAAGAACTCATGCTCACCGGTTTTGCTTCAAGTGCCTCGGTCAGGGCGTCCAGTCGGCCAGGCAGGGAAGCAAGCAGGCTGTGTTCCAGTTGCGCAAGTAGTGTCGATTTTGTTGCGTTGTTCTGTAGACGCGTAACTGAGATAAACTTTTCCAGATTGTCATGCAAGCTGGCGTATACCGGATCAGTGTTTCCTGATTCTATAAATCCATGCAGTTTATCCCTCAGCGTAATCATCGATTTTAGGTTTTCTTCCACGGTTGGTGGTTCCGAAATGGAATCCATGATCATATAACCCAGCAGAAGTTCAATCTCGGTGATAATGGCCAGTTTTACTTCCTGGTCCTCCGGGATAAAATCACCAAGCCATACTACTTTACTCACGATCTTTTTATTCAGAAGCTGTTTCTCGATCACTTTTGCCTCTTGACTGGAGTTGGCCAGTGTAACCGCAGTCCAGGGTGAACTGTCCTTGTCATCCAGAAGATCCACAAAAGTAATGACAGAAGGGTTTTTTCTTGGTTGCAGGTTAAGGGTGTTTTCATCAAAGTTTAACCTGGAAACAAAAAACAGGGATGCCAGGGTGAGTAAACCAGTGATGACAAGTATCGTACCTGCATGGGTAGCCGGGAAATGATATAGATAGCGGACAAATTTCCCGTTACGCAGGCGTTTGTCCGCATTGATTTGCGGATGATAACTTAATAACGCCGGTATCAGTGTAAGGGTAATGAAGAAACTAATGAACATGCTGGATCCGGAGATCCAGCCGAGTTCGGCGACACCGACGTAATCAGTCGGGATGAAGGCATAAAAGCCGATGGCGGTGGTGAGTGCACAAAGTGCCAGTGCCTTGCCCAGATCTATGGCCGTGTTTTCCATGGCCTCGAGGTTGTTTTCACCGCGCAGCATATGCTCGCGGTAACGCAGGCAGTAATGAATAGCAAAGTCGACACCCAGGCCAATATAGAGCACGGCAAACGCCACGGAGATCAGGTTTAGTTCACCCACGGTTGCCGTGGCAAAACCGGCCGTATAAATAAGGCCATTCACCAGGGTAACCAGCGTGGCAAGTACCATCCACACGGAACGCAGGCCGACAACAAGGACCACTGCGACCAGGCATAGGGCAATAATGACTGATATCTCCATTCCCCGGGACACACTGATCATTTCCTCGTGGGACATGGTGACATTGCCGGTCAGGCGGACGTTAATATGGTTTTGCCGGTTTAACTGATATTCATCGGCCAGCCGATGAATCCTATCGATGGAATCTCTGGCGGGGAAGGCACCACCGTAATCGAGGTTGGGTTGCAGGACGATGAATTCCCGGTAAACCGATCGATCCTCGTCTAACCTGCCCATCAATCGTTGCCAGGACAAGCGGTAATGTTGATTATTTTTAATTGCAAGCAGGGCGCTGTTGATATCCTTGAGCAGCGGTTCTATGTCAATCTCATCGCCATCCAGTTTTGCCTCGATGGCTTCGGTCACCATGGTAAACAGACCTCGCAATGACTGGTCTTCTGTCAGCCTTGCCAGGAAAGGCTGAACCGCTGCCAGGTTATCGGCCAGGTCCTGTAACTCGGTCATGTCGAGATAGAGAAAGGCCGATCGTTTGAAGTAGGGCAGTCCGGATGGGTAGTAAACACTCTTGAAGTATTTATCTTCCAGGAGTAATTGTTCGTAAAGAATACTGCTGGCATCGCTGGCTTCATCCGCAGTCCCCGCTTCTACCACGACTAGTATCAGGTCATTGTACTGGGGAAAATTTTCATCGACCTGGAGGGCAAAATTCCGCCACTCCAGTTTTGGCGACAGCATGTCACGGGTATCTGTGTTCATGCTGATGTTATCAATGGTATATCGCAGGCAGAAAAAGGCACCTGTAAAAATAGCGAGCACGATCAGCAGCCGGTATTTTCTAGCGAAATCAACCCAGCGACTCAACGATGCTTCAAAGGCACCTGTTAATGGTCTTCTCATGGCAGGGTATGAAAGTTGTCCGGATTTGTGACCTGGGGGATAGTGATAGCAAAAAAATCCCGGAGCGATCAGGATCTGACATTACACCCGGAAGACGTATTCCTTGTCGGGTTCCCTCTCACAGTCTGGCGGATAGCTCAGGCGCTTGTCATCGTAGTACTGGCGACGATGATCACCTTCCGATAAACGGTTATAAGTAACATAGAGAACACGCCTTGCGCGATTGGTGTTATTGGGTTCTGAGCGGTGCGGGGCAAAGGAATCAAACAACACGGCATCACCGGGTCGGGTTGGAAGCTTGATGTAATCCAGCGCGTCTTCATCTAGTGGTTTCCAGCTTTCTCCGATCAAACCCTTGTTGTGCTGACCGGGAACGATTTCAAGGCAACCGTTTTCAACAGTTGACGCGTCAATACTGACCATGGCGGTGATGTGCAAGGAGGCATAACGGTCCCAGCCGGCCTGGACATCTTGGTGTGCCTTGAAGCCATCACCGCCGGGCATCTTGAAATTAATCTTGTCCTTGAACAGTATGGCTTGCTCTCCAAACAGATCGGATACTGCACCCTGCATCTTCTCGCCGGTGAACAGCTTACTGAAGCCCTCATGAAAGGGTTCGATATCTTCCATGCGGCAGAGGATTCTTTCGTCCGGATTGTTGCGGCTGGTCTCAAAGTACATCATGTATTTCCCTGGTATCTCTGGCCAGGACGCGACTTCCTCGGTCCAGGCTGTAATCTGCCGGATTTCTTCGGGTGTGTAGAGGCCGGGTACCATAACGTAACCGTAGCGCTTGAATTGGTCGATCTGTTCCTGGGTCAACATAATGATTAAAAATTTCCTGGATTAGCTTGAATAATTTCGGATGTTTATAAACCAGCCGGTCCCGGATCGCAAGTTAACCGAGAGAGGTATTGGCCAGCATGATATCAGTCACTTCCGAGAGCTTATCGGTTTTATTCGCTACCATCTCAAGCGTTTTACAAGCCGTATGCATTGCCCTGGAAAGCCGAAACAAGGTCATGACCAATACCGGTTTATACAACAGTTCTTTTGCGAGGCCCAATATTCTGACATTGCCGCACTCATCAATGGTTCGTGTCACCGCTTCCGGAATGCTTTGGTCCGCTGCATCTACAATTGTCCGTATCACTAGGAACGGAATGCCACGTGTTTCGGCAATCCGTCCCAGCTCGGCAGATTCCATGTCAACGGCGACTGCACCGGTATCTCTGGCCAGCGCCTGTTTGACTGCAACCGTGTTGATGACATCTTTAGCTTCCAGCAGGCTGCCATCATGAACAGTGACTGCATTAACTTGCAGCAGTTCCCTGAGTAGGTCACGGGCTGCAGTACAGGTTTTCAATTCAGAACCATCGCTAGTTCGCACACTGCCCGGTATGAGCAGGTCGCCGGGTTGCAGGCCCGTCTGGATGGCGCCGGCCGTGCCCCAGCTGATCAATGCCCCGGGTTTGAAACCGAGGGACACCAGTTTCTCAACGGCCAGTGTCGTATTTGTTGCTCCCATGCCGGACACCATGCAAACCAGCTGTTTGCCGCACAGCAGGGGAATATGTCGCTGGATGGTCAGCGAGATCAGACAGCGAAGCTCGACCGGCAGGGCCGCGACCAGTCCTACTGGTGGTTTTGCTGTAACCGGTTCTGGTATCGGGCCAGTGCCCACAACGGGAAGTACTTGCTATAACCGTGATATTTGAGATAGAAAACGCGGGGGAAACCGGGCGCCGTATAATTCCTGTCATCCCACAGGCCATGCACGCGCTGTTGTATGAGCAGATAATCGATACCGCGGGCAACGGCCCCGGAGTGCACTTCACCCGCCGCGAGCAGGGCAAGCAGTGCCCAGGCCGTCTGGAAGGGTGTGCTCGGGAACAGGCGCCAGTGTTTCGGCGGGTAATAACTGTCGTTGCTTTCACCCCAGCCGCCGTCCTGATTCTGAACGGACTTCAACCATTCCACCGCATGACGAATGAAGTCTTCTGAGGGATCCACACCCGCAAGTTCAAGTCCGGTAAGCACTGACCAGGTGCCGTAGATGTAATTCGTTCCCCAGCGGCCATACCAGGAACCGTCTTCCTCCTGGTCACGCTTGATGTATTTAATCGCGGCATCCAGCTGCAGTTGGTATTTGTCCTTGTCGGCCAGTGACAGTAAGGCAATACAGCGGCCGGTTACGTCGGCGGTCGGCGGATCCAGCAGGGCTCCGTGATCGGCAAACGGGATGGAGTTCAGGTAATACTGGATATTGTTGACCTCGAAGGAACCGAAGCCACCGTTATTGGATTGCATACCGGCAATCCAATCCGCAGCACGTTGAATCGCACCGGTATAGGCACCCTTGCCGGTGCGATGCATGGCCCAGCCGACCATGGACGTATCATCCAGATCCGGGTAGTGATAGTTACTGTACTGAAAGGCCCAGCCGCCACCTCGGAGGTTGGGGCGGTAATACCGCCAGTCACCGGGTTCATCCGTCAGTTGTCGTTCGGCCAGCCAGTCCAGAGCCTTGATCAGTTCCGGTGAAGTTTCTTCTTCGGCCTCGATCAGTGCCTGCGATGCCAGGCAGGTGTCCCACACGGGTGAAACACACGGTTGGCAATACACAGAATCACCGCGCTCGACCAGCAGGTTATCGATAGCCTTGCGGGCCTGGAGCCGGGCCGGATGGTTTTTCGGGTAACCGAGAATCACCAGTGATTCATACACATTAACCATGGCCGGGAAAATACCGCCAATGCCATGTTCCTCGTTCATGCGTTTTAAAAACCATTGTTCACATTTTCTGATGGAAAAATTACGGATGAAGCGGGGCACCAACCGCTCGATCGTACGGCCGGCGCGATCCAGCCAGAGAAAGGCGCGGCTCAGAAACGTGGTTATGCGAAAATAATTCTGCTCGTCTTCCGGGGGAATCGTGAATATCTCGCGAATATCAATACCGCGTGGATTAACCGCTGTTGGTTTCAAAGTACAAAGAATAAACAATGGCACCATCACCGTACGTGACCAGTAACTGACCTTGCTGATGTGGAATGGAAACCAGGCGGGCAGCAGTATAACTTCCGCCGGGATAAAGGGCACGGCACGCCACGGCACCTGGCCAAACAGGGCGAGCGCAATACGGGTGAATACGTTACTGTGGGCTGCACCACCATGGGCCAGGATTGCATTACGCGCGCGCACCATGTGATCGACATTGGGATCATCACCCACCAGTTTCAGGGCGTAATAGGTTTTTACGGAACAGCTGATATCAAATGCGCCGTCGGTATACAGTGACCAGCCACCATCTTCGTTTTGCTGATCTCTCAGGTAATTTGCAATCCTCTTCTCCAGGCTATCGTCGATCTCGCCCGTGAAGTGATTCATTAATATGTATTCGGCGGGGATGGTGCAGTCGGCCTCGAGTTCGTAAATCCAGTGACCGTCTGCATGCTGGTGGCGGTAGAGTTCGTCTTTTGCTTCTTGGATAGCCTCCGCGAGGGAGAGTGGCATGAGTCGGCGGACTTTTTCCGACGTGCTGGCTTGAGTACTGGTAACCAGATATTTTGGTTGCTGCAACATAAACAACTTTCCCTAGTTATGCGTGACTAAAAAGTGTCAAAGGATCCAGGCGTTTGACACAAATTTGAATTGTCATTTGCCCGTTATATACCCGATCCGGACTGTTTAACTGCTCGGCTAAAAACCCGTGTTATGGTTATGAATCTTATATGGTTTTACCACTCATATTGCAGTGCAACCAACACCCGATAGTTTCTCACGAATATTAGTACTGGGCAAATTTCGTGTCCAGATTCTAAACAACAGCCGCAAAATGCCCCCATGCCGTGCAAACAGGCTGGTCACCAGGACCGTGCCCTTGACACTGCGTCGGCTAATTTTGACCTCTCGGCCCTCACTAAAGTTGCGATGACCGTTCAACTTGTTGAGCGACAATACCGCCATGCCCAGGGCCCAGAGGCAAAATCGCCGGATACCGGCTTCGCGGGCAGGAATCATCAAGGTGTAATCCAGGGCGTCACGCAGGTGGTCCTTGGCCACAGCTATCAATATGCCCAAGGCTTGCTCGAAGCCCGGCCCCGCCTGTCCCGGCGACATGGTCGCCAGGTCGACACCGTGTTCCCGAAAGATGTCCCGCGGCAACCAGCAGGCCCCGCGTTTGCGGTCGTCCCAGATGTCTTTGAGAATGTTGGTCATCTGCAGGCCCTGGCCGAAGGACACGGCCAGTTTCATTAGGGTCTCGCGGTTACGGTTGATGGCTTCGTCGTAATCACAAAACAACTCAGTCAGCATCTCGCCCACCACGCCGGCCACGTAGTAACAATACTTGTCCATGGCCGGCAAATTGGGTACGCCATCCAGGGTCTCGGCGTCCTGGTAGTCGGCCATGCCCTGGGACATGATCCGCACGCAACGCTCCAGGGCCTTGCGCTGGTTGGAATTGAAACTGTGGGTAATACGGATAACTGCAGGTAAGTTGCGGATCAAATCATGTTCATCAGGGATTGAATGCTCGGAAAGCAACGGGGACAGTTCCCGGCTCAGTAGTTCTGCCGAAGCATTGCCGGCCACGACCTCGGTGAACATGTCCGAATAATGCCGGGTCTGTTCCGGGTCGAGCGCGTTATCATCCTCAATGGTATCGGCAATCCGGCACAGCAAATAGGCATTGCTGATTGGGTGCTGCAGGCCGTCGGGTAACTGGGGAATGGTCAGGGCGAAGGTGCGGGACACGCCCTGCAGGATATGCTCCTGATAAGCCTCGTCCGCCTGGTTCGGTGCGTCAGTCATTCGGTCAATTATCGCAGAAGCGTCTCCGAAGTTCGAATGGCTAGTCGATTGCCGGCCGCCGGCGTTCGAGCAAGAGCTTGCCCTCGATGAAATGCCAGGTCAAAAGGCCGGGCAGGTCAAAGATCAGTTCCCGGATGCGCGTTGCCAGTGACACGGCCAGTGCCAATTCCGGGCTCATGCCGAGCAGGGTGGCAAGTAGCAGGTAAGTGCCTTCCTGTACGCCGTAGCCGTTCGGGATCAAAAAGGCCATGTCGGCCAGGGTCGAAGTCAGACTCTTCAACATCAATGCCTCGATAAGGCTGATTGGAAAACCCAGCAGATAACAGGCCAGCCAGACTTCGCCGGTCTGGATCATGGCGCCGCAAACTTTCAGGAATATGGCAAAGGCAAACCGATGCTTGTGCTTGTAGATAATCCGGACCTTTTCATCAATGCCTCTGGCACTGACGTGTATGCCTTCCCAGTTGTCTGACTTGATGAGTTTTTCGGCCAGCCGTGTGGCCAGGTGAAAGGCACCGTGTTTCTGCAACAACAACAGGCCGGAGGCACACAGGGTCAAAATGCCGAAGCCGCCCAGTGCCATCAGCGCCAGGTAATCATCCAGTGCCAAGTAAAGTAACAGAGCGATCCCGATCAGACCCCAGATGATCACGGTGATGGTTTGCACGGTCTTGTCGACCAATACCGAGGCCATGGCCTCGTCCGGGGTGTTGTCCCAGACGATCAGCATCCGCGCTTTTACCACCTCACCGCCCAGCGAGGCCACGGGCAACAGGTTATTTACGGAACGACCCAGCCACATGGCAAAGCCGGCATGCCTGAATGACGGCCGGTGCTCATTGGAAAACAGCAGGCGCCATGACTCGGTGGCAAATAATGCATTGGGAAGCCAGACCAGCGGTAACACCAGCAGGATCCAACCGGTGTCTAGCAGTAAGGTGATGACATCCATCAGGCCCTGCCATATCAATAGACCACCAAGTAACAGCAGGCCGCAGATCAGTCCCAGGTAAGGTAAGAAGCGCATTAAACTTTCTGGATTGGTGCCGGGTTAATTGGCGCGTATTCAACCACAGATACCCCCATATTTCCATGCGCCTCTTTAAAGGGGAGGGTCATTCCGGCAGAGTCTTGCAATACAGCTATCAGCAAGATTATCGCATCAAATCGCCGTTATTGATTGCTGTCTGAAGCGTCAGCCTGGGTGCTGAATAGTTAATAAAATGCAAGGACCCTGTTGTATTCTTTCTCCAGGATGGCAAACCACTTCCGGGTCTCATCCTCTTCGCGTTCTTCAGATGCAAGGTGAAGTATTTGCACAGCTTCGTCCAACTCATTGAGCACAGGCTCCTGTTTGACGGTTTGGTGCATAACCAGGTAATCAACAGCCGCCTCCAGCGAATAGGAGATCTCGTGGATCTTTTCCAATTCAAGCTCGCCTACCTCATCATTAAGGAGGGCTTTGATTCTGGCGATATTCTTCTCAAGGATTTCCAGTGCCTCATCGCTGGATTCTGGTATGGCAGCTTTATAGTGATCGGGCCGATTCTCTTGGTGTTCACCGTGATGGTCTCCATGTTCTTCGGCAGATGCAACAGGCTGAAAGGTCATCAGGGAAACAAATGCAAATAAAACGATTAAGTGCTTCATAGGGTTCCTGTAATTAAAGTGAATGTGCTCTTGATACTGTCATTTGCGACACTGTCGTCCAATATTAGTTCGTAGTGAGGGTTATAATGACAGTTTTTTACAAGCCGCCGCCGTAGGTCCAGGTGAAAAATACCATATTCACCCCGGGATTGTCCTCGTGAAAGTTGGCATTGGAAATGTGTTGCAAGGAGACGCCGAGCAGGTTCTGCTCGTTGATCTTGTAGCCGATGTAAAACTCGGTCTTGAATTGCAGCACACCGCCGAGGTCCTTGCTGTCGCTCTGGGCATAGCCACCCACGGCAAGGGAGGGCAGGATCACAATTTTCTCGTTCCAGCGTATATCGAGGAAAAGACCACCAAATCCGTAATAACCGCCGTCCGTGTTGGCCAGGATCCCGGCCAAGGGACCCATGCCATGAAAGCGCTCATGAAACAGGCCGGAGAACATCCGTGGTGTAAACCGGTAATCAATTAGGCCGACAAACGAAATATCCTTGGGTTCGGTAACATCATACAGACCGGCGCCCAGCGTGAAGAAATTGGAATCCGATGTAACGCTGAAATCTATGGCATATGTTTTTGTTGTTATTGCAAGGCACAGCAGGGTAACTGCCAGTGCCTTGCCACTGAACGTCTTCATTGGCTATTTAATTCCCCTGGTAAAGTAAATCCACGAAAAGGATATTAATTATAAGAAATTAATGATACTGGACAAGGTATTGATATTAGTGGGATTGTATCAGATCTGATACAAATAATAATTGGGGTGCGCTTCTCCTACACAGTCGCTACGGTCTTCCGTGACCTCTTGCAATACTAATACCTGATGTCAGGTCAGCCGTGCACATGAAATAGTTTATTCATGATTTGCCATTTGCCATTGACTTTGAGCAGGTTGTGAAAATCCGTAAAACGGTATCCCGTCCAGTCATCAAGTTCGAGTCTCACGCTGGCCACTGTGCCGGCAATATCAATGTGAGTAATGCGTGCTTTCAGATTTTTGGCCGGGCCATTGCTGTCATTCCAGTCGAATAGTCCCTGAATGGGACCGGCAAAAAGGTCATTACCGACATAACCGAAAATTGTGGCGTCCTTGTGAAATGCGGGTTTCATCTCATCACCCTTACCGGATATTGCGCCATCAATATAGTGCTGGATGGTTTTTTCGATGGCGATGTAATCATCATAGTTGGTCGCGGTGCTCATGGCTGGCCTCCTGATTTGGTGTTAAGCAGCCGGATTTTGATTTCAGTGATTCCGGCAGTCTTTTAATAATAGTCCCGGGTGTACCAGTATAACCAGTAAATACGGAAGGAGAAGGTGATTTGCCTGGAAAACCGGTGATCTCTTGGGATGAATTAATGGCAGAACAATCTAAACGGGCTGTTAGTTAGATGGTTAAATATCCCCTCCCGACCCAAAGCGGACGTTCATTTTTCGACCAGTTAGGCGGACTCAACTTTAAGCTCTCTATATTATTGCACTCTTTAACAGTATATTATCCTGTATCTGCTTGCTCATTTCTTTCAGTGCATACTTGTACCCGACCTCTTCAATTTCATGTGCCGACCTAAATTCTAGAAGCTGAAAATTATCTATAGGTGGACTCAAATAGATATCTGCTATCGCTTTTGAAGTATTGATAGCCTGTATGCTAGATAACATGCCAGAACGCATAAGTGTATTCAGAATATTTGGCAAACCCACTTTCTTGGAAAATGGATTTAAAGCATTTAGCATATAAAACCACCCTGAATGTGTAGTTTCACTCGCGCCATCCACATTCAATTCAATCCTTGGGCTGACATTATTGGCAATAATAATTCCATCACATATCTCACGCATTACATCGACCGGAAGGTTATTGAGTACCCCACCATCAACATGAAGCTCTCCATTAAAAACGACGGGCGGAATTTGACCCGGTATAGACATGCTCATCCGCACGCTTTTCCAAACTGGACCTCGTTTGTGAACTTCTGTTTGTGCACGTGTCATATTAGCCGAGACTGCATAGTATTTGACCCATAAATCTTCAATCTGAACATCACCATACATTTTTTGTAAGCCTTTATTCAGTTTTCCACCGGTCATGAGTGAAACTATTGGGAGCGTGATGTCTTTTATGGGATCGCTTTCGTGCGCAATATTGTCAATATTAGCTAGCATCTCATCAGAATTAAATCCCAGTGCATGAGCACTTGCCACGATGGAGCCGATACTCGTGCCGCCTATGGCATCAATGGGAACATCTAGTTCTCGCAAGGCTCGAATCAAACCGATGTGTGCGCAACCTCTAGCCCCACCGCCACCTAGAACGAGACCGACTGCATTCCCTGTTAGAAGACGACTGAGCCGTTTGTAATCGTCTGTACTATCTAAAACAACATGATGGTGATCATCCAAACTACGAATATCGAGCCATTTTTTAGTTCCAGAGGGTAGCTTCTTCCTGTTCGGGTGTAGAAGCACAAGTTCTTGTCTGGCTATAGCTTGATTGTTCTGTTGTGAAGCGATTTCCTTCTCAATCGAATTTAAGTCAGGGGCACCCCCGGCTGTTCCAATAGAAAGGATCAGGTCTGCCTGGCGTGTACATCGTCTAGACCAAGAAGAAGGGTTCAAAGTTGACTCGTAAATGACAAATTGAAACTTGGTTTCCTGTTCATGCAGCCATTTTAATAAGCGATCTTCTTCTGAACTATTCGCGCTTCCTTGACTTAAGGCATGCTCTGTACTGTTAACATCTAAATGAAGAGTCGATCCAATTTGAGAAAGAGAAGCAACAAGGCGCTTGCTAAACTCTGATATGGACACATCCTGACCAGCCGGAATGATAGCGATGTTTGATATAGCAGACGCCACGTTAGATCCGCGCACTTCTTTTTGATAACGGATAGCTATATTTTTAGAAAATAACAATATTGCCTCTGGATTGCTTTCTGCAAGCCTGTAAAAAGTCTCTTTGGAAAACTGCAACAAATCTGTATCTCTTATGGCCCGGGCTGATACTGGCTGAAGTTCCCCGGTTAAGATCGCTGTGTCTCCGATAAGTTCTCCTCTCCCAATTTCTCCTGTCTGACGTTCATATCCGTCATCCTGTGTAATAAAAGTACGTATTCGTCCACCCATTACCAAGTAAAACGAATCTGCTGAGTCACCCTGTTTTATGAGTTGCATGCCTCCCATCAATTGCACAGGGTGTGCGTCAGCCGCTATATCTCTAAGTGCAGCCTCATCCAGTGACCCAAATAAAGAGGTGGCTTGGAGTAAACCGACAATATTTTCATTTACCTGTTTGCGCGCAGAGATGTCACTCCATGAACCCGCAATCTCTACAGGTTCACCTGCCTCATTTTTAATAACTCTTATGTCATCACTAACAACACGGTAAGTACCGTCCTTATGGAGAAAGCGGTACTCATTGACCATATGTCCTTCCTTGAACAGGTGCTTTAAATTTTCGTTAACACGTGCAGCATCATCTGGATGGATCCGTTTCGGTACAAAATTCCTATCGTCAAGATATTCGCTGGGTTCATAGCCGAATAAATCACGTATGTTTTCACTGACAAAAGTGGGTGTATTATCGCCTGTTGCCTCAACGCTGTAGACAACCGTGGGCGAGAAGGCAAGAATGTGGTTCAGACGCGAATGGGCCGCTTTAATTGTGGCCTCAGCCTTCTTGGCTTCCAGTTCCCGCTGTTTCAACTCGGTGATGTCGAAGTAGTTAAGCATGCGACCGCCATCAGGCAAAGTGATCCCCTGATAGCGGATGAAGCGGCCGTCCTTGAGGTGTCGCTCATAGGGAGGGAAGTCTCCCTTTTCGACCTCCGCAACCCTTGTTGCTATATAGTCATCGAACTCCGACTCCGGCACGTCATAGATATTGTTGTGCCTATTGTAGTTAATGACGTCTGCTATTGTGGGGCGCGTTTCGACAAAATCATCTGGGAGACCCCACATATTGAGAAAAGCGCGATTGATAATCTTCCCCCGCAGGTCCGGGCCCATGAACATCACGCCAAAGTCAATGGTATCCAGAATCGCACTGAGTTGCTGATTAGCTGCAGCAAGATCCTGCTCGCGCTGTTTCAACTCGGTGATGTCGAAGTAGTTAAGCATGCGGCCGCCGTCAGGTAAAGCGATCCCTTGATAGCGGATGATGCGGCCGTCCTTGAGGTGTCGCTCATAGGGAGGGAAGTCTCCCTTTTCGACCTCCTCAACCCTTGTTGCTATGTAGGCGTCGAACTCCGACTCCGGCACGTTATAGATGTTGTTGTAGCGGTTATAGTTGATGACGTCGGCTATTGTGGGGTGCGTTTCGACAAAATCATCTGGGAGACCCCACATATTGAGGAAAGCGCGATTGATAATCTTTCCCCGCAGGTCCGGGCCCATGAACATCACGCCAAAGTCAATGGTATCCAGAATCGCACTGAGTTGCTTATTGACAGTGGCGAGATCTTGGTCGCGCTGCTTCAGCTCGGTGATGTCGAAGTAGTTGAGCATGCGGCCGCCGTCAGGTAAAGCNNACTCCGGCACGTTATAGATGTTGTTGTAGCGGTTATAGTTGATGACGTCGGCTATTGTGGGGTGCGTTTCGACAAAATCATCTGGGAGACCCCACATATTGAGGAAAGCGCGATTGATAATCTTCCCCCGCAGGTCCGGGCCCATGAACATGACGCCAAAGTCAATGGTATCCAGAATCGCACTGAGTTGCTTATTGACAGTGGCGAGATCTTGCTCGCTAGGATAACTTAGTCTCATCGATATCTTCTATTGTCTCAAGTACAATAGAATCCACTATCCTGATTGACTCAATCTCCACAATGTTATGTTGATTCAGATCAGCAGGGAAAGATTCAATCTCTCCATCATTACGGCTTTACTTTTATTAGACATTCTTATTGGATCTTATATTACTCCGTCTGAAGAGGATATGATATGGAAATATCCAGTGATTGCATCCAGTCCCTCACATCCCCTTCCGTGAGTTCTGAGAGGTATAATTCCCAAACTGGGGGACGAGATGATAGTCGATGGCGCTCTAGCATTGCATGAAGGTGGTTTTCTCACAAGAGCGGTATTTGTTGTCCAGCCAGCTATTGAGTTTTTCCTTCCAGAGCCCAAATTGGACTATCTGAGTATAAATCTAAGGAAGGGGGAGTTTCGTTAAGTGCCTGTTTTTTATTAGGCTTGTGTGATTTGGGATGGTCTTGAGTGGTGTTAAAAGTGGTCGGGGTGACAGGATTTGAACCTACGACCCCCACGTCCCGAACGTGGTGCTCTACCAGGCTGAGCTACACCCCGACGAAGGTGTGATTAAATTTTACTGATAACAACACGTGAACACTACGACCCACGCATTATAAATGTGCTCTCGGTCGCTGTTCCCGACGCGACTCTACCTCCTATGGTCGCTACGGACGTCCTCGGCAATTGTTCCAGACATTGCTCTACCTCCTACATACATGTAGTCGTGTCTTCCCGCGACACTAATACGTCCTGTATGTCGTCCATGTAGTCGTACCAGGCTGAGCGACTATCGAAAATGTGTTCCCGACATTTTTTCGGTCTCCGTTCCAGACTCGTCTCTACCGATTACATTCTTATAATCGTACCTCCTGCATCCATGCAGTCGCCCCGTCATTAATTATTCTAAAATACCCAGGCGATCAGGAACCAGACCAGCAGGAAGAAGCTGAAAAAACCACCCAGCATGTACTGGATTTCGCCGATCAAACTGTCGCCTGCGGCGATCGCAAACACGATCATAACAATGATCGTGATAAAGAAAGCAATGATCGCGCTCTCTTTCAGACCGAGACCTTCCTGGAGATTCAGGATCTCGCCGACACTCGGTAATAATAAAACCAGTCCGCCTGCCAGGACACACAGCAAAACGAAAATCGCAAAGAAGATGATCAGGGTTTCCTTGCGTTCTTTCTTGTCCAGTTCGTTAGTCATGGTTATTAACCCTGGATCTGTTTTACTAACAGGCGAAACTCGTTGGGGTTTGGTACCCCGGATACTTCAATTTCCGGGTCATCGCCCGCCGTGTAAATTTTGATATCACCCACACCAAACATCCGGTTAAAGAAAGACTGGTAAACGTTCACACTGCGGATCCGGGCAATATCCACCTCGGTGGTATCCTTGCTCAGCAGTCCCTTGGTCAACACGATGTCGTTACCAATCACTTCCAGTTTGGTGGATTTGCATATGAGAAACCACCATAACAGGATCACTATCCCGATGGCGACCGGCACCAGTAACACGGTCAGCACGAAACCCAGGGGATGGCTCTTGAACATCTTCGGATGTTCTGAGTATTTTAATCCCATTTTATTCTAGTAGGCCCTTTCCACTGCAAACCGGGCGAGGCTTTGCATGGCTCTCAGGTAAGCTGTGTCCTCCAGATTCTCCAATGCGCTGATTGCAAGCTCTGCCTCGCGGTTAGCAAGCGCAGAAGTGTAGGCGATGGCCCCGGTTGATTCAATAACATCGCGAATGGCCTGAATGTTATCCAGCCCGCCGTTGGTGATGGCCGCCTTGATGATTCGCGACTCGGATTCATTGCCATGCCACATGGCGTAAAGCAGAGGCAAGGTGGGTTTGCCTTCGGCGAGGTCGTCACCGATGTTTTTGCCGAGTGCTTTACTGCTGGCCGCGTAATCAAGGGCGTCATCCACCAGTTGAAACGCGGTGCCAAGGTGCCGGCCGTAAGTCCCCAGTGCCTCGATCTCGTCTTCCGGTCGTTCGCTGATTATAGCTGCAAGTTTGCCGGCGGCTTCGAACAACTTGGCGGTCTTGTTGCGGATAACTTCCAGGTAACGCGACTCGGAGGTCTCGTGATCGTGGCGATTCAGTAATTGCATCACTTCACCCTCGGCAATCACGTTGGTCGTGTCCGAGAGGATCTTCAGGATTCGCATGGAATTGGCCTTCACCATCATCTGGAAAGCACGCGAATAGACAAAATCGCCAACCAGGACACTGGCCTCATTGCCCCAGCGCTGGTTGGCGGTTTCCTTGCCCCGGCGCAGACGGGAGGCGTCCACCACGTCATCATGCAACAGGGTAGCGGTATGGATGAATTCGATGATCGCGGCCAGGTTAATGTGCTGCTCGCCGGGGTAGTTAAAATGCTGGGCAACCAGTAATAATAAGGTCGGACGCAGGCGCTTCCCGCCGCTATTAACAATGTAATGCCCGAGTTGATTGATCAGGGAGACTTCAGAATACAGGGAGGTCCGGATCAAGTCGTCAACCGCCCGCATATCGTCCGCCACCAAGGCCTTGATGGCCTGGATGTCCGGCGTACTGGTCTCTGATTGAAGCTTCGGCATCGGCATATTGGTTTGAACTATAACCCAATCCTGCAGGAATGGCGCGTTTTGCCAAGTGTGGAAGAATATTGCCATTTTCAGGGATAAAATCGCTGATTCACGCTTGTATCCAGGGGCCGAATTCCTTAGAATCTGCGCCCTTATCAACGCTCCCGGCCGAGGCCGGTGTTTCCTAGAGGACGATTAATAATGTATGCGGTAATCAAGACCGGTGGTAAGCAGTACAAGGTCCAGCCCGGTGACAAGCTCAAGGTGGAAAAACTCGATGCCGCGGAAGGCAAGACCGTCAAGATTTCTGACGTCCTGATGCTGATCGACGGCGACAAGGTTACCGTGGGTACACCGTTAGTAAAGGGCAGCACCGTGTCCGCCAAGGTCGTGTCACACGGCCGCGGCCCGAAGATTAACGTCGTCAAGTTCCGCAGAAGGAAGAATAGCCGAAAGCAAATGGGGCATCGCCAGGCCTACACGGAACTGTCGATTACCGATATCAAGAGCAAATAACGGGAAGACTCAGCTATGGCACATAAAAAAGCAGGCGGCAGTACCCGCAATGGCCGCGATTCAGAATCCAAACGACTGGGCATCAAGGCCTTTGGTGGTGAACAGGTCACCGCCGGTAGTATCATCGTCCGCCAGCGCGGTACCAAGTTTCATGCCGGGCCCAATGTGGGCATTGGTCATGATCACACTCTGTTTGCCACCGCGACAGGCAAGGTAGAATACAGGAAGAAGGGTCCGAAGAACCGCACCTTCGTGAGCGTCGTGGCGGAATAGGCTGATTCATAATATAAAACCAGGAAAACCCCGCCACTGGCGGGGTTTTTTATTGAGAGAAGCCCGGTAAACTCGCACCATGAAATTTGTCGATGAAGCCACAATTACGATAGAGGCCGGTGACGGCGGCAACGGCTGCCTGAGTTTTCGTCGCGAAAAGTTCGTGCCCAAGGGCGGTCCGGACGGCGGTGACGGCGGTGATGGCGGCAGTGTTTACCTGAAAGTGGACGCGGGCCTGAACACCCTGGCCGACTTTCGCTATAAACGCCGGTTCCGCGCAGAACGCGGCCAGAACGGGATGGGTGGTGAACGTATTGGCAAGAGCGGTGATGATCTTTATATAAATGTACCCCTGGGGACCCTGGTCTATGACTATGATACCGACGAACTGATGGGCGACCTGGTCAATCCTGCCGATGTCCTGCTGGTGGCCAAGGGCGGGTTCCATGGTCTGGGAAATACGCGCTTTAAAAGCAGCACCAACCGCGCCCCGCGCAAGACCACGAACGGTACGCCCGGGGAAAAACGCAAGCTGCGGCTTGAGTTGCAGGTGCTGGCCGATGTCGGCCTGCTGGGACTGCCGAATGCCGGCAAGTCCTCGTTTATCCGGGCGGTCTCCGCGGCCCGGCCCAAGGTGGCGGATTACCCGTTCACGACCCTGCATCCGCAGCTCGGGGTGGTGCGCACCGGCACTGAACAGAGTTTTGTGGTCGCCGATATCCCGGGTCTGATCGAGGGCGCGGCCGAGGGCGTGGGCTTGGGGATACAGTTTCTCAAACACCTGTCACGAACACGACTGTTACTTCACGTCGTGGACATCGCGGCCTGCGGTGATCTCGAGCAGTTGCTGCAACAGGTGGCGACAATAGAAAAGGAGATCGCCGGGTTTGGCCGCGACCTGGAGGGCCGGGAACGCTGGCTGGTGCTGAACAAAATCGATCTGCTTGCGGCTGACGAATTGGAAAAGTTCAAACGGCTCATTGAACAAAAGCTTGAGGATAAGATGCCGGTTTGGTTTATCTCGGCGGCAACCGGCCAGGGCTGCGAGGTACTCTGCAAGGCGATTCAACACTGGCTGGACCAGCAACAGGAACTGGCAACAGGAACCGGAACCCATGAATAACGAACGCAAGAAACTGGGACAAGCCCGCCGCTGGGTGGTGAAGCTGGGCAGCTCATTGTTGACCAACAACGGTTGTGGCCTGCGAGTGGATTCCCTGCAGGCCTGGGTGAACCAGATGATGGATCTCAGAAAGCAGGGTTGCGATGTGGTCGTCGTCTCGTCCGGTGCCACGGCCGAGGGTGTGGCCCGGCTGGGCTGGAAAAAGCGGCCCCATGCCATCCATGAATTGCAGGCCGCGGCCGCCGTGGGGCAGATGGGGCTGGTGCAGGCCTACGAGACCTGTTTCCAGCAATACGCTGTGCACACGGCACAGATCCTGTTGACCCATGCCGACATTGCCGATCGCCAGCGCTACCTGAATGCCCGCAGCAGCCTGAGCACGCTGATCAAGCTGGGCGTGGTCCCTATTATTAATGAGAATGACACGGTTTCGACCGACGAGATCAAGTTCGGTGACAATGACACCCTGGCCGGACTAGTGGCCAACCTGATCGAGGCTGACCTGCTGGTCCTGCTGACGGATCAGCAGGGTCTGTATGATCAGGACCCCCGGGTAAATCCCAGTGCCACCCTGATCACCGAGGCCGATGCCGGGGACCTGACATTGCTGAGGTACGCGGGCAAGGGCGGGGTACTGGGCAGGGGAGGTATGCAGACCAAGCTGCACGCGGCAACCCTGGCGGCCAAGTCCGGGGCCAGCAGCGTGATCGCCTCGGGCCATGAGACCAATATCCTCACCCGCTTGGCCGCCGGCGAAGACCTGGGTACCTTATTAAAATGCAGCCGCACGCCATTGACGGCCCGTAAGCAATGGCTGGCCAGCCAGTCCCGGGTGCAAGGCAAACTGATACTCGATGCCGGGGCCGTCACGGTGCTGGTGGAGAAGGGCAAGAGCCTGCTGTCGGTGGGTGTGCAGGCGGTCGAGGGTGATTTCCGCCGGGGTGAGATCGTTTCCTGCCTGGACGAGGATCGCCGGGAGATTGCCCGGGGCCTGGTGAATTACGGCGCCTCGGAGGCACGCAAGATCATGGGCCGGCCCAGCGATAAATTTGAATCCCTGCTGGGCTATGTGGATGAGCCTGAGCTGATTCACCGCGACAACCTGATCCTGATCTAGTCATCAGGGGCAAAAAAAACCGGCCAAAGGCCGGTATCTAGAGCATCGTTTCTAACTTACAGGGCCCGCACCAGCGAGTTCAGCTGTGACTTGTGCCGGGCGGCCTTGTTCTTGTGGATCAAACCCTTCTGAGCCATGCGGTCGATCAGGGGGACGGCGGCGTTTAACGCGGCAGTCGCGGCGTCCTTGTCCTTGGCCTGGGCCGCGGTCATGACCTTTTTCATGGTGGTACGTAACATGGAACGCTTGCTGGCGTTATGCTGGCGACGTTTTTCTCCCTGGCGGGCGCGTTTTTTTGCTGAGGCAATATTGGCCAATGGTTGCTCCTGTGATTCTATCTCTGTACTCGAAGGCGCGTAACTATGCTGATAATGAAGGGATTTGTCAATCCCGGGCCGTGAATATGCTATTCTCGCTGCTTTTAATAATGACCCGGGCCGATTCGCCGGGTCATCCACCTTAAATATAAGGTATTTACAGGTTACCCGGCGTGTCCAGACGGCTGTTCAAATCGACATTCATCTTCAGTTTCATGACGACCATTTCCCGGGTCTTCGGCTTGATCCGTGATGTGGTGATTGCCACCTTTTTCGGTGCCAGTGCCGGGACCGATGTCTTTTTCGTGGCCTTCAAGATCCCCAATTTCCTGCGCCGCCTGTTTGCCGAGGGGGCCTTTTCCCAGGCCTTCGTCCCGGTCCTCAGCGAATACAAGAGCCAGCGATCCGAGGCTGAGGCCAGGCAACTCATCAACCACGTCACCGGGACCCTGGGCCTGGTGCTGCTGGGGGTGACCGTCATCGGTGTCATCGCCGCGCCAGTGCTCATTATGATCTTTGCCCCGGGCTTTATCGGCGACGAGACCCGGTTTGGACTGGCCGTCGATATGTTGCGAATCACCTTTCCCTATATTCTGTTTATCTCATTGACCGCGCTGGCGGGGGGCATACTCAATACCTGGGGCCGGTTTGCTGTGCCTGCATTTACTCCCGTGTTACTGAACCTGTCATTGATTCTGTCCGCAATCTACCTGACCCGGTACATGCCGGCCGAGCGCCAGATTATGGCTCTGGCTTGGGGAGTTTTTATTGCCGGCGTCGTGCAGTTGTTGTTTCAATTCCCTTTTTTATTGCGCCTGCGGTTACTGCCGAGACCACAACCACAGCGGGCGCACGAAGGCGTCAGGCGCGTTGTGAGATTAATGATACCGACGCTGTTTGCCGTATCGGTTTCACAGATCAATCTGATGATTGATTTGTTGATTGCCTCGTTCCTGCAAACCGGCAGCATCACCTGGCTTTATTACTCTGACCGGCTCATGGAATTTCCGCTGGGTGTGTTTGGTGTAGCCCTCGCCACTGTTATCCTCCCGGATCTTTCCCGCGAATTTTCCAGTGGTTCATTCGAACGCTTCAGTCACAAGCTCGACTGGGCGTTACGCTGGACACTATTGATCAGTTTGCCGGCTGCACTCGGATTGATCTTTCTATCCGGCCAATCACTGACCACGCTTTTTAACTACGGTGAATTTACGACGAATGATGTCGACATGGCCAGCCGCAGTCTGGTGGCCTATGCCATCGGCCTGTGCGGTTTTATCCTGATCAAGGTTTTCTCCAGCGGCTATTTTTCCCGCCAGGATACCAGGACACCGGTCAAGATCGCCGTGGTTGCCATGGCGTCCAACATCATTTTGAGTCTTGCTCTGGTCTTTCCATTGGCTCATGCCGGTCTGGCGCTTGCGACGTCTCTGGCGGCGTTTGTGAATGCCGGCTTGTTGTTTTATTTCCTGAAGAAGAAAGGAGCCTATGCACCACAACGTGGCTGGCCCGTCTTTTTTGCCCGGGTGGGCTGTGCCTGTGTGGCAATGAGCCTGTTGTTGTTCCTGTTTGTCCCTAGAGCCGATACCTGGATGCAATGGAGCACAGTACACCGGGTCACCGAGCTGACTATCTGGATCGGCCTGGCCATGCTGGTTTACTTTGCAGTACTAAGGCTTTCCGGTTTGCGGCTCAGGCAAATGACACTGGATGCTGAATGAAATACGATTAAAGCAAACATGGAACTGATTCGGCACCTGCATAACATCAAACCCCGCCACCGTGGTTGTGTTATGACAATTGGAAATTTTGATGGAGTGCATCGGGGGCACCAGTTGATCGTCTCACAACTTCGGGAAGCCGCCAGCAAGGAAAATGTGCCGGCGCTGATGGTAACCTTTGAACCACATCCGCAGGAATTTTTTTCGCCGGGTCAAGCACCGGCCCGCTTGATGCGTTTGCGGGAAAAGATCGAATACTTGGAATCCCTTGGTGTTGATCGGCTGCTGGTCCTTAATTTCAATGAACGTCTGGCTTCATTGACTGCCGAAGCATTCATTCATTCAATTATGATTGACAAGCTGGCCGTGAAACATTTGATTGTCGGCGATGATTTTCATTTCGGGCGGGATCGCCGGGGTGATGTTGCCTTGTTACAAAAATTTGGCAAGCAACATGCCTTCGCGCTTGAAATCGCCCGTACCTGTGAATTCAACGCACAGCGTATCAGCAGTACCTGGGTGAGAGAGGCCCTTGCAGATGGTAATATGCAACTGGTAGAAAATCTGCTCGGCCGTCCCTATTCACTCAGTGGCCGGGTCCGGCATGGTGACAAACGCGGCCGTGAACTCGGTTATCCGACACTGAATATTGATTTACATAGAAAGGTCAGCCCGGTTACCGGCATATTTGTCAGTGAAGTTCATGGTCTCGGTAAGTCGGCCTTGCCATCGGTCACTTCCATCGGCACGCGACCAGTATTTTCCGGTGAGCATCTCTTGCTGGAAAGTTATCTGTTTGAATTTGAGCAAGACGTTTATGGCGCCTATGTTACCGTGGTACTACTGAAGAAACTCCGTGCTGAACAGATGTTTAACAGTGTCGAAGCACTGCGCGAGCAGATGGAACGTGATATCTTTAGCGCCCGAAATTATTTCAAGAATAAAAATAAACCTGTATTGACCTGATGGTATGACTGATTATAAGTCCACTTTAAATTTACCAAAGACTGATTTCCCCATGCGTGGCAACCTTGCGCAGCGTGAGCCGGACATGTTGAAACAGTGGCAGGATTCCCGCCTGTATGAAAAACTGCGCGAGCGACGCAAGGGTGCAAATATTTTTATCCTGCATGATGGTCCTCCCTATGCCAATGGCGATATTCATATTGGTCATGCCGTTAACAAGATCCTGAAAGACATCATCGTCAAGTCACATAGCCTAGATGGTTATGACGCACCGTATGTACCAGGCTGGGACTGCCATGGTTTGCCGATTGAACATATGGTCGAAAAAAAGATTGGCAAGGCCGGCCAGAAAGTAGACGCACGGACCTTCCGCAATGCCTGCCGTGAATACGCAGGCAAGCAAGTGGACCGGCAACGTGAAGATTTCAAACGCCTGGGTGTGCTGGGTGACTGGGACAGACCCTACTTGACGATGAACTATAATACCGAGGCCAATATCATCCGCGCCCTTGGCAAAATGATCGAGGCCGGACATGTTATCAAGGGTTTTAAACCGGTGTACTGGTGTATGGATTGTGGATCGGCATTGGCCGAGGCGGAAGTGGAGTACGATGACAAGACCTCGCCCGCCGTGGATGTGTTGTTCCCGGTAGCTGATCAAACCTCGTTATGGTCAGCGATAGGAGAAAAGCAAAGCGGTGAAGGCGAGATTGCTGTGGTCATCTGGACCACTACCCCCTGGACATTGCCTGCCAACCAGGCCGTGGCCCTGCATCCCGAGTTTGACTACCAGCTGCTGCAATATGAATTTAATGGCAAGCCGCAGAGACTGATCGCGGCCAGGGAACTGATCAGTGCCCTCATGCAACGGGCGGGTGTGGAAAATCACCAGGTGCTAACGAGCTTCAAAGGTGAATCATTGGAAGGTCTGTTGTTAAACCATCCCTTTTACGATCGCCAGGTTCCTGTCGTTCTGGGCAAGCATGTGACTCTGGAAACAGGGACCGGTGCCGTGCATACCGCACCCGGTCATGGTATCGATGACTATGTCATCGGCCAGCGCTATCAGTTACCGGTTGATAATCCTGTTGCCGGTAACGGATGTTTCCTGCCAGACACCAAGCTATTTGCCGGTGAACATGTATTGAAGGCAAACGAACATGTGATCGAGGTATTGAAAGAGAAACATCATCTGCTCGACAGTTACAAGTTTAATCACAGTTACCCGCATTGCTGGCGGCACAAGACACCGGTGATCTTTCGAGCCACACCACAATGGTTCATCAGCATGGACAACAATGGCCTGCGTGAAAACGCCCTGCGTGAGATCGACAAGGTTAACTGGATTCCCGACTGGGGAATGCAACGTATCAAGGGCATGGTCATGGACCGGCCGGACTGGTGTATCTCCAGGCAACGCACCTGGGGTGTGCCGATTACCGTGTTTATTAATAAAAACACCGGTGATTTGCATCCGGATACCAGTCGTTTAATTGAAGAAGTTGCCGGCAAAGTAGAAAAGGAGGGCATCGATGCCTGGTTTGATCTGGAAGCGAAGGAATTACTTGGCGAGCAATCCGATGACTATGACAAAGTAAACGATACCCTAGATGTCTGGTTTGATTCAGGTGTGACGCACAGTAGCGTACTGGATGCCGATCATCGTTTACGATCGCCGGCCGATATTTACCTGGAAGGTTCTGATCAACATCGGGGTTGGTTCCAGTCTTCCCTACTGACATCTGTCGGTATGAAAAATGAAGCACCTTACCGAACGGTACTGACCCATGGCTTCACGGTGGATGCGAAAGGTATGAAGATGTCCAAGTCAAAGGGTAATGTGGTCGCTCCACAACAGGTTATGAAGACACTTGGCGCCGATATCCTGCGATTGTGGGTCGCGGCAACAGATTATCGTCACGAGATGGGTGTTTCCGATGAGATATTAAAACGTATGTCGGATGCCTATCGCCGGTTAAGAAATACCGCGCGTTATCTGTTGGCCAATCTCGATGATTTCAACCCGGAAACCGATTATGTTGCATTTAATGACATGCTGGCACTGGATCGCTGGGCCGTGCACGAAGCAGCGAAATTGCAGGACGACATTATCTCCGCCTATGAAAAATTCCAGTTTCATCAGATTTATCAGAAGTTGCATAACTTCTGTGTGGTTGAAATGAGCGGCTTTTACCTCGATATCACTAAAGACCGGCAGTACACTACGCAGGCAGACAGTTTGCCGCGACGTTCAGCACAGACGGCGGTTTATTACATTGTTGAGGCATTGTCCCGCTGGTTTGCACCAATCCTGACGTTTACCGCAAATGAAATCTGGCAACATATTCCCGGTCAACGCAGCGAATCAGTCCTTCTGGAAGAGTGGTATCAGGGCTTTGACTCACTTGAGGGATTGCGCGCGTTTGATGATAAAAAGTGGCAAAAAGTGATCGAGGTCAGGGATGAAGTCAGCAAGGTTCTGGAAAAATTGCGGGTAAATAATAATATCGGATCGTCACTGGATGCCGAAGTTCAGCTTTATTGTCACAATAATTATGCCGAGTCTCTCAAGTGGCTGGAGGATGAACTGCGTTTTGTGCTGATTACCTCCAGCGCTTGGGCCCATGAAGTGACCGATCCCCCTGCGGATGCCATGGCGACAGCTATCGACGGGGTCTGGGTTTCAGCGGCTGCATCGGAGCATCCCAAGTGCATTCGCTGCTGGCATCACCGCGAGGATGTCGGAGTCAACCCGAAGCATCCCGAGATTTGTGGCCGTTGCGTCAAGAATGTTGACGGCCCCGGTGAAGAGCGGCGGTTTGCCTAGGTGATCATGAAGTCCGGATTACGCTGGTTGTGGTTGTCGGTGCTGGTGATAGGCCTGGACCAGCTGACCAAGTCTCTGGCCACGCAATACCTGGTATTGCACCAGCCACTGCCGGTGTTTCCCGGCCTGAACATGACCCTCATGCACAATACCGGCGCCGCGTTCAGCTTTCTCAGCCAGGCCAGTGGTTGGCAGCGCTGGTTCTTGATTCTCCTGGCTGTCGGGGTGAGTGTGGTGTTAATGATCTGGCTGGCGCGCTTGCCGCGCCACAAGGTCTGGCTGCCGGCAGCCCTGGCACTCATCATTGGCGGTGCCCTGGGCAATGTCTGGGACCGCATTGTCCAGGGTTATGTTGTTGATTTTATAGATGTCTATCTAAAGTCTGCGCATTGGCCGGCGTTTAACGCCGCGGACAGCGCCATTACCATCGGCGCAGTAATGTTGATTATCGATGCCATCTGGTTAAATACCGAGAAAACACTCACTTAACGACTGTGTCATGGCCCGGGCGAGAGTTGACACGTGTTGCAAAGCAACGTAGTTTCCGGGTTCACAGTCTCAACCGGGTCAGTTAAAAGGACACTATGCAGATAATATTGGCAAATCCACGTGGTTTTTGTGCCGGGGTCGACCGGGCTATCGAGATTGTTGAGCGCGCCCTGGAATTATTCGGTGCACCGGTCTATGTCAGGCATGAGGTCGTACACAATAAATACGTTGTGGATACCCTGCGTGCCAAGGGCGCCGTGTTTGTCGAAGAACTGGATGAAGTGCCTGATGACACGACCGTAATTTTCAGCGCCCATGGTGTCGCCAAACAGGTCCGTGAAGAAGCTGCGCGCCGGCAGTTACGCGTATTTGACGCCATCTGTCCGCTGGTTACCAAGGTGCACATGGAAGTCGGTCATTACCAGGACGAGGGCCGCGAATGTATCTTGATTGGCCATGAAGGTCACCCGGAGGTAGAGGGCACACTGGGACAATACCAGCCCAAGGACAGCGAGGGCGGCATGTACCTGGTCGAGTCCGTCGAAGACGTCTGGAATCTCAAGGTCAAGAACCCGGACTTCCTGGCCTTTGTAACCCAGACCACCTTGTCCATGGATGATACGGCAGAGGTCATCGATGCCCTGCGGGATCGATTTCCGAGCATTGCCGGACCCAAGAAAGAAGACATCTGTTATGCCACCCAGAACCGCCAGGATGCAGTCAAGAAACTGACCGGTCAATGCGATATTATCCTGGTGGTAGGTTCAACCAACAGTTCCAACTCCACCCGCCTGATGGAGATTTCACAAAAAGCGGGTGTGCCTGCTCACCTGATCGACAATTCATCCCAGATTAAAAAAGAATGGTTCACTGAAAATATGACCATCGGCCTTACTGCCGGGGCATCAGCACCGGAAGTTCTGGTCGAGGACGTTGTGAAACAACTCAAGGAATGGGGTGCGGAGGTCGTTAACGAAGCGCCAGGGAAACGGGAGAAGGTTGTTTTTTCACTGCCCAGGGAACTTATCAAATCCCAGCAGGGTGTGACTGAAAATCTAACTCAGCCATAGTCGCTCTACGACCGCGAAGAAATTATTCCTTGCTGGCCTTGGGATCCACAAAACCGGCAGTCGTCAGTGCAGATGCCAGCTTGTCACGATCATAGCCGGTGATCATCTCAGCACCAATCACGGCAACCGGAACATTCAGTTTGCCGCTCAGTTCTCTTAACTCGTTCTGCAGTTCGACATCTTCACTTACATCAAACTCAACCACATCTACGCCCCGGTATAACAGGTAATCCCTGACTTCCTCGCAGGCGCGACAATCCGGAATCGAGTAGAGAGTGGCGGTAATATCAATAGCAGATGTGCCCGAAGATTTATTAGCTGTTTCCTTGACGCTGATTGTGGTTGAGCCTTTCGGGCAGGGCAGTTGCTGGTAACTACGTTCACCACTCGCATCCAAACATTCATAAACGTCAGTGGCATGCCCTTGCATAGACACCAATGGCAGGAGTAGAAATGCAGCACCCAAGAGTGATTTATTCATTGCCATGTCATCCTGTCCTATGAAGTATTGATATGGAGTAAAACCCAATAAAAGTATAGCGATTGGGTCAGGACTATACCACAGAATATCTTTAAAAAGTGACCGGATTCCTATTATAGATTACTGATTTTATGCTATTTTGAATTCCGGGTTTCAGTAGATTCAGCGAGTAACTTGGCTAACAGAACAGGAATAAATTATGAATACAATCCGTGGCCTTTCAGAATCAAAAATGATGCTGGGCATGTTCCTATTGCTGGGGACAGTTTTTTTATCCGGACCGGGTTATGCCGAGGTATATAAATGGAAAGATGCCGAGGGCAATGTTCAGTATACCCAGCAACCCCCGCCGGGTGATACCAAAAGAGAAGTATTAAATCCTGCTATCGGAACCAGCTCCTCCCAGTCCTTGTTACCACCACCTGTAACCGAGCCAGAGAAAGCAAAATCCAAGCCTGAAACAGGTAAAGGCAATGCGCAGACGGCCGAGCTGAGTGCCGAAGAAAAGGCCGAGTTGAAACGCAAATGTGATAACGTCCGTGCCCGACTGCAAAGCCTGCAAAGACCCAGGGTCGCAACTACCGATGAAGATGGCAACCGGGTCATACTTGGAGAAGACGAACGCCAGGCACAGATCAAGGAAACCACCCGCTTACTCAAGGAACGCTGCAACTAATCCACAGGATATTGGTACTTTAGATTAACCGGCCTTTTGATCCGGCCAACGGTAGGCCTGCCAGAGTAACTCCGTCGCCAGTTTGCTGCGGGGATCATCACTGAATTCCTTTTCAATATCGATAAGGGCATCGCGTGCCTTCGGGTTATTCATCAATGCCAGTGCACTCATTGAAGTTTGCACGATATAAACATTGTCACCGCTTGCCAGTTGTTCCAGGTAGTCAACATCGGCCGGGTCGCCGTTCAGGCCGAGGGCGATGGCAACCTGGGCCAGGTGAAATTCATGTTCTTCATCCTTGTGCTCGCGGATAAAGTTGATGTATTCCCGGGTCTGGCCGATGTAAATACGATTCAGGGTTGAGGCAAGGGCGATCCGGCTTGGCGTTTTTGCCAGCAGCTCCCATGAAAGTTCCGGATACAGAGTTTTATTCTGTTGCCAAAGGGAATCCAATAAGTGAATGACACCCCGGTGATAACGCATGGTATAGAGCCCATGCAGGGTGTTGGTCAGACCTGCCACGTTTGTGTCAGTCAATAATTCCCTGATTTCCGCCAGTGTGGCCTCGCCGGTGACAACTTTGCGGTAGAGCTGCTGGAAGCGCATGTCGGAGTTGATCGGGCTGGATAGATTCGCTTGCTGTGCTGACTGTACTTGTTCCTTGGTTTCCGGTGAATTAGCATCACTACACGAAGCCAACAGTAACACGGAGCCTAGCAACACGATGTGATGGAACCTGATCATATCGGAAAGCTTCAGACGATTGACAACGGATGAGGTTTTATAATGATAATTACCTGGCCCAACAATCAGCAACACTCGAGGTTCCACTCTTGCCTTTCGCGCCCGCATTGGTATAGGTCAACTGGCCGCAATCCGGGTCAACAAAATTTGGTGTGGCCGTGAGCGTGTATGTCTGGTTGTTGGCACCCAGCGCAATACTCAGATTGTAATGGCCATTCTCACTGCTATTGTTGATTAATGCCGTAGCCAAGGCAGCGTATTGGTTAGTATCTGAGTAATGGCGTTCTTCACGGGCTGCGGCATCCAGCAATGCGGCACGGCCTTCTGCACGCTTGCCCCGTAACACATACTTGGTGTAACTGGGATAGGCGATGGCTGAAATGATTGCCAAAATGGTAATAACAATCATTAATTCTATCAAGGTAAAACCTTTTTGTTTTTTTGATCTCATCATCATGTCTGCTTGCCCGATTCAGTTATTGCGACGCTAGGATTATCGAACTAAACGATCCTGCCGGTTTACAAGAACCGGCAGGATCGGTTCGATCAGTTTGTTTACTGGTATACCTCTTCATACCAGTAGGTCCTCACCCTCGGTACGCCGGCCAGTGTACCGACCTTGGCCGCACCACCTTCGACACCGACGATACCGACCACACCTTCCTCGGTAAACACCGGCACCACTTCGGATGGAATACCGCCACCAAGTGAGAGTTTCCGGTCGGCGAAGTCCTCGATAGTGCCGTCCGTATCCCAATCCAGAGTGGCCTTGGCATTGAGGATGTTAAAGTTATAGGCAAAGCCGGAACCCACGTTGGGCTCACAGGGGCCGGCAGTGGTATCTTCTGTCGGTGAATAGGTTGTGAAGACCACCGTGCCGGCAACGACCCTGGCCGCTGCCAAGACTTTTTCACCACTGCTACTGCCACTCGCGGCATCAAAATCGTAGTACCAGCCATCTCCACTCCTGTGAGCTGAGGATGTCGGATCCAGGATGGTACTGGTGATGTCTATGAGTGTGGTGCTATCGATAGGCCCGGCAGCGGACGGGTAATCCTCGGCCAGGTTATCATCGTTACTGTCCGTCATGACCGAGGTGTTGCGATCACGAATGCCGAAGAACCGATCATTGACCTTGGTGTTCAGCGGGATGGGCCGACTGCCGCTACCAACCAAGATGTAATCGTATTCACCATTGGCAGCGTCGGAGTAGGTGCTGTCCTTGACCTGCACGAAGGCAATCTTCTCAAAGAACATACGTTGATCGGCCGTCACGGACGGATCAGACAGCGACGCCAACTGACCGACGATCGTGCTGCCCGCAGGGTCGGAAGCACCGCCAATATCCTGGGCGAGGTCGACACGCCAGATATTGCCCGCGGTATCAGCAAGGAAGACGCGGTCGTCATCGCCGTCACCATCGGTATCGGCGACCGTGGGCTCTGCCGCGATGGCGTAGAGCATTCCCGGGACCTCAATGTCGGCACCGGAGCCAGGGCCGCTGATGGAGAAGATCAGTGAACCGTCCTCGGGGTCAACGAAATAGATCGCATTACCCTTGTTGGCCATGCCACCGGTGCCCAGGGTCCCGAAACTGACATCCAGGGCATCATCGTAGCCACCGCCGACAATCATGACGGGGGTATTGACACCGTCGCTAGCAAAACCGGTACCGCCAATCTTCATCGTGGCGATCACGGGCTCGGACCAGGTCTGACCCATGCGGGCATAATCACCGGCCGTGCCGCCCTCGATGCGCCACAGGAACCTTGGCGTTACTTGCGATGCCTCGGAAGCCAGGCTGGCTGTGAGGTTCAGGGCATAGTAATTGCTGCCGCCCCGGCGCATACCGGTGATGGCATGGACAAAATCACCGTCCGCCGGCTCGATGACGCCATCGAAATCAATGTCCTCGGAATACAGGGTCGGTGTTGAGTCGATACCATAGAGGTGATTGCCCTGGGCGTTGGTCTGCAGGATGTCCTGCTGGCCCAGCAGTTTCTTCGGCATGAAGGTCCATTCCTCCTTACCGGTGACGCCGTTGAAGAAGCGCAGACCGCCCTCGTTGGTACCGACCACGACCTTGTCGTAGAAGACATCAACGATGCCGTCGGCGTCACTGTCGCGGCCGCCATAGGTAATGATGCGCGGGCTGCTGTGGAGGACATCATTCACCGTCCAGCGCGTGGTGGCACTGGCATCCTCGTCGGCATCGGCGTCATAATCATTGGAGCCGAGGACCCAGAGCATCAGGCTTCTACAATCCGAGCCCCAACTGGTGTCCGCACCGACACCACAGATCTCGTCGCGGATGTTCTCGGTCGCATTGGAATTCCAGTTCGACGAATCAAACCAGCGGCCGGAAGCGTCTAGGGATGTGTTGACTGCCGGGGCTGCACCGGTATTGGTAACATCGGTGTAGATCAGGCGCTCGTTAAAGTCGACCATCTGCGCGCCCGCGCCACCCGCTATTGTCTCGATACCGTCGACTACCGGCACGGGGGCCGTGTCAGACCAGAGGCTCTGCGAGGTGTCCTTGAAGCGGTTCTGGGCGTCGGTGGCCACGTCGCCGTTGGCATCGAGGATATCACCCAGGTTACAGCCCTGGGCGGTATCGATACAGACGTTGTATTTCTTCACGTTACCCGGCCAGCGGGTTTCCAGGAACGGGGTGAAGATGCCGAAGTAGACCTCGTTACGGCTCAACAGGCGGTTGAACGAGTTGCTGGCCAGAGACGGGGCAACGATCGAGGTCGGCAGGTCTCGCACGCTGGCAAAGAACTGGGTAAAGGCGTTGGCCAATTCGCCAGAGGAATTGGACTCGTAGAAAGTGCCGCCACCTTCAAGGGCCATGTCTCTCAGGAACGTGTCACTGAAGACGAAGCCCACGGTACTGGTAATCACGGTCTGGTCATTGGCCAGCGAAGCATCCAGGTCGTTCTCGTACATGTGCTTGACGAGGTCGACACCGCACTCTTCGTCGGAGTAATCAACCGAATCGCCATTACTGAAATTGGTGATACACGAGGCACCCGCGCCGCCAAGGTATTTGGTCCGGATGAGATCGGCACCCTTATCGTTATTGTTGGCGGAGCCGTCAGTCAGCAGCACCTGGTAGTTCTTCTGGCACTCGAGGTCCGAGGTGAACGGGCTGATGTAAAATGGCTTGGTCGGCGTCGGAGCGATGATCTGGGTATCACACGCATCGTTCCCCAGGTCGTCCGGGGTACAACCGGCAGGCCAGGTGACGGTACCGCCCGTGTAACTGCTGTCGATACTCAGGCGGTTGAATTCATCGCCCCAGCGGCTGGCGCCGAAGATGACCTCGCCGCCGGTCCAGTACTGGGCGGCCTCGAACATCACCTCGACGATCGGGGTACCGCCATGTTTGACAATGGAGCTGACGAAATCCAGAATTTCATCGCGTGCGGTTCTTATCAGATTGACGCCCGAGGTGGAGCGGTACTGGATTTCCAGTCTCGCGGCAGCCCCCGGCGAACTGTCATAAGATTCTGCTTCGCGGTTGGAGCCGGCCTGGTTGATGATAAACGCCATGGCATTGCCGGAAGCCCAGGTACCCTGGGTGGTGATCTCGCTGACAATAGCGGTCAGATCCGGGGTGTCGTAGGCCGTACCCTGGTTAAAGACCGGTATTGACCAGCTGACCTGCGCACTTGTCCGGGTACGGTCGCTGACATTATTGGAAACCTCATCGAAGATCAGGGCATCGCCGGTCAATTCACCGTCAATCGTGACGTTGGCGGTGCCGGAGGCATTGTCATCTGCGACAAAGGTGATCTTGGCGCTGAGGATTTCGGCACCATTCGGGATATCGATGTCCGTGAACCGCACACCGATCATCTTGTCGGAAATGTCCAGGTCACCACTGCCCGTATTCACAGAGCTGCCGTCTTGCTCGGCATCATCATCATCCGTGGCAATTGCGGCTGACTCGGTTGCCACGAAACAACCGGTGGCAGTGGCCGGATCATACTCCAGTTCCAGGCTGGGCATGAGTTCCGTGGAATTGACCTCGGCGGGGTAAAAGGCGCGGCTGGGGTCAGCGGAGAAGGCTTCCCTTTCCACAAAAATGGTGAGGTCATTGCCGCCGCACCAGTTGCTGTGACCGACAATCTGGTTGACTACGCCGCTGATGTTGGGGCTGACATAGGGATCGTTATCATCAACAAAGCCCAGTGTCCAGGGCACCTTACCAGTCTTGGGCCGCTTGCTGAGGTCGCCCCCCGCACCGGCGACGAACGGATCGGAACTGCCATCCACGGCATCCGGGACTTCACCGCTGATCAGGTAGGTCGTATCCGCGGTGGTGGTGGTTGCCGCGGTCAGGGTCAGCCGGGCATTGGTGACGACCGTGCCCTGGGGCAGTTGCAGGTCTTTGAAACGAAAGCCCAGCAGCTTTTCGGTGGCGACCACAGCCGGGTTGGTGTGCGTTACCGTTAATGCGGGCACAACATCACTGATAGTGGCAAGGCTTCCACATGCCGCAGGCAAGGCATCCGAGTTGGAACAGAAATCAATCAAATCTCCACTGGCACTGTGCATGTAGAGGGCGATCGGACCCACACCACTCCAGGTCACATCGTTGACCAGTTCATCAATCACGGCCGTGACGTCGGTATCAATGGTGGCACCCGAGCTGGTACTTGGCAGCGTTTTGATCGTCGCGGTGTTGGTGGTGGGATTGTTCTGGTAGCGCGGCGTCAATTGGCCTACTCCAGAAAATGTGTCGAATTCATTGAAAAAGCCAGCCGGGCTGGAGACCTTTTCGCCGCTGATGATGCCGGTGGCCGTTTCGAAGCCCTTGGACTTGGCGTGGGTCAGCGTCAGGGTACCGGCATCGACCCGCGAACCTGCAGGGATGCTCGTACCGGTGAAGCGCATGCCACTCACCATGGTGCCACTGATGTCACTCAACCAGAGTGACGGTTCATCCTGGGCGCGGGTAAGCCAGCCAGAAACACCACAAGTAGCGGCAGGGCACCAGAATTCTTCGGCGTCGTCAGTCCGGTTCGCAATCTTGTACGTATTGGTTACGGTGGCGCCGGCCACGGCGGTTGAGGTCACCAGGGGATTGGCGTTAAGTGTGACAACGTTACTGACCAGGTCTTCTTCGCCATCATCAGCGCCGTCGGAGACCACGCGAGTGATGGTGGCGTCGGTCAGGTCCTTGTCAATATAGGTAATGGGGTAGCTGATACGGCCGCCGTCACCGCCCTTGTTGAATATCATCACGCCGAGGTTGACATTTTCCACGGTCCTGATGACTTCCATCATCACGTCTTTCATGACTTCCATCCGGGTCGAGCCCTCGAAGCCGGAGCTCATACTGCCCGAGGTATCGAGAATCAGCAGGATGTTGGGACGGGCCTGCGCATTGACCGTACCACCAAAATAGATATCGGTGTCATCGGCATAGGCCGGTCCGGCGCTGCCGATGGTCAGGCCAACGGCTGTCAGGAAACCAATGAATTTTCTGTAGAGAGCACACATGGTCTTGTCCTCTTTCATGTCTTGAAGTGTCCGGGTGTTCATAACCAGTTCCTCAATTTCAGTGTTCGGTTACTTGCAGAATGACTGGGCGGCTTTGGTCACTGTCCAGTTGCTCTTGCAGCGGTCGTTGCCAGCGTCACCCTGCAGGCAGATTTCAACCACAGTGGGGAGCACGTCTCCACCAATGGGAACCTCGGTTGCAGAGGTCAGATCGGGGCTTTCAGTCCCGGCACCCTCTTCGACTTCCCGCTCCTCGTATTTCACGACAATCGTGCCACGGGCGTAGGGGTCGTTGCAGCTGACCTCGTAATAGTATTCAAACCCGTCCATTCCCGAGTCATACAGGCGATATTCTCCGGCCTGGACTGCAGGGCTGAGGGCAAAGATGAACAGGGTTGTCAGTAAACTTGTTATGCTGCGCATGGTTGTTCTCATGGCTGTTCTCCGATAATCAATCATCATGCATCCGGACCGACCTGGTAGGCGCCGGCATGTACGGTTGTCATGGCGCCACTCTGGGTCCTGCCGGTGGCAGACAGGTCAAAGTGATAAAGTGCAAAACTGGAATCCCATTTCGATTCGCGCGGGGGCCGGGTCTTTTGCAAGAAGACCGCGTTGTAGTCGAGCTCGGCATTATAGGAACCGATGTTGGTCACGGTTTTGTCCGGGAAGCTGTCGCCTCCGGTGCCATCCAGTTCTTTCAAGTGGGAGGTGTTGAATGCCTGGTTGTCGAGCATGGCCAGTTCAATCCCGGTCTCGGCCGTCTGGAAGGCGCGGTTAATCTCCTGGGAATTGGCCGCCATTCTTTCCTGTAGGGTGTTGGTATTCATGGAGGTGATCGCAAGCATGGTCAGGATGACCAGAAAGAACAGGGCGGTGATTAACACGGCGCCGCGCTGTTTGCCAGGGGATTGAGGTTGTCTGTCGCCTTTCATGGGAAACTCCGTTGTTTAATTGGTTCGGTTGCGAATATTGATCGTTGAGGTAAAGACCCGGCGGCGGCGGTGATCATCCGGGTTGGGATCCACCGCGGTGCCGAGCAGGTTATAAACCGTTGTGTTCAGGGGCGCAGTGAAGTCCTCCTGAATGGTGCGCATAAGCAGGGAAATCCGGGCACTGACTACGTTGTTCCAGTTGGTGACGGCATCGGCACTGACATAGGTGTCTGCGATAAGGTCATTGCCTGCCGTGTCTTCGCCATAGAGGACCTGCATGTTTTCCACGCCTTCTATGACTTCCTGCGGCAGGATCTCGGTGGTATCGCCATCGCCATCGATGTCATCGACGTCCCGGGTGTCGGGCCCGAGACGGAACAGAGCGGTTTCACCCGTGTTGGGATTGGTGCCCACGAAATAACGGCGGGCAACCAGACTTTCTACACTCGCTCCGTCGGCGTAGGCTTTGCTGAGCGCTTGCGATGCATTGCCCGGGGTCTGTGATCCGGTTTGGTGCGCCAAATCTCCATTGGTACCAGTTACTCCAGTCACCTGGAAAATGTCCGCGCTGTCACAATCAGTCACGGCGAGGATGTCACCCACAGCGATATCACCGGTCGTATCAACAGATACCACAGCAGAGGTACTGGGCATGGTGAAATCAAGTTCGATGCTCAGGGGTTCAAAAAACTTGATGGTAATTCCATCACTGCCAGCCACCATGTCGGCAACGCCTTCGTTGCTGTTGGACGGGTACCAGTTGCTGGCGGCCTCGGATCCCTCAACGAGAATATTGAAGTTGCCCATATAGGTGTCGATGCCAGCATTGTTCAGGTGATTGGTCACGGCATTGGTTCTGTCCACGCAACCGCTATAGCCCGCCCTGCGGATGTCCTTGATCAGGATCTCCATGGCAAAGCGCGCATTTTCCTGTAAGCGGCCCATCTCGTTTTGTTCCTTGTAAATGCGCTTGTTGCTGATCAACAGACCGGCAGTCCCTGCCATCAGCAACACACCGATAACGATGGCAATCATCAGTTCGATGAGGGAAAGCCCAAGTTGTTGTTTATGTCGGATTCGAGTATTCATGGGATTCATGGCTGAAAGGTGTAGGTAACGGTCCGGGCTGTATTTTCCCGATCGGACCAGCTGATGGTGATATCGTACATGTTCGGATCACCGGCGTTCACGGCAACAATAGCTGTACTGCCAGGCGGGAGCCCGTTCCATAATTCCTGTTTCCAGCACTCAAGGTCATTATTCGCATTCGTGCCGCTTCCCTGAGCGCAGGCCGTCGGTTCTGTCGTTGTCACGGTGTAGTTAGATACGTAATCTGCCACATTGTCCTTGTTCAAACGCATGCGGTCGGCAATGTCATAGGCCAGCATGTTGACCTGGCTGCGCATGTAGGCGTCCTGGTTGTACTGCAGGCCACGCAGCTGCATGGCGGCAATGCTCAGTAAACCAATCGCCAGGATCAACAAGGTGACCAGGACCTCGATTAATGAGAAGCCCTGCTCCAGGCGTTGTGCGTTGTTATCTTTCATGTTCATGGGCAAACAAAATCCGATTCTGTATTAATGCGTCCAGTAGCTGATAGGCTGATCACGCTGCCGTTTTCAGCTGTTCGATCATCACAGACCTCCAGGGTCCCCATCCTGTCAATAAAGCCACTGGGTTGATAAACAAATGTAGTGAGGTCATCCGGATCATCAATCGTAGTCAGGTTGCAGCCGAGGCTCACGGTCCGTATCAGGGCAGCAGCATCCAGAGCCCCGTTGCCGTTATAGTCTTCACCGCTGTCGAGAGCACCATTATTATTACGGTCTTCATCCAGGGTTACGTCCCAACCGGTACCCCATTCATTGGTTGCATCGGCACTGGCCGCAGTAATTGTGACCGTGGCTTGGCGTTTCACGGCTTCACTGCGGGCAACATGGAAACTTGATATGATTGAATTCGAACTGGTCGTAATGCAGTTGTTCTTGACCATAATGCTGAAATTGGGCAGCGCAAATGCTGCCAGAATGGCTGCAATTCCGACTGTCGCCATTAATTCCAGCAGGGTCAGTCCCGCCTGTTTATAGATAAAATCGGTTTTCATGCCGGAAAATATAGGACAGGGGCCAGGCTAATTCCCTTTCAACGCGACGAATGGTTGATTTTCCCCGACAAACGGCGTGCTGCTTTGGCAGTGCGGTTTAAATAGTGTGAACCAGTTAACATTATGTGTAAGCTTTGATTATGCATGACTGTCTTGTTATCGGTGGCGGAATTGTCGGGCTGATGACTGTCCGTGAACTATTACACGAAGGCATGTCCATTGCCTTGCTGGACAAGGACGAACCGGGCAAGGCCTGTTCCTGGGCCGGCGGCGGAATTCTCACACCGCTCTATCCCTGGAGAGAACTGGATGAGTTATCAGAATTGATCCGTTGGGGACAACACCAGTATCCGCAGATTGCCGATGAACTGCTCGGCAAGACGGGGATAGATCCGGAATGGACGGAATCCGGGTTATTGATCCAGCATGTGAAGGACAGGAAACAGGCCCTCACCTGGGCGGAGCAAACCGGTACGTTGCTTGAGGCCGGCGAGGCAGAAGACAGCCTCTGGCTGCCCGAGGCTGCCCATATCCGCAATCCAAGATTACTGTCGGCGTTGATCCTGGAGGTGAAACAAGCCGGCGTCAGCATCCACCCCAAAACGGAAGTCACCCGCCTGCTGATCCATGAGAATCGGATCCGCGGCGTTGATACAGCGACTGGACCCATCGAGGCCAACCAGGTGGTAATTGCCTCCGGCGCTTGGAGCCGGTCCCTGCTCAATGATATCCGGGTCAGGCCCATGCGTGGTCAGATGTTGTGTTTCCGTGGTGAGGCCGGTGCCCTTGAGCATATGCTCCTGCGTGACGGTATCTACATCATCCCGCGGCGTGATGGCATTCTGCTGGTGGGCAGCACAGTGGAAGATACCGGTTTCGATAATTCAACGACGGCGGATGCGCGGATTTTCCTGTCAGAGCGGGCAGAGCAGATATGGCCCGGCATCACAGACTGTCCGTTGATCGCACAATGGTCCGGACTGCGGCCAGCCGTAGTTTCCGGCATCCCCTATATTGGTGAATACCCGGGCGTTTCCGGTCTGTTCATCAACACCGGCCATTTTCGGAACGGGATATTATTAGCCCCGGGCTCTACCCGGTTACTGACCGACAGCATCCTTCGGCGGGATTGCCCGATTAACCCGGATATTTTCCGGCAGCAATTTTCTCCCGAGGGGCCCGAGATAATGGCTTGATCAGCTAAAGAAAGCTGCAATTTTCGGGCGAATCTGGCTATAATCAGGTAAACAAGAGTACCCTAGTCAGTCACATTGGCGATGGATCAGATAAAACAACAACTGCTCGAGCATGATATCAGGCCGACCTCACAACGCCTTACTATTGCTCGGCTGCTGTTGGCTAAGCCACAACACCTCTGCGCAGACGAAGTCCTCAAGCGCGTCAACCAGCAAACCAACCTGGTCTCCAAGGCCACGGTTTACAATACCCTGAACCTGTTTGTAGAGAAGGAACTGATTAGGGAAGTCATCATTGATTCGGGACGGGTATTTTATGATTCCAACACGTGGGCCCATCACCATATCTATAACGAAGATACGGGCCAACTCCACGACATCGATACCAGTGAAGTTCAGCTTGGCGATATGCCGAGGCTGCCTTCCGGTACCATTGGCATGGGCGTTGATGTGATCATCCGTGTCAGGAACAAGCGTTAATTCACCGATTTTTTATCAGTTTAACTTCCAGAAATGCCGGAATAGCTCAGTTGGTAGAGCAACGCATTCGTAATGCGTGGGTCGGAGGTTCGAATCCTCTTTCCGGCACCATAATTATCAATAGGTTAGCACTGTTTCAACGATGCTAGCCTGAAGTGTTGGTGCATTCGTGGTGAACCAGTGGTGCAGTATAAGTAATTTCAGCATTCCAGATTACCCTATGGTTACCCCAAGGTCACAGCAAGTTTATTGGAAAATAAGGGGGGGTAGGGGGAATGGTGAAATTGATAATGAGTTTTTTACTGATGAGTTTATGATCGGTCTTCAAGTAGGCTTGTTCTTAATGGGTACAGTTATTGTGGTAATAGGACAACTTCTCTCTGCAATTATTATGGTTGCCAGGAACACATCAGATCTGAAAGAGACTTGTTCTGAAATATTGTATGAGCTGCAAGGGAGAAGCCCCCTTTAGCTTTGAGTTCAATATTTCAGAAATTCTAGGTTAAGAAATTAATCCTTAATTAATTGATCCAAGTATTTTTAATCTATCGTGGACCAACCCTTGCCGCTAATCTGTCTCTCTCTGTTGGTCGATCTTTGAAATATTTGTTTTCATCACCAAGATCTACTGAATCAGACATCCATTAGCAAGCTTTGCAAAAAAATAGTTCATCATCTGAAGTATTTTCGTTAAGTTCAGTGGGGATAACATGCCGCACTATTGCCCTAGATCCACAATTGTCACATTGCCCGTAATTGGGGTTTTGCTCTTGGCTTAAATGAAATACTTCAAAATCTAGTGAATGAAGCTTATGAGCAATTATATTTAGAAAGGAAATAATCCTTCTTAATTGCCAAATGATCAAGGTAAGAGCAAGACCGATAAATATAAATATAGTAGTAATTGCGTGTTCATTTATCGTTGCTAAAACTACAGTTAAACGATGGTAGGATTTTGTGACAGCTAAAATCAAATTTACACTTATAATTACAGGAGAGTTAAGCTTATGATCCCCATGATTTTACGGAGATTTGTCGCATTCTTTTTTGCTGTTTTGATAACCTCTATGGCTGTTGCAGACGAAGCACCCCGCAGCGGGCAGGCGGTCGTGACAGTGAAATCCCCCGAGGCAATCCAGTCCGTGCAGAAGCTCCCTTACTATGTGGGTATATCAAAGGAAACCGCCGGCTCGAAGGTGTTGTCCATGAACCTGGTGATCATCCCGCCTGGGGGCCAGGCCGAGGCGCATTACCATGACGGCTTTGAATCAGCAGTGTATCTGATCGAGGGCAAGGTGGAAACCTGTTACGGCGAAGGTTTGAAGGAATGTATTATTAACGAAGCCGGTGATTTTATTTTTATACCACCCAGTGTCCCGCATCAACCGCGTAACCTGAGCAAGACAGAAAAGGCGGTTGGGATCGTTACTCGCAACGATCCCAACGAGCAGGAGAGCGTGGTACATTATACATATGACGAATGATTATATGAATGCCAAAATTTTGATCCTGAAGATACATCATCAAGTACAAGATGTTTTTACTTCTGTGTCGGGATTAAAAAAGAACTGGTTCACAATTATGTAGATTAAAAAATTACCTGTCACACCGGAAAAATTTTCTATCTTTTTTCCAATTTAAAATCAATCAGTTAAAGATACCTCGACCGGGTTAGCATCGAGTTTGCCCATACCACCCTTTGGTGCGATTCGTTTTGTCATTTCCATAAACTACCCTTCACCCTGTAGTTGCAATAAGTTTCGTTTTGTTGGCCTTGAAAGACAGAGAGAGATTTTAATGCAGTGAGCGCCAGGGACGATTAAAAACGATAACTGCATAACAGTTTTGGTTAAGCCTTCGGTTACCTGACGAACAGGGTTCACATTTTAACCAAATTGATACGGAAAAATGAAAATTCTTTTCTAGGCTAGGCTATTGCAGTCGCTATGTCTTGAAAAGAATCAATATCAAAGGATGCTAGCTCATAAGCATTCTTTTACTAGTACGGCTTGAGAGAGAACAGAGAGAGAACTGATGCGACATGTATACCATGCCGTCAGGTTATTTGGGCAGAGAGCTCATATGCCTGTCCAGGCCGGTTCAAAGGCCTGTTATAGTGAGAGTAGAGAGAGTGCACGGTCGTTATTCACCGCGCCGTTTCTTCCTGCCTGTTACTCTAATACTAATCGTTTCTGCTTTTTTTTCCGGGCCCTTTCATTTGAGCATGGGAGTTCAGGCCCATGATCAAGTCAATGCCTAATAACCAGCAAGGCCTGACACTTGTTGAACTGATGGTTGCAGTAACCATCGGAATCTTGATTCTCACGGGTGTCACCGGCGTCATGATCACCAACAAGCGGATGTACAAGGAACAAAATGAAATGGGTCGGTTGCAGGAAAACGTCCGCTTTGCCATGGAAATGATTTTGAAAGACATTCGCCGTGCCGGTTATATGGGCTGTATGGATCGGGTAACCGGGGTAAATTCCACAGTGAACGGCGTCAGCAGCGATGCCTTTTTACTGAGTTTGCAGAATCCGATTGAAGGTTCGGAAAGTGCCAGCACCTGGTATCCGTCCGGTAGTGTCGAAGGCCTGAGTGAAGTTAATGATCTGCATGTGAATCCCGTGGAAATGCTACCGGACAGCGATGGTATTTCGTTAAAATTCTTTGAGCCTATTGGTGTGCGGATTCGATCACCCATGCCCCTCGTTTCTGCTGAACTGAAAGTTGATACAGTTGGTCCCTTGCAGGAAGGCGAGATCGTCGCCGTGACCGATTGCGCTACGGCGGATGTCATGCAGTTAACAGAAATACAGACGGTGTCTGACTCGCTGCAACACAATCCGGGTAATACGAATCCATCACCCGGCAACTCGACTGCCGCTCTCAGCAAGACCTACGGTACCGATGCCGAGGTAGTACGCCTGGTTGCCCGGCGTTATTTTGTAGCGAACAGTCCGGTTACGGGTGAGACCGCCCTATATATGTATGCACAGGACTTGAAGGATTTCGATAATGATGGCGATACCGTTGAGTTCATCAGCCAGGAATTGATCGAAGGCGTGGAAAACATGCAGATCTTGTTTGGCGAGGACACGGCAGGCGATGACACTGTTGCCGATATCTACGTGGATGCAGATGCCGTGGGTAATTGGGATAATGTTGTTAGTGCGCGGGTGTCTTTGCTGATGCGTACCATCCAGCAGGACTTCACTGCCCAGATCAATACGAAGACCTATGATTTGATGGGGACCACCATCGATCCCGTGGATGATTACCGGCGTCGCCGGGTCTTCGCCAGCACTATCCAGATCCGGAACCGGGCAAACCTCTAGAGCGGCAGAACGATCATGGTAGTTGAAATCCGGCTAAAATATCCCCATATCAACCCCATGAGCACAATACCTACCATTCCCTGCCCTGTCTGCCAGGCCCCGGTATACGTTCGTTCGCTGCAGTTACCGAGTGGCGAAATTTCCTCAATCTATGCCGAGCCGATGGTCTGGGATGAGACGCTGGTTGCCTTCCATGAACACCAGGCTGCCGATATGGTGAACAAGCAATTGCACTGACGGTATTAGCCGGTTTGTTTACTCAATAATCTTCCAAGTATTATCTTCTTGTTTGCATAAGTTAAGTTGTTGTGGGTCAAATTGCTTGCCCTGTTTGGTCGACTTGCTCTCAATCTTCACACAGTCCTTGCCATCGGAAACATAGGTATCCAAAAGAGTCAGGGTTCCGCCGGTTTTTCTGGCGGGATTATTCCAGTTCATTGATGTGCCCAACGGTTGTGTCACCAGTGTTTCCAGAGTTTGCATCGCGACTTTGGTGTCCTCATCTGTAAATTCACCACTTTTACCAGTCAGACTTCCACTAATGCCGCCGAGAATTGAAAACGGTGATTTCACAACCCCGGTCACTACCCCGGTAATCACTCCCTCGGAAGCCTTTTCACCAGCACTCTCGGCCTTGGTAATGAGTTGATCGACCCGGTCCAGTGCCGGGTCAATGGCGTTACGGGTCGCTTCGATTTCAGCTAACACTTCGGGGATCATCGGCCGCAGGGCCTCGATTTCCTTTGCCGTGTTATTGACTGCACCAGAAGCATTATCTACGGTTTTGAGGACCGCCGGGAGTTCCTTGCGGGTTTTTTCCACCTCTTCAAGGATCGGTGGAATGGTGTTTCTGGTCGCTTCCACCTCCTTGAGTACCGGGGGGATTTGTTCACGCGTCGCCGCAACTTCATTCAGGACGTCCGGAACCAGGGCCCGGATCTTGCCAACTTCTTCAATAATGGGCGGGATCATTTCCTGGATTTGCCGGATCTCTTTCAGCACGGGTTCAATCTTGCCTGAGGTTTGATCGACAGTTTCAAGGATGGCAGGCAGTTCGGAGCGGACCATGGCCACCTGGTATCCGAAGTAGCCGATTGCAGCGGCCAGGAAACACAGGGAAACCGAGAGCAGGTAAATCCCGAAGTCTTTCAGATGACTATTTGAAACTGGCATAGACTCATAAACACAGGTTAATTGTCAGTCTGAAAGTATAACCTGACAGATGATTTTATTTAAATATGCTTTGATACCAGATGTCATTGCATAGTTAGCGAAAGAAATATCGGTTCACAATGAGCAAGGACATAGAGAGGTTAAAAAAGCAGTTATTATTAACGCTTTGATTTAACTACAGTAACTTTTATGAAATTAATCAGGGATTGATTATCTGGTTATTAATAGCAAGCCTGGCGATGTCTGCATTTGTCTTGCAATTCAGTTTGGCCTTGTTCTGGGTGCTGTAATTTGCCACTGTCTTTGCGCTCAGCGCCATTCTTTCCCCGATTCTATTGATATCAAGACCCTCTGCAATGAGGCAAAATATTGAAAATTCCCTTGGGGATAGGTTCGATAGTTCTGACTTTTCCCTTCTTATATGATTAGAAACAAGAAGATTTGCAATTTCTGGAATGATGTAGGTCTTACCAGAAGCAACTGAGCGTATTGCTTCTATCAATACACCAGGATCGCTTCTTTTGGTAATATAACCCGTTGCGCCGGCTTTTAATGCCTGCTCGACGAAAATCATTTCTTCATGCATGCTCAATGCAAGTATCCTTGCATTAGAATCTCTTATATGGATTTTTTTAATCGCATCAATGCCGCTAACATCAGGCATGGATAAATCCATGATAATTACGTCGCACGATATCTGATTATATTTGGTATACGCCTCTTTTGCGGATCCTGCCTCACCCACCACTTTTATATCAGTAGTATTATTTAATATCATCCGGTAGCCAGTCCGGACTACCGGATGATCATCAACAAGAAGAAGAATATGTATTGTATTATTGGCTTCCATTGCGAAATTAAAATGATTAATTTTATTTAACCTCGTCTTCACCACCAATTTGCCATTGTTCAATTTGAACTTCGACTATTTCGCCTGTTGATGCATCAACCTCTATTTTGAATTCAACGCCAAAGTGATCTGTAATATCGAATTCATATGAGGCCTTTCCATCAGATTCAATTTCATATTCCACCTCCTTAATCTTGCCCGGATACAGATCAAGAGCGATTTTTCTGGCCTCAGATTCCTTTATTTTTAAATTTCTTTTAAACAGTGGATCGTCTGCAGATTTGACCTCCTGCTCTATTTCAGTTATCTGGTTATTGTCGGCTGAGCATTCAAATTCCCAATACTTACCGTTAACGTCTTTTACTTCTATTTCATACGCAGAGCCTCCCTCATCTGCAAATCCGAGGTACTCTACTTTTATGTAGTCACCTGATCTTAATGCCGTTGCTGCACGCAGACATTTTTCAAGTCCGCCTTTGTGTCCAGCATATGCCGGTAGAGATAAGGTCGTCATTAATAAAGCCATGATAATTTTTTGCATAATATATTCCTCCAGTTACTAGACTTTATATTATTAAGCTGTCTGTAGATCCGGTATACAGACAAACTCATTAATTCAGATATGAAAATTTCCTGTTATTTTCTTTGTATGTGTAATGGTAGCGCATAAAAAAAGGGCACCATCTGGCGCCCATAATTTGTTGCATTTGGAGTCAGGTGAAGCGGGATTAGATCTGCACCCGGAGTCCAATGAAACCGGATATCGGTTCACCGACACCGACAAACCGGTTATCCGTGAAGCCGCCGAAACCGGGTACCTCGTCCGGTTCGCCGAGCAGGCCGAAGCTCTCGTATTCGGCGTCAAACAGGTTATTGATGCGCGCGAAGACACTGAACATATCATTGATCCGGTATTCACCGCGGATGTTCACCGTTGCATAGTCGTCCAGCTTGCCCAGCTGGTTGGATTCATCACCGCGCAGGTAGACACCGGATTTATACAGCACATCACCACCAACGCTGAAGCGGGAGGTGAGAGCGTAGTCCCCGCCAAATTTCAGGGTATGATCCGGGATGCCGGGGATACTGTCGCCGGCTTCTACGGTAATCAAATCATTGGCGTCTGCAAACGGATTGTTGGCACTGCTGGACTGGAAGGTGGATTCAAATGTGGCACTGATATAACTGTAATTCATGAACCAGCTGAAGCGTTGCAGTTCACCCGTGAGTCCCAGTTCCATGCCGAGACGCTCAGTGTCGCCGATGTTGTCAAAGAAACCCTCGTTACCGGATACGCCACCGGTGTTCTGGAAGATGATGTCGTCTTCGTTGGTGGTGAAGAAGCCGCCAACGTGCCAGCCGATGTTCCTCAATATCCCGAGTTGCCAGATATTGCCACGGAAACCGCCTTCGTAACTCTTGGCGACAACCTGTTCCAGCGGCGGGTCAGCGAGGAAACCGTTGGGCAAGTTACAGGGTGCGTCCGGCTCGGCGCAGGCCAGTTCCACAGCCGTCGGTGCCCGGGACGATTCGCTGTAGCTGGCGTAACCCGACAGGGCAGGTTGAAATGCATAAGTGAGACCGACCGCCGGATTGACGCGTTCGAAGTCGTGCTCGCCGTTCAGGTCCGGTTCCGGTTCCGACAGGCCATCAAAGCCACCACGGTCCCTAAGTTCAATCGCCGTGTTGTTGTAACGGGCCGAGAGGGTGAGGTCGAGCTTGTCGGTAACTGAGAATGTGTCCGTGACATAAATATACCAGCTGACGGTTTCCGAGTTGATGGCGGTGCCTTCTTCCGGCACGAACAGGCCGGTGCCGGTGGTGCTGCGGTCCGCGAGCAGGCGGGCGATTTCCACGTTGGAGTTGAAGTCCACCTCGCCGTAGTTGTATCCGCCACCGACGATGACCTGGTTCTGGCGATTAAAGAGATCCTCGAGGTAGGCGGTCTGCAGGTTGAATCCCCAGTTGTTTTGATCGCGCAGGCTGCGGTTGTTGATGGCATTGCGTTCGCCGTTACCAATGTCCTCTGCGATTTGATTGCCATTCTGGTCTTCAATCGGGTCAGTCAGGTCATCTTCTTCACAAAGTACACCGGGGGGAGCTGTACATTCTTCAAACTCACTGCCGTCGCCATTAAATGAGTTGGTGTCGTTGTCGCGGTAAAAGGCATTGCCGGACAACTGGGTGACCGGGTTCAGCCAGTGTTCGCCCTGGAGCTGGAAGAAGAACATCTCGTTTTCGGTAATATCCGGTGCCGTGAATATGGCCTCGCGATCTATTTCTGCAAGCTCGATCGGGATGACACCGTTGCCGATCAGATCGGTATCAGCGTAGTTGAAGTTGAAATCCAGCGAGGTGTCCGCCCCGTCGCGGTAATTCAGTGACGTAAACAGGTTTAACGCATCAGAAGGTGACAGGTCACGCCAGCCCTCTTCATCAAAGTATTGGAAGGTCGTGTAATAACCCAGCCGGCCGTTATTGGCCCCGCTTTCCACGGTCGTGACGATACGCTCGAAGGAACCACCGTAAACTTCGACACTATTGCCGGGGTGGCTGAAACCGGTCTTGGTTTGCAGGCTGATGGCACCGCCCAGGGTGTTGAGGCCGAAAACCGGGTTGGCGCCACCAATCAGATTCATATTGGCAATGGAGGATTCCGGTATCAGATCCCAGTTAATGGTGTCACCGAAGACCTCGTTCACGCGGACACCATTTTGATAAACGGCCAGGCCCTGCGGCAGACCCAGCAAGGGAGACGCAGTAAAACCGCGGTACTGGATGTCCGGTTGCAAGGGATTATTCTGGGCGTCGTTAATAATGACACTCCCCAGATTACGGTTCATGAAGTCCGTCAGGTCCAGACTCGTGGTCTTGTCCAGATCGTCGCCCGTTGCCGACTGGACATTGTAGGGGATCTTGTTTTCAGGCAGGCCGACACCCAGGGTTGGCGTGATGCCAATCACCTCGATGGTCTCGGTTTCCATTACCTCGTCTTCTGCATACACATTAATAAAGAGGCCGGAAAGGGCCAGGCTCCCCCAAACCAGGGGTCTTAAGATACAAGCTTTCACAACTCCTCCCGATACTGCATTTATTATTTGAATATATCGATGTAATTACACATCGCTCAGGGTAGAGGATGATAACGTTATTAAGATATCTCAGGTATGGAAAATGGGAAAATATTGGTAGGATAAATTCCTTTTTTTTCAAAAAGATCACACATAATTCTCTAAAAGCTTGCGCTCTTTCTCTCCCAAGCTGGGATTTTTTAAACGGTTCTTGATCATTTCCGTCGGGACATAGTGCTTGTCCATGAGCAATTTTTTCTCTTCGAGCGCGACAGAATCCATATAAAACAGGTTACTGGCCGGTATGATCCCGGAGTCCACCATTACGATCACCTCGTCGGCCAATTTGCGATATTTGTGGAGCTCGCGCTTTTTGGCGCGGTTTTCCGCGAACGCTTTGTCAGCGATCCCTGATTTGTAGATTGCGTGGATTTCCATGCAGTAACTGATGATCGTTCCCGAGTCACCGGACTTGTCGATTTCCGCCTCAATATGTTTCAGGCGTGGTTCAATCAGGTTGCGGAGTTCATCATTGATGCGCATGTCTTCGAGGCGTTCCGAATAAATGTCGAGAATGTTATCTATGGACAGCTGATTATAGGTGTCCGTCGTGAAGAGTTCATTCTGGCGATAGGACAATTGCTTGTAAGAACGGAAACCGACTACGGAGAATATGTCAGTCAGGTCTAGGATATTCTTGTTAAAGCCAAGGGCACAGACCAGCTGCGCGTGATTTAGTCCAAGGCTATTGGCAATCTTGTTAATCCGTTTTATAAAATCCTCAGTTTCATCCTGCTTGATTTTATAAAAAATTTTGACAAGATCGGAATCAGATGCGGTCAGTAATTCGGTAAATGTCAGCATAAGTTAATTCTTGTTATGTTTAGTTTGCTGCAGATGTTCTTCCAGCATCTGTTTCTCTCTTGTCGAGATGTCTGTATCTTTCAGCCTTGCCTCAATAAGATCATCAGGAATTAATCCCTTGTCTACCAGCCTTCTTTTTTCTTCAGGTAATATGCTATTCCTGAAAAAGATGTCACCTGCGGGAATAAGTCGCGATTCGATAATTATATATACTTCATTAATCAATGCGCGAAAACCACTTTCATATTGATTCAGTCGGCGTTCTGCAAAATCAAGATCGGCAATGCCATCGATGTATATCGAGCGCATCTCTTCCTTGTAGCGATCGATGATAATCGAGTTAACGCTGGCTTCAATTTTCTCTTCGATTTTTGCCAGGCGCTGTTCCAGCATAGACTGTATTTCTTGAAGTATTTCTGGATAGTCTTTCACGAACCCGTACAATATCAGAATATTGTCCAGCGCTACTCTCTTGTAAACATCATTAATGTAGACTGTATTCCTGTCCTTTTTCAGTGTTCCCAGCGACTGATAGCCTATGGCAGGTAAGAGCTCGGTGGCTTTATTAATATGTGGATTAAAGCCTAATGCACAAACCAGCTGTGCGGCCCTGAGTTTTAACTCCTTGGCAATGAGTTTTATATCACCAGAAGCCCCGGATTTCCCGGCAAGATAAGCGTAAAAGATTTTAAGGAGGTCTTCTTCACTTGCAGTGAGGATTTGTCTGAAACTGGCCATTTCTGTCAGTTTTGGTCAATCAGTCTTTTTGTGCTGACATATTTATCCCGCTACTGCTGGCTTTTGGCTATCAGGTCCTGCAGTTTCGCCATGTTCCTCACCCAGGGTTTCAACTGCTGCAGTTCAGAAGGTAAGGAATCGATTCCCATTCTGGCGTTGGCTAGTGAATCATATTTGCCATAGAGGACATTGAAGCGAACGATATCTTTAATGATAACCCGGACATAGGCAGAGTTCGATTCTATGTTATGAGTTCGTATGAACCTCAGGGCATCAGATTCATTCAACACGCTGGACAGTTGCAGCGTGTAGGTATCAGCGGGCTGGGACATGACCCAGTCTTCTTTTTTAATTGTACCGGTATCGGCAACCGTTGCGAAATTTTCAGCCGGGCCAGCTTGCACCGGAGAGTCGGGCTCTGCCTCCGGTTTGGGTTCGGGTTCGGGGCTGAACTGGGCCAGTTTATCCCGGGCCTCAGACAATCCCTGGCTGGCTGCTTTTCGATACCATTCAGCCGCCTTCTTTTCATCTTTTTCCAAGGCATAACCGTTCTCGTAGAAAATACCGAGGTTGTATTGTGCTTGGGCCACACCCTGTGCGGCGGATTTCTGAAACCAGTTCAGCGCTTCCGGGTAATTTTTTTCGACACCCTGGCCGAAGGCATACATGACCGCCAGGCTGTACTGGGCTTGGGCATGTTCCTGTTCGGCTGCACGGTGAAACAGGTTCATGGCCTCTTTCAGATCTTTTTGCACACCCAGGCCACGGTAATAAATCAGACCGAGATTGAATTGTGAATCTGCCAGGCCAGCATCTGAGGACAGTTTCCACCAACGGGCCGCCTTGAGATAGTCCTGCTTGGTGCCGATGCCCTGGAAATATTTTACCCCGACATCGTGCTGGACTATGGGAATACCCTGTTCGGCCGCCTTGATGTACCAATCGAGTGCCCTGGCCGGGTCGGTTGGAACCCCAAGGCCATTGTCATACATTATCCCCATTGTGATCTGGGCCTGGGCATTTCCTTGCACGGCCAGTGGCTGGAGGATCTGCATGGCTCTCTCGTAGTCCTCGCTTTCATACGCCGCCATTCCCTCTTCAAAGGTGTCAGCATGCAATGCTACCGGCAGGACCAGTAGGATGGTGATCAGGATTTGCTTGAACAACGGACTATACAAGATCGAAATGGACAGCTATCGCTTATAAAATAGGAATTACCTTACAATACCCCAACCCGGTGTGTTTATGCCATTGTTTTTGCAATGGCAAAGATTTCCTCTGCATCAAACAATTGATCATTGCTATCAAACAGCTTGGCCACGCAGGCCCGGTGCAGTTCCAGTTTCAGGGTACCAAAGCCGATGGCGCCCCAGATGATCTTGCCATTACGATCCTTGCCCTTGTCGAACATCTCGGTCCCGTCTATGCCCAGCGGGGGGGTAGCATTGGCATCGGCCATCATCTCAATGCTGTCATTATTCTCCCAGTGAGACTTCTCCAGTAGCTGGGCGCCAGCTGCGCCGGTGGCAAATATCACCTGTGCACCCACGATGGCCTTGCTGCGGGCGTCGTTGTCACCTGCCTCAATTGGTTCAATGTCCACACCAAAACTGTCCTTGATGTCAGCACAGGATTTCTTGGCCCTGGCCATTTGCCGGGAAGTCAGGGCAACTGTCGCCCCCTCCCTGGCCAGCATAACGGCGGCGCGCATGCCCACGGGCCCGGTACCGGCCAGGACCACGGCCTTTTTTCCTGACAGCGTGCCGGAGCTCAGCAGCTTGGCAACGCCGGCCGCGGCGGTGGTGTTACTGCCGTTGCTATCGAGCATGACTGAGACCCGAAAATCGGCGAAGAAGTTTTTTTGCACGGCCTTGAAGAGTTTTTCACCGGCCACCATGTCACTGCCGCCAACAAATAGCGCCGTGTTTTTCTTTTCTTTCGGGGCACGGGTAAAGATGGCACCTTCAACCAGGGGCTTGACGTTTTCCGGCGTGCAGTTGCCATGGCCGATTACGTGATCAGCGCCACCGTCGTATCCTACAACAGTGTCGAATACGGCGGGATGTGGATCGGTATCAAGTTGAAATAGAAGCTTTTTCATTGTTGTTCCTTATAAAGTCAGTGATACCCAGGGAGGTCCCAATCATACTGAGGCCCGGGCAGTTTGAAAATTTCGAGCTGCGATAACTTAACCTATGGCGTGTCCAGCGACAACTCCCTGGGTGAATTGATCTTTCAGGTTACAGCCGATCTAACCTATAATCGCCTCCCCTGAAGTCATATACAGAACAATAATCGAGGGAGATTATGATCAAAGACAAGTCGGTTCAGGTATTCCTGGACGAACTCGCCAGCAAAGCCTCCACACCAGGTGGCGGCAGTGCTGCAGCAATTATTGGTGCCATGGGTGCCGCCTTGATCAGCATGGTGGCCAATTTCACCGTCGGTAAGAAAGGCTATGAAGATGCTGATGCGGATGCCCGGGATATCCTGCAACACTCGGAAGATCTGCGCGATCAACTGACTGGCATGATCAAAGCCGATGTGGATGTGTTTAACCGGGTGATGGCAGCCTATGGCATGCCCAAGGAAACCGATGAAGAAAAGGCGGCCCGCTCCGAGGAAATCCAGGCGGCTCTTAAGGAAGCGACTGATGTGCCGTTGGCCTGTGCGCACGCATCTGCCGAGGTTATCAAGCTTTGTCAGCCAATCGCCGAGAAGGGCAACAAGAATGTCATCAGCGATGCCGGGGTGGCAGTACTGGCAGGACAGGCAGCGCTGCGCAGTGCGGCACTCAATGTTTATATCAACATTGGCGGTATCAAGGACGCGGCTTTCCGCAGCGATCGTCAGAAACAACTGGAGGACATCCTTGCCGGTATGGATGCCTTGACAGAAGACGTTTACGAACTGGTCAAGAGCAAGCTGTAAGCATTACTTCCCGGTCATTCCATCCTGATGCGCATGGAAAAGTCGATGGCATGGAGATGCTTGGTCAAGGCACCGGTTGAGATATAGTCCACTCCGGTCTCGGCAACGGACCGGAGGTTCTTTAAGTGGATGTTTCCCGAGGCCTCCAGTTTCGCGCGGCCTCGATTCAGGGCAACCGCCTTCACCAGTTTCGGGGTGTTGAAATTATCCAGCAGGATGCGATCGGCACCGGCCTCAAGTGCTTCTTCCAGTTGATGCAGGAACTCAACCTCGACTTCAACCGCGACACTGGTTTTTTTTGCCTGCTTGATGGCCTCAGCAATACTGCCGGTGGCGGCAATGTGGTTTTCCTTGATCAGGATGGCATCGTACAAACCCATGCGGTGATTCTCTCCGCCACCGCAGAGTACCGCGTACTTTTGCGCTGCGCGCAGACCCGGCAGGGTCTTGCGGGTATCAAGTAGTTTGGTCTTGAGTCCAGTTAATAATGTGACGTACTCGCGGGTCACAGTGGCTGTTCCGGAGAGTGTTTGCAGGAAATTCAGGGCTGTCCGCTCACCAGTCAACAGGGCCCGGGCCGGTCCTTCCAGTTCACAAACCAGTTGATCCTGCTTGATGGTTTCCCCGTCCTTTGCCTGCCATTTACTCTCGACCGGGGATTTGAGTTGCTTGAACACCTCATCAAACCAGGCGCTGCCACAAAGCACAGCGTCCTCCCGTGCAATCACGAGCGCCGAGGCCCTGGTATTTTTCCTGATCAGTTTGCTGGTGAGGTCACCACTGCCCACATCCTCTTTCAGTGCAGCGCGGACCTGCCTGCTGATATTGTCTGGTAATTCATGCATTAATCTACTGCTTTGCGCAGGCGCTGACGGGTCATCGAAAAAACCACCGGACTCAGCAGTAGCAGGGCGATCAGGTTAGGCATGGCCATTAAACCGTTCATCACATCAGCCAGTGTCCAGACCAGGTTGAGTTTGGTGACCGCGCCCGTGATGACCGCAATCAGCCAGGCGATTCGGTAGGGCAAGATGATGCCTGTCCCAAACAGATATTCGGCACAACGCTCGCCGTAATAGCTCCAGCCGAGGATGGTGGTAAAGGCGAATATCATCAGGCCAAAGCTGACGATATAACCACCGGGTCCCGGTAGGCCGGTATTAAAAGCCAGTGAAGAGAGTGGGGCACCGGTTTCGCCGCTGTTCCAGACACCGGTAGTAATAATCACCAGGGCGGTCATGGTGCAGATGATCAGGGTATCAATCAGGGGGCCGAGCATGGCAATCATGCCCTGCTTGACCGGATCATCGGTGCGGGCGGCTGCGTGGGCAATCGGGGTACTGCCAAGCCCGGCCTCGTTGGAAAAGATGCCGCGGGCAAATCCCCAGCGCAGGGCCATCCAGATGGTAGCACCGGCAAAACCGCCAGACGCGGCAGTACCGGTAAATGCGTCGGTCACGATCATTGCCAGTGCGTGGGGAACCTGTTTGAAATGGATCAGGAGAATGATCAGTGCTCCGGTAAAATAGGCAATGCCCATGAGCGGTACCAGTTTACCTGCCACTTCGGCGATGCGTTTGATGCCCCCCAGGATCACTGCCCCGGCCAGCGTGGCCAGTACCACGCCGGTGACCCAGAGTGGTATGGCAAAGGTGGTGTGCAGTTCATCGGCAAGCGAGTTTGACTGCACCATATTGCCAATGCCAAACGCGGCGCACATACCAAAGAAGGCAAATATGGCACCCAGCCAGTACCAGCGTTTACCCAGCCCGTTTTTAATGTAATACATTGGTCCCCCGACATGCTGGCCGAGGGAGTCGACTTCACGATATTTCACGGCCAACAGGCCTTCCGCATATTTGGTGGCCATCCCAAACAGGGCGATGACCCACATCCAGAAGATCGCGCCAGGACCGCCAAAATAGATCGCCGTGGCTACCCCGGCGATATTACCCGTACCGATGGTGGCTGAAAGCTCGGTCATCAAGGCCTGGAAGGGTGAGATGTCACCTTCCTTGTCATCCTTGAGCCGCCCCTGCCAGAGTTGTTTCAGGGCCTGGGGAAACCGTCGCCAGGGCATCGCCCTGAGGCCAATGGTGAGGTAGACACCCACCAGGGTCAGTAAGGGGATCAGCAGGTATTCACCCCAGATATAGCTATCCAGGGTATGTATGAGTTCCTGAAATCGTTCCATGGTATCTGCTCGGGTTTATGATTTTTTTATTGTAATTCAGATAGATAAATTATACGGGTTCAGGCCTCAAATACGAGTCTCAGGCCGGCATAAAGGAATCTTGTTTCTGCCTCGTAGTAGTTTCGGAAACTGGGACGTTTGATTTCAGCCTGGGTAAGTCGACTGCCGCCCTTCAAGACATAATGCTCACCATCAAAATAGGGCGAGGAATAGCCATCGTAAGGGTAGGGGCGAAATCCAGGATAGGGGAAAAAAACATTGTCGCACCATTCCCAGACCTCACCGGTATTTTCCAGCAGACCCAGCCGGCGGGCACATTCCCACTCGTGCTCATGCGGCAAACGTCCCCCGGCCCAGCGGGCAAACGCCCGGGCTTCATACCAGTTGATGCCGTGCACAGGCGACTCTGGCTCAAGCTGCGCTGGTCCTTGGCGAGTGATGACATACCAGTGGCCTGACTCATCCTGGCGCCAGTATTCAGGTGCCTGTGGGTTTTGAGACTGGCACCATTGCCGGCCCCGCTCATCCCACCAACAGCTGTTTCGGTAACCACCGGTTTCCATGAAAGCCAGGTACTGACGGTTGGAGACCGGCAATCTAGAAACCGATGCCTCGGCAAGGGTCACACGGTGCGCAGGGTACTCATTATCATAGGGTCGCCAGGGCAGATCTGCCCCTATCTTGCAGGCACCGGCAGGCAGTTTCATGGTCAGGGGTGTGGGGGCCTGACTCTGGAGATGATTTGTGGCGGTATAACGAAATTCCTGCGATGAGGCTTGTTGTAGTCCAGCCAACTGCAGCGTCTCGTAATGTTGTGCATAATGTTGAATCAGGAAATGCAGCAGATAATTACCCCGGTTCAGGGATCTGTCCAAAGCGCGTCCATTCAGGCTTTTTAACAATTCCAGATTTTCATGCTGTGAGTGGAAGACCCAGGTCAGCAGCTTATCCAGGGAAGGTATTTGTTTGCTGCGCTTGGTTTTTTCCGAGAATCGCGGATTATACAAATTGACAAGTTCTGTCTCGCTTGCTTTCTGTTTCAGTAACTGTTCGCGTATCCAGTAGTTCTCCGTGAACACGCAATGGCCCAGATGCCATCCCGGTGGACTCAGGTCAGGATGAGGCTGCTGATCAAATGTATCGTTCATGGCTTCAAGCAGCGAGATCATCTGCTGCTGTTTTTCCCTGAGTGAATCCAGTAACGACTGTTCTACACGCTCATCCACCGGTGCTCGCCGCTCCTTGAGAGTGTGAGGATGTGTGAATCCGGAAACGTCTGCCAGTCGTCGTTCTCATTGAATGGTTCCGAGGCCACCAGCTTGCCACCCGCAAGTGAATCAGGGTTGCCGCTGTAATAAAGACTGGGGCTCTGGCTATTGACAGCATGGCGCACGGCATAAACCGAGTCTCCATTACTGATTATACAATTCATTAATACCGGCGTGTCTCCTGCCAGGCGGGTTATTTCATTAACGGTCTGATTGATTGCTGATGCAATATCCTGGGATGATTGTCTCAGCATCTGCCGGAATACCGCAAAGATGTATTCTGAATCGGTGTTGCCGTTAATTTCGGCACGGACACCGGGTTCCAGGAATTCATTAAAACCAGGTTTGCAGGTTTTGCTGAAATTTTTAATGTAACCATTATGCACGAACAGTAATTTCCCGAACCTGAAGGGCTGGGTATTATTCAGAGCCGTCATTTGCCCAGGGGTGGCACTACGCACACAACCCAACCAGACTTCACTGCGCAATGACCTGGCCAGGCTTTCCAGGTTGATATCGGACCAGATTGGCAGGGTGTTGAGATATGTCATGGGATCATTGATGTCACTGTACCAGCCAAAACCGAAGCCATCCGCGTTCAATACTGCTTCCGCCATTTCTTTCGGGGCCCAGGATTGTTTGATCAGGTTGTGTGGAGGTTCAATTAAAAATGCCTGCAAGGAAATTGCAGGACCTATATAGGCACCAAGACGACACATGGTTTTCGCTTTACACTTTGATCCAGTAATATCAGGATGTATGGCAAGACTACCACGATGGCAAGCGGTTCATAAGTCACATTGAACAAAAACCTGAAGTTAGACAATCAATCGGGATGGCTTTTAGGCGTCAGACACCACCCATCCCCGAATTGTGATGAAAGACCTTGTGGTGTGGCAATCGATATGCTGGTTATTCACGGGATCAGTTTGCCTCCGGGCCAGTATGGTGGTGACTATATTGACCAGTTATTCACCAATTCACTGGACTGTAATGCCCATCCATATTTCACACAGATTGCAAACCTGCGGGTCTCGGCTCATGCTTTGATTAATCGCAAGGGAAATATTACGCAATACGTTCCATTTACAGCAAGGGCCTGGCATGCCGGTGAATCCGAATTTTGTGGCCGGACTTGCTGTAATGATTTTTCCATCGGAATTGAACTGGAGGGCAGCGATGAAGAGCCTTATACTGGTGAGCAGTATCGTGAGCTGGCCAGGTTATGCAGATGCCTGATGAACAAGTGGCCAGGCATTACCCGGGAACGGATCGTGGGGCACAGTGACATTGCCCCGGGACGCAAGACTGACCCTGGCCCGTTATTTGAATGGCAGTTATTAAACAATGAACTTGATAAGGCTTAGCAAGAGGGGAACCAGATGACACTGATTGTCATATTAATCGGTATGGCAATTGAGCATTTTATTGGTGTGGCCGATGAAATCCGGAGGCTTGCCTGGTTTGATGGTTATGCCAATTGGCTGGAAAGGCAATATGCGGGGAAGAGTTTCTGGGACGGACCAGCAGGCGTAGTTGCGACTCTGGCAGGCCCGCTGTTGCTGGTCCTGTTTATCGAGTGGATCGTTACCGCGCTATTCTATCCGGCCGTAATGATATTTTACCTCCTTGTTCTGTTGTACTGTCTTGGTCCCCGTTACCTGAATCCACAACTGGATGAATACATAGCGGCTGTGAGTACCCGCGACAATGACATTGCAGAGAGATTGGTCCGGGGGTTTGCTATATTCGATGATGAACTACCACAGTCCCGGGCCGGAATTATTTCAAATATCTTCCTGGCCGCTAACCAGCGATTGTTCGGAGTCTTATTCTGGTTTATTTTGCTGGGTCCCTTCGGCGCATTGCTTTATCGTCTAAGCTGCCTGCTATGGAATAGACAGTATGAAATTCATGGCAGTTATTCTGATGCCACACGACATTTATATAATATCCTGAATTGGCCCACCGCTCGCTTGCTTGCTTTCAGTTTTGCCCTGACCGGCAACATGGTCCGCGCTGTTGATGCTTGGCGTGAAGCCGAGAGCAACAGTTTCTCCGTGAACGAGCAGGTTATGCTGGGCACGGGTATCGCCGCACTGGATCAGGATTTGGAAGAGGACAGCCCCGATGAGGACTACCTGGAATTATTACACTCCCTTCAGGGTCTGCTGAACCGTGCCCTGTTGCTCTGGCTCAGCGTACTGGGCATCATGACATTATCAGGTTGGCTGGGCTAGGCCGGGCGGCACGTCCTGATATAGTCTTCAATTGATAATATTTGCCAGGGCCCTTCATCGGTCACCAGCACACTATCCTTGTCATACCAGTCTCCCAACACATAACGTCTGGCCGCTTTGCCATCCAGAGGGAATTGATGTACGGCCTGTTTATGGGTATGACCATGTATCAGGTCATGGACCCCGTATTGCTTCATTGTCTTTTCAACTGTGGGTTGGTAAACATCGATAATCTCCGGGGATTTGCGTTGACTCGAGCTGACTGTTAACTGGCGGACGCCATGCCAGATCCGCTTTCTGATGGGGTAGGGCAGGCCTCGAAATAAGGCGATGACGGGTGGGTTATTGACACATTTTTTATACAACTGGTAAGCAATGTCCTTGCTGCAGAGGGAATCGCCATGCATTAATAGCGTCGGGGTCCCATAAAGCCTGATCAGTGTTGGATCTGGGATGAGTTTTGCGCCGGTCTCACTGATAAACCGGTTACCGACAAGGAAATCACGGTTGCCTCGCATGAAATACAGCTTGTTCCCCTGTATTGAATACTCAGCCAGCATCTGGATGATGTTTTCATGAGGTGGTGTCCTGTCATCATCTCCGGCCCAGGCTTCAAACAGGTCCCCGAGAATGTAGAGTCCATCGGCAGTGCGGGCCGGACCTGCCAGAAACTCCTGCAATAAATCCAGTTTGTCTGGACGTGACTGTGACAGGTGTAAATCAGAAATGAAAAGGGTAGGCATGGAAACTTCCCCGGCCGTTGTAAGTGTTGTTCAAATCAACTCTGCTTTTTCAATCACGATGAGTTTCACAGGCACGTCCATATAGCCTTCTCTGGATGTAGTTTCCACTTGTTCAATCAGACGGACAATGTTCATACCCTCGATCACCCGTCCAAACACACAATAACCCCAGCCATCATCGGTTTCCTCGCGGAAATCGAGGAAGGTATTATCGGTAGTATTGATAAAAAACTGGGCGCTTGCGGAGTGCGGGTTGATCGTCCTTGCCATGGCTATGGTGCCCACTTCATTTTTCAGACCGTTGTTTGCTTCGTTTTTTACCGGGGTCCCGGTGGGCCTGGCCTTCATATCACTGTCCATGCCGCCGCCCTGGATCATGAAAGCCTCGATCACACGGTGGAAGATGGTGCCGTCATAATGACCGGAATTGACATAACCAATGAAATTTTCAACAGTCACAGGGGCCTTTTCAGGCTCAAGCGCCAGGATAATAGTGCCCTGGCTGGTGACTAATCTGACCTTCATTTTCAAATCTCTCCTGAAACGAGCACTGGCAGTGTTGACTGATGATGGCATCCTACAATAATGGCCATGAGAGGTCACTTACCGGATTTCTGTATGATAGCGGGGGATTCCCTTTGTGTGCGTCCTGTGTTTTCGATAACATTCGCGCTTTTGCAGCCATAATACAAAAGCATGCTGACAATCTATAACACCCTGACCAGAGAGAAAGCACCGTTGACCCCAATTGAAGCGGGCAAGGTGCGGATGTATGTGTGTGGTATGACTGTTTATGACTACTGTCATATGGGGCATGCCCGTGTCCTGGTGGTGTTTGATATGGTTGCCCGCTACCTTCGTGGTCGAGGTTATGATGTTACTTATGTAAGGAATATCACAGATATTGATGACAAGATCATCAAGCGCGCCTCAGAAAATAACGAGACTATCTATGAATTGACCACGCGGTTTATTGAAGCCATGCACAAAGATGCGGATGCCCTCGGCGTCCTGCGTCCGGATATTGAACCCAGGGCGACCGATCACATTCCCCAGATCATCAAAATGATCGAAAACCTTGTCAATAACAAGCTGGCATATGTGGCGAGTAACCAGGATGTGTTTTTTGATGTCAGTGGTTTTAAGGCTTATGGCAAGCTATCTGGCAAGAATATCGATGAATTGCGTGCGGGCGAGCGGGTGGAAGTACAAGAGGCCAAGGACGACCCGCTGGATTTTGTGCTCTGGAAGTCAGCCAAGCCTGGCGAACCCAGCTGGGATTCACCCTGGGGCCCGGGCCGGCCAGGCTGGCATATTGAATGTTCTGCGATGTCTACGCATTGTCTTGGAGAACACTTTGATATTCACGGCGGTGGTCAAGACCTGCAGTTTCCCCATCATGAAAACGAGATTGCCCAGTCTGAAGGCGCAACAGGTCATACATTCGTCAATGTCTGGATGCATAATGGCTTCGTTCGTATCAATGATGAAAAGATGTCAAAGTCATTGAATAATTTTTTCACGGTACGAGAAGTGCTTAATTCATTTCTTGCCGAGGAAATCCGTTTCTTTATTCTTTCCAGTCATTACCGTAGCCCTCTGAATTATTCACTGGAAAACCTGGGCGAGGCCCGGTCTGCACTGCATCGCCTGTACACGGCCCTGCGTGAAATACCGTTATCTGACGGCGCCGTCATTGGTGAGTATGTCGAGCGTTTTAACAGCGTGATGGATGATGATTTCAATACACCCCGGGCGATAGCAGTACTGCATGACATAGCCGGTGAAATCAACCGGCATGACAAGAAATCAGACAAGGCAAAATCATTGGCAGCAACACTGAAAGCACTGGGAGGTGTACTCGGTCTATTGCAGGATTCTCCCGTGGCTTATCTTCAGCGGGGAACCGGCGGCACAGACGGTCTGGACAGTGACGCTATCGAAAAACTGGTTGCCGAACGAAACCAGGCGCGAAAGGACAGGAATTTCCAGCAAGCGGATCGGATACGGGATCTGTTGAAAGAGCAGGGGATAGAACTGGAAGATACACCCGACGGTACGCTCTGGCGGCGCGACTAGTGACTACTTAATCCATTCGATCCCAAGTAACAAATCCTTGGTATTGAGGAACCGTTCATCCGGGTCCTTGGCCAACAGTCCATCTAGCAGAGGTTGATATTTTTTCAGATTCCCGGTCAATTGCGGAATCGGCTCATTCAGATGAGCCTTGAGTAACTGGGCGATGGTTGTCGCGGTAAACGGACGTTCACCGGTCAGCATCTGGTAAAAGATGACACCCAGACTGTAAAGATCAGTGCGATGATCAGTCTTCATTCCTGCCCCCTGTTCAGGGCTCAGATAATAAGGCGTACCTATCACCGTATTATCAACCGTGATATCAGGTTCACCAGAGATGGTCTGGGCTACACCAAAATCGGTTATGGTCAGGGTATCGTCTTCCCGAAACAGGATATTACCGGGTTTCAAATCGCGGTGGACAATATTTAAATCATGAGCTGCCTGCAGGCCCATGGTCATCTGGTGCAGGTAGTCGAGTGCCTTGTCATCAGTGATGCCCTGCTTGATACGTTTATTCAGGTCACCCGCTGGAAAATATTCCATGGCAATATAGGCGAAATCAGCAGCAAATGCCCGTTCATAAATTTTAATGATGTGCGGATGATCAATATTGGATATCAGGTTATATTCTTTGATGAAGCGTTTCAGTCCCTCCTGAAATTGTTCACCTTCCTGCATATGCAGGATCTTGAGTACAACCGCCTTGTCTTCTTCATTTTTGGCCAGTAATACTTCGGCCATGCCGCCCTGGGCAATGAAATTGATAATTTCATAACCCGGGATGACCGGGTAGCCAGCCTTGACGGAGGGGTTACTGGCAGCAAGATCTTTGCCGGATATATCAAGTGTATTTTCCATATTTGCCTTGTAAACAGCACGGCTCTCCGTGGCGCTTTCTTCCTGGGGCATCAAATCATTGGTCAATTCGATGTTTTCTGGACTAAGTAATTCTGCAAACTTAGCGATAAAATCATTTTTATTGCTATCGGAACGAATAATGTAATTCACCGCTCCCATGCGCAGGGATTTTTGTGCTTCATCCTTGTCCTTATCTTCAAAGATGATCGAAACAGGTGGGGTAGAGGGATACTTCCTCAGTATTTGTAGCCAGTCAAAGCCGCTGGTATCAGGTTTGCCCAGATCATAACCCATTAAAATCACATCGTAATCACTCCATGGATAGTCTTTTCCCGGGATACCGCTGCGGGGATCCAGCAAGGTGATGTTAAGCTCGGGCATGAAATTGGCAATTAATTCAGCAAATTCCATTTGTCGCTGTCTCGGGAAATCGATCAACAGGATTTTATGCATGTTTTCTGTCTGAATTGATTGTGTACTGCGGTAATTCCAGAGGACTTAACCTCGCATGACATAATACTAGACCATTTCACTCCTGGTAGACATTCATGAATATATGTAGGCGGGCCTGCGATTAGTGATCAAGAAGTTTACTGACATGATCCAGCAGGATATCGTCCGAGAACGGTTTGGTAAGGTAAATATTAACCCCGGCTGAGTGGGCCTGTTCCTTGTGTTTTTCAGTCGAACGTGAAGTGACCATAATGATAGGTATGCTGGATAACTCATCATGGGTGCGGACATGGATTGACAGCTCAATGCCATTCATGCGTGGCATTTCCAGATCCACAAGGAGGATGTCGGGTTTTTTCTTATTGATAATTTCCACGGCTTCCAATCCGTCCTTGGCGGTCCTGACATCATATCCTGCATCCTTGATTACCTGGGCCAGGGCACGTCGGGCGCTGAGAGAATCGTCAACGACCAGTGCGGTAGGCAGCGATTTCGGTAATTTACTGGCGGTCATAGTCAGTATTTGCTTGTTGAATTGTTTGCCGGAATCACGCAACAGTTCCGGGACGTCCAGGACCGGGACGACACTACCATCACCAAGAATGGTTGCCCCCGGGATGCCCTTGATGCCTCTCATGTAGGCACCCATCGGTTTAATAACCAGTTCACGCACGTCCATAATTTCCTGCAGGAAAACAATTTTGTTTATGTTTTCTTCCTGGATCAACAGGGCGGGCCGGGTTTCCCTGGGCCGTTCACGTCGGTCCCCGGGTATGTTAATCAGGTCTTCAAGGTTGACGGCATCATATTCGTTACCACCGACCAGAACCCGCATTTCTTCATCATTATTAATTATCTGGCTGTCACTGGGGTGCAGAATCTGGACCACGCCGCGATTGGACACAGCCAGGACCTGGTCGCGTTGGCGGACCAACAGTGAATGGGAGGAAATCAGTGTTACCGGGAGGCGTAATTCAAACAGGCAGCCATTATCCGGGACAGATGATATATTAATACTGCCTTTCATGGCCTGGATATGTGAATGCACCACATCCATGCCGATGCCACGGCCCGAGACCTGGGTTGTCTGTTTGCTGGTGGAGAAGCCAGGTAATAAAATCAACCGGTAGAGGTCGTCATCGGTTAATACCTCACTGGGATCGATGATTCCCTTTTCAACTGCTTTCAAACGAATTGCTTCACGGTTCAGTCCGGCTCCATCATCCTGACATTTAACAATGATCTGAGTCCCTTCGCGAGAAAACGTAAGCTCGATTTTTCCTTCCGGTTCCTTGCCTAACCGGATTCGTGTTTCCCGATCCTCAATGCCATGATCGATAGCATTTCTCAGCATATGCATCAGCGGATCCAGGAGGTTGGATAACACGTCGCTATCGACCAGTGTATCACTGCCATACAAGTACAGGTTGGCGGCTTTCCCCGTAGTGCGGCATGTCTGTCTGACACTTCGTTGCAAACGGGCAGTGATTGAACTGATCGGTACCATGCGGGTTTTCATTACCAGTTCCTGGATTTCACGATGCAAGCGTGCCTGGTCGAACAATAATTCATCCAGTTCATGCAAATCATTATCGATATTCCTGTTGATTTCGAAGGAATCGACTGCGGCTTCTGTGAGGCGATTAGTGATTGTATGTAATTCGTTATATTGTTCGAGTTCTAGAGGATCGAAGATCTCATTTAATGTTTCGCTTTGGTTCACGACCTTTTGTTGTTGCCTCGTTGCCATACCGCGTAATTCAACCTGTCTATCAAGTTCGCTAATCAAACCCTGCATGAGACTGAAGTGATTAAACTGGGATATGGATTCATTATTCGAACGTTGCACGTTTTCCTGTAATTGAGTTGTGACAATGATTGTTTCACCCAGAATACGGATCATGTCGTCGATCAGGTTAGCGGGAACACGTAATGTCTGTATTGCCGTTTCTTCATCTCCACCTGCCTTAATTGCTGCATCAGTCGTTGTTTGGGGCGTTGAGGCTGTTATTGTTATATTGAGATCACTCTCCAGGATATCCACTCCCTCTTTTTCAAGGCGGTTTATCCAGTCCAGCACTTCCTGTAATACCTGTTGGGCATTATCTGGTGATGTGCTCCGTTCAAGCAGTGCCTCACTCATTTCCTCCAGGCAATCTGCAGCATTCATCAAGGTTGACGAAAGACTTCTGGATGGCAAGCGGTTATGTTTGTTCAGAAGGAGGAGAATATCCTCAACCTGGTGTGTCAGGTTGGCAATACCCTTGATGCCAACTGTATTGGCTGCGCCCTTTACCGTGTGTGCTACCCGCTGGGCCTTTTCCATGTCACTGGTAGTGCCACTGCCATCAACCAGTCTCTGGATGGCGGCAGAGAAACTTTCGGTCTGGGTTGGCAGTTCCTGTAGCAAACCATCCAGCAATTCCTGGTTGATGTCCTCCGGTATAACAATTGTAATATCATCCGCGTTTGCTGTTGTTTGTCTTTGTTCTCTCGACTCATCCTGTTCAACAGGGTAGGGTGCAGACAGAAGGTCAGATAACGCAGGCACAACATCAGTGATCAGCGGCTTGGGCCAGTATCCTGAAGTCAGGATTTTTATAATATCATTTGCTCCATTTTCCTGGCCAAGATTATTCAGATATGAAGATACAATTCCAGGCCAGCTGGACAACAAGTTCGCCTGCTCTTCTGTAAATGAGTTATGAAAGCTCTGTAATTTGAGGTTTTCAATTAATACCGAGCTAGCCTGGTAAAGGCCGGCAAGTTCAGCAGCCTGGCAAGCGCTACCAAAACGATCCAGTTTGATAATGCATTGCGCTAGCAGATCGCGTTTTATATCTTCTTCTGTTTCTGCAGAAGAGAGCTTATTAGCAACATCTTGAAAATTTTCCCTGATGGAATGCATTTCGGCGATCAGCATTTCAATCAGTTCATGACTGACCGAATGAGGTTGTGCTGATATATCGGCGATGCCTTCCTGTATCGATGGTTTACTTGCTGTTTCGGATATGTATTTGTTTGCATTGTCTTGCGACTGGATCCCGAACATTTCAGCCAGCAATGTGGCATTGTCATTCTGTAAGGGGTTTATCCAGGCAGTGTCCTGGAGAAACCTGATCAGGGTATTAGCACGTTCCCTGTTTTCTGAATGTTTCAGATAATTCCTGGCAAGGTCTGGCCACTGCGCCAGCTTCTCTTTCTGCTGGGAGGATAAAACCAGCTTATCGTTTACTGCATCAAGCAGGTTTTCCTGAAGAATAAGACAAATATCCTGGAAGCCCACCAAATCATTCTCGCTGGCAGTATTTCCGAGTTGCTCAACCCAATCAGCTATCGCCGTCAGATCCGGGTCGGATTCGCTGCAGGCATTTTCAATATCCTGCAAGAGCCTTTCATTTGTTGATAGTGTCGTTGTAGCGGGCAAGACTTGAACATTATTACTCTTTGCCGACGGGCTCTCCGTTTCAGGGATAACGACTGCCTCCTGGGATTCTGCTGGACTCGCAATTTCAATCTCTGCCTCTTCATCATTCTCTTCGGACAGGTTTACGCCCAGCATGTCGGCAACAGCTTGTCGTTCAGAATCTGATATGGGTGACAGCCAGTGACCGTTGTGCAGGTTATTGATGATCGCCACCGCGGCCATGTCATCATCAGGATGTTCCAGTAGCCTAGAAAATAGGTTTACCCAAGACGTCAGCAGGAGTTTCTGTGTATCTCCGAACTCACCTTTACCGCTCTTGAGTTTGGTGAAGTTCTTATTCATATATAGGACAATATCCTGGTACTTGGACTGTTCGCCCTGATCCAGTTCTTCTGATAGCTGTTCCAGTATCTCTGAGATATTATTTAACTGGATATCTGGTTCCTCTTCATCAAACAGGAACTGATTGATCTGTTTCAGGATGGAAATTACGTTTCCTGAAAAGCCTTCAGTGGATAGTTTTGTTTCCAGATCAGAGGTAATTTCCCCGGGAATATTGGAAGACAACATATTCTCAAGCAATGCTGAATCGATTTCACTGAGAGGGGATTGCCAGACACTGTTTTTAACCGAGGAAAGTAACTCTTCAATGACCACAGGGTTGTTTGGTTCATACAAGTATTCCCTGATGGCCTTCAGGCCACTGGTAAGGATACCCAGTTGTTGATCCGTTATTTTAATGTTATCGCTCAGCTGGTCATGGATATTCTGATGCAATAACAGGAATATGTCTGTCAGGCCATCAAGTTCTGTTTCACCGGCTGATTCTGCGGCCGCTTCCAGGCGATCGATGAACGCCAGTATTTTTTCTTTATCCGCGGATCCGATGGCGGGAAGCTGTTCTTCCAGTGCTGATATGTGGTCCTGTAGTTTGGAAGTGTTTTCCTGGTTCACTGGATTATCTGATTAATCAGTTCGTTTGATATGCATCAGTATGACTTCTGAAACAAGGCTGGTCATTTAAAATGTAACGTCTATTTCAGATTCACCTTCCTCAAGTTTAAATACGCCCACAGATGCTACTAGTGCCATGGCCTGTTCCACCAGCTCATCGGTATGTGTGGTTTGTTCTCTGAGATGACTTCCGGTTTTGCGAACACTCTCGCGGATATTGTCAGCACGTAAGCGCAGTTGATGACTGGTCTTTGCCTGAGTGGATGCACCCTTGGAAATTTCCTGAACCATGCTTACCAGGTTAGCTGTCGTAGACTGGGTTGCTTCCATTTCCTTACCGGCTTGCTGTGCCAGTTGGCTTCCACCGACCACCTGGCTGATAAGTTCATTCATCGTTGTTACTGTGCTGGCTGTTTCCGCCTGGATATTACTGACCAGTGTTCCAATCTGTGTGGTCGCCTCGCGAGCGTTTTCGGCCAGTCGTTGCACTTCGTCGGCCACGACAGCAAAACCACGACCAGCTTCACCCGCCGAGGCAGCATGCATACTGGCGTTCAGTGCAAGGATATGTGTTCTTTCCGAAATGTTGTTAATTAGATTCACAGCTGTACTGATTTCCTGTGAGCGTTCACCCAGCCGTTTTATACGTTTTTCAGTTTCGCGGATACTGTCACGTATCTTGTTGATACTTTCAACTGTATCAGTCACAGTGCTCATTGCATTCAGTGTCGTGCGGATCGCCTCTTCTGCGGCGGAATTGGATTCCACCGCCAGTTTGGCAATATTGGCCATGGTTTCAGATGCAGTCTTCAGTTCGACGGCAGCATTTTCCACCTCCTGACGTTCCTCATCAGCAAGCAGCAGCACGTTATCAGCCTGGGTTTTAACCAGGTTTGAGGTTTCCGCAACTTCTTCCGAGATGGCCATTACCCGGTTCAGGACCTTAGCGGTTTCGGTGGCCATCATGTTGAGTGCATCAGCGATAGGGCCGGTCATATCCTCACTCACCTTGGCACGGATGGTGAGGTTTTTCTGGGCAAGTTGCGCTACAGTTTCCAGCAGGGTCACAATAGAATCGTTGAGAGTTTCGTTCTCGTCCTCGATGTTAATCAGGCTGGCAAAACGGTTACCGATGATATTATCAATTGATTGGCCGATTTCCTGGAAATCATCGCCGGTCTTGAGGCCAATACGGGCCTCCAGATCACCATCCCGGATCTTTTTTAACTGGGTTTTAAGACGGGTAATGGGTGTATCAATAGTCTGCAACAGACGTTTGCTAACATACAGGACCAGAGCCAAGGCAATGATGATGCTGATGAGTCCCGGCACCAGCATGATTGCTAATACTTCACCTCCGGCAACCTGGTTTAGATACAAGGCCAGTCCTGCAAAGAGCAAAACGATAATGGTACAGCTCAGTGCAGTCGCCTTGAATATTTTCTGACTTGTAGTGTTTTTCGTTGCCATAATCGCTGCTCGCTTGGTTATTCAGTTAATTAAGTGGAGGTTTTCTCTTCGGTCATTTCTTCATCATCGACAAAACCATTGAATCCCCGGGTTATCATTTTAAACAGTGCCTTGTGATCGATCTCGTGCCATGTATAGCCTTCGATCTGGTACGCGACCCGGGTGTGTTCCCTGATTAAGTGTGAGGCTTTTTCATCAACCGGGCTTTCTTCCACGTTGGACTCATCAAAATCCAGTGATACCGGCAAATGGTCCAGAAAGATCGCCATGGCATTTTCTCCACGGTCAATGACAAGAAGTGGTTTTTTGGCCGTAACATACTCTTCTTCAGCCTGAAGCAGTAATTGCCCAAGATTTATGACGGGAATGAGGTTACCTCGTATGTTTAACATTCCATGAACCCAGCCGGGAAGATTCGGTAACGGGTAGATATAGGGGTTGGGAAGGATTTCGCAAATAATAGCCTTATCTATCAGGATATTTTGCCCTGCAACTCTGAATCCGTAACGGACGGAACGTAACTCTGCATCACTCTCCAGCCCGCTGGCCAGTCCCTCAAATGGATCGAAATGCTTAATTTCAGGATTCAGGTTTAACCAGTTGCGAGTCGTAATCGTGTGTGTCTTATCTGCCATACCGTAATTCTCTGGATTAACCGTATTGCTTCAACTGACTTAAAATCTGTTCCGGCGTATAAGGTTTGGAGATCAGTTCCTTGGCGCCCTGCATTTTTGCCCACACCCTGTCGGCTTTTTGTTTCTTGCTGCTTACAAATATCAGGGGAATGGCTTTCAGCTCACTGTCATTTGTGATTGTCCGTGCGGCCTCATAGCCATCCATCTCATCCATCACAATATCCATGAAAATGATGTCAGGTTTTTCATTTCTGGCAATATCAATGGCCTCCTTACCACTAATGGCGGTGACCACCGTGCAACCGGCCTGTTTCACGATGTTTTCAAGATTGGTGCGATCTGCTGCTGAATCATCCACGATTAAAACTTTATTAATGGCCATGAAATACTCCGTACGAACTGATATTACTGATTATGTTTAAATATCCTTATATGGTGTCTTTTGCCGGCAAATACTGGTTCATTACCTCGTGAAATACCATACTACTGACCGGTTTAATCAGGTAAGTATCACAGCCCGCGAGTTTACCCTTTATCTTGTCGGCAGAGGAGGAATTGCCTGTCAGCATAATGACGGGAATCTCTCTGGCCTTGCCATCTTTTATGGTCTTGCAGATTTCATAACCATCCATTCCAGGCAACACGACATCAAGGAATATGATGTCATAATCATTCTGGTTAATCAGGTTAAAGGCATCTTCGCCGGTCTCGGCAAAGTCAACACGGGAAGCAAACGGTTTTAATGCCTGGTCCATCTGAATGCGCACTGGCAAACTGTCATCAACAACCAGTGCCGAATATTCTTTCGCATTCTCCGAGACGACTTTTTTACCCTGGTTGATATCCGAAGTAATAACCAGTTCTTCTGCAATTTTCAGCACATTACTTGCGACCTGATCCAGGATACTGATTGCTCTGGATGCGATCAGAGGTCGCCTGACTTGGTAATGACGGGTGTTGAATTCACGGTCTTTGGAGACCATAACTGAATAGGGTTCTGTGCCCTGTAACTTGTTGCGAAAGGATTGCCACTTGATTAAGGATGGAGGCTTATCTGCATTGACCATCAAAATTTCAGGGTTGTTGTCGAGGGTTACTTTCTTGTAGGTAATATTACGGGTCTTTGAATGTTCAAAGGCTGCATGTAAACGCTTTTCCTCGATCTCTGGAATGCCGATCAGTGCAACATGGATAATACTCTTGTTGCTCATGGGGGGTTCATGATTGGCTCTGGCGTCAAGCATTGTCTACAGTCAGGTACACTAGTGTCTGGTTAAGCAATTGATAGGCAATTTCGCCAAATGTCATGGGACCCTTGAAGTCCTCGGTTTGCTTGCCTTCCAGTTCTGAATAAAGGTAATTCAATACGCAGTTACAGCAAAACGCCACATTATCAACTTGCGGTAATGCCGATTTAAACTGGTTGACATAGTTTGTGACGGGTGCAGCCAGTTTGTACTCCACCCCTGAGAAGACAGGCGCATAGAATGCGACCTTGCCATTCGCCTCGTCGACTTCCTGAATAGAGACATTAATCATGGCGCCGGAATAATCCGCAACGAGAGGTAGTTGTGTATCTATCTGGTTGTTTGCGAGATATTCGGCAAAATTCTGCTCAACACCGTTAACCAGGACTTTTGTGGCGGAAAATCCGGAATCGGGAAATTCTAGGGTATCACCATCACCCTGTTTCTGAATGTTGACGATACCGATGTTGGCGACCTTTCCCGGCACCAGGGTCACATGCATGGCGATCCCCTTGTCATAGGAGATTTCCCCGGTACCACCATTAACCACACAGGGTTTGACGGCACCGAGATCGTCAAGATGCAGACCGGTAATCCAGCCGGCAATCGGTTTGATAAACATGTCCTCGTATTCCGGTGCATTATGTGCATAGTCGAGGTGTAACTGGGTAAAGGCTGGGATCAGAAGAATGGTAAACCCTTCATCCGGGCTTTCCTTGGCAATGTTGGAAATGGTTTGCGTGTTGTAAAACTTGACTTGGATACGCTTTGCTATAGCGGGATCCAGTTCAGATACATAGAGTTGCTGCTTGGTAGTGACACCGCCTTTGTCACCCATGAAGTAGGGAATGGATCCACCTATCCAGCGCCCTTTGGGTAACTGTTTCAGGAGTTTTTCATCCCCTCCGATCCATAATACCCGTCCGGCCTCGATGGCGGCTTTTGCCTCATCGACTGAGACCATTCTCGCATTGATATCTGAAGTAGCCATTATCTATTCTCCTAATCTTCCGTCTCTATGCGGCCATAAGTTGATCCAGTTCAGCCCGGTGCCTGTTCTGATGTTTCAAAAAGTATTGCCGTAGTATCTTCGCGCCTGCCAGTCTGGAGGCATCGGTGGGATTGTTGTTGATGGAAATACGGATACGCTCCAGCATCATTTTCAATGCCACAACGTCGGTCTTGAGTTCAAGTTCACCATTAATCAGGCGCTGCCAACTGGGATGGGATTCTGGCGGCACGCTTGCGTGTCTGGGGCTTGCTTCTGCAGCCGGAGCCATGGTGCTGGCCGTCGGCGCGCCACCGCCACCCAGTTGCCGGAGCTCGGCTTGCAACCGGGCCTGATGTTTCATGAAAAACTGCCTGAGGAGCTTGATCCCGGCGGTTATGTTGGCGGCCGACGGGTTACGTTCCACCGACAGACGTACCCGTTCCAGCATCATCTGCAAGGCCACGTTGTCCGTGGTCATTGCCAGTTGGCCGTCAATCAGGGTTTGCCAGGCTCGTTCGCTCTCTGCCGGGACTCCGACATCGCCCGTGCCTGCCGTGGGCGCTTGCTGTAGCAGGGCGGTACCATTCAACTGGGCTATCTCATTACTAAGGCGGTTCTGATGCTTGAGGAAAAATTGCCTGAGGATCCGGATCCCCGCCAGTTTTGATGCCTCTGATGGATTGCGTTCGACAGACAGTCGCACCCGTTCCAGCATCATTTGCAGGGCCACCGTGCTGGTATCCAGCGAGACATGACCGCTAATCAGCTTGCTCCAGGTGGGGTGGTCTTCAGCAGGCACAGCCAGGCCCACAGGTTTTGCGGCAGGCGCAGCGGCAACGGCCTGGGGGGCAACACCCAGTTGCCGGAGCTCATGCTGCAGTCGGTTTTGATGTTTGTTGAAAAACTGACGGAGGATGCGGATACCGGCGATACGAGTTGCCTTTGAAGGATTGCGTTCGACAGACAGTCGCACCCGTTCCAGCATCATTTGCAGCCCCACCTCTCTGGTATCAATCTTCAGGTCGCCATCCAGGATTTTTTGCCAACAGGCGTTTGACTCGGGTGGTACTAGGCCGGCAGCAAACTCGGTCGTGGCCATGGTGGCTTCCGGCACCATTTCTTCACCCTTCAGCAGCGCTATTTCGGTCGGGTGCTGATTCTGGTTCTTGATGAAATATTGTCGCAATAGGCGGGCAGCGGAGAGGCGCATGGTTTCAGTAGGATCGGTATCAATTTGTTGACGAACGCGTTGCAGTAACATCTGCAAAGCCACCACATTCGATTGCACCGGGATTTCACCGCTGATGAGCCGTTGCCAGTTCGGGTGCGTTTCCCGCGGCAAGTCACTTGTCTCCAGATCATAGGAACGAGGACCGCCAGCGGTTGCCGACGGCGGTTCAGCAGCAGCTTCCGGCAGAGGGGTAGCGGCAAATATTGGCGCCGGGGCTGCCTCGTAATCCTCGCCGGCGCCGGTGCGCTCGCTGATCTCCCGGGCCTCGGCCGGTGAGATGCCCATCAGCTTTGCTGCAATGGACAGCGAGCGGCAACTGTTCAACGCTCTGATGATATAGGCCTCCATTTCCTTGGTGTATTGCGAACCTGCCGGTGCCCAGACCTTGTTTGATTCCGTGGTTCCGGGTTTGGGCACATGCAGGTAGGTTCGGTATCCGGCGATGGGTAAATGCCGGTAAGTGATGGTCGATTGCGGGCCATCGTCGTCATCAGAACGCCGGAAAAGGGATTTCTTTTTTGGCGCCCCATGGCGGATCGTGATGTCCAGGCGCCGGGAGGGTTCATCGATTTCTATGGAGGAAACAGACCAGCTATCCTCCAACCCCAAGAGTTCTTTGCATAATTCATGATCTAACATGAGAATTCCCTGAAAAATACAATCTCAGATAAATACTTATATGAAACAGTAAATTATAACATCTTGTTAATTATAATTATTGTTTAATCTTCAGCTACATCGGTTACGAATGAAAATTCGTTCAGCACTATATATATTTAGTATAAGCCTATGAAATTTCAAATACTAATAGAAGTTAAGCAAATATATCAAATCACTGTAATTTCAGCGGGTCCTGATATTTCTAAATGGTAATTAACCGTGGATAATCGGCCACGAATAGCGGATGACCAATCTTGTAATTTAGCACTATATGGTTGAAATGCATGAAATTGCTCCCCCATTTGCAACCTGGTTTGCAATTCCTGGGTCACAATGGATTACCAACCGCCGTGTCATATCACCCCCGCGAACCATGGTGGGTCATCGCTTAATTGGTTTGACGACAGAGGGCTACAAGCATTCACCAGCGGGGGAGAAAATCCGCTGCAGGCAAGGTCTTAGCTGATTTTTCAGCGGGGCATGCAATACCACTAACGATTGATTGAGCCAGGATTAATGTTCATAATGCGCGTCTTCTCGATCTCGGCCACCGGGGACAGTCAGCCCTGAATTGAGGCCTGGATGATCAAGTCACATATTGTAGCTTGTATAAACAAATAATCGGGGCATAGCGCAGTCTGGTAGCGCATCTGCTTTGGGAGCAGAGGGTCGGGGGTTCGAATCCCTCTGCCCCGACCAATATTATGTATGATGAGTTTGGAAGGCTTCGATTGCGCCTGTAGCTCATTTGGATAGAGCATCGGCCTTCTAAGCCGAGGGTAGCAGGTTCGAATCCTGCCAGGCGCGCCAGAATAGGATGGTTTATGGTGACTGTAGCTCAGTTGGTAGAGCCCCGGATTGTGATTCCGGTCGTCGTGGGTTCGAGTCCCATCAGTCACCCCATATAATCAAGCTTGCAAAGTAAACGGGCCGTTAGCTCAGTTGGTAGAGCAGGGGACTCTTAATCCCAAGGTCGTAGGTTCGAGCCCTACACGGCCCACCAATTTAATCAATAGGTTATAAAAAGCCGTATTCGCCTATTTTCTGTATGGGTTCCACTATGGGTTCCGCCGTCCATTAAAATGGCATTCATCACTGCCTATGTTCTAATTCTGGCCAGTGTTAAGCTCCTTACAGGGGTAGGTAGGAGACTGTAACTGAGGGGTAGAGCGTTCTGGTGGTTTCTTAGGCTAGAGAGCATGGTGACTCAGGAATTACCCGTCGATAACGAATTTTCCGATCACGAGGCTTTTCCGCTATCGGACAGACCTCCGGATATTGCTTTCTTTCTGAGTAATCAGGGACTCTGACTCCTTTATTTCGCATTTGGTTCAGACGGAAAGATTCCGCATTAAGTTGTCTACAGTAATGCGTTCTTTAGTAATTCATTGTCATGCATCTGTTTATCCATTATTTCCATTGCATATTTGTACCCGACCTCTTCAATTTCATGTGTCATCTCAAAATCTAACATGTGAAAATTTTCAATCGGCGGGTTCATATAGATATCCGCCATTGCTTTTGAAACATTGATAGCCTTTACGCTGTACAAGGTACCAGCACGCAAGAGAATTTTTATGATACTTGGCACCTCCAACTTTCTGGACGCTGGCTTTAAAACATTCAACATATAGTCCCAGCCCGAATAAGTCCCTTCACTCGATCCGCTCATTTTCAAATCAACTGCCGGGCTTACATTATTGGCAATGGCGATCCCGTCACATATTTCACGCATTACATCGACTGGAAGATTGTTCAGGACACCACCATCAACATGAAGTTCCCCATCGATGGAAATGGGTGGAATATGTCCTGGTATTGACATACTGGAACGTACTCCTAACCAGACAGGCCCGTCTTTATGAACTACTGTGTGAGCGCGTGTAAGATTAGCCGAAACCGAAAAGTATTTAACCCATAAATCTTCAATCTGAACATCACCATATAATTTTTTTAATGTTTTGTTGAGTCTTCGACCGGTAACAAGTGATACAACAGGGAGGGTGTAGTCCTTAAAAGGACGATCTTCGATCCAGAACTTATCGATTATATTAACAAGGTCATTAGCATTGATCCCCAGAGCGTAACTGCTAGCCACCGCAGAGCCAATACTCGTTCCACCTATACAATCAATGGGAATATTCAGCTCCTGCAGGGCGCGAAGTAAACCTATGTGTGCGCATCCCCTCGCGCCGCCGCCGCCAAGAACCAGACAAATAGCATTCCCGGTCAAAAAACGACAAAGTCGTTTGTAATCATCAGCATTATCAAAAACGATATGGTGGTGATCGGACACATTACGCTGTTTGAGCCATTGTATAGTTCCTGATGGTGGTTTGTCCTTATTGGGATGTATTAATATAAGTTCTTGCTGTGCTATATGTTGTTTGCTTTGCTGGAAAGTGATTTCCTTCTCGATTGAATTTAGATCAGGATTATACCCACCAAGCCCCACTAAAAGAATTCGGTCTGCCTGACGTATACATCGGCGTGACCAGGATGAAGGTTCCAAGGTCGACTCGTAAATGATATATTGATGGCGGGCTTCCTGCTTATTGAGCCAGCGTAAGATTCGTTCTTCATCTGATCTTTGTGCACTTCCTCGACCTAATACTTCATCTACAGTGAGCTCATCCAAAAGAACAGTCGTTCCTAACTCGGAGAGTGAATCAAAAAGACGCTTTGTAAAGTCATGTACGGGTGCGCCATGTCCTGCAGGAAAGACGGCGATGGTTGATATGGCAGAAGCCACGTTGGTTCCGTGTACTTGCCGTTGATAACGGATAGCAATATTTTTGGAAAGCAATAACACTGCTTTAGGATGACTCTCAACCAGACGGGCAAATGCTTCTTTGGAAAACTGCAACAAATTGCTATCCCTTATAGCTCTTACAGATTCAGGCTGAAGCTCTCCCGTTAAAACTGCTGTTTCCCCTACAAGTTGACCTCTCCCAACTTCACCGGTCGGACGCGTACCTCCGTCATCCTGAGTAACAAAAGTGCGTAATCGTCCACTCATTAACAAATAAAACGAATCTGCCGCGTCACCCTGTTGTATGAGTTGCATGCCCCCGCTCAATTGTACAGACTGTGCTTCAGCTGCAATATCTCTTATCGCAGATTCATCCAGTGATCCAAATAAAGACGTGGTTTTGAGTAAACTAACTATCTTTCCTTTTACCTGTTTACGCGCAGTGATGTCACTCCAGGAACCCACGATCTCCGCCGGCTTGCCGGCGTCATCATAAATGACCCTTAGTTCATCACTCACCCAGCGGTAACTGCCGTCCTTGCAGCGAAAGCGGTATTCATTGATCAGGTGATCTTTCTCAAACAGGTGCGATAAATCGTTCCCGATACGTGCCGCATCATCCGGATGGATGCGGTCCGGTACAAAATTCCGGTCCTCGAGATACTCACGGGGCTCATAGCCGAACACCTTTGTCAGGTTCTCGCTGACAAAGGTCGGATTGTTACTGCCGGTCGCCTCAAAGCTGTAGAGCACCGCCGGCGAGAAGGAAAGAATGTGGTTGATGCGTGCATGGGCCGCGGCGGAGTCTGCCTCAGCCGCCTTGCGTTCGGAGATGTCACTCCAGGAACCCACCACCTCCAACGGCT